>Ga0209598_10000105_pt1 | contig 61934 bp, 55 predicted proteins | sample M_140807_EF_Meta_FD_187317 | JGI IMG/M metagenome (GOLD analysis project Ga0209598, IMG submission 187317) | Freshwater microbial communities from Lake Montjoie, Canada to study carbon cycling - M_140807_EF_MetaG (SPAdes) (version 2) | ecosystem: Environmental > Aquatic > Freshwater > Lake... | reverse complement strand
CCGCTCCCGACGCCGCTGAGGACGCCGCGGTAAACCTCCGCCACCGCCGCCTGCTGCGCCGAAAGCGTGTGAAAGGCGACCGCCCGCGCACGTGCCCGCTCGCCGGTCGCCCTCCGCAGGTCGGGCCGCCGGATCATCTCCTCGAGCGCCGCAGCCAGCCCCGCGGCGTCGTCGGGGGGGCAGAGCAGGCCGGTCTCGCCGTGGATGACGCATTCGTTCACCCCGCCCACGTCGGTGCCGACCGCGGGCCTGCCGAGCGCCGCCGCCTCGATCACCGGCCGCGGAAAGTGCGGCCGGGTCGCCGGGAAGACGATGAAGTCGACCGTCTCGAACAGGCCGGCGATGTCGTCACGGAATGGCTGCAGCGATACCTCCGGGGCGAGCGCGGCGTATGCCGAGGCGTGCCTGTCGTGCGTCGTCGGCACGCCCAGCATCCGCGCCGCCCGGCTGGCGAGGCTGCGTCGCGGCGTGGCACGGCGTTCGTCGACGAGACATCCGGGCATGATGCATTCCCAGCGCGTGTCGGTCCGGCGGAGGATCTGCAGCGCGTCGAGCAGCACCGCGGCTCCCTTGGCGGCCGCGAAGCCGCCGACGTAGGCGAACCGCACGGGTCCGCCGGCGGCCGACGCCGAGGCGACCGACGGACGGTCGAACCAGGCGTCGGGCACGCAATTGTAGATGATACGGCCGGGCCGATCGCCGATCCACGCGTGCCTGTCGTACCGCGTGATGAACACGCACGCGGGCGTTGCGAGCATCAGGCGGCGGATCATGGCGGTGCGGACCCCCTGGTCGGGAGGGGGCTCGCGGACGTGCCAGACGAAAGGCACGCCGGCAGTGGTGAGGCTGCTCGCTGAACTGCTCAGCGGCATGCTGTTGAGATGCACGAGGTCGGGGCCGACCCGATCCACAAGCCGCAGCGTCGCCCGCATGCTCGAACGCCACCGGGCGGCGACACCCGCGAGCTCCAGCGCGTGACGCGGGTTGACGAGCGACCTCGGGGCGACGGTGCTGTGATCCCAGCAGCAGATGTCGGGGGCCGGAAGCGTGGCGATCCCCGCGGCCGCGTAGAAGTCGACGAGTTCGTCGCACGGCCGGGCCAGCGCCACGGTGCACTCCACGCCTGCCTGCTGCATCGATTGCACGAGGTACCGCAGGCTCGTCGCCGAGCCACCGAGGCATCCGGCGTGCTGGACGTAGAGCACCCGGCGGGGCAGCGGCGGGTCGGACGCCCGCAGGCCGTCGCGGGTCGTGGGAGCGGCGGCGTTCACGGCGAGCCGCTGCCCTCCGACGGCGCCAGGCGGCCGGAGGCCAGATCGGCGACGACCGCCGCCACCTTCGGCGCGAGCGCGTCAGCCGCGAAGTTCTCGGCGACGAACCGCCGGCCCCGATCCCCCATGGCGTCGCGCTCGTCGGGGCTGAGCCGGAACAACCGCTCGATCCCCGCGGCGACGGCGGTGACCGAATCGGGATCCACCGCGAGACCGGTGACGCCGGGCAGGATGGTCTCCGGGCAGCCGCCGTGCGTGCTCGTGAGCACCGGGCGGCCGCACGCTGCCGCCTCGATGTTCACCACGCCGAAGCCCTCGCCATAGACCTCGTCGCCCTCGACGACCACGCGGCTGGGAAACGCGAACACGTCGCTCGTGGCATACAGGTCGCGCAGCCTGGTCTTCGAAACCGCTCCCAGGAACTCCACGCGATCCCCGAGGCCGTGCGCGGCGGCCCGGGTCCGCAGGGCGTCGAGCCGTGTTCCCTCGCCGGCCACCCGCAGCCGTAGGGGCAGGTCGGCCGCGGTGCGACGCAGCTGCGCCAGCGCGTCGACGAGCGTGCCGTATCCCTTGTGCGCAGTGTCCGCGTCGTGACGCCCGACGGTGAGCAGCGTGTGCCGCTCGACGTCGGCGGCCGCACTGGGGCGGAAAAACGCGACGTCAATCGGGTTGTGGATCACGATGGGCCGATGCTCCTCACCGAGCAGTCGCGCCACGGAATCGCTCGTGTACTGGCTCACCGCGACAAGCCGGTCGGCCCGCTGCAACTCGGCGGCCGAATCGCGGCCCATTCGCCCCCACACCTCGCGGCCGTGCAGCCAGGCCACGACCGGCGACCGGCGGCCCACCCTGGCGGCCGCCCGCGATACCAGCGGCAGCGTGTGGCAATGGCAGGCGACGATCAGGTCGGCCCAGGCCACCTGCCTGCCCAGCGCCTCCAGCGGATAGAGGAAGCCGGCGCGGTGCGCGACGGCCCGTAGCAGCCGGTTGGACGGCAGCGTGCCCACGACGAGGTACCGCTCGGCGGCGACGATACCATGTCCGTGGATGGCGGCACACCGCACGTCGTGGCCCGCCTCTGCCAGCGACCGGGCGAGGGCCGCGGAAACGATCTCCAGTCCGCCGAGCGACGTGAAGTTGAAGCCCGTCAGCAGAATTCTCATGCCGCTACACCCCCGCCTGTCGCGAGGCCTGCATCTCCCGCACCAGTGACTGTCCCCGGCGATGGCCGCGCACCTCCGCCAGCAGCATGCGCCGGTCGATCGACGACATGAAGGGCAGCCGCAGCACCTGGTAGATTCGCTTGGCGGGATGGTCTGACAGCGGATGCGGCGTCGTGTCGCCGCGGAGCGCCCGCATGACCACCACCGAGGCCTGGCGGCCCTCCGCGACCCGCTCGAGGTAGGGCACCGCGAGCCGCTCCGCGGGGATGAGGTGCTGGAGCGTCAACTGCGGGAAGAGGCCGACCCCGAGCCCGAACTCGAAGGAGGCGTGGGCCATCTCGGTGTCTTCGCAGGCCATCATGCTGCTGCCCGCCCGGCCGAGCCCGATCTTGAAGGGATCCTGGGCCGTGGCCGCTGCGTAGGCCTCCGCGATGCTCCGGCGGATACACATCCCCGCCCCGACCGGCGTCGACTGCGAGCCGTACGGCTCATTCGTCCACGACACGCGGCGGCAGTCCCGGATCGCCAGCAGCCCGAGCCAGCGGCCCAGGCATGCGGGCGGCTCGACCTCGAACTCGCCGTGGATCGCCCCGCCCCAGGCGCCGAGGAAGGGTTGGTCGCGGCCGATCCGCACGGCCGTCTCGACGTAGTCGGCGGCCAAGACGTTGTCGTCGTCGACGAAGACGATCAGCGGCGCGGCCGCCTCGGCGATGCCTCGCAGCCGGGCGTGCGTCAGGCCGGTCCGCTCCTCCCGCACGACCCGCGCGGCCGGATGCCACGACAGATCCACCTGGCCCGCCACCGGCGGCGTGCTCGCGTTGTCGACGATGACGAGCTCCCACCGGCCGAGCGGGGCGGTCTGCGCCCGCAGGGCCGCCAGCGTGCGGGCCAGGATCTCGGGGCGCGGATTGTGCGTGCACATCACCACGCTCGCCTCGCGGCCCGGTGACGGCGTCGCGACGTCAGCCATGCCGTGCCTCCTCACCCCGTGCGACCGCGGCGAGATCGAGCAGCCTGCCCGCGAACACGGCCGCCGGATCGCGGGGCAGCCTCGCGCGGATCGCGGCCGCCGCCGCCCGGCCGATCTCCCGCCACTCGTGCCGCCGCGCCCAGGCCCGCTCCATCGCCTCGTCGAGCAGCCGCACCGACGGTGCCGCGGCGACGAATCCGGTGACGTCGTCCGTGACGACCTCGGTGTTGCCGGCCACGTCGGTCACGATCGACGGGCGGCCGCAGAGCATCGCCTCCACGAGGCTCAGCGGGAGGCCTTCGTACCGCGAGGGGAGAATGAGGCAGTGGTGGCCCGCCCACACCTTCTCCACGTCTGCCGCGTAGCCGGCGAAGCGCACCATGCCGTCGAGCCCGTGGACCGCCACCAGCCGCCTCAGGGATTCCTCCCAGGGGCCGGCGCCGTAGAGGTCGACCGTGATCTCGCGCCGCTGCCACTTGTTGCGCGACAGCACCTCGAACAGCAGGTCGTGCCCCTTGGCCCGCGGCTCGAACCGCGCGACGCACGCCAGCCTGAACGCCCCCTCCGGCTCCTCCCACGGGGGCGCGGCGTCCCACGACACGTTGAACGGATTCCACACCACGGCGCCCGTCGGCAGCGTCCCGCCGATCTGCCGCTCGAACAACTCCAGGTTGTGCCGGGAGACGAAGCAGGCGGCCCGCGCGGCCTGAAACACCCGCCGCCAGCCCGCCGCGGCCTCATCCGCAGGCCACCAGAACTCGTAGTTGGCCTGGCAGATGCTCGCGTAGGGGATGCCCGCGTCGTGGCAGAGGTGCATCCAGTCGATGCCGCACGACGTGGCGCCGTGCGAGATGCAGACGAGGTCCGGCCGGAACGAGACGATCCGCTGCCACGACGGCGTCCACCCCGGCCTGCGGAGGAGCGTCCGCCACGCCCGGCAGGCGATCCGTCCGGCCAGCGACGCCCGCGGGCGGCGGTCGACGATCGCCCCGCGCCGCTCCAGCGCCGCGAGCGCCGGCGGCAGCTCCGGCCAGCGGGCCACCGACGCCATGACGGTCGCGCCCGCGTCGATGGACCGCAGGGCGGCCTCCGACCAGAGTGCCTCGCTCCCGCCCCAGGCGGCGCCGTCCATCCCGCTGATGAAGGCGATCCGCGTCATCGTGCCGCATCCCGCGCCACCCGCAGCCCCAGCCGCGTGGCGACGATCGCCGCAGCCCGCCGCAGCCGGCGCGCGCCGGTCAGCGCGGCGTGCTCCAGCCGCTTCCAGCCGCGCGGCCGTCGCGAGTCCATGCGGCGGTTGAGCGGGTGCACCGCTGCCAGGCGGATGCTGCGCGGCACGACGAGCGGATGGCGGATCGTCGCCGTGGCCGCCAGCTCCTCGAGCAGCGCGCGCCAGCGTGCGAAGCAGACCGTGTCGGCATAGCGGTCGGCCACGAGCCGCCGCGCCGCCGTCGACATCGCCTGCCACGCCTCAGCGGGGCCTTCGGCCAGCCGCACCAGCGCCGCGGCGGCGTGTGCCGGCACGTCGTCGACGAGGATGCCCGTGACGCCGTCGTGGACCAGTTCACCGACGCCGCTGGCGATCGACCGGGCGACCGGCACCACGCCGGCGGCCATCGCCTCCATGAGGGCCACGGGCAGCCCCTCGAAGTCCGACATCAAGAGGATCGCCTGGGATTCCTGCAGCCGCCGGCCCACCGCCTCGGGCGTGAGCCGGCCCGTGAAGCGGATCCTCTCGGCCAGCCCGGCGGCGGAGACGGCCGCCTCCATCGACGGCCGCGCCGCCCCGTCGCCCATGACGATCGCCTCGATCCGCCCGCAGCGGCGGCACGCCTCGAGCAGCGACTCGATCACGAGCGACGCCCGCTTCTGGTGCTCGACCAGCCGGCCGCTGTAGACGACGCAAAACGGCGCGGCGGAGAACCGGGTCGTCGTCGCCGGCAGCTGCACGCCGCACGGAATGGTCACGACCCGCGACTCCGGCCGCCTCTCGCGGATCCGCGCGGCGAGATACTCGGAGACCGCCACGCACGCCCCGTGTGCCGCGTCGGGGCAGCACTCCTCGACGAGGCCCCAGTAGTCGGGATCGTCGGCGTGGACGGTGAGCACCCAGGGCAGGCCGGCCTGCGCGGCGATCCGCGCCGCGAAATGGAAGCCGGGGAGGCACTGCGGGAGGAACACGTCAGGCCGGGCGGCGGCCAGAAAGGCGAGCGTGTCCTGCACGGCGTCCTCTGTGTAGCGCACCTCGCCGATCCGCCGTCCGCTCAGCTCCACCGGGACGCCGGCCAGCTCCCGGGCGATCGAGCTGTCGCGCCAGCCGTGCGTGCCGATGTGGTGCATGTGCAGTGCCGTCCGCACCGCGCCCGGCGGCTGCACGCCAGCGAGAAAGGCGACGAACTTCGCCAGCCAGGTCGTGACGCCGCTGATGTCGGCGTCGTCGCTGTAGTCCGCGAACGCGACCTTCACGACATCTCCCTGCAGACGCGACTCATGCGATCCGCTCCGCGATCCTGTGCAACGCCGCCCTGACCCGTCGAGCGGCCCGCCGCAGCGGCGGCACCGTCTCGCGGTAGTAGACGAGATTCGCGGCGTGTGCGTCGCGATCGCCCAGCCGGCGGAAGAGGTCGACCTGCGCGGCCGCGTCGCGCTCCAGCCGCTCCCTGGCCGGCCGCCAGTCGAACGCCGGGTAGCGTTCGGCGAACAGGCGGAACGCCCGCTCGACGTCGCGGAGGTTGTCCGCCTGTCGACGCAGCCTCGACGTGTCGTTGGCGGCGAATTCCCGATACAGCGCCACCGCGTCGGGCAGGACGACGCCGCCCCCCGCGCCGATCGCCCGCGTCCACATCTCCCAGTCCGCCGTGTGCACCAGTTCGGGCCGGAACCCGCCGTGCCTCTCGTAGAACCCGCGGCGGATCACGATGCCGGGGGTGCAGAGCCGGTTCTGCACGAGCATGGGCGTCACGTCGGTGCCCCCGTCCTCGAGTTGCGGCACGCGGTCCGAGACCCCGAACACGACACCGGCCTCGTCGACATATAGAGCCCGGGAGGCGAACAGCGCCCGGTCGGGATGCCGCTCGGCCGTCTCTGCGAACAGCCGGTAGAACCCGGGCAGCACGAGGTCGTCACCGTGCAGGATGTGGATGAGGTGCCCGCGGCTGCGGTCGATGCAGGTGTTGAAGTTGTGGATCGCCCCGGCGTTGGCGGGCTTGCGATGGAAGGAGACCCGCCCGCGGCCGATCTCCCGCACGACCCCCTCCGGGTCGTCCTTCGTCGAGCAGTCGTCGACGACCTCGATCTGCATCGCATCCGGGCCGGGGTCCTGTGCGAGCACGCTCTCGAGCGTCTGCCGCAGGTACGCGGCGCAGTTGAACGTGGGGATCATGACCGACCACAGGGGCCTGCCGGCCCCCTGCGGCGCCGGCTCCACGCCGGGAGCCTCGCACGATGCCGGCGGCTGATGCGTCACGTCGCGGCCTCCGCGGCCGTGGTTCCCCAACGCGCGAACGGCCACGGGTGCTTCGTGGCGTTGGCGTGGTTCGGATCGAACGCCGTGATCTCCGTGCGGCCGTGCAGGAGCCGCTCGACGAGCTCCACACCCTGCATGAAGGAGTGGTCCTGGTTGCTGACCTCGTACTTCCACAGGCCGAAGCGTCCCCGCGAGTAGACCCCCTGCCGCTCGAAGAACGGGATCAGCTCCGCGAGCGCCTCGTCCCGGTGCAGGCCGGGCGTGGGGTAGCCGTACGCAGCCCGGTAGGACCACGTGGAGACGATGTCGTCCCGGCGCTCGATGAGCCTGGTGTTCAGGGCGCCCTCGATGACCTCCTCCAGCAGCCGCTCATGGTTCACCGGCTTGTGCGGCGATTCCGACACCTCGGCCATGAGGGACCAGTGCCGCGTGATGTCGGGCACGTTGTGCGGCGAATAGTTGCTGAAAACCGTGACTCGATAGAAGGGGCAGTCATCCTCCGGGAAGTACATCCAGCACTTCGTGGCCAGCTCGTCCCGCGGCCGGCCCCTCAGCCCGAGGCCGAAGATGTTCGACGCGGAGGAGAGGAGCCCGCGGTCGGCGAGCGGCTGCAGCTGCGTCTGCCCCGACAGCCGTATCAGCTCGGTGAGCGGGATCGTCGAGATCAGCGTGTCGTAGGAGTGCACCGTCCCCGCCGCCGTGGTGACCTCGCGCTTCTGGAGGTCGACCCGCACCACCCGCGTGCCGAGCCGCAGCCGGTCCGCCGGCAACCGCGCCGCGCACGCCCGCCAGATCGACCCCGTGCCGCCGTGCCGGGGAAACCGGAAGGTGTTGTTCGGCCCCCAGGAGAGATCGTCCTTTTCGAACACCAGGTTGCCGAGCACGCGGCCGAGGTCGGTGACGGCGACCCGCTCGCCGACCCACACAGCGTTCATCAACTCCGGGGGAAACGCCCACACCTTGAAGTTGTAGGGCTGCATGAACACCCGGGCGAGTCCCGGGCCGAACGTCGCCTCGATCCACTCCCCGAAATTCGTCGGCTTGGGGCGAGGCGATCGCGTGATCTCGACCAGGCCCTGCAGGCAGGCGTCGAGGTCAGCGGGCGGCAGCCGGCGGATGTTGTTCTGGAAGGGATACGGGATGAAGCGGTCGCGCATCCAGACCCACGACTCGCGCTGGTGGTGCAGCCAGCCCTCCGGACCGAGGAACTCCAGCATCGCCTTGTCGAAGTAGTCGTAGTGCGAGAACTGCACGTGGCCGCCGATGTCCCACGTGAACCCCTGCGGGTCCACGAACGACGTCGCCAGGCCGCCGGGCTCGGCCGACGCCTCGAGCAGGTTCCAGTCCGCCACCCCGAGTTCCTCCAGCCGCCTCGCCGCGCCGAGCCCGGTGGGACCCGCGCCCAGGATCAGGAAAGCCGTCTTCGTCATGTGTGCGTCGACCTCGTGTGACAGGAAATGTTCCGCGCAGTGATCGCCGGCGACCGGCACGGTCCGCAGACCCCGGATGCGGACGCTCGCCCCCGGGAAGCGGCCGACCGCTTCCGGCTGCGGCGGGCTCGATGGCTGGGCGTGTGACTCATCGTTCGCTCAGGCTCCGAGCTCCAGCAGGCGGCGGCCGAGGTGCTCGACGGCATGCCGGCGGCAGAGCCGCTCGCAGGCGAAGTCGCGGCCCTGCTCCGCGATCCGCCGGGCCTGCTCGGGATGGGCTTCGGCCCAGTCGAGCCGGGACGAAAGATCGCTCAGGTCCTCGGCGACGGGGATGAAGTGCTCGAACGGCACCAGCTCGTCGTAGAAGAACTCTCGCCAGCGGCGGTGCTGGAGGAAGAGGGGCCGGCCGGCGAAGAGCAGCAGCTTTACCCGGCCCGAGTAGCCGATGCCCTGCAGGTCGATGAGGTAGCGGTAGCGGCAGTGGTCGGCGAGCGACACGAACGCCGCCCCCTGCGCCTGCAGGCGGCGCGACTCCGGAGCGGCGGCGGTGGTGCCCCACTGCAGTCCGGCGGCATGCATCCGCGCGTCCGCAGCGGCGAGCTGCAGGAACCGCTCGCGGGTGGGATGGGTCTTGGGGTTGCCGATCCAGAAGAGCCGGGGATCATCCGGCGGCCGACGGGAGGCCTCCAGGATCGCAAGCCTGGTCGCCTCGTAGTCGTCGATGCCGGCCTCGGGCCAGCCCCAGAAGACGAAGTCGGGAATCCGGATCGTCTGCGGCTGATCGCTGCCGGCGCAGTAGGCGAAGTGCGGCCGTGACGGGGGCTCGGCCAGGCAATCGCCGGTGAACACGTCGATCGAGAACGAGCGGCGCAGCCGGTCACGGACCGCGTGGAACGCCTCGACGAACAGGTGCGCCGTCGACGGATTGCGCGTCTGGAAGCCGCCGCGGTCGCGGATGACGATCTCCCCGCCACGCCCGTCGAACGCCACCTCCATGTTCGCCCGCGGCACCGCCGTCCGTCGGCCACGCAGCGTGAGCATCCGGCGCACGTCCACGTCAGCCCGCCCCCCCCGTCGCCGGTGCCACCGCGGACATATCGGCGGCCGTCACGCGGACCTCGAAGGGCATGTACCCGAGACCGTGCTGCTGGCTGAAGCGGAAGCCGTGGGGCCGGCTCCTGTACTCCGTGACCTCGAACTGCAGGGCCGACTCGCAGTGGTCGTAGGTCCGCACGCCGCTCTCGGCGAGCATCAGGTCGATGGAGTACATTCCCGTCGCCAGGCGGAGCGCTGGGCACGCGGCCGTCACGCGATGCCGGCCGGCACCCAGCCGCAGCACGACGCCCTGCTGCAGGCCGGTCGGCGAGAAGAGGATCGGCGCGCCGTTGTTGTCGCGGATCAGGTACTCGGGCGACACCGTCATCTCCCGCTCGACGTCGACCTCCATGACGATCTCGAAGGGGCTGTCCCAGTCGATCCTGCCGCCATGCTCCCCGTCGACGACGAGCCAGGCGTCGACGACGCGGCAGACGGTCGGCGTTCCCCGGCGCGACCGGGCGTTGAACCCTTCGCAGGTGGGACGCAGTTCGGCGGCATACGCGGCGAGCACCTCACCGACGGGCCCCTGCGTCACCAGCCTCCCCCTGCGCAGCAGCAGGGCACTGCCGCACAGCGCCGCCACGGCGGCGATGTTGTGGCTCACGAAGAGGACGGTGTGTCCCCCGCCGGCCGAGAGTTGCTGCATCTTGCCGAGGCACTTCTTCTGGAACTGGGCGTCCCCCACGGCCAGCACCTCGTCGACGACGAGAATCTCCGGCTCAAGGTGCGCGGCGACGGCGAAGGCCAGCCGGACGTACATGCCGCTGGAGTAGTGCTTCACGGGAGTGTCGAGGAACTGATCCACCTCGGCGAACGCTACGATCTCATCGAACTTCTTCCTGATCTCGGCCTTCGTCATGCCGAGGATGGCCCCGTTCAGGAAGATGTTCTCGCGGCCGGTGAGTTCCGGATGGAAGCCGGTCCCCACCTCGAGGAGGCTCGCGACCCGGCCGCCCAGCCTGATCCTGCCCGTCGTCGGCTCTGTGATCCGCGAGAGGATCTTCAACAGCGTCGACTTGCCGGCTCCGTTGCGGCCGATGACGCCCACCACGTCCCCCTGCCGCACCTCGAAGCTCACGTCGTCGAGCGCCCAAAAGTCCTCGGCGGTCGCCGCCGGTGCCGCCCTCGTGACGAATCGCCGCGCCGTCGCGGCGAGCGACTCGCGCAGCGTGGCGTAGGGGGCCGCCTGGTGTCGCAGGCGATACCTCTTGCCCAGCCGCTCGGTGGTGATGATCGGTCGTGACACAGCCTAGATGACGTCCGCGAAGTCCCGTTCCGTGCCCCGAAAGAACCGCACCCCGAGCCAGAGCAGTGCCAGGCTCGTCGCGACCGACAGCACGAGCGCCTGCAGGTGCAGGTCCTGCTCGACGCCGATGCACCAGCGAAAGCCGTCGATCACGCCCACCATCGGATTGAGCGAGTAGACGAGTCGTGCCGCCGGGCCGAGGCGGTCCTCGATCACCGAAGACTTGAAGCCCACCGGCGAAACGTAGAGCCCGAACTGGACTAGGAAGGGGATCACGAATCGGAAGTCACGGTACTTCACGTTGAGCGCCGTGGCGATCAGTCCCGGCCCGAGTGCCGCCACGAGGGCCAGCGCGACGAACAGCGGCAGCAGCACCACCCGGGCCGGCGGCAGGTAGCCGTACCAGGCCATCACCACCGCCATCATGCCGAGCGTGATCGTGAAGTCGACCAGCGCCACGATCAGCGAACTGGCGGGCAGGATGATCCGCGGAAAGTAGATCTTCGTGATCAGGTTGGCGTTGGCGACGAGGCTGTTGCTGGCCTCGGAGAGCGCCGACGCGAAGAACTGCCAGGGCAGCATCCCCCCGAGCACGAGGATCGGATAGGGCACGCCGTCGGACGGCAGGCCCGCGACCCGGCTGAAGATCACCACGAAGATCGTCATCGTGATCAACGGCCGGAGCACGGCCCACAGCACCCCGAAGACCGTCTGCTTGAAGCGTACGAGCAGATCGCGCCACGCCAGGAACATAAACAGGTCTCGGTACCGCCACAGCTCGCGCCAGTAGTGCGCGTCGGTCCGGCCCGCCTCGATCACCAGTTCTTCCACGTGTCGTTCGCTCCCGATGCTCATCCGATCAGCGGCCCGATCCGCCCCGGCACGCCGTAGGCGAGGGAGTCGGCGGGCACGTCCGCCAGGGCGCAGGAGTTCGCGCTCACCTTGCTGCGATCGCCCACCCGCCTGCCCGGCCCCACCGCCGCATGCAGCCCGAGGAAGGCATCCTCGCCGACGCAGGCGCCGCCGCCGAGCGCGGCATAGGGGGAGAGCACGGCGTAGGCGCCGGCACGGGCGTCGTGGGCGAGCGACGCGTGGTAGTTCACCAGGGCACAGGCGCCGACCCGGGCGGCGGCGCTGACCACGGCGTAGGGGCAGAGGATCGCCCCGGCACCGATCACGGCGGTGCGGGCGACGATCGCCGTGGGATGAGCGAGCGTCAGAAACGTCGCCCCGCGGAACAGCAGCGATTCGGCCACCCGCCGCCGCACACCCGGGATGCCGATGCCCAGGAGCAGCCCGTCGCCGGGCAGCGGAGTGAACCGCTCGGGATCGCTGACGATGCCGATGCCGATGCCGCAGTCATGGCCGTCGAGGATCCCGGCGTCCGCGGAGAGGAAGCCCGCGACCATCCCGGCCGCCGCGGGCCAGGCGTCGCGGACCCATTGCAGCACCTCGCGGCCAAAGCCTCCGGCGCCGACGATGAGGATGCGCGATATGGACGAGGGGGGAGGGATCGTCATTCGTGGTGGTCGGGCGACGGGGCCGGCTGCGCGCACTCCGTTCCCGTGGGTGGCGATGCCACCGATGGCGAACAACGCGGAGCGAGAGGACTTCCTCGACTATACCTTGTCTTTATTGACATCCCGCGAACTCGGACGGCCGCCCGGGATCCTGCGTTGGCCGCGGAAATCATGGGGGGAAAAACCCTGCCACCCCCCCCGTTGGCAGACCGTAAGCCGCGTCCGGCGACGGGAGACGCGCAGCCGCGGCCCCCACCAGCCGTCTGCGAAGGGCCAGCGACTCAGGCCGGGCGACGCGGGACCTTGCCGGCGGGGTTCGTCGCGATCCTCTTCACGATGTCGAGGATGCGGGGAACGGCGGCGGGCTCGAGCCCGCTGCGGCACGCCGCAAGCGCCGTGGCCCTGACACTCTCGGGCGTCTCGCCCGGCGGAAGCGGGTCGGCGAGGACGATCTCGGCCGCGACGAGCTCCCCCGTGGCCGCGCTGGGCAGGCCGTACACCCGCGCGTCGGAAATCCCGCCAACGCCCCGCAGGCACTCCTCGACGCCGCGGGGAAACACCTTCGCCCCCGCCACCACGATCACGTCGCTGCGCCGGCCGGTGAACTCGTAGCGATCGCCGCGGCGCTCCACGAGATCGCCGGTCGACACCTCGGCCGTGTCACGGGACAGTTGGACCAGCAGTTCGCCATCGCGGCGGGTCGACAGCCGCGCGCCGCCGGGCAGCCCCCGGCCCAGCCAGGCGGCCGGGAATCCCGGCCGGCCGTCGGCGACCCGAAACACCTCTCCCAGTTCCGTCGTGGCGTACACCTGGGTGATCTTCGCCCCGGGAAAGGCCGCCCGGGCCTGTTCGAGGAGCGGCCCGTCGGCTGCCTCGCCGCCGAGCGTGATTCGTTCCACCCGGGCCCGCGTCACCAGGGCGGGATCCCCGGCGGTCAGCAGCCGCCGCAGGAGCGTGGGCGTGGTCGGGAGCACGGTGGCCTCCGCGTCGACGATCGCGCGGAGGATCGTCGCGGGCTCGCGCGACGCGGGCACCACCAGACGGCCGCCGGTGAGCAGGGCCTGCAGCCAGACCTGGATGCCTGCCCAGCGGGTCGCGTCGTAGAGGAGGATCCAGCCCAGACCGTGCCACTGTTCCGCCAGCCGCGCGGCGGCGAGCAGCGAGTCCCAGGAATGCTCGACGAGCTTCGGCGGGCCGCTGGTGCCCGACGTGGCCACCACGACCTGCGTGGCGATCGCCTCGAACTCCCGCCGCGGGCCGGTCTCGGCGGGCAACGACAGCCCGTCGTCGACCGGCACCCAGTCGCGGAGCTCGCCCACGAGGTCGCGGGAGTCGTCGGCGAGAAACGCCACCGGCACGTGCTGCCGTCCACAGGCGGCGGCGATGACGACGAGCGACTCGACGCGGCGGGCCCGTGCGACCACGCCGATCGGCCGCACGGCGTCGAGGGCCGCCTCGAGCCGGGCCGTCGCCGCGGAGAGCGTGCCGTAGTCGATCGTGCGGGCTTCCCCACCGGCCGACGCGACGATCGCGGTGCGGCCCGGGGCCTGCCGGGCGACCTCGTGTATCGCGAATGCCAGGCGGTCTTCCGCCGACGCGTCAGCGAGATCGACGGCCGGTGCCCGGCCGGCCGGGGTGTTGAGCGGGGGGTTCATCCGAGGTGCTCCGCGGCCACGGCGGGACCGCTGCGGCCGATGCCGCGATTATATCGCTGCAGCCGGAATCGGCCCGCACCCCCCGCTGCAGGCGGCACGCAGGCGGCGGCGTTCATGGCAGGAACTCCGGCATCGTGGCCGATCCGGGCGCCGAAACGCCCCTGCCCGTCGCGGCCTGTCCCAGGACGTGCGCGGCCGTCGCGGCGATGATCCAAAGATCGACCAGCGGCCAGCGCCACGTCGACAGCGTGTCGACGTACTCGGCGTCGTACTCGAGCCGACGCGGCCAATCGACCGCGTTGCGGCCATGGATCTGCGCCCAGCCGGTGAGCCCCGGCCGCACCCGCAGCCGCGTCGCCTGCCGCGGGGAATACCTCGGCACGTAGGCAAGCGGCAGCGGCCGGGGGCCGACGATGCTCATGTCGCCCGCGAGCACGCTCGCCAACTGCGGCAGCTCGTCGAGGCTCGACCGCCGCAGCCAGCGGCCGAAGCCCCCCAGCCGTTCGGCATCCGGGAGCGGACGGCCGGCCGCGTCGACCGCCTCCCGCATCGAGCGGAATTTCACGACCCGGATCGGCCGGCCATCCTTCCCGGCGCGGGTGTCGACGAAGAAGGCCGGAGCGCCCAGCACCAGCCGGACGGCACACCAGACGACCGCGAACACCGGCGCCAGCGCCACGAGCGCCATCCCGGCGACGATCACGTCACCGAGCCGCTTGACGAAGCCCAGAGGCATCGCGGGCCGCTCAGCGGACGGCACGGTCGCGTCTCCTCTCCGCCACCCAGACGAGTCCCGGCAGCAGCACCGCCGTCGCCACGAGCGTCGCGATCGCCACCTGGTCGGCCGCCCGCCGCAGCGCCGGATCGAGGAGCGGCGCCACGGCGATGGCGGCGCCGCAGGCCGCGATGCCCCCGTAGAGGCAGGCCACGGCCTTGTGCGACCAGCCCGCGATCACGAGCCGCTGGTAGAGGTGGCTGCGGTGGGCCTGGAAGACGTTCTCCCCCCGGCACAGCCGCCGCGTGAACGTGAAGGCCGTGTCGAGGATGAACGGCCACAGCGCCACTGCGGCCACCGGCAGCGCCTCGGCCCGGCAGTCGGCAGGCAGCGCGAGGGGCAGCGCGGCCAGCATGAATCCGCAGAACGCGCTGCCGACGTCCCCCATGAAGATCCGGGCCGGGGGCCAGTTGAGCGTGAGGAAACCGATCGCGCTGCCGCCGAGGGCGGCGGCGATCATGGCCACGGCCCCGGCGCCACACGCGGCGGCCGCGGCCGCGATTCCGGCCCCGGCGGCAGCGGCGGTGATGCCGGCGATGCCGTCGGTGCCGTCCATGAAGTTGAAGGCGTTCGTGAGGCCGACGATCCACAGCAGCGTCAGCGGCCACGCCATCCCGCCGAACCGCAGCATCCCCAGCGAGCCGAGATCGACCGTCGTCACCGGTCCGAGCATCGCCGTCGCCCCGACGGCCGCCGCCAGGTGCACCGCGAACCGCGTGCGGTTCCGCAGGGATCCCAGGTCGTCCGCCCAGCTAACGGCGGCGATCGCCAGGGCCGGGAGCACAGCCCCCGCCACCGCGCGCCACTCATCGGGCCGCAGCACGACGACCAGCGCGGCGACCACCGCCACGATGCAGACGATCGCCAGGCCGCCGCCGCGCGGCGTGCTGCGGGTGTGGCTGCTGCGGGCGTTGGGCGTGTCGACGATCCCGCGCTCGGTCGTCCACGCCACCAGCGACCGCGTCAGCGCGGCGGCGACGAAGAGCGTCGCCCCGCACCACGCCGTCCACAGGCCCACCGCCGTCATGCCACAACCCCCGCTCCCGCCCACGTCATGGCCGCTTCGCGGTGGCGATCGTCTCACACACCTCGCCGACGACGGCCGCGTCGACGTTGGCCCCGATGGGCAGCGCGAGGCTGCGGGCCGAGAGCGCCTCGGTGGCGGGCAGGAGCCGCATGCGGTCGTGAAAGTGCTCGAACGCCGTCTGCCGGTGGCACGCGGGGCTGTAGTAGGCACGCGTTTCGATGCCCCGCGCCGCCAGCACCCGCCGGACCGAGTCGCGGGTCATCCCGAACCGGGCCGGGTCGATCGTGATCGAGAAGTCCTTGTTGCTCGACGAGGCTCCCGGCAGCGGATCGACGAAATCAACGCCCGGAAGCTGGCCGAGCTCCCGCCGGTAGGCGGCGGCGAGCTCCCGCCGACGAGCGGCGACCTCGTCGAGCATCGCCAGCGACGCCAGCGCCGTGGCGGCGCTGAGCTCCGGCATGCGGCCGTTGACTCCCGCAAACAGGGCGTCGTAGGACCCGTCGTTGCCATACTCCCTGCCGAGCCGCACGAAGTGGGCGAGGCAGTCGCAGTCGGTGGCGACGATCCCTCCCTCCCCCGCGACCAGCAGCTTCGTGGGCGACAGGCTGAACACCTGCGCCGTCGCGCCGCCACCGACCGGCCGGCCGTGCATCGACGCCCCGAAGCCGTGTGCGGCGTCGACGACCAATGGCAGCCCGTGCTCGGCCGCGACGGCACCCAGTGCGGCCACGTCGCAGGGGTTGCCGAAGTTGTGGCAGGCGGAGATGGCCACGGTGCGGGGCGTGATGGCGGCCGCCACGGCCTGGGCCGTCACGTTCGTCGTCCGCGGATCGACGTCCACGAAGACAGGCCGCAGGTTGTTCCAGACGATCGCCGCGGGCGCGGCCAGGAATGTGAAGCTCGGGACGACGACCTCGCCGAGCGGCTCGACCCGGGCGCCGCTGCGCACCACGCCGAACCGTGAAAGCGGCTCCATCCCGCCGACAGCGCACGCGTCCGCCGGCCCGCGCCGGGTGCGGCAGGCGCCGGCGGACAGGTCGAGCGCCCGGTAGACGAGCATCAGGCCGACGGTGCAGCTGCTGACCGCCACCGCGTGCCGCACGCCGAGCCGCAGGGCGATCTCCCGCTCGAGCCGCTCGACGCAGGGCCCCTTGGTCAGTCGGCCACTGGCGAGGATGCCGGCGAGGACCGGCTCGAGCACGCCCGGCGGCGGCACGGCGGGCCGGGAGAACGGCACCCTGATGCCCACGGCCGCCGGATCGTCCGCGCCGTGCAGCTCGGGGATGGGGTTGAGGAGGTTACTTGGCATGCGCCTTCCGCGGCACCGGCGGCCTCTCGTCCGGAACGCAGTGGCTGTCGTACTCGGGAACGAGCTCGCGCAGCCGCGACCGCACCGTGTCGCTCGACTCGTCGATCACGTCGACGAGCTCGTCGATGACGGCCTCGGCCTCGGGGAGTGTCGTCGGCCGGTGCAGGGCGCAGAACACCTTCGGGTGGTTCGTCGCCAGCCGGCGTTCATCGTCGAAGTAGAGCTCCTCGTAGAGCTTCTCGCCGGGCCGCAGCCCGGTGTAGACGATCTCGATGTCGTCATCCGAGAGCCCGGACAGGCTGATCAGGTCCTTGGCCAGGTCGACGATCTTCACGCTCTCCCCCATGTCGAGCACGAAGATCTCGCCGCCGTTCCCCATCGCCGCCGCCTGCAGCACCAGCTGCGACGCCTCGGGGATCATCATGAAGTAGCGGGCGATGCCCGGGTGCGTGATGGTGATCGGGCCGCCCTGCCGGATCTGCTCCTGAAAGATCGGCACCACGCTGCCGTTGCTCGCCAGCACGTTCCCGAACCGCACGACCACGAACCTGGTCCGCGACTCGCCGCTGAGGGCCTGCACATACCGCTCCGCCACGAGCTTGGAGCACCCCATCACGCTCGTGGGATTCACCGCCTTGTCGGTCGAGATCATCACGAACGTGCCGACGCCGTTCCGGTCGGCCAGCCGTGCGAGCGTCTGCGTGCCGACGCAGTTGTTCTTGATCGCCTCGGCCGGATTGAGTTCCATCATCGGCACGTGCTTGTGCGCTGCAGCGTGAAAGATGACGTCCGGCCGGTGCGCCGCGATGATCTGCTCCATCCGCCTCTCGTCGGCGACGTCGGCGAGGAGCGGCTCGAAGGGGGGCCGCGGCGACCGGCGGGCGAACTCCTGCTCCACGAGAAACAGCGCGTTCTCACCGCGTTCCACCAGCAGCACCTTGGCCGGGCCGTAGCGAAAGACCTGCCGGCAGATCTCCGAGCCGATCGATCCGCCGGCGCCCGTCACCATCACGGTGTTGCCCGCGACGAGCGACCGCACGGCGGCGTCGTCGAGCGTGACGGGCTCCCGGCGGAGCAGGTCCTTGATCTCCACCGGCCGGATCTTGAGGTGCGAGCGGTCGTCGCTGGCGTCGAGCAGCTCGTCGATGGCGGGAATGACCTTCACTTCCGCCCCCGCTTCGGCGCAGTCGTTCATCAGCTCGCGGAACCGCCTGCCGGGCAGGAACCCCGACCGCACCATCACCTCGTCGGCCCGCTTCCGTCGCACCTCCGCCGCCACGCTGCCGACCGGGCCGAGCACCGGGGCGCCGGCCACATGGTGGTGGGCCAGGGCGGGGTCGTCGTCGAGGAACCCGACGACGATGTACTGGTTGTTGGACGCCGCGGACAGATTGCGGGCGAGCATCTCGCCCTCGTGATCCGCGCCGATGATCAGCGCCGTACGGATGGGCTTGCCGGTGAGGAACGGCTGCACCTCGTCGCGGATGGCCCGCCACAGGGCCCGGGCACCGCCGATCGCCATGATCGTCCCCGCCCAATCGAGGACGATCACGCTCCTGGGCACCTGCGGCAAGTTGCCCATCTGGGCCGACATGTGGGCCGACGAGAGGAACAGGCCCTCGAGCGAGCTGATCACGAGCAGGGCGAAAGTGGCAGACGCGACGAGGCGAGTGAGGTCGTGGAACGACGTCCGCCGCCACGGGGCGTGACACTGCCCCATCCAGTAGAAGACGCCCGCCTTGATCGCCACGATCACGGCCACCGTCCGGCCGTAGACCGTCGCCCAGTGCCACTCGAAGGCGAAGTCGTAGCGGATCAGGTAGGCCAGCGCGTACACCACCGCGAAGGTGGCGGCATGCAGCCCGAGGAGGAGGGCCGCCCTGCGGTCGAAGTGGCGGGGGGGTGGCACGGCTGGAATGTCGCTGGAGGGATGTTCGTGAATAATACATCGGCCTCCGCTTCCCCCGGGTGAAAATCACGTGTCCGCCCGGTTTTCGCCCAGTGGACACGGCTTCAATGCCGACGCCTGTGCGGCGTTTTCGGGGTGCGGCCCGGAGGACAGTCTGGAGAGACGATCCAGCTGGAGAGACGATCCAGGCGGCATCCGCGGCTCCGGCTCCACCGGGAGGCGGCCCCGTTCCGCAGCCCGCTACACCGGCTCGAGATCGACGTCCTCGAGCTCGATCGACGCGCCCTGGTTGAGAAATCGCACGGCGACAAGCAGCCGATCCACGCCGCGACGCCTGACGACCTCCCCCTCGAGGCCGAAAAGCGGACCGCTGCGGACCCGCACCTGTTGACCGGGCTCGAGCCGCGCCTCGGGAGTGAGGGGCATCTCCGTGTCGATGAGCCGCTTGATGCCGCGGAGATCGGCGACCAGCGCGGCCCCGTCGGCGATGGGAAGACAGCGGGAGATCGTGTTGGTCCCCAGGGCGGACCGCCGCTTTTCCTCGTCGACCAGCGAAAATACGTAGCCTGGAAAGAGCGGCACGTGGGACATCCGCGTCCGTCCGCCGGCCGACCGCAGCCGCCGCCTCACCAGCGGCGCGTAGAACGGCGTGCCGAGCGCGGTGAGCCTGCGCATCAGGTCCTTCTCCCGACGGGCCAGCGTGTAGAAGGCGACCCAGCGTGCCGCTGCCAGGCCCGGGCCGGCTACCGTGGCCGGATCGTCGAGCAGTCCGGCGGGGAAGATGTCTGGCTGCTCGGGCAGGATCGGCATGATGGGCACTCGGGCGCAGCGGCGGCCGTACCCGGCGGACTGCGCTCGGGGGGCTGCCGTGGCTCATTCGTCGCGGTCCGCCACCGCCACGGACTGTCGCTGCGCAGGTCAGACAGCCCTCCTATCCTACGCCGACTGCTCGCAGCTCGTCCCCAGTGAATCTCGTACCGGTTGGCAAACCGCGCAAAGTTTTCCGCGCGGTCGTGCCGATGAAGACGATTGCATCGACCATTCCGGTCGTAGTGAGTTTTCATGCACGCATCCACGAGCACATTCCGTCGCCGGAAAAACTCCCCGTCCGGGCGGGCGACGGGCGGGCTTCGCGCCGCGTGCGTGGCACTCCTGATTGCCGCCACCTGCCTCTCGGGCGGCTGCCACATCTCCGGCCGGCCACAGCGGAGCACCACTCGCGAGGCGATGCTCGCGGCACAGTGCCCGCCCGATCCCGACCGGATGCCAGCCAAGGAACTGGCGAAGGTCACCCTGCCGCCCTACGTGATCGAGCCGCCGGACATCCTGCTGATCGACGCGCTGCGGGTGGTGCCGAAGCCGCCCTTCCGGATCCAGTCGTTCGACACGCTGCAGGTGATCGTCGAGGGCACGCTCCTCGAGCAGCCCATCAGCGGCCTCTACGTGGTGGAACCCGGCGGCATGCTCGACCTCGGACCCTCCTACGGGAAGGCGATGGTGGGCGGGCTGTCGCTGGAGGAGGCGCAGGACGCCGTCTTCCGGCATCTCAAGCGGATCCTCCGGGATCCGCAGGTGTCGCTGACGCTGGCGCAGGCCGCCGGCCAGCAGCAGATCGCCGGCGAGCATCTCGTCGGCCCCGACGGAACGATCAATCTGGGCACCTACGGCAACGTGTTCGTCACCGGCATGACGCTGACCGAGGCGAAGGTCGCGATCGAGAAGCAGCTCGCCAACTACCTCGACGCCCCGCTCGTGGCGGTCGATGTGTTCAGCTACAACTCGAAGGTCTACTACGTGATCACTGAGGGGGCCGGCTACGGCGACAACGTCGTCCGCTTCCCGATCACGGGCAACGAGACGGTGCTCGACGCCATCGCCGGCATCAACGGCCTCTCGAAGCTCTCGAGCAAGGACATCTGGATCGCCCGCCCCGCACCCTCGGGCGTCGGCTGCGACCAGGTGCTGCCCGTCGACATCGAGGCGATCATGAAGGGCGGCTCGACGGCCACCAACTACCAGCTGCTGCCGGGCGACCGCGTCTTCATCGGCCAGGATCCGTTCGTCGCCTTCGATAGCATCGTGGACAAGATCTGCGGGCCGTTCGAGCGGATCTTCGGGTTCGGCCTCGTCGGCGTGCAGACCGTCCAGACGTTCAACCGGCTCCCCTTCGGCTTCAACCCGGGCGTCTTCTGCTGGGTGGCTCGCGAAGTGTACGGAGCGGACGACCCGCGGTGGCTGCTGTTCCGGGCGTGGATGCTGACCGAGGCTCCCGACTGGCTGCGTGACCTCTATGCGGCCCACGGCGAGCAATTCGCCGCCTGGATCCACGACAAGCCGCTCGTGAAGGCGGCCCTGAGGGTCCTGATGGACCGGGCGATCGCCAGCCTGGGAACCGCGGAGCAATGACCCGCCGCGGCCGGCGGGGCGATGCGGGCCACGGCCCGCGTGCGGCGAAACACGCGGTGGTGTAGGGTGGAAGGGTTCGATCACAGGAGACAGACCATGCATCGCTCCGACCGGCGACGATTGTCCCGCCCGACCCTGCTGCTCCTGGCCGGCCTCACTGCGGCCTGCCTGGCATCCGGGAGCGACGCGGCCGCACAGGGGCCGGTGGGCGGCGGGACCACCGGCTCCAATCCGCCGTTCTCCAGCATCTACAAGCGGCCGACGCTGAGCCCCTACACGGCGCTCGGCTTCCAGGGCAGCAACCCCCTGACCGGGGCCACGCTGGGCGCCATGCAGGGACTGGTGCAGCAGCAGCAACAGGTGCAGAGGCAGATGCAGACGGGCATGCAGCAGTCGCGACAGATCTCGCAGCTGCAGGGCCAGGTGCGAAACATCCAGCGAGCGCCAATCCGGGCCAGCGAGTCGATCCGCCCCACGGGGCACGCCTCGACCTTCCAAAACCTGTCGCACTACTACCCCGGCCGCTGACGCCGCGTCTCGGCGCCGATGTAGCATGGAGCCATCCCCGCGGATGCCCCATGCGCTCGCTGACTGTGATCCTCTGCTGCCTCTGCTGCTTGGCGGCGGCACCGCGCGCGGTGCGGGGCGACGCGCCGGATGCCGCAGCGCCGGCCACGGATCAGCCTGGGCGGCCCGCGATGCGGCAGCTCGGCGCGGCTGCGGCTGCGACGGCCCTGCCCACGCCGCAGGACATCGCCGTCGCGCGGCCGGAGTTCCGCAGACGGTTCCGCGAGCCGCTCTCCCACGCTGCGTCGGCGGCCGGTGCCAGGCAGGCCGCCGAGACGCTGCTGGCGGCGGCGGGCACAGAGCAGGACCGTGCGATCTGCTGGCTCCTGCTGGACGAGTCGCGGCGACTGGGTGAGGCGTCGGGCCAGGCGAGCCTCGTGGCCAGGGCGATCGCCGCCGCCTCGGTCGCCTACGACTTCGACGCGATCGACGCGGAACTCAGGTCGCTCAAGCAGATCCCGCTGCGCGGGCTCGATGCCCCCCGTGCCGCCGGCCTGGCCATGGCAGCCGAACGGATCGCCGTGCGGGCCACGGCGGACGAGCGGCCCGACAAGACGGTCGCCGCCGAGATGCTCGCCTACCGCGCCTGGCAGCGGGCGGGTGACCTGGCCGCCGCGGCCCGGGCCGCGGTCCGCCACGACGCCGCGGTGGCCGAGCAGAACGCTGCGGCCGCATCGCGGTGACGCGAGCCCTTCGGGCCGCGGCCCGAAGGGCGTGACTCAGTCGAAGGGGCGGCGATTGCTCGCGGCTGCCGGAGTGGGAGCCGGCTCCGCTGCGCCGCCGCGGTCTTCATCTGCGGCGGCGGCATCCCCTTCCAGAGGCCGCTCTTCCTGCTCCTGCCGCTCGCGCCACGGCTTGCCGGCCTGGTAGCTGGCCAATTCCCCCTCGAGCTGCTGCTTCACCTCGGCAGCCACGTCCTCGCCGTCGACGGCACGCTGGCTGTACTTGCGGGCGGAGTCGAAGTCGCCCGACTCGGCATACCCCGCGGCGAGCGTGCTGACGATGTGCGGCTGCTTCCACTCCGTCACCTCGCACGCCTTCGTGGCCAGCTCGATGGCCCGCTTGCCATCGCGGATCGCGTCGTCGGGGGAGGTCGCCAGGAGCCAGGCCAGGTTGTTGAGCACGCCGGAATCCTCGGGCTGGAGCGTGAGCGCCTTCTCCAGGTCGGCCAACGCCGCGGCATGGTCGCCGATTGAAATCTCGGCGTCGCTGCGGCCGCGGCGGCAGGGAAAGTTGTTCTCGTCGATCTCGAGGCCGCGGGAGAAACGCTTGATCGCCTGCCGTGGCTGCTTCGCCATCAGGTAGAGGGTGCCGAGCTGGCCGACGAGCACCACGTCGTCCTGTCGCTGGGACACGAGCCTGCGGAAGTCGCGGATCGCCGCGGCAAAGTCCTGCTTGTCCGCCGCGATCAGCCCACGCAGCTCCAATGCCGCCGGATGGTCGGGGGTCTTCTCCAGCACCCGTTCGAGATCGGCGGCTGCCCGGGCCGAGTCGCCCGACTGCTGATGGATCCGCGCCCGCAGCACCAGCAGCAGCGCCTCGTCGGGTGCGATGCCGATGGCCTTGTCGAGGTCGGCGATCGCCTCGGGCCGGTCGCCGCGCAGTGCCCGCAGCCGCGCCCGCTGCAAGAGAGCACTGGCCGAGTCGGGGTCGAGCTTGAGCGCGCGGTCGAAGGCCTCCCGAGCAGCGTCCAGCTTCTCGTCCATCATCAGCGCCAGCCCGAGCGCCTCCTGCAGCGACGCGTCCTCGGGGTCGGCCTCGGCCGCCGCCTCGAGATCCGCCTGGGCCTCGGCGAAATTCTCCTGGAGCAGGTGGAAGAGGCCGCGGGCCCGGCGGATGTCCTTGTCTCCGGGCGCGAGCTCGACCGCCTTGTCGTAGTGCGACAGTCGCTCCTCGCGATCATCGTCGTCGGCCATGGTGCCGAGCACGGCGTGGGCCTGCGCCGACTGCAGCCGGTCGTCGGGCAGCAGTTCGAGGGCCTTTTGGGCCGCCGCTCGGGCCCGTTCGCGGTCGCCGCCGGGCAGGCTCTCCAGCTGGGCGATCATGAGCTGGGCCTCGCCCAGCTCGGGATTCCTCTCGACCACTTCGTTGAGGTCGCGCATGGCGAACGACCGCAGCCGGGGCCACTGCCTGTCGGGACGCTCGACGTTGTAGATGGCCTGCACGATCCGGCCGGCCCGATAGATGAGCGTGTCGGTGTAGAGATCCTCGGCGAAACGCTTCTGATCCTCCGCCAGCCCCTTGGCGATCGCCCGGCGGCAGAGGTCGAGCACGTTCGCGTAGTCGTCGATGTCGTCGGCCGACAGCTTCGCGTCGATCGCGGCGTCGAGATCCTTCTGGCCAGGGGAGGCATCGTCGGCGTCCGGCTGCGCGGTCGCCACGCCGCCACACGCCATCCAGCCGGCCAGGATCGCCAGCGCGACCCACGGCACGAGCCGCCAGACCGACGAACCGCTCGACACACCCATGTTGCTCCTCATCGACGGGCCTCCTCTCCGACGACGGCCCTGGGCCGCCACGTCACGCCTCGTCAATAGTATGGGCCGCGAGGCCTTCCGGCTGCCATCGGAATCTGTCCCGGGTCGAATCGGCCCCGCGGCGCAGCGGCACCGCCCCGGCCGGCGACGGCTCACAACGGCGCGGGCAGGTCCCGCTTCGCGAACAGCACCGCCCCCACCGCGTAGGCCGCCACACCCACGCCGATCAGCACGGTGTCGTAGGCCGCGAGCAGCTGCCACGACTCCGCGGGATCGCCGACCAGACGCTGCGGCTCGTAGGCGTTGAGCACCGACACGTAGCCGACCCACGACAGACTCCTGCTCATCCGGCCCACGAGCTTGGCGAGCAACGACACGACGTAAAAGCCGCAGAGGATGCCGACCGTCCGCCAGCGATAGCTGTCGGCGGCTGAGACGCAGGCCGCAATGCCGGCGATGCAGACCATGAGACCGAACACGTTGGCCGCCGGCGGCAGGAACCGCAGGGGATCGACCTTGCCGGCCCACGGCCCGAGCGTGATCGCCGCGCTCACGGCCGCGAACAGCACCCCGCAGAGGACCGCGGCCGCCGCCGTCGTCGCGACGGCCTGCGTCACGAACACCGCCGTCCGCCGCACCGGCGACGCGAGCACCATCTCCATCGTGCCGCGCTCGAGCTGTCCGGAGACGGCGTCGCTGCCGCGGGTGATCCCCCAGACCGTGGCGGCAAGCACCACGACCGGGTCCACGAACGCGAGTGCCACGCGGCCGGCGTGCGTCGCCACCTCCGAAAACGGTACGCCCGAGAGCCGCTGCCAATCCTTGGGGATCGCCCGCAGGAGCACGTCCTGGAAGGCCGGCATCGGGATCTGCGCCGACAGCCAGATGTAGATGAAGGGAAACACCGCCCAGAGCGCCGTCAGCGACAGGACGAGCACCCGCTGGTCGCCCCACGTCTTCTTCCAGATGGCCGTGTTCCACATGACGGCAGTGTAGCAGTCCCCCCGCGCTCGGCGACGGTCGCCGCCCTGGTGGAGCCGTCTCGAGTCACCTGCTGCGACGACCCGCGAGTTCGGCAGGGGAGTCGCCGTGCGCGACGTTTTCCGCCGGGGCACGCTCGCCGGCGCGGTGGAACCGGTCGTAGACGGCGGCGAGTCCCACCGGCTCGACCCGCACCTCGTCGAGCGGCAGCGTGGCCAGCCAGCCGAGCAGCGGCGCCAGCGACGCCCCGGCCTCCATGACGACCGTGCCGTCCCCCTGCTCGACGACCGACACGCTCTCCGCGAGCGCGGCGGGAACCGCGCCGAGGCCGCCGCGCAGCCGCGCCCTGATCCTGTGGCAGCGGCGCAGGTGCTCCAGCGACTGCTCGTGCACCAGCGTGCCCGCCCGCACGATCGCCACGCGGTCGCAGGTCTCCTCCACCTCGGAAAGGACGTGCGACGAGAAGATCACGGTGCGGCCGGCCGCGCGGGCCTCCAGCACCAGCGCCAGCACCTCCGCCCGCGCCGTGGGATCGAGGTTGGCCGTCGGCTCGTCGAGGATCACCAGCGTTGCGTCGGTCGCCAGGACCACGGCCAGCGCCAGCTTCTGTCGCATCCCGGTGCTCATGCGGGCCACCTGCCGGGAACAGTCGAGGTCGAGCCGCCGGGCCAGCCGGAGGGCGGAGTCGCGTCGGCAGCCCGCCCGCAGCCCCGCGAAGAAGTCGATCACGCGGTGGCCGTTCATCCGCCGGAACAGCCGGGCCTCGCCCGGCAGGTAGGCGGTGCGGGCCCGCACCTCGAGCGACTCACGGACGCAGTCGAATCCCGCCACGGAGGCCGTGCCGGAGGCGGGCGTGATGTAGCCCATCAGCAGCCGCAGCAGCGTCGTCTTGCCGGCGCCGTTGGGCCCCAGCAGGCCGAAGATCTCCCCCTGCGGAACGTCCAGCGAGCAGCCGTCGAGCGCGACGAACGCTCCGTACCGTTTCGTGAGACCGTCTGTTCGGACGAGCATCGGATCGCGGACCGCAAGGCCGCACGGGAGGAACCGGGCCGCAGGAACCGGGCCGCGAGTCGCCGGTGTCGACAGCGTAGGCGGGCGGCCGAGGCCTGTCCATCACCGCGTCGCTCAACCGCGCCGCCAGAAGTAGTACGCGGCGAGGGCGAAGCCGACGGCGGCCACGAACCGACGGACCAGCGTGGCCGGCAGCCTGCGGGCGACGCCGGCGCCGGCCAAGCCTCCCAGCACGGCGGCGACCGCCATGACCGCCGCGTGCGGCCACGACACGTCGGTCGCGCCGCCGAGGAGCGATCCGGCGGCGAACAGGATGGCCGCCGTGCCGTTGATCGCCATGCCGAGGACGTTCTTCACGGCGTTGAGCCGGTGGATGTCGCCGAGGCCCAACAGCCCGAGCACGGCGAGCATCAGGATGCCGATGCCGGCGCCGAAGTAGCCGCCGTAGACTCCCACCAGAAACTGAAGCAGGGCGGCGAGCCCCAGCCGCGACGCCTCCGGCCGGGCTCCCGGCGCGACCGACCGGGCCTCGCCGCCCGGGGGTGGCGCGGCGACGAAGCGGGAGAGACGGGGCTGCACCGCGAACAGCGTCGCGGCCAGCAGGATCAGCCACGGGACGCAGATCTCGAACGTCCGGGGCGGCAGCACCAGCACGAGCAGCGTGCCCGTCACCGCCCCGGCCACGCTCGGCACCAGGAGCCAGCCCGTCCACGCGGGCTGCCCAACGCGGTCGTCGCGATACGCCCAGGCGCCGGCGATGGCGCCCGGCCACAGCCCGATGGTGCTCGTCGCGTTGGCGGTCACCATCCTGCCGGGATCGGGCGGGAGGATCGACGCCAGCACCGGGAACGTGAGGATCGTGCCACCGCCCGCCACCGCGTTCACGGCGCCGGCCACGAATGTCACGACGGCCAGCGTGACGAAGCCCGGCAGCGGTCCGGAGCCGAGCAGGTCGGAAGCGGTCTCGAACATGTCGCCTCGAGCGTGGTCTACGGATTCGGCTGCGGCGGGGCGACCGGGTTGAGAGGACGTCGACCGGCGACGGGCGGAGCAGCGGGCGGCACGGCAGCCGGCGGACCCCCAGCCGGCGCGGCAGCCGGTGGACCCAGCGGCTGCTCGGCCCGAGCCGGCGCCGCCGGTTGCCGGGGCTGCGCGTTCGGAGCCGCGGCCTGCGGGGGCCGCGCCTGCGCCGGCTGCTGCGCCGGCTGCTGCGCCGGCTGCTGCGCCGGCTGCTGCGCCGGCTGCTGCGCCGGCTGCTGCGCCGGCTGCTGCGCCACCGGCGCCGCGGGAAAGCGTCCGTCGCCGCAGTCGGCCAACAGGTAGCCGGCCCAGAAGAACGGGTGCGTGCCGTCGGCCAGCACGGCGTCCGGCGACTGCTTCACGCGGGGCTCACGGCCGAGGTCGGGCTGTTCCGCCGTCACGATGTCGACCGCCCGCTGCCAACTCTCCGCCGGCGTCGGAGGGTCGGCGTTCACCCCCGCCCCGCCGCGGTCGCGCAGGAACTCCTCCACCAGATCGATGCTCGATTCGCCTCCCGTCCGCCAACGGCTGGCGAGCACCGTGCGGCTGCCGGCCACCATCAGCCCGGTGACCGCGAGGAACAGTTCCTCCCCGGGCTGCGCCGGCAGCTTCACGAGCCCTCCGGCCATCGCCGTCTGCATGCCGGGCAGCACCACGCACCGGGGCCGCTTGGCCGGAGGCTCGAGCCAGTCGGCATGCGTCATGCCCTGCCGGCCCGGCTGGGCCGCCATGAGCGTGCGGGCGGCGCCGCCGTCGGGCGTCGTCGATTCCTCGACCACGACCAAGGTGTCGAAGAGCGAGGCGACAAACGGTGTCGGCACCTGCGACGCCGTGGGCAGCGGCAGCGCATGGTCGATCGCGCCGATGAGCCGCGTCTCAACCTCCTGCGCGACCGTCGGCTTGTCGCCGCGCATCAGCCGTCCCGCGTGGATGCCGACGGGGCCTTTCCCCCCGGCTTGGCCCGCTGGCAGCACGGCGAGGCTGCGGGTCGGGCAGTAGCGGATTCGGCAGACGTCCCGCAGCCGACGTTGGCCGGTCGCGGCGGCCACAGCCTGGTCGCCGACTGCGGGCCGTGCAGTCCCCACCGGCAGCAGTTCGAAGGGCAGATACCAGAGGACGCCATCGGGAACGATCACGAGCTCGTCGATGCCCTCGCCCAACGTGACCTGCGAGTTCTCGAACAGCAGCCGCTCGATCCGCTCGCTGGCGAGAGGCCACTCTCCCGCAAGGAGCCGATCCGTCTGCAGCGGCATCGACGATTCGAACAGTGACAGCCCGCGGGCCAGACCGCCGATCTCTTTCGTGAGTGCCGCCGCCTGCCGCACGTTCCACACGCGCACGCGGTCGTGCGACTCGAGGGCCGCCATGAGCCCGGAGGATGTCCAGTGAAACGAGAGCATGAGCTGCCTGGGCGCCAGGCGTCGGCGAATCTCGGCGGCGGCCGTGAGCGGAGGCATGTCGATCGAAGGTGCGTCGCGGCCGGCCGCGATGCCGGCGACGAGCGGCTCGAGCCGCGCGGACTGCTGCCGGTAGTCCCGCCAGGCGCCGGCATCGCCGGGAAGGGCAGCCGCATCCCGATCGCCGGCCGGCCGGGCCGCCGCGAGGAGCGCGGCGGTGAGCACGGTGCGGGTGCGGACCATCTCGTCGAGCAGAGCCGACAGTTCTGGATGGCGGGCGAGGAGCGCGGCCCGGCGGGCTGCATCGGCCGGCAGCAGGGCGGCGGCATCGGCGGCGAGCAGCCGGGCGGCGGCCATGCGGCGGCCGCCGACCGGCTGTGTCGCCAGCCAGCGGCTGCGGACGGCCGTCTCGGCAGCGTTCAGCAGGGCGTCGTCGCCGCGGCGGGCGGCCACCGCAGCCCACGCGTCGAACGCCTCCTGCCGCGGCGTCGACACGGCTGCGATGGCGTTGAGTGGATCGATCGCCACGTCGCGGGCCGAGGGATCGCCGAGCAGCGTCGCGAACAGCGCGTCGGCCTGCCGATCGGACACGGCGTTGCCCCCGGCGAGCAGCGACTCCACCAGCCGCTGCGTCCGAAACAGCGTGCCGCTGCGGCTCCGGGCGATCGCGATGGCGCGTTCCATCTCACGATCGCCCACGGCGAGCGTTCCTGCCGCGTAGGCGGTCAGCGCCGCCGCATAAGCGTGCTGGGCGCCCACCTGCCCGCGGCCGGGATCGCCGCGGAGGACGCGGCTATCGATGTCGGCGAGCGCGCCGGCGGCGGCCAGTGGCTCACCCGCGACGGCCAGCGCCTCAGCCTCCATTCCGAGCAGCACTGCCCGCAGCAACGGCAGCGGGCCCTTCGCCCAGTCGGCGCCGCCGCGGATCGCCGGCGGGACCCCGCGGACCCCCGCCACCATCGACGACACGGCAAGCAGGCGGAACGCCTCCTCCAACGCTCGGGCGTCTCGGTAGTCGGCGGCGGTGTAGGTCGCCTCCTCGAAGAGCCGCGCGGCCGCGGCGGGCTGCCCCGCGTCGAGTTCGATCCGCCCCAGCACGATCAGGGCCCACGACGTCAGCGGATGGTCGTACTGGCTCCCGACCAACAGGCTGCGGCCGAGCAGTTGCTTCGCCTGGTCGGGTTTGCCCTGCGCCCACAATGCGGTCCCCAGGGCCACTTCCACCCACGACTGCGAATAATGGTTTTGCGGGGCCGGCCGGCGCTGCAGCACCTTCGTCGCCTCGTCGATCGCAGGCCCTTCCCTGCCCGCCTCGCCGAGGATCACCGCGCGGCGATAGATCGCCATCACGAGCGCCCGCATGATCTCCTGCGGACGAACCGGGTAGTTGACGGGGGCCGACAGCACGCCCCCCTGCTGCAGCACGCCGCGAGGATCGGCGGTGCCCTGCCTGATCGACATTCTGTCGGGAATCACCGACGGCGATGCGTTGCGCTGGCTGCGGCCCCATGTCGCCACCCTCTGCTGCGTCATCGGCCGCGGGCCCGCGGGAGGAAACTGCACCGAGAGCAGCCACTCACCGTGGATGGCGGAGAGCCGCAGGGCGTCGTCGTAGGCAGCCACTGCCTCCCGCAGGTTGCCCAGTTCGAACTGGCACTCGCCGATGACCGCGGCGGAGGCAATGGAGTCGATCCACTGCTGGCCCCCGGCCCGCACGCCCCCGCGATACTCCCGATTGGCGATCTCGAGCGCGGCCGTGAATTCGCCGGCGGCGAGCGCCTGCAGCGCCAGGTCGAATCCCGGCGACGGAACCGTCTGCCCTCCCGCCGCGCCCAGCCCGGGTGGCAGCACGACCTGGCCGACGGCGCTGGCAGCGGTGAGGCAGGCCGTCGCGGCCAGCAATCCTCCGAACAGCCGGCGTCCCCACCTCATGCGCGACCTCATGCCCGGTGTTTTAGCAGGAAGCGGAGAATGCCGCGGGTTACCTTTGCCTCCCCGCCCGCACTGCCTTGGCAATCTGGGATGCCAAGGCAAGGACGACTCGGGGGCCGAGCGGCCGGGTCGCGCCGATTTTCCCGGTTGTCGCAAGTTTGCGGACTGTAACGGTCGATACTTCCCCTGCTCCATGCAGCCGGTGGATCGCTCCTGAGCCATCAGCCTCCGCCTGGAGCAAATCGATCTCCGCTGGACCATACCGCGAATTCTTCGGGGCAGCATCATGGAAAACGCCGTTTCACCGTCGCCTTCCCGCCGTGCCGCCGTCCGGTTCGCCCTGCTGGCTTTGGCTGCTGGAGGCCTCGCGACAACCGGCTGCCAGGTGGACGTCGGCGGCCAGACGCTGCCCAGCGCGTATTACCTGCAGGATGACATCCAGTACTTCCCCGCCGGGCCCGAGTTCAAGCTCTCGAAGGAGGCCGCCGCCCTGAAGGCCTTCAAGAAAGAGAACGGCGGCGACTGTGGCGAAGGCTGCAACTGCAGTTCCTGCCGCTGACGGGCCGAGGGCAGACGCCCTTGCGGCGCAGCAGTTTATCGCGATCGCCGCGTGCGGCCGGTCGTTCGTGCGTGCCCGCCCCCGCAGCGCGCCATCGCCAGGGCCTGTCCGCCGCTTGCCGCCACGCTGTGCGCCCCGTCGGCGGCAGTTCGTCCCGCCGGTTGCACTTTTCCGAACGCGCTGTAAAATCGCCGCTCTCGTGGGATTTCGGCCCAAAAAACACCCTAGCTGGGAGTTTTTAGTGGGTTCAAAGCCCACAAGAGCCCATCGGAATGGATGCTCCCGCGCGGCCCGCCCCTGAGCCGCTGCGGGCTTCACACGGAGGACGGTCGCCCGTGATTGGCAGGTATGAGCACCGCCGCGGACCTGCTGATCGGCGAGTTCAGCCGCACGCTCGACGAGCGGTTTCGGCTGTCGCTCCCCCCGGAGCTGACGCGGCCCCTGCTGGCCTCCGGACAGCGGATGGTGCTCGCCAAGGAGCGGGCCGGGTGCCTGTCGCTGTGGCCCGCCGCCGTCTGGAAGCCACGGATCGATACGGCGATGGACGTCGTTCGCAGCAAGCTGCAGGCCGGCCTGCTCGCCCAGCGCGTGGGGCAGGTGCAGGAACTCGGCCGCCTGCTGTCGACGCGTCACACGCTGGTGACGCTCGCGGAACGCGGCCGGCTCGTTTTGCCGGAGGGCTTCCGGGAATTCCTGGCGGTCGAGCCGGGAACGGATCTGCTGGTCGTCGGCGCCGCGGTGTGCGTCGAGCTCTGGCAGCCCGCCGCCTGGACGGCGTGCATCACGAACGAAATGCCCGATTTCCGCCGCCGGCTGGACGAGCTGACGGCCTGACGATCTTTGGCCATGCCCGGGTGAGAAGAAGCGGTTGATGACCGGCGGACATCCGACCGGCATTCTCGACGACCACGGACCGGTCCCCACGGCACGGATGCTGCCAGGGAACTCGCCCGGGCATGGCCCTTTCAATGACGCGCCATGAGCGCCAGTTCGGCTGCCGCACGCCGGCCGGCATGAGGACGCCGGGCGGCGCGCCCGTGCGTGTCAGGAGAGCGGGCTGCCGGCCGACTTCATGGGCCAGCTGACCCGCCCGCCGTCGACCGCCGACCGGTAGATCGCCGCTGTCATCTCGAGCACGGTCCGCCCCGCGTACATGCCGGTCTCCGGCTGGCGATCCTCCGCGATGGCGTCGACCAGATCCGCCACGGCCCGCCGTCCCCAGCCGGCCCGCTCGGCCGCCCGATCGACGTCGCTGGCAGGCGGCGGCACATCGAGCCCCTCGGGCCCGATCGGCTTCCATGGAAACTCCTTGTCGACCCGCCAGAGCGGCGCCTCGCGAAGGTACGCCTGCGGCACCTGGTCGGGCCGGATGTGCACGGCGCCCTTCGTGCCCGCCACGGTGAGCCCGAAATTCGGCTGCTTGAGACCGGCCTCACGGACGCTCGCGAAATACCCGACCGGTCCGTCCGCCAGGCCGAACATCGCGGCCACGGCGTCGCCCGCGATGAGCCCGATGCCCTCGGGCCCCTCGACGGCGTCGGCCTTCGTGATCGGCCTGCCGCCGAGCGTGACGGTCGCCTGGCACCACTGCGGCGCGCCGCCGAGGTCGACCATGAGGTCGAGCACGTGGCAGCCGAGCACCCACAGGTCCTCGCCGCCGCCCCGCGCGTCCTCCTTGCCGCGGCAGCGGATCTCCAGCACCTTGCCGATGCGCCCGTCCTCGATGAGGTCGCGGGTCGCCGCATAGGCGTGCGAGTGCCGGTTGACATACGCGAGCTGCAGCTTCGTGCCCGCCTGCCGACAGGCGTCGATGACGGCGTCCGCTTCGGACAGCGTGCGCACGAACGGCTTCTCGAGAAAGATCCCCTTCGCGCCGGCCTGCGCCGCGGCCACCGCCATATCGGCATGGCAGTCGATGTGCCGCATGCAGATCGCGACGACATCGGGCTTCACCTCGGCGAGCATGGCCTTCCAGTCGCGGTACCCCGCGGAGGCGGGCAGCGTGTTCCGGGCGACCGCCTTGGCGAGCCCTTCCTCGGACTCGTCCGCCACGGCCACGATCTGCGCCGCTTCCGTGCCGGTCCAGAGCTCGTCGATCGCGTGGCCCCAGTCGCCGCGGCCCGTCCGCCCGATCGCCGCCACCCGCAGCGGCCCCGTCCTGAACCTCGTCATCTCGATGCCTCCGGATTGGTGTCTGCCGAGCCGCCCACGGCCGCTCGGCTAGGAACGTGTCGCCTTCATCGCGCCGTCGAGGAACATCTGCACCGCCGACGCCACCAGCACCATGCCCATGAGCCGCTCGATCGCCACGATCCCCTTCTCGCCGAGGAGCCTGCTGAGCCACGACCCCGCGAGGAGGATCGCCGCCGACGCCGCCCACGCCAGCGACACCGCGGCCAGCCACTCGACGTGGCGGCTGGGATCGCGGCTGGTCATGAGCAGCACGGTGGCCAGCGCCGAGGGGCCGGCAATGTAGGGAATCGCCAGCGGCACCACGAAGGGCTCCCCCTCGACGGTCTCCCCCAGCGGCCCGTGGGCTGCCGGAAAGACCATCTTCAGCGCGATAAGGAACAGCACGATGCCGCCTGCCATCGTGAGCGCGGGCTCGGAGATGCCGAGCAGCGCCAGCAGCGGCCGGCCGGCGTAGAGGAAGCCGACCAGCAGCCCGAACGCGATGAGGAGCTCGCGGCCGACGACCCACAGCCGTCGGTGCGGCTCGACCGGACGCAGCGCCGCCACGAACAGCGGGATATTGCCGATCGGATCCATCACGAAAAACAGGAGGATCGCGGCGGAAAACGTGCTCGCCGAAAATATGCCCATTGGTATCATCCTAGCATGATGCCCGCATGCTCCGACGATGACCACGACCACGGTGGCCACCACCATGTGGGCCACGGGCACGGCGGGCACTGCCACGGCCTGTCGCCCGACCAGCTCGATTGGGCGATGGCGGCCGGCGTCGCCATGAACGCGGCCTTCGTCGTCGTCGAGTTCGCCTGCGGCGTGTGGGCGTCGTCCCTGGCGCTGGTCGCCGACGCGGGCCACAATGCCGGGGACGTGATCGGCCTGCTCCTGGCGTGGGCGGCGAGCCGGCTGGCGCGTCGGCCGCCCACGCGCCGGTACACCTGGGGCTTCCGCCGCACGACGATCTACGCGGCGCTCGGCAACGCCGTGCTGCTGCTGACCGCCTGCGGCGCGATCCTGTGGGAGGCGGTGCAGCGGCTCCGGGATCCGCAGCCCGTCGCCGGCCCGGTGATGATCGCGGTGGCAACGCTCGGTGTCGTCATCAACACGCTGACGGCACTGCTCTTCATGCGGGGCCGCGCCGGCGACGCCAACGTCCGCGGGGCGTTCCTGCACATGGTGGCCGACGCGGCGGTGTCGGCCGGAGTCGTCGTCGCGGGCATCGCCGTCATGCTCACATCGCTCCCGTGGATCGATCCCCTCGTGAGCATCGTGATCACGCTGGTCATCGTGGCGGGCACCTGGGATCTCTTCCGCGAGAGCGTCGATCTCTCGCTCGACGCCGTGCCGCGGGGCGTCGACGCGGCGGCTCTCGCGGCGGCGCTTGAGTCCGTGCCCGGCGTCGTCGAGGTGCACGACCTGCATGTCTGGGGCGCGAGCACGAGCGAGATCTCACTCACGGTGCACCTGGTGGTGCCCGATCAGGCCCACCACGGCGGCGTGCTGGCGGCGGCGAACACGCTGCTTCGCGAGCGGTTTCGCATCGCCCACACGACGATCCAGATCGAGCGGCAGGAGGCCTGCGACGCCTGCCCCCAGCGGCCAGCCGAGGTGCTGTGACGGGCCGGGATTTTTCGCCAGAGGAGCGACTCGGCACGAGCTGAATCGCTTTTGCACCGGAATTGGATACGGGTTCCGTGCTGCGCTCCAGCAGATCCTCAAACCCAACCCTCTCCAGCCCGGCCCGGTGCTGCCCATGCCATGTTTGGAACCTGGAGTGGATCCGATTGAGTTGTGTCGACGACGTGAAGCCGACCGAACGGCTGAGCCGGGAACGGCGGAAGCTCGATGAGCTTGGAGGATTTCGCATCCTGAGGACGAGTGCAGCGTGAAAGAACGTCGTGCGAAATCATCCCGCGAGGAGACTTTTGCCGGCCCGGCGGCGATCGCTCACGCGTTTGCGGGCATCTGCATCTGCGTCCTGGTACGTAGCAGCGCCACGCATGAAACGCAGGCGCACCTGCGTCACCCGCCGCGGACAGCGGCGCGGGCGATCCCGGCGAGCATCCGCCGGAAGACGAGCTCGTGGAGCGGCCAGATCGCATACCAGTAGGCCAGGCCGCCGAGCCCGTGCGGGTCGAAGACGGCCGTCTGGTGGATCGTGACGTCGCCGTCCCGCGGCACGACCTCGAACTCCAGCCAGCCGCGGCCCGGCATCTTCATCTCGGCCGCCAGCCGCAGCCGTCGCGGCGGGTCGCAGATCTCGACGTGCCAGCAGTCGAGCTTCTCGCCGGCGGCGAGACGCTTCGGGTCGCGGCGGCCGCGCGCCATCCCCGGCCCACCGATCAGCGTGTCCATCCAGCCGCGCACCTGCCAGAGCCAGTTGCAGGCGTACCAGCCGTTGCCCCCGCCGATCCGCTCGATCGCGGCGAACGCCCTGTCGGGCGCCACCGCCACGACCTGGTGCCGGTGGTCCACGAGCCGCGTGCCCTCGGTCTTGCCGCCGTACCGCCGCGGCAGGTCTTCGAGATCGGCAAGGTCGGCCCAGCGTTTTCCCGCAAACGTGGTGTCCTCGTGGACCATCGCCTCGCCGACAGCCACCCGCAGCGAGCGCGGCCGGATCGCGAACTGACGCAGCGCCGCGTCGTTGGTGACCACCGTCGGGTTCTTGAGTCCGTCGATCAGCTTGCGTCCCACCTTCGAATACCTCGGCGTCACGAGTTTCAGCCACAGGCTCGAGAGCCGCGGCGTCAGCACCGGCACGGGGATCATGAGCCGATGGAGGCCCCGCTGTCCCGCGTACTCCCGCATGATAGCGCCATACGACACCCTGTCCGGGCCGCCGATCTCGAAGATCCGCGCCGGCCCCGGCGGCAGTTCGGCGGCCGCGGCCAGGTAGGCCACCACGTCGGCGATCGCGATCGGCTGGGTGGGCGTCGCCAGCCAGGCCGGGCAGATCATCACCGGCAGCCGCTCCACGAGCGTCCGCACGAGGTCGAACGAGAAGCTGCCGGCACCGATCACGATCGATGCCCGGAATTCGACCACGTCGAGGCCGCTGGCCCGCAGGATCGCCCCCACTTCGTGCCGGCTGCGCAGGTGCGGCGAGAGCGTGTCGTCGTCGGCGCCGAGCCCGCCCAGGTAGACGATCCTGCGCACTCCGGCCGCCTGGGCCGCCGCGGCGAACCGTTCGGCGGCCAGCCGGTCGGCCCGCTCGAAGTCCACGCCGGCCTCCATCGAGTGGACCAGCCAGTAGGCCACGTCGACGCCGGCGCAGGCCCGGGCGAGAACGTCCGTGTCGGCCGCGTCTCCCGCGAGCACCTCCGTGGCGGCCCCGGTGCGGCCGGCGAGTTTCTCCGGCCGGCGGGCGAGGCACCGCACGGCGTGACCGGATGCCTCGAGCACCGGCAGCAGTTCGCCGCCGACGTACCCTGTGGCGCCCGTGAGGAGGATCTTCATGCTGCCCGCCCGGCCGAAGCCGCTCACCACGGGCCCGCCGCCCTGTTCATGGGCTCATCGGCTCATTGGCCCATCGACTCATCGGCCGCGATGGCCTGGACCGGATCAGGGCTCGTCGACCTCGAACGCGCGGTCCATGAGCTCCGGGTTGCCGGTCTTCAATCCATAGAGGAACCACCGCACCCGCTGCTCGCTCGTGCCGTGCGTGAACGCGTCGGGCACGACATAGCCCTGCGACTGCTTCTGGATCCTGTCGTCGCCGATCGCGGCAGCGGCATTCACCGCCTCGCGGATGTCCTCCTCGTCGAGGATGCCGGCGTAGCGGGCCACGTGGTGCGCCCAGACGCCGGCCAGGAAGTCGGCCTGCAGCTCCATCCGCACGGAGAGCTTGTTGTAGTCCCGGTCGGAGAGCCGCTGCCGCATCGACTGCACCTTGTTGCTGATGCCCAGCTGGTTCTGCACGTGGTGGCCGATCTCGTGGGCGATGACGTAGGCCTGGGCGAAGTCGCCCGGCGCCCCGAACCGTCGCTTCAGCTCGTCGTAGAACGCGAGGTCGATGTAGACCTTCTTGTCGAGCGGGCAGTAGAAGGGCCCGGCCGCCGCGCTCGCCATGCCGCAGGCGCTCTGCACCCGCCCGCTGAAGAGCACGAGCGTGGGCGGCGCGTAGCGGCCGCGGAAGTGCTTGGGAAAGAGACGGCCCCAGACGTCCTCGTTGTCGGCGAGGACGACCTTCACCATCTTCGTCATGGCGTCGTTGGCCGGGGCCGCCTGCCCCTGCGGCGCGGCCGCGCCACCGAGGTCGGGCACGATCTGGGCGACCTGCTGCGGATCGAAGCCCAGGAACATCATCGCCACCATCAAGAGCAGCGTGATCAGGCCGCCTCCGACGAGCACGGGGCCTCCGATGCCACGACGATCCTCGACGTTCTCACTCTCCCGACGACCTTCCCAACGCATGGACGTGCCATCTCCGTGTGGTGTGAATTGGGGACAGACCTGCGTTCCGTAATGTAGCAGCCGCCGCGTCTCCAGGCACGAATCGGCCATCCGACGAACCGCTGGAGTCGCCGGCAGGCGGCCTCACCGGGGCAGGAAGGCCGCCGGGGTCACTCCGGCAGCGGCCGACCCTTCGTTTCCGGCAGGAAGGGCAGCACGGCGAGGCCCAAGAGGAAGGCCGCGCACATCGTGATGCCCGCCGGACGCATCGGCTCTTGCATCCACGCGGGGCTCTCGATCCCCTTGTAGACCTCGCTCGTCAAAAGCCCGAGCAGGAAAGGGCCGCCGGCCGCCACGAACCGGCCGACGTTGTAGCAGAAGCTCGTGCCCGTGCTGCGCAGCCGCGTCGGGAAGAGCTCCGGGAAGTAGATGGCGTATCCGGCGAACACCGAGAGCTGGCAGAAGCCCATGATGGGCAGCATCCACCAGATGTCGCTCGGGTCGTCGAGGTAGCGGAAGACGAAGGCCGTCGACAGCATCGCGAGCGTAAACGCGATCGCGAAGAACGATTTGCGGCCGATCCATTGGCAGACGCGGGCCGCCAGCATCATGCTCGTGAAGGCCCCCACCTGGATCATCATCATGGCCACGGCGGGCCAGATCGTCAGCCGGCCGGCGATCTCCTGGTCGGTGAGCCCCTGGGCCTTGTAGGCCTTGAGGAACGCACTGCGCACGAGGTCGGGCGTGAAGAAGCCGATACCCCACAGGCCGATCACACCGGCACAGGCCAGGAGCATCCCCAGAATGGCGTTCTTCCGCCACCGCGGGTCGGCGAACAGCGGGCCGTAGCCGCCGAGCTTCTCGCCGGTCTGGGCAGCCCGGGCCTTCATCTCCTGCCACCGCTCCGGCTCTTTGAGCCCCGACCGGATGACGAGCGCCAGCACCGCGGGCAGCGCCCCGATGACGAACTTCCACCGCCACGGCTCCCAGCCGTAGAGCTTCGTGCCCATGTGCAGCTGTGCCTGACCGAGCCCGATCCCGATGAGGGCCGCCGCGAAGTTTCCCACCGCCGAGAGTGCCTGGAGCAGGCCGAGCGCGTAGGGCCGCGCCCGGTCGGGCATCACCTCCGCCACCAGCGCCACACCGACGGCGAACTCACCCCCCACCCCGAGCCCCGTGATGAACCGGTAGAAGGCGAAGTCCCAGAATCCCCGCGAGAGCGCCGACAGCCCCGTGCAGAGCGAGTAGATGATGATCGTGATCATCATTGTCTTGGCGCGACCGAGGCGGTCGCCGATGACGCCGAAGATCAGGCCCCCAGTGGCCCAGCCCAGCATGAAGATGCAGGTGGAGAGCCCGCCGTAGAAACTGACCTTCCCGTCGAACTCCTTCTTCTGGTCTGCCGTCATGGAGGCCGGGTCGAGCGATGCCGAGACGAGCAGCGTCTCCATCGCGGGCTTCCGAGCCAGCGTGAAGAGCTGCTGGTCGAGACAGTCGAAGAGCCAGCCGAGCGCCGCCACGATGAGCACGAACCAGTGGTAGCGGGTCATGCCCTTGTGCCAGGGCCCGTCGGCGGAACCGAAGGCCGCCGATCCGGACGACTGAAAGTGGGGCAGATCAGCCATGATGCGTTCCCTCCACTCGGAATGGGCGGCCGGCGGAAGACGGCGCCGTCGACGTGCCTAGCCGAGCTCCGCCTCGACCCGCCGCATGTAGGAGAGGCTTTCCCGCGCGAGCCGCTCCGGTCCGGGAGCATAGTCGAAAACCTCGACGCTCACCCAGCCGGCGTAGGAGACCTCGGCGAGGGCCGTGAAAATCGGCGCGAAATCGACGCCGCCGAACCCTGGCCCCTGCAGATTCTCGTCGTTGGCGTGGAAGTGCTCGAGGTGGCGTGCGCTGGCGCGGATGATGTCGGGGATCGCCGTCGCCTCGCTCGACATCGCCTTCACGTCGAGGTGCAGGCGGACGTGCGGCGAGCCGATGCGATCGATCAGCCGGCAGGTCTCCGCCGCCGTCGTGAGCACGTCGGTCTCGCTCGGTGCGAGCGGCTCCAGCGCCACGACGGTGTCGGTCGCCTCGAGCACGGGCACGAGCCGGCCGAACACCTCGACGATGTGGTCGATGGCCTGCGCCGGCGTGACGCCCGGCTTCAGGCTGCGCTGCTTCGGGGAGCCGAAGACCAGCACGCGGCCCCCCAGGTCGCGGCAGAGCCGGGCCAGGGCCGCCAGGTAGTCGACGGTCTGCCGCCGCACGTCGGGATCGGGGTCGGCGACGTGGAAGCCCTCGGTCTTGGCGAGCAGCCAGTGCAGGCCCACGCACTCGAGCCCCGCGCGGGCGATCGTGCGGCTGATCTCGCCGCGGGCGGCGGCGTCGATGTCGGTGGCCAGCGCCGCGAGCGTGAAGGGGGCGACCTCGAGGCCGGTGTAGCCGCACTCCGCGGCGAAGTCGCAGGCCTTCGCCAGTGGCCAGTCGGCGAACGTCTCGTTGCAGATCGCAAACCGCATCGGCTCGACGCTGGTCATCGCGATGCCTTTCTGAACGGGTTCATGCCGGCCCCTGCACCACGGCGGGCCTGCCGGTGCGGGCCGAGCGATAGCACGCCTCGACGATCGCCACCGCCTTGCGGCCCTCGAGCCCGTCGAGCTCCGGCTGCCTCCCCGCCTTCACGGCGTCGAGGAAGTGCTCGAAGTTGCGTGTGTGGCAGGCGTAGTTGATCGCCATCGGGTCGGCGGCGCCGCCCGACGTGCTGCTCGAGCCGCCGAACCGCTCGCGAACGGCGGCGTCGCCGGCGGCGTCGTCGCGAAACCGCCACGACACGAGCTGCTCCTCCAGGATCTCCGCCGTGCCGTCGCGGCCGCCGACGAGGAACCGGCGGAGCTGCCCCGGAAAGAGGCTCGTCGCCGCGAGCAGCTGGCCGAGCCCGCCATTCCTCAGCCGCAGGATCGCCACGCAGGTGTCCTCCACCTCGAGCCGCTGCGGATCGTGCGCGCGGACCGCCGTCATCGCCACCACGCTCTCCACCGGGCTTTCTCCCGGCGCGAGCCCCGGCATCGCCGCGCCGGCCACCCACTGCAGGGCGTCCACGCCGTGGATCGACTGGTTCATCAGGGCGCCGCCGCCGTCGAGCGCCTTGGTGCCCTGCCAGCGGCCGGGACCGTAGTAGGCGTCGTCGCGCCACCAGGGGACGTAGCTGGCGGCGACGGCGATGCCGCCGAACCGGCCGGCGGCAGCGGCGTCGCGCACCGCCCGCATGACCGGGTTGAACCGCTGCGGGAAGATCGCGCCGAGCGTCACCCCCGCCTTCGCGACCGCGGCGAGCATGCGGTCGATCCGCTTGAGCGTGGTCTCCAGCGGCTTCTCGCAGATCACGTGGACGCCGCGCCGCGCCGCCGCGACCACGGCGTCGAGGTGCGCGCCCGAGGGCGTGGCCACTGTCACGAAGTCGGGCTTCTCGCGGCGGATCATCCGCGCCGCGTCGTCATACCAGGCGCAGCCATGCTCCGCGGCGAACGCCCGCCCCTTCTCCTCCGTCCGGCAGCTCGCGGCGACCAGCTCCACACCGGGAATGTCCGCCAGCGCCCTGGCATGCATCCGTGCGATCGCGCCGATGCCGATGATTGCAGCCCGCATGAAACCGTCTCCGCGGAGGGCCCGCGGCGTCGGCCCGCGGCTGGCAGAAGTCTGCCGGATGGCCGTGCGGGTCGCCAGCGGCCCCGCGGAAACACGCCGGAAATTGCCCCCGCGGGGGCGGCGTCACTTCCACATGTAGAACACGTCGAAGAGCCGGTCGTGCAGGCGGTGCAGGTGGGGGTGCGGGCAGTCGTCGTGGGTGCCGGTGCGCGGCTGGCACGGCCCCCGGTAGATCGGGCCGTCCGTCGGCGTGCCGCGAACCCCGACCAGATCGTAGGGCTGCGGCGGCAGGCTGGGATGGCACGGCGGCGGCGGCACGCAGGGGGGCAGCCAGCGCGGCTCGCCGCAGAAGTGCAGCGGCTCGATGCCCGACGACCAGTCGGCCCACGAGTCGCTCCGCGGCGGGAGCATCTTCCGGAGCATCGCGTCGGCATCCGCGCCGGTCTTCTCAGGACTCACCAGGGGCGTGCCCCGCAGCGGGTCGGGCAGCGCGGCGACGTCGGCCGGCTTGTCGAATTGCCGCCGCTTCTTCCGGCGGGCTTCCGCCGCGAGGTCATCGTCCTCCCCGAGATTGCCCCGCAGGGCGTCGAACGGGCCGGACGACTCGGTCGGCGAGTCCGCGGAGCCGGCTGGATCGCCGGGCGTGTCGACACCGACGAGCATGATCAGGCGGGGCACCCGCCGGGGCGGGGTCGCAGCATCCTCGTCCGCGACGCCGGCCGGATCGGCCGCGGTAGCGTTGACCGTGGCGGCGTCGGCCGCGGAATCGACGGGCCGCACGACTGGCGGCGCGGGAAACTCGAGCGGCGACGCCAGCAGCGGTGAAGACAGCGCCGCTCCCCACGGGGCCAGCAGCACGACGGCCGGGCATGTCAGCCAGGCTCCGCGTCTCGATGTCGCGAATTCACCACGCATGTGCGGTATCATGAAGGGGTCTCCCGGCTTCACCATTCCCTGCCTCACAATCGGCAGCCACGAAACCGCCGCTCCAGACCGTCAGCCCCGGAATCCGGCGCGGCGACCAGACGGCTGGCAGGCGGCGTAGGATCGGCAGGGAGGGCAAGCCGCTCGACGGGAAACGACATCCCGCACTCCCAGGGACGCATGGCGCCTCCACTGCCCGATCCCGTCGCCGTGCTCGAATCGCTGGCCCGTCGGGCCGCGCGGGCGGTGCTCGTCTCCACCGGCGGCGGGTCGCCCGCGATCTCGCACCTGCTCACGACGCCGGGCGCGAGCCGCGCGGTGCTCGAGTGCCTCGTGCCCTACGCCCACGAGGCGGTCGACCTCTGGCTGGGCGGGCCGCAGGAGACCTACTGCTCGTCGCGGACGGCGCGGCGGCTGGCCGTGATGGCCTGGCAGCGGGCCCGCACCCTGGGCGCGACGGCAGCCGACGCAGTCGGTGCCGCGGTGACCGCCAGCCTCCGCACCCGCGAGCCGAAGCGCGGCGAGCACCGCGTTTTCGTCGCCGTGCAGACGCTCGCGGGCACGAGCGTCGCCGCCGTCGTGCTCACGAAGGACGCCCGCTCGCGCGCCGACGAGGAACAGGTCGCGGCGGCGCTGCTGCTCGACCGGCTCGCGGCCCTCGCCGGTGGCACGCCCGTGGGCCCGCTGCCGCTGCTCGCGGGCGAGGTCGTCTCCGTGGAGCGGCTCGACGCGCCGCCGGACTGGCAGCAGCTGCTGGCGGACGACCGTGCCGCGGTGGCGGCCGACGGCTCGTCCGCGGCGCCGACCGCGGGACTGCTCGTCTTCCCGGGCTCGTTCGACCCGCTGCACGAGGGGCATCTGCGGATGGCGGTGATCGCCGAGGAGATCGCCGAGCGGCCGATCGACTTCGAGCTCGCCGCGCTCAACGTCGACAAGCCGGCGCTCGACTACCTCGAGATGAGGGCGAGGGCGGACCAGTTCGTCGGCAGGCGGCTCTGGCTGACGCGGGCGGCGACGTTCCTCGAGAAGCTCGACGTCTTTCCCGAGGGCACCTTCGTGATGGGCGCCGACACGTTCGCCCGGCTCGTCGACCCGCGGTTCTACGGCGGGTCGACCGAGGCCGCGGACCGGGCGGCACGGCGGATCGCCGGCCAGGCCCGCGGCCTGATCGTGTTCGGCCGCGAGCGCGGCGGTGTCTTCGAAGACGCCTCGCTGCTCGACGTGCCGCGGCCGCTCCGCGACGTCGCCTACTTCGTCTCCCCGCGGGAGTTCCGCATGGACATCTCGAGCACGGAGCTGCGCCGCCGGCGCGAGTCCGCCGAGTGACCATGGCCCGCCCAGCTGCTTCACAGGTGCACGCGATGCTCACCCGAACGCCGCCCAGCGGCTCGATCGCAGCTCCCGGTCGGCTGGGATGCCGCGGTGCCGCAGTCCTGCTGCTGGCATGCGCGGCGCTCGCTGCGGCCACGAGCGGCCGCGCCGACGAGCTCGCCGATGCCCTCGCACCGCACGTCGGCCAGTCGCTCGACCTCGTGGAGCTGGGCACCGGGAAGCGGCTGGTACGCCCGATGCTCGAGGGTGTCACGCAGCGGAGCGGCAAGACCACGACAGTCCGCCTCCGGCTGGAGGGGGAGACGAAGATCATCAGCGTGGCGGCGACAGGCATCGCCCGGATCGTCGCCGGCCGCGAGACGATCCACGAGGCGGAGCCGAAGGGGGCGGCCGGGCAGGCACGCAGCCGCCGGGCGCGGGAGATCCGTGAACGGCAGCAGGCCGAGGCGGCGGAGCGGATGCGGGCGCGCGGCGTCGAGCCCTGGCCGCAACTGTCGGCCGAGGAGCACGCCGCGCAGGTCGCCGAACTGGAGCGGTTCGTGGCGGAGGTGAAGGCCGCGTTTCCGGCCCTCGTCGTCAGCAGCACGCACGAGTTTCTCGTCGCCAGCGACATCCCCTCGGCCCAGCTGACGCCCTACACCGCCAAGCTCGACGCCATGCACGACTTCCTCTGCGACCTCTACGGCATCCCCCGGGGCGAGCCGGTGTGGAAGGGGAAGTGCCTCGTGGTCGCGTTCCTCTCCGCGGAGGACTTCCGCATCTTCGAGCAGCGGTTCATGGGCGTCGACGCCCAGGGCATCCACGGCCTGTGCCATCAGCGTGGAGACGGCCGCGTTGTGATGGCCTGCCACCGCGGCGACGATCCGCTCGCATTCGCGCACATGCTGGTGCACGAGACGAGCCACGGCTTCAACCATCGCTGGATGTCGCCGCAGCAGCTGCCGAACTGGCTCAACGAGGGGATCGCGGAGTGGGTGGGAACGCAGGTCGTGCCCACATGCACGCAGGTGCCGCTGAAGGAGGCGCGGGCTGTCGAGTTCATGCGGGCGGGCGGCACCGTCGGCACCGGCTTCTTCGCCGCCGGGCCCGATCACCACATCGACGCCGTGCAGTACGGCATCGCCTCGGGGATCGTGAAGTTCCTCGCCGCCCGCGACCGGAAGAGATTCGCCGCCTTCGTGCGTGGCATCAAGGAGGGGATGACGGCCGAGGAGAGCCTGCGGGAGTCGTTCGCGGCATCGCTCGACGATGTGATGGCAGCCTACGGCCGCGCCATCGGCGTGCCCGGGTTGAAGGAGTGAACGCCAGGGACTCACGGCACGACTGCCCGCCGCCAGCCCGGGCCGTCCGGCTCCACCGGATCATTGGATGCGACGTTCGCGTCCTGTGTAAGCTCGTCGCCTGATTCCCCGCATCGTCAACGTCATCTGTCACCCGCGACGTACGGCCCGAAAGATCTTCTCCGTCCTGAGCGGTTCGCGCAGGCGGTCGGGGGCTTCAGGGATTTCCCGCGGCAGCGCTGTGGTCGAGGGCTGGTCGGCAACGACGCACACCACACCAGCGGCCCCCGCGCCATCCGCCGACAACCCTCTGGAGGTGTATTTCGACGGCGTCACCGCGGGCCCCGGTGTCTGGAAGTGGAGGCACTCTTTCGAGATCTACCACACGCACCTGAGCCGGTTCGTCGGTCGGCAGCCCGTCGTGGTGGAAATCGGCGTCTCCAGTGGCGGCAGCATGTCGATGTGGCACTCATACTTCGGCGCTGGCACGCACGTTCACGGCATCGACATCGAGCCGGCCTGCCGGGCCTATGCGACGCCCGACACCACGATGCACATCGGAGACCAGGCCGACGCGACGTTCTGGCGGGAATTCAGGCAGCAGGTTCCACAGGTCGACGTGCTCATCGACGACGGCGGCCACGAACCGGAGCAGCACATGGCCACCGTCGAAGCGATGCTCCCTCACCTGCGGCCCGGGGGCGTCTCCATCTGTGAAGACATCACGTGTTCAGGCAACCGCTTCTCGACGTTCATCCACGCGTTGATGGACGGCCTGCACGCGTACGCTCCGACCATCAGCCCGACGGGGCGTGCGGGCAACACCGCCCCCTGCGGCGAACATCGTCCGCCACGGGCCGCATACTAGCGATTGATCTTCTTCGACAGGCTCGCCGCCAGCCTGTCGAGTGTCGTGCTGCGGTCGTCGAGGCCGATGTGCACGCGGATGATGTTCATCCCGGTGGTGTCGGCCAGCGCCCTGGTGATCGCGGCGTCGAACTCCCCCTCCGTCCGCACCTCGCAGCCGGTGCCGCCGCCGAGCACCTGCGGGAGCAGCTGGTACTGCCAGGGGTTGATGTCGTTGAAGCCGCCCTCGAGCAGCAGCCGCTCCGTGCCGTAGCCCTTGTTGTCGAGCACGATCACGGTCACGGCCAGCCCGCGGCGGACGATCGTCGAGAGCTCCATGCCGGTCATCTGGAACGCGCCATCGCCGACGAGCGCGACCACCTTCAGCTCCGGGCGGGCCATCTTCGCGCCCAGCGCCGCCGGCACCGCGAATCCCATCGACGTGTAGTAGGCGGGCGAGATGAACTCGGTCTGGCCGCGGATCACCAGCTCGCTCGACGCGAACAGGCTGTCGCCGACGTCGGCGATCACGATGGTGCGGTCGTCGAGCGACTCGTCGAGCCGCCGCACGAGCCGCCGGGTCGTGATCGGCGCATCGGGCTGGAGCACGAACGGCTCACGGGCGGCGGCCGGGCCGGGCGGGGGCGTCCGCTTCGCGGCCCGCGGCTTCGCGGCCACCAGCCCCCGGATGAAGTCCTCCAGCAGCACGTGGTGGAAGTGGTGGTGGCTGATCCGCAGCCGCTCGCTGCCGGCGAAGATGCTGTTGGCGGCGTCGAGCTTGGCCGTGAAGATCCCCAGGTCGATGTCGGTAAGGATCGTCCCCAGCAGGATGACGCAGTCGCTCTCCTCGACGAACTCCGTCACCTCGCGGCGGCCCATGCCCCCCTCGTAGAGGCCGATGTAGAGCGGGTGCACCTCGCTGACGACGCTCTTCGCGAGCACCGTGGCGGCGATCGGGATGCCGGTGACCTCGGCGAGCGCCAGGGCGTCGGCCTGCAGCCCGAAGCGATGGAGCTCGATGCCGGCGATGATCACCGGCTTCTTCGCGGCGGCGATCCGGTCGGTCGCCTCCTTGACCGCCTCGGCCAGCGCCTCGGGATCGCTGTGGGACTGTAGCGACGAATAGGGGCGGATCTGCTCGGGCACCACGCCCACGATGTCGCGGGGCAGCTCGAGGTAGACCGGCCGCTTCTGCCGGTGGGCCGTGTCGAGCAGGAAGTCGATGTCGCGGAATGCGGTGACTGGATCGATGATCTCGCGGCCGGCGGCGCAGAGCTTCTCGAACACGTCGAGTTGGGTCCGCCACTCGCGCACGCGATGGTGCAGCAACGGGTCGTTGACCCGCTCGCCGAGGCCCGGCGCCCCGGAGATCAGCACGACGGGGCTCTTCTCCGCGTAGGCGCCCGCGATCGAATTGGCCAGGCTCAGGCCGCCGACGCCGTAGGTGACGCAGACGGCGCCCATGCCGTTGACACGGGCATAGGCGTCGGCCGCGAATCCGGCGCAGTCCTCGCGGGTGCAGTTGACGAGATCGAGCGGGCTGCGCTCGAGCATGCTGTAGAAGGCGAGGACGTAGTCGCCGGGCAGCCCGAAGACGTGCCGCACGCCGTAGTCCGAGAGCCGCCGGATCAAGTACTGCCCGATCGACAGGCCCGTGACGCTCTCCGACCGCATGACTTCCGGCCGCTTCGCGGTGATGGCCACCAGTCCGTTGTCGAGACTCGTGCCGAGGACGAACGCCATGGGTCACCTCCTGCGTTCATGATCGAGCCGCCGGCGACGGGCGGCGAGCATCGCGAGCCAGAACCCGAGGAAGACGGCGACGCAGGCGATCACGATCAACGGCCGCCGCGGATCGTGATTCAGCGTCCACGCGCCCACCGCATGGAACAAGCCCCATGCCACGAGCCCGGCCATGATCCAGGCGATGATCCGTTCGGCGCCGGGAGGCGGTGTCGATGCAGGAGCGATCATCTTCCCTGGAAGTATACGGGCCGGGAAGCGTCCGCTGGCGGAAGGCACCCGCATCGGGACCACGCGCCGCGGCGGACGGCGGGCAGGACCGCACGGCGTGCGTGTGCCGGAACACCGCGAACCGGCCTAAAAAAACAAAGGCCCCCGGAACGGCCCAGATCCCAGGGGGGCGGGGAAGCTGGACCGTTTCCGGGAGCGATTGGACGGACGCTGTGGTGTCACCCGCGGGCGATCGAAGCGGCGGCCGGCATCCGTGCCGCCGCCAGACTTCGTACCGGACCGGCCACAGCCGACCCGATCACCTGCAGGCGGGGGAACAGTAGGGGAGCTTTTTTTCGGGGTCAAGGCCGTTTCCCCAGCGTGTTTTCGCGGTCTCGCATGCCGTTTCCGGGCCGGCCTCGGCCGTTTTCCCGGCGCGTTCGCGACCAAAACCGCTATGCTCCCGCCCACCTCCAGGAGCCAGTCGCGATGCCTGAATCGATGCCGGTCGCCCACCCCTCGCAGCCCGTCGCCGGAGCCGGTGCGCCGCCCACGGCCGCAGCGTGGCAGGCCGCGTTCGCCGCGGCGCTGCCCTACGACGACTTCCTCGCCCGCCACGGCAGCCCGGATCAGCGCAGCCGCTGGCAGGCGTTCCACGCCCGGGTCGTGCTCACACCGGCCCAGCGGGCCCTGCTCGCCTCCTTCACCCGGCGGATGCCCGTGCTGGTGCTCGCCGGCGCGTGGTGCGGCGACTGCGTGAACCAGTGCCCCATCTTCGCCCACTTCGCGGCGGCGTCGCCGGCGATCGACCTGCGGCTGCTCGACCGCGACGCCCTGCCCGACGTGGCGGCCCACCTCAAGGTCTGCGGCGGGCAGCGGGTTCCGGTGGCCGCCTTCTTCAGCGAGGACTTCCAGCCCGTGCTCTTCTACGGCGACAAGACCCTCGCCGCCTACCGTGCCGCGGCCGCCGCCCAGCTCGGACAGAGCTGCGCCAGCGGCGCTGTGCCGCCGCCGGCGGATCAGATCGCCGCCGTCGTCGCCCACTGGCTCGAACAGTTCGAGCGGGTGCACCTCATCCTGCGGCTGTCGGCGCGGCTGCGGCAGCTGCACGGCGACTGACGCACAGGCACTCGGGCGCAGACCCGCCCGTGCCGAAGCCCTCGGCTACTCCCCGCCGTCACTCCCCGGCGTCACTCCCCGGCGTCACTCTTTGACGCGCTCGAGGTATTCGCCCGTCCGCGTGTCGATCTTGATCAGGTCGCCCTGCTCGATGAACGCGGGCACGACCACCTCGGCGCCCGTCTCCAGCTTCACCGGCTTGGTGAGGTTCGTCGCCGTGTTGCCGCGGACGGCCGGCTCCGCGTACTCGATCTTGAGCACCATGTGGTTTGGCGGCTCCATCGAGATCGGGTTGCCGTTGTAGAGCAGCATCGAGCAGATGGTGCCTTCCTTGATCCACTTCCAGGCATCGTCCACCTGTTCCTTCGACAGCTCGTACTGTTCGTAGCTGGCGTTGTCCATGAACACGAACATCTCCCCCTGCTTGTAGAGGAACTGCGCGTCGATCGTGGCGATGTCGGCGGCGTCGAGCGAGTCGCCGCTCTTGTAGGTGCGGTCGAGCACCGTGTTGCGCAGCAGGTTCCGCAGCTTGCACTTGTAGAGCGCCTGCCCCTTGCCGGGCTTCACGAAGTTGCACTCGATCATGATGTAGGGGTCGCCGTCGATCTGGACCTTGAGACCCTTCTTGAACTCGCTCGTGTTGTAGCCAGCCACTGATTTCGCCTCTTCGTGTCGGGATCCGCCCGGGCCCGGCAGGGCCGCGATGCCGTATGATGGAACCTCGCGAACCCCAAACTGTCAACCCGCGGAGGGGAACCGGTGGGCCGTGGCCCGCCCGGACCGTCCGCCGCGGCGCGATCCCGCCACCGACCGTCCTCCGGCCGTCCTCCGTTCGTCAGCACCATGCCCGCTTCTCCGCCGCACGTGACGCAGCACGCCCGTGCCCACGGGCCGGATGACGGTGGCGCCGGCGGCGACGACTGGCGCCGCGAGCTGGCGACGGCGGTCCGCGATCCCGGAGAGCTCTGTCGCCTGCTCGGGCTCGACCCGGCGCTGGCGACCGCGGCACGGCGGGCCGCCGGGGGCTTCCCGCTCCTCGTGCCGCGGGGATTCGTCGCGCGGATGCGGCCCGGCGACCCGCACGACCCGCTGCTCCTGCAGGTGCTGCCGCTGGCGGCCGAGCGCGAGCCTGCTGCCGGATACTCCGCCGACCCGCTCGCTGAGCAGGCCGCGCTCGCCGCGCCGGCATTGGTACGGAAGTACGACGGGCGCGTGCTGCTGCTGGCCACAGGCGGCTGCGCCGTCAACTGCCGCTACTGCTTCCGCCGCGAGTTTCCCTACGCCGAGAGCGGCGCCGGCACGGCGGGCACCGATGCGGCCGTCGCCGCCCTCGCCGCCGACCCGTCGATCAGCGAGGTGATCCTCTCCGGCGGCGATCCCCTGCTGCTCGACGATGACCGGCTCGACGACCTGCTGTCGGCGCTGGGGGCGCTGCCGCACGTGCGCCGCATCCGCATCCACACCCGCCTGCCGATCGTGCTGCCGTCGCGGGTGACCACGCGCCTGGTCACACTTCTCGCGGGAGCCCGGCCGGCCTGCGCGGTGGTGGTGCACTCCAACCATCCGGCGGAGCTCGACGACTCGGTCGCCGCCGCCCTGGCCCGGCTCGCCGCCGCGCGGCCGATCCTGCTGAACCAGGCGGTGCTGCTGGCGGGCGTCAACGACTCGATCGAGGTTCTGCGTGAACTCTCGGAGCGGCTCGTCGATCTCGGCGTCGTGCCCTACTACCTGCACCTGCTCGACAGGGTGTCGGGGGCGGCACACTTCGAGGTGCCGGAGCCGGCCGCCGTGGCCCTGCACGCGGCGCTGCGGGTGTCGCTGCCGGGCTACGCCGTGCCGCGGCTCGTGCGGGAGGTGCCCGGCGAGCGGGCGAAGGTGTGGATCGCCTGACGTGCCGTCGGGCGGCGGGGAATTCACAACGCGCAGCGGCGTCGCCACGTGTCGCGTAGACTGACGGGCGGAGACCGCGGCCCGGCTGCAGGGAGAAACTGCGATGCGAATCCTGATCGGCGTGGACGGTTCGGCGTCGTCGTTCGACGCGGTGCGGATGGCGGCCTGCCTGGTCGATCCCGCCCGCGACGCGGTGGCGATCTACTTCTCGCCATTGGAGTTGGAGAACCGATTGTTCGGGCGTTCACGCCAAATCATCGACGGCGCCGCCGCTGCACTTTTCGAAGAGGCGTGTTCGCTCCTGCCCGGTGGATTTACGAAGTCACCGGAAATGATCGCCAGTTCGAAGTCGGCCGCGGTGGGGCTGCTGGAGACGGCGACTGGCTGGCACGCGGATCTGCTCGTCGTGGGTGCCCGTGGCCACGGTTCAGTCGAAACGTTCCTGCTCGGCAGCGTGTCGCGGGCCGTCGTACACGGCGCCGCCCTTCCCGTCCTCGTCGTCCGTGGTGCGCCGCCCGCCGACCGGGGCCTGCGGGTGCTCGCCTGCGAACGGCCGGCCAGTGCCGCGGCGCTCGCGACCGTGATCGGCGGCCTGCACTGGCCCGCCGCCACCAGTGGCGCCGTGATCGGTGTGGCCGAATCGCTGCTGGCCGGCCCGCTCCCGCCATGGCTCGAGAAGCGCGTCCGCGATCCCGACACGGCCGCGATCGCCCAGGCGTGGCAGCGCGAGCACGACGACGAGCTGACGAAGCTGTCGACCGAACTGGCCGCCGCGCAGGCGGGGCTGCCGCAGGTGTTCCGCGGCTCCGCGCCGATCGTGGTCGAGGGCAACCCTTCCGAGAAGATCTTGCAGCAGGCGAATCAGGACGGCGTCGACCTCATCGTGCTCGGCCGCACGCCGACCGACGCCCTCTCCCGCTGGCTGCTCGGCAGCACGTCCGAGGCCGTGCTGACGCACGCGCCGCAGAGCGTGCTCATCGTGCCTGTGGAGAAGCGGTCCTGATGCAGCGGGCGACGAACGCCGCGTAGTCCTTCGGCGTGTCGATGCCCCGGGCGGTGTGCTCGACCGCCGCGGCCGCGATCGGGATGCCGGCCTCGACCACCCGCAGCTGCTCGAGGCTCTCGACTGCCGCGAGCCGCGACTCCGGCAGCGTGTCCCACGCCTCGAGCACGCCGCGGCGATACGCGTAGAGGCCGACGTGCTGCCAGTAGAGCGGCGGCGTGGCCGCGAGCAGCGATGCGGACCAGTCGCGGGCGGCGGGCACCGGGGCGCGGCTGAAGTAGATCGCCCGCCACGCGTCGGGCACGGCCGCCCCGCCGGCGGACCGCCAGGGCGTGAGCACGGCCTTTACGGCGGCGGGATCGCGCAGGTCCTCCTCGCGCCGCATCGGCGTCACGAGCGTGGCCACCCCCGCCTCCGGGCAGCGGTCGAGCAGGTCGACGGCGGCGTCGATCGCCGCGGCGGCGAGCTCGGGCTCGTCCCCCTGCACGTTGACGATCACGTCGGCCGGTGGGAGGTGCGGCAGCGCCTCGACGATCCGCGCGGTGCCGCTGGTGGCCTCGGGCGACGTCATCACCGCGCGGCCCCCGAAGGACCGCACGGCGGCGGCGATCTCGTCGCTGTCGGTGGCCACGACCACCTCGGCGGCACGGGACGATCCCTTGGCGGCCCGCCAGGTGTGCTCGATGAGCGTGCGGCCCGTCTCGGCGAGGAGCATCTTGCGGGGCAGCCGCTGGCTGGAGAGCCGCGCGGGAACGACGATGACGGCGGTCGGTCGACTCATAAAAAAACCCCTTTCCGCCGCAGAATACTCATGTGGCCCGCCGGCTGGCCACGCCAGTACAGTCAAGAGAGCAGGATGCGTTCACCATTCCCGAGGACTCACCATGTGCGGCATCGTCGGCTACGTCGGGTTTCGCCGGGCCACCGACCTCATCCTGGAGGGCCTGCGGCGGCTCGAGTACCGCGGCTACGACTCCGCCGGCATCGCGCTGCTCCCCGAGGCAGGCCACCTGCACGTGCTCAAGGCGGCCGGCCGGCTCGCGCGGCTGGAGGCGCTCGTGCGGGAAGGCGTTCCCGACAGTTCGATCGGCATCGGCCACACCCGCTGGGCCACGCACGGCGCCCCGACCGACGGCAACGCACATCCGCACCTCGGCGGTGACGGCACCGCCGTCGAGCGGCACGAGGCTGGCGACGGGGGCCCGAGCGTGGCGGTCGTGCACAACGGCGTCGTCGAGAACTACCGCGTGCTCAAGGATCGGCTCGAGGCCGAGGGCTACGTCTTCCGCTCGGAGACCGACACCGAGGTGATCGCCCACCTCATCGACAGCTGCTTGACGCGTGCGCTCTCCGCGGGCCGCCGCGTCGCCGACGATCCCGCCGATACGCCCTGGGTGGTGGCGGTGCAGGAGGCGATCGCGCAGCTGCGCGGCACGTACGGACTGCTCGTGCTCTTTCGCGACCGGCCCGACATGCTGGTGGCGGCACGGCTGGGCAGCCCGCTGGTCGTGGGCGTGGGCGACGGCGAGCACTTCATCGCCAGCGACGCCAGCCCGCTGGCAGGCCACACCGACAGGATCGTCTACCTCGCCGACCACGAGGTGGCGGTCGTGACGTCGTCCTCCATCCGGATCGTCCACCGCGACACCGGCCGGATCGAGCCGGCCGTGCGGCCGCTGGAGATGTCGGCGGCGGACGTGAGCACGGGCGGCTTCGACCACTTCATGCTCAAGGAGATCCACGAGCAGCCCGAAACCATCCGGGCCGCCATGCGCGGCCGGCTCACGCGCGACGACGCCACGGCCGTCTTCGGCGGCCTGAACCTCACGCCGCGGCAGCTCCAGCGGATCAACCGCATCGTCCTCACGGGCTGCGGCACCAGCTGGCACGCGGCGCTCGTCGGCGAATACCTGATTGAGGAGTTCGCCCGCCTGCCCGTCGAGGTGGAGTACGCCAGCGAGCTCCGCTACCGCAACCCGCCGCTCGACGAGGGCACGCTGCTCTTCGCCATCACGCAGTCGGGCGAGACGGCCGACACGCTCGCCGCCCTCCGCGAGATCAAGCGCAAGGGACATCCCACGCTCGCGATCTGCAACGTCGTGGGGAGCACGATCGCCACCGAGGCCGACGGCGGCATCTACCTCCACGCCGGCCCGGAGATCGGCGTGGCGAGCACGAAGGCCTTCACGAGCCAGTGCGTCGTGCTGGCGCTCCTGGCCCTCTACTTCGGTCGGCTGCGGCACATGAGCTACGAGCGCGGGCTCGAGTTCATCGACGCGCTCGAGCGGCTACCGGAGCTCGTCGCCGCCGCGCTGCAGTCCGACGCGGCGATCCGCCGGATCGCCGAGCGGTATCGCGACGCGAGCACCTTCCTCTACCTGGGCCGGCAGTACAACTTCCCGGTGGCACTCGAGGGCGCGCTCAAGCTCAAGGAGATCTCCTACATCCACGCGGAGGGCTATCCGGCTGCGGAGATGAAGCACGGCCCCATCGCGCTGGTCGACCGCTCGACGCCGAGCGTGTTCCTGATCCCGCAGGGGGCGGTCTACGACAAGGTGCTCCTCAACGTCGAGGAGATCAAGGCGCGGAAGGGACCGGTGATCGCGATCGCGAGCGCCGGCGACGACCGCATCGGCCGGATCGCCGACGACGTGATCGAGATGCCGGAGGTGCCCGAGTTCCTGCAGCCGATCGTGGCGGTGGTGCCGCTGCAGCTGCTCGCCTACCACGTGGCTGTGCTCCGCGGCTGCGACGTCGACAAGCCGCGCAACCTCGCCAAGAGCGTGACGGTCGAATAGGCCCCGGCGGCCGGCCATCTTGCGTCTCCGGGAGCGGCTGGTAGCCTTAAGGGCCTGCCGCGAAAGCGGTCCACTCGCCCGAGTGGCGGAATTGGCAGACGCGCAAGATTCAGGTTCTTGTCCAGGTAACTGGGTGGAGGTTCAAGTCCTCTCTCGGGCACTTCCCAGGCCGCTGGCCGCACCGGCATCGGCCAGCGTGCCCGCTGCTGCCGAAGGCGGCGGCAACTCTCTCGCGATCTCCGCCACGCGCATCCCAAAGCCCGGGCCGCGCAGGCTGTCGAGCCGCACCTTCCCCTCCCGCCGCCGGTACATTCCCGGATGGATCGCCGCCTCCGGCAGCGACGCCTCGGGATAGAATTGGCTCGCGTTCGTCTCCACGCCCGCAAACGTGCCGGCGTGGGCGGCCAGCCGCAGGTGCGGAATCACGGCCAGCATCGGGTTGGTGAGATCCTGCACCATGATCGCCATCCCCTGCTCGCGGGCCCAGCACAGCGAGAGCAGCGCGCCCGACTGCGTCTTGCAGGTCTTGAGCGCGACGCCGTTCCAGCCCAGGTCGCGGCCCCGCGCCACGTGCGTCCAGTCGTGCGCGCTCTCGTCGAGCAGGAGGAGCGTGCGGGCGGAGATCGAGTGGACGTCGATCGGGCTGGCGATGAGATCGTAGGGAAAGGGCTGCTCGACGTAGCGCAGAAGCCCCGTGAACGCCGGCAGCCGGTCGGCCACGGCGTCGAGCGCGGCGTGCACGTAGGCGGGATCGGTGACGGTGCAGTTGAAGTCGGCGCAGAAGTTCTTCACGCCGTGCTCCATGCCGATCGTGCCGGCGCGGATGAGCCGGTCGATGTCCCAGGCGAGGTCGTTGCCCCGCAGCTTCACCTTGAGCGAGTCGAGCCCGTCGCGGTCGATCCAATCGCCGAGCAGTACGGGATGCCCGTCCTTGGGCTCGTCTCCCCGCAGCTCGTCAGGGGCGAGCGGATCGAGGCCGCCGATCAGGTGCCAGGCCTGCAGCGATGTGGGCGGCTCCTTGACGAGAAACTCCGCCGGATAGCGGCCCTGGAACCTGCGCCGCTCTGCCGGGCGGCCGTAGAGGTCGCCGAGATCGCGGGTGAGAAAGTCACGGCCGTAGGTGGCGTAGATGTCGAGGCCGTGCAGCGTGCCGAAGGCGTCGTGGAGCGCGAGATCGAACGGGCTCAGGCAGATGAGCGCCGCCAGCTCGGGGATCTGCTCCGCGAGCCCCGGCTCGTGGGCCGCGGCGACGAGCCGGTCGAGCGCCGCGTGCCGGAAGGCGTGGCCGATCTCTAGCGCATGCCCCTTCTCGGGAAAGTCGACGAGGGCCGCCGCGCACGACTCCGTCAGCCGGATCATCGCCCGCTCCCGCGGCACATGGGGTTCCGCCGACGGCCAGCCCCACTGGACCGACAGGGGCGTCTCCCCCCAGCCCATCGCCCGCCGGCCGGCGGCATCCTCCACCTCGACGGCCACGCGGCCGCAGGTCACCGAGTCGACGATCTGCGCGCCGAACTTCAGCGGCATCCGCGTGCGGACGGGGATCAGGAACACGGCGGCACCGACGACGCGGACATCTGTGGGGCGGGACATGCATCCTCCTCGGCGGGTGGTTCGTGGGTGATTGTGTCGCGATCGCGGCCCGCGTCAGCCCGTCGCCTGCTCGGCGTCGTAGGGCTTGCGATACCGGTAGTCGAGCATGGCGTTGGCCCGCTCGCTGTTGGTGAACCGCTCGCGGGTGGCGTCCCATTCGAGCAGCGATCGCGTGCGGTGGGCGATGTTGGCGATCAGGCAGGTGGTCGTCGCCCGATGGCCGAACTCGATGTCGCAGGAGGGCGTGGCCCGCGACTTCACGCAGTCGAGGAAGTTTCGCGCGTGGGCCGTGTCGGCGTAGGTGCCCGTTCCCTTCCGCGGCTCGATGAGCGGCTTCGCCCCCGCGCGATAGCCCTTTTCCTGCGCACGGTCGATCGGCGACCGGGCGACGAACTCGTTGGGCGTGACCACCTCGGGAACGACCTCCCAGCCGCCGATGCTCATGAAGAGCGTGCCCTTCGTGCCGCGCAGCTCGACCTCGCAGGAACGGGCGGCGGCCGGAGCGGCGGAACTATTGAACTGCGAGAAGGTCACGAGCGTGTCGCCGGGATAGTGCCACATCACCTCGAGCGTGTCGGGCACCTCGCGATTGTCGTAGTTGGCGAACTTGCCGCCGATCGCCGCGATCGCCAGCGGCGCCTGCACGCCGAGCACGCGGTGGATCGTCGCCAGGTAGTGGGTGCCAAAGTTCGTGAGCTGGCCGCCGGAATAGTCGTAGAACCAGCGGAAGCGGTAGAAGGAACGGTTGCGGTTGAAGCGGCGCAGCGGCGCCGGCCCCTGCCAGGCGTCCCAGTCGAAGCCGGCGGGCGGCTCCTCGTCGGGAGGTGAGCCGATTCCCTTGGGCCACTCGTTCTGGATGTGGAAGGCACGGGCCGAGGTCACCTTGCCGATGCCGCCCCCCTGCACGAACTCAGCCACCTCGGCGAGCATCGGGCTCGAGAGCCGCTGGATCCCCACCTGCACGACGCGGCCATGCTTCTTCTGCGCGTCGGCCATGCGACGGCCCTCGGCCACGCACAGCGACAGCGGCTTTTCCACGTAGACGTCCTTGCCGGCCTGGCAGGCGTGGATCATCTGCAGGGCGTGCCAGTGGTCGGGAGTGGCGATGACGACCGCGTCGAGCCCGTCGTGCTCGAGAAGTTTCCGATAGTCGGTGTAGCGGGCCGGGCTGCCGCCGATCTTGGTCGCCGCGAAGTCGACATAGGGCGAATGGATGTCGGAGACCGCCACGACCTGGGCGTCGGGCTGGGCGAGGAACGCGTCGAGCACCTGGTCGCCGCGGTTGCCAACGCCGATGAAGCCGAGGCGGACGCGGTCGTTGGCGCCTGCCACCCGGGCGGCCGATGCCGCGGAGAACGATGCCGTGGCGACGGCCGTCGCGGCAGCCACCTGGAAACCTCTGCGATTCACGCGGGGCATCTGACACCCTCCTGGGGCTGCGGCGCGGGCTGGTAGCATGTGGGTGCCGGGGCCGAGGGATCAGTATCGCCTGCGTCCTGCGGCCCGCCAACCGAACGGCCATGCGATCGGCCATGCTGGCGGCATGTCGACACCGCGGTGCCGATGGTGTTGCTTCGAAAGCGGCCCGACACAGAATTCACGAGATTCTCCAGGAGCCTGCACCGATGCAGCGAGCCCTCCCGTCGATCGCCCGCCGCGTGATCCATCGCAGGGCGGCCGCCATGCGTGTCGTGCTGGCAGCGGTGGCGGCGTGGGCCGCGTGCGCAGCGGCCGGCCACGCTGCCGAGCCGCTGACGCTCCATCTCCGCAGCCGCACCGAGGTCGCCCCCGGCGGCGGCCGCTTCCACGCCGTGACCGAGCCGGTCGAATGGGATCCGCGGGAGACGGCGATCGTGGTCTGCGACATGTGGGACGCCCATACCTGCCCAGCGGCGTCCCGCCGCGTCGCCGCGATGGCGCCGCGGATGAACGATCTCCTGAAGGCCGCGCGGGCACGCGGCGTGTTTATCATCCACGCGCCGAGCGACACGATGAAGTTCTACGAGGGGCATCCTGGCCGCCGGCTGGCCCAGGCGGCACCTGCCGCCGAGCCACGCGTGCCGCTCGAACGCTGGTGCCGGCTCGACCCCGATCGCGAGGGGCAGCTGCCGATCGACGATTCCGACGGCGGCTGCGACTGCGAGACCTCCTGGAAGAAGGGGGATCCGTATCCGTGGACCCGGCAGATCGCCACGCTCGAGATCGCAGACGGCGACGCGATCACCGATTCGGCCGAGGCCTACAACCTGCTGCGGCAGCGGGGCATCAAGCACCTGATCGTGATGGGCGTGCACACCAACATGTGCGTGCTGGGACGTCCCTTCGCGATCCGCCAGATGGTCCGCCAGGGGATCGACGTGGCGCTCGTCCGCGACCTGACCGACACGATGTACAACCCCGCGCGGGCACCGTTCGTGAACCACCACACCGGCACCGACCTCGTGGTCGAGCACATCGAACGGCACTGGTGCCCGACGCTCGTCAGCGGCGACTTCCTCGACGGCAGGGAATACCGGTTTCCCGACGACACGCGGCTGCACGTCGTGGTCGTGCAGGGGGAGGAGGAGTACAAGACCGCCCAGACGCTGCCCCCCTTCGCCCGCGAGCATCTCGGCAAGGAGTACCGCGTGTCGTTCGTCTGGCTCGACGAGAAGTCGCAGGCCTCGTTTCCGGGGATCGACGTGGTGAAGGATGCCGACATCCTCCTCGTGAGCGCCCGTCGACGGCCCTTGCCGGCCGACCAGCTTGCGGTGCTGAAGGCCCACGTCGCCGCAGGAAAACCGGTGCTCGGCATCCGCACCGCGAGCCATGCGTTCCACCTGCGCAACAAGCCGGCGCCCGAGGGGCTGGCCGATTGGCCTGACATCGACGCCACCGTCTTCGGCGGCAGCTACTCGAACCATCACTCGCGCGACATGGCGACGACGGCCTGGCCTCTTCCGGAAGCCGGGGAGCATCCGATCCTCAAAGGGATCCCGGCGGCGGCGTTCCCGGCGGAGGGCGGGCTCTACCAGACCGCACCGTTGGCGGCGGGCACGGTGGAGCTCCTGCGGGGCAAGGCGGCGGGCATCGAGAAGGAGGAGCCGGTGGCGTGGACGTTCGTGCGTGCCGATGGCGGCCGGTCGTTCTACACGTCGCTGGGCCATCCGGACGATTTCAAGCGCTCGGAGTTCACGACGCTCATGACCAACGCGCTGGGCTGGCTGGCAGAGAGCGTTCTCCCAACGACGCGGCCCGGCGGTGGCGAGCCGTCTCGGTAGGAAAGTCCGCTCTCGAAGACGGGCGGGCGGAATCGCGGTGCGAACCTGATCGGCAGGGAAACAGCCGCGAGAGTGCCGCGTGGATGGCCGCCGCGAACGGTGTGTTGCCCGCGATCCAGCCTTCGGTAGGATTGATCCCGAGGCTGTAGCTCAGTCGGTAGAGCATCGGACTTTTAATCCGTTGGTCCTGGGTTCGAGCCCCAGCAGCCTCACTGGAAAACGCGGTTTTTGGATTTGGACAAAGTGCCAAACCCATTCCTGTTCCATAGATCAGGTTTGAGTTGGTGGGTTCAGGGGTGGCGGGTCAATCTTGCCCCGGATCGCCTGCACGAACACGAACCCGAACGTGACGAGGATGATCGGATAGAGGATCGACCAGATCAGCGCGATGGTGGAAGGGGCAGGCGTCCAAGAAGGCTTGGCTAGAGCGGCATACCATTCACACCATGACATACGAACGCTCTTTTAGCTGTCCAAGGTCGCCCCAATCTTCACTCGCACCTGCCAGTGGGCGATCTTGCCGTCTTCGATGTGCCCACGGGTTTCCAAGACCTCGAACCAGCGAAGACTTTTCTCACCAAGAGCCGCTTTTGAAACGGCATTCTTCACGGCTTCTTCGATGCCGGTGTGGGAGGATCCAACCAGCTCGATCATTTTGTAGGTGTGTTCACTCATCGCTGACTCCTGGCAACGAGGGGAAACGCGGCAGGATTGCGAATCGACTCGACAGACAAGTCGACATCGAGGAGGGACCAGTACAGGTGGTCGGCGGTCTGTCGCTCAACGACCGAAATCTTCTCGATACTGGCGTCACGAAACCACGGAAACTGCTCGAACGGCAGGAACAATTCCTCGTCACCGACCAATAGCCACAAGCCGTGCCGGGACACGTTGGTGACTTCAACCGGGAAAGTGCTTGTTCCAGGCATCGATGATCTCCTGCAGATGGTCTTCGACCAGTTTTTGTGCCTCACCGACAACGTGCTTCGCCAAGCCCGTCTGGGTTGCAAGCTCGACTTCAGGCTTCAGCCAAAACTTCGCCTCGCCATCCGGATGGGACACATGGACGTGCATTCTTGTTTCTTCCCTTGAGAAGAAAAAGAACCGGAATGGTCCCTCCCGAAAGACTGTTGGTGTCATGCAAGGGTTCCGTGCTACTCCTGCCCCGAATTCTAATCGAGAGCCATAGACCGGGCGATTCGATCTTCACCCCAACCCGTCCTAGGACCGAACCGATGGCTTTTTCTGCAAAGATTGCTGGTGGCGAGCTTGTTCTCAAGATCCCCTTGAACGCCAAACCCGAGAAATCCGCCAGTGGCAAAACCCTCGTCGCTGCCTCGACCTACGGGAACAAGGAAACCGACTGCGTGGTGGACGGCAAGAAGGTGATCGTGGGGGTCAACGCCTCCATCCCAAAGAAGTAGGGGGACGGTTTCGGAAGCGGCTATGGAGTCAACCCCATGACGGGCAAAATGAGAAGGTTCGCAAACGATTCCCAGACGGTTTTGACGTTGCTCAGGAGTGTCGAAAACAGGGTTTTTCCTCGGGCAAAGTTCCGAAAACCCTGAAAATGACGTCGTGATTGCAGAACGGCTGACCCCCTCCCGGTTTCTGTACCAGCACTCATGAGAGAGTTTGAGAACAGTCCGCGTGGTGTGTCGGAGGGAGGGGCGTAGCCCCGACCGGAGACACACCACGCGACGCCTCCGGGACCGCCCCGGAGGCCGTATCGTCCAGCCCGGCAACGAAGGCCGCCGGGGTCATCCACTTGAGGCCGCCATGCGGCCGTCTGTGGTTGTAGTCCATCCGCCACTGGTCGAGAACGACCCGGGCCTCTGGCAGGCTCAGGAACAGCTCCCGGTCGAGCAGCTCGTCGCGGAGCCTGCCGTTGAAGCTTTCCACGTAGCCGTTCTCCCAAGGGCTTGCCTTCTGGATATAGAGCGTGCGGACGCACGCTCTGGCCAGCCACTGCTGGATCTCCTTGGCGACGAACTCAGGGCCGTTGTCACTCCGCAGATGCTCGGGTGCGCCCCGCACGGCGAACAGGTACTGCAGCGTCATGATGACGTCCCGAGCGGTAAACGACCGGGCTACCTCGATCGCCAGGCACTCCCTCGTGAACTCATCGATCACCACGAGGATCCGCAGCTGCCTCCCGTCTTCCGTTCGCTCCGTAAGGAAGTCGTAGCTCCATACATGGCTCCTGTGCTTCGCCCGGTGACGCACGCACCCATTGGCACTCGACCCAGGTAATCTCCGGCGTTTCCGCTGCTTTCTTGGCACTTGCATGTGTTCTTCTTCCAGATCCGATGCACCCGCTTGAAGTTCACCTTCCAGCCACCGAATGCATCCGGGCCGGTCAGCACCCGGTGCGTGCGCTCGCAGCCGTTCCTCGGGAACGTCTCCACGATCTTCCGCATCACTCCGAGTAGTTCGCGGTCACCGTCTACCTTCTTGGGACGGTGACGCTGCGTGCCCCGGTTCTGCCCGAGTGCCCTGCAGACCCTTCTTTCCGAGACCTTCTCACGCCCCAAG
>Ga0209598_10000104_pt1 | contig 62244 bp, 48 predicted proteins | sample M_140807_EF_Meta_FD_187317 | JGI IMG/M metagenome (GOLD analysis project Ga0209598, IMG submission 187317) | Freshwater microbial communities from Lake Montjoie, Canada to study carbon cycling - M_140807_EF_MetaG (SPAdes) (version 2) | ecosystem: Environmental > Aquatic > Freshwater > Lake... | reverse complement strand
CACTGCTCGGCAGGAGTCCGAGCGCAGCACCAGCGGGCGGAGGCCCGCCCGGCGAAAACCGCAGGATGCGGTGTTTCGCGTGCAGCCAGCTCGGCAGAAATCTCCTCGCGGGATGATTTCGCACGACGTGCTTCCACGCTGCAGTCGTCTTGGGAATGCGAAATCCTCCAGGCTCGTCGAACTTCCGCTGATCCCGGCTCGCCTCCCCGCAACAGGCTGCCGGTCCGTCCCGCTACTCGAGCAGGTCGAGCCAGGCGCGGATCTCGTTGTCGTACTCGCTCGCCAGGCCGCCCACGATCAGCTGTCGGTGGAAGCTCGCCGCCCCCTCCTTCACGAGGTCGGCGTCCTCGGCGCTCAGGAACCGGCGAGCGGGGTCGGCGGCGATCAGCCCGCGGCAGAAGTTCATCAGGAGCTCGTTGCAGGTGACGTCGGCCGGCAGGATCTGCGGCAGCCGCTGGGCGAGCGTCCGCTTCGCCTCCAGCAGATCGCGGTAGGACTGCAGGCCCGCGAACGGCGGCAGGCCGGAGAGCATCTCGATGAGCACGTAGCCGAGGCTCGCGAGGTCGGACCGCGGCGTGTTCTCCCGTCCTTCGAGCACCTCCGGGGCGGCGTAGGAGGGCGTGCAGGTGCGGTTGGGGGGCATGTCGTCGAGCGCGATCGCCGAGCCGATGTCGATGATCTTCGCGTTGCCCGTCCGCTTGACCATGATGTTGGAGCTCTTCACGTCGCCGTGGACGATCCCCTCGCGGTGCAGGGCGGCCAACGCCGCCAGGCACTCGCGCACGATCGCGATCGCCACGCCGGGCTTGAGCCGCGACTGCTGCGGCCCGGCCGTCACGATCACGTTGTTGAGGTGCTCCCAGCGGTCGTCGTTCACGCTGGCCCGGGTGCGGGCCAGGATGTCGGGGGTGAGCAGCCGCGACAGGTCGTAGCCGTCGACCCACTCCATCTCCATGATGCGGATCCGCCGCTGCTCGACGAAGTTGTGCACGTCGATCAGATTGTCCTGTTGGATCTGGGCGACCTGCGCGGCGACCTTCGCGATCCGGTTCATCCCTTCGTCGTAATGGGCCTCCGATTCGTACCGCTCGGGGGAGAAGATCTTCAGCGCCACCGGCAGCGAGAAGTTGTCGGTGCCCCGCCGCTCCGTCAGGTAGACGACCCCCTGCCCTCCGGCCCCGAGCCGCCGGGTGAGCGCATGGTATTCGGTCCAGTTGAGCCGGCCGGCGCCGAGGATGTCGCCGTAGCGGGAGAGCAACTCGTCCGGGCAGCGGCTGCCGACCTCGCCGCTGACGGAGAGCGTGGGCCGGCCCTCCTGGAAGATCGTCGTGTTGGGGCTCTGCGGGTCGAACATCATGCTCCGCCACCCTCGGCGGGCGGCTCCGGGAAGCCCAGGGTCTTGTCCACGAGATTGCGCAGCGGCCGTCCCGCGAGGTACCGCCGGAGATTGTCGCAGAAAAAGTCGGTCATCGCATCGATTCGGCGTGCCGATTGCCCGGCCACATGCGGCGTGATGAGCAGCCGCGGCGCCGTCCACAGCCGGCTTTCGGGGGGAGGCGGCTCCTGCGGCGTCACGTCGAGGGCGGCCGAGTCGAGGTGGCCGCTCTCCAGGGCGTCGACGAGCGCGTTCTCGTCGACGAGCGGGCCGCGGGCCATGTTGACGAGGATCGCGCCCCGCTTGAGCCGCGCGATCTCCGCGACGCCGATCATGCCGCGGGTGCGGGGGGTGAGCGGGGCGCAGAGGAAGAGGATGTCGGCCTCGGCGAGCACGTCGGGAAGCGTCTCCGGGCCGCCGAGCCGCTCGACGGCCTCGGGCTTGCGGACGGGGAAGAAATCGGTGGCGAGGATCCGCACGCGGAACGGGGCGAGTACCTCGACGAGCCTGCGGCCCACGCCGCCGAGGCCCACGATTCCGACCGTGGCGTTCGTCAGATCGCGGGTGGGACGGCGGACGAACTCCTGCCGCCGCTGCTGCTCGAGAAACAGCGGAATCCGGCGGGTGCAGGCGATGGCGAGGCCGAGCCCGTGCTCGGCGACCTGATCGGCGAGCACGCCCGAGGCACTCGTCACGATGATGTCGGAGCCGATCACAGCGGACACCAGGCAGTGGTCGAGCCCCGCCGCCGACGACTGGATCCACCGCAGCCGCCCCGCGGCCACGACCGCGTCCCACGGCACGGGCACCTTGGGGTGGCCGCAGAAGATGTCGGCCTTCGGCAGTTCCAGGGCCACCCGCTCCTGGCCGGCGTCGACGAGCTCGGCGTCGGGCACGACCGACCTCATCCGGGCCACGTGGGCGGGCTCGACGGGATAGCACAGAACGATTCGCATGCCGAGGTTTTCGCCCGGGGATCGCCGATTTGGCAAGCCGGCCGGAAGCCGGCGGCTTGCCGTCGTCGGGTTTCGTGAGTCAAATATGAGGAGGTGCGGGCCGCTCGACGGCGGTCACGCTCCCCCGCTGCGCGGCCGGCAGCGCCGTCCTTCACACCACGAGCCCTCACGCCACAAGGGCCGCGATCCGGGGATCCCGGGGAGCGATCCCGTCCCTTTTGTCTCCGGTTGCATCCATGCGATCCTCACTGCTGGCCGTCGCCGCCCTCGCCTTCCTGCGGATCGTCGTCGGGATGCACTTCTTCCTGGAGGGACTGGGCCACCTCCGCGATCCCGACTGGTCGAGCGCCGGCTTCCGCAAGGCGGCGGTCGGCCCGTGGGCCGATCTCTACCGCTCGTCGCTGCCGCAGACCGGCGACTGGTCGGGCACGCTCGGCAAGGCCGACGCGAGTCCGGCCGCCGAGGCCGCCAAGGCCTGGAAGGAGTCGGTCGTGGCGTCGTGGCAGAAGCTGCTGGCGGACCGGCAGAAGCTCGTCCCGCTCGACGAAGCCGGCCGGGCCGACGCAGAGAAGCGTCTGGCGCAGGCCCGTGCCGAACTCGACGAATTGGTCGCCGCCAGCACCGAGGATCTGACAATTTTCCGGCTTGAGAGCGAGCGGCTGGCGGCGATGGAGAAGTCGCCGGCGGCGACGCAGATCCCCTTCGCCCGCGACCGCGTGGCGAAGAAGCGGAAAGAACTCGGGGCCCAGGCCTCCGGCTGGATGAAGGACGCCGCGGCGATCGGCACGAAGCTCGTCGCGGAGTGGGACGAGCCCAGGTCGCCGGCCGAGCGGCGGCGGCTGGCGGCGGCGGCTGAGCCCTCGTCGCTCTGGAAGGCCGACCGGTTCGTCAGCTGGTCGCTGGTCACGATCGGGGCCTGCCTGGTGCTGGGCCTCCTCGTGAAGTTCAACGCCATGGGCGCCGCCTGCTTCCTGGCCAGCGTGATCGCGTCGCAGCCCTTCTGGGTGCCGGGCGCCCAGGCCACGTTCAACCAGTGGGTGGAGCTCGCCGCCCTCCTCGCGATCGCCGCGCTGCCGACCGGCGGCTGGAGCGGCCTCGACTTCTTCCTCGGGAAATATCTGGGAAACCTCTGTCCTTCGGCCGGCTGCTGCCGGGCCGATGCCGCGCACGGGAGATGATGCGATGAACCTGACGGAACAGCAGAAGGCGATCGGCAAGGAAAACTTCTCCGACGCGATCAACGTCACCCGCCGTGACTTCCTCACCGGCACGCTCGCGGCGGGGCTCGCCGGCGGTGCGGGCCTGGGGTCGATCTACTTCGGCTACGGCAAGAGCGTCGGCAACCCGCTGCGGGTGGGCGTGCTCGGCACCGGCGACGAGGGGAGCGTGCTGCTGGGCGCCCACAACCCGGAATACATGAACGTCGTCGCGATTGCCGACATCCGTCCCTACAACGTCTTCCGCGCCTTCCACGGCGACGTCTCCAGCCCGAGTGCCTACACCGCCCGTCCCGGCCTGATGGCGAAGTACAAGTGGTCGAGCGAGGACGAGGGCCGCAAGCAGGTGAAGGTCTACGGGGCCTACGAGGAGCTGCTTGCCGACGACGATATCGAGGCGGTGGTCATCGCCCTGCCCCTCCACCTCCATGCCGAGGCGGCGATCAAGGCGATGCGGGCCGGCAAGCACGTGCTCACCGAGAAGCTGATGGGCCACTCGATCCACGAGTGCAAGGAGATGAGCCGCGTCTCGCGGGAGACCGGCAAGCTGCTCGCCACCGGCCACCAGCGGCACTACAGCGTGCTCTATGACAACGCCGTGCACACGATCGGCAAGGCGAAGCTGATCGGCGACCTCCATTCGATCCGGGCCCAGTGGCACCGCGGCAACCTGCCGGGCAACGACAGCTGGAAGCCGCCGATGCCCGAGGACGAGTCGCTCGTCAAGAAGCTCGCCGGCTGGAAGAAGGATCTCGACAACGCGAAGCCGGCCGACATCGCCGCGCTCACGAAGCGGATCGCGCAGCTCGAAGCCCAGATCTCCGACAAGGTCGTCGACGCGGCGAAGTATGGCTACACGTCGATGACGCTCCCCGACGGCAGCCCGCGGACGCCGATGGAGGAGCTGGTCCGCTGGCGGCTCTGGAACCGCACCGGCGGCGGCCTCATGGCCGAGCTCGGCAGCCACCAGCTCGACGCGGCGGGCATCTTCGTCTCGGCGATGCACGGCGAGGGGAAGAAGGTGAAGCCCCTCACGGTCACGGCCGTCGGCAACCGCAGCATCTTCCCGGCCGACCGGGAGGTCGAGGACCACGTCTACTGCATGTACGAGTATCCCGCCCCGGGCTACGAGAACGACAAGAACAAGAAGGTTGTCGTCACCTACTCGTCGATCAACGGCAACGGCTTCGGCGACTACGGCGAGGTGGTGATGGGCACGAAGGGCACGCTGATCCTCGAGCGGGAGCAGGACGTCATGCTCTACAAGGGCGCCGCCAAGGACACCCGCGTCACGGTCGCCAAGGCGAAGGACGGCACGCCCACGCTCGACACGACCGAGAGCGGCGGGGGCGGCGGCGCGGCGGCTAGCGGCAAGGCGGGCGGCGACGGTGCGCCCCCCTCCCGCGGCTATACCGAGGAGATGGAGCACTGGGCCTGGTGCATCCGCAATCCTTCCCCGGAGAACCAGCCCCGCTGCAAGCCGGAAGTGGCGATCGCCGACGCGGTGATTGCGCTGGTGAGCAACATCGCCCTGGCGAATCCCGACACGCAGGCTCGGATCACGTTCAAGCCCGAGTGGTTCGACATCGCGAGCGACGAGACGCCGGAGGGCGTGAAGCCCGACACGGGCCGCGACCGCTACAAGAGCTGACGCGGGGACGGGATCCGGTTCTGGATTAGGTCCCGGGCAGGCAACTCTCTGCGGCTGCTGCGTCAGCGAAAACGGCGTCTTTCATGTGGGATAGTGCGTTCTTCGGCCGTTTTCTTGCTGATTTCCGCTTTCGGACCTAGTCTCGCCCTGGGAATGTGTGGCTGGGCTTCATCCCGACGGGCGGGGTGGTTTGCCCGTCAACTGTCTCTCTCTTACCGGTGAGTGCCTCGATGACTTCGCTGCTCCGAACCCTGTTTGCCGGACCCCAGAGCGTCGTTCATGTCCGCGGCGGACTCCGCCGGAGCGGGTTCCGCCGCCATGCCGGTCGCGTGGCCGAGGCCGTCCGCCCGGGCCTCGAATCGCTGGAGCGCAGGTCGATGCTCGCGGCCAACGACGCCGTCGTCAGCCTCGTCGGCGACCGCGTCTCGCTCGCGCTCGATCCCCTGGGCGCGGAGATCACGAATCTCGAAACAGCCTACGACGCCACGTCGGGCGTGCTCACGATCACCGCCGCGACCGTCGGCACGATCTCCACGAAAGGGAAGATCGCCGGCATCTCGGTCGACACGAACGCCGACACGATTTCAGTGAACCTGAAGACGCTGCCGAAATTCGTGGGGCTGTCGGTCGTCGGCGGCGGGGGCACCGACTCGGTCAGGGTCGGGAACGGCGGCGTGAACCTCGCGGCCGTCGGCCGGGGGGCGGTCTGGCAGGGCGTGAGCATCAACACCGGCGCCGGCACGGACGACACGATCACGGTCGCCGGCCCGCTCGTCACGAAGGGTGCCGGCGCGATCAAGCTCGTGACGCAGGGGCAGTCTGAATCGCACGGTATCCGGCTGGCGGCCGGCACGGGCATGACGACGCCGTCGGGATCGCAGACGTTCACGGGCGCCGTGACGGTGCTGGGCGACGTCGAGCTCCGGGCCGGCGGGGCCATCTCGTTCTCCTCCACGGTCGATGGGGCTGGCCGGCTGTCGCTGTCTGCGGGCGGGGCGATCACGTTCGCCGGCGACGTGGGTGGTGCCACGCCGCTGCAGGGCATCACGCTGGCGAAGGCCAGCCGGGTCGCCGTCAGCGAGGGGCTCTCCCTCGACGGAACGGGCACCGCCGCAGGCATGAGCGGACTCGTGATCGGGAAGAACGTCCACAACGTCGTGTTCTCCACGAAAAATGCGGCCAGCTATGGCGGCCGCACGATCAGCGGTTTTAGCGGCAGCGGCATCGAGTTCCTCGGCGGATCGGTCGGTTCGCGGATCTCCGGCGTGACGAGCACAGACAACGGCGTCGGGATCGCGTTCGGCAGCGGTTCCTATGCCGGCACGGTGATCTCGGACAATATTTTCAACCAAAACGATGGTGCCGGTGTGTCGCTCGTCGGAGCGCGGGGTGTCAGGATCGGCGGCAACGGCATCCTCTGGAACGGCACGTTTGGCATCGCCGCGGCGGGTGTGTGCCAGGGCTCGGTCGTGGTCGACTCCGGCGGCGTCGGTGATTCCAATCCGCTCGGCCAGATCCAGAACTACACCGACAGCAGCGTCGTGGGCACCAGGGTCATCCAAAACGGGACCGGGTTGCAGCTTCCGCTGAACGGCTTCTACCTGGCGCAGAAGGCCCTGACCACCGCGGACTGGTACTTCCCGACGTCGCGGGATCCGCAGGTCGCCGCCGACGGCGTCATCTGGCTGCAGCGCGATGGCGGCGGCGACGCCTCGTCGTTCGCCGCGCTGGCCAAGGAGCTCGCCCAGCAGACCAACAGCATCGTCGTGGCGCCGCAATTCCGCTCCTTGGAGAACCCAGGGCCATCCGTGAGCGGCGCGGACCTGCAAGACGGGGTCGCCGAGCTGTTCAAGCGTGACGAGGTTAATCTGTCGGAGGGCATTGACCGGCCGGCGCTCACCAGGACGCTCACCAGGAGCGCGGCCGACGCCGGCTATCAGGGATTGCTGCCGGAGAAGTTTCTGCTCGCCGGGGTTGGCAAGGGGGCTGGCTTCGTCACCTCGGTGGGCGGGGCCACCGTCGACAGCGGCGCCGCCGTGAACCTGCTCGGGGTCGTGATGTACGACGGCGTCGCGGATGCAGAGCAGTTTTCAACGTCGATCGCAAAGCTCGACAGCCTCGACATCCCGTGTTATCAGATCGTCGGTCCGCCGGGCCGTGCAAACGCCGGGGGCCGGACGACCGACCTGTTGGCGGCGCTGCATCCGAGCCAGTTCATCGGCATCGAGACGTCGGCGGGGGCCATGGACGTGGCGATCACGGCCTCGGTCGGCTGGATCAAAGACATCTGCGCGGGCAAATTGCCCTCGGATCCGGCACCCAAATTCGGCATCTATGGCGATCCCAACGACGGCACCTACGTGGCCGGCCAGCGGGTTGCGATCGGCGGGGGAACGGCGACCGTGCTCCCCCTCTTCACAGGGAAAGACATCGTCGGCACCCGCGGCGAGTCCATCGCGGTCGACATCGCGTTTCCCGGCCGAAACCTGACCGGCACGACGTTCGCGGCGTACGTCTACGCTCCCGGCGGAAAGATTCCTAGCGTCACGTCGAAGGTGACCGTCGTGTCTGCGTCGGAAGGAACGATCAGGGTCAGCCTGACGGCGGCGCAGACGGCCGAATTGAAGCCCAGCACGTCCTATCGGTGGTCGCTGCGCCAAACCTACGGCGACGGCTTTGTGAAGACCACGGACGCGGGCGAGGTCACGGTCAAGAATTCCGCGCCGTGACTCGTGACTCAGGCGCGGAGGATCCATGGACGACGCCGAACATCGGGAGATTTCGCGGCGGTTCTTCCTGGGATGTGCCGCGCTCGCGGCCGGCGGCACCGCCCATCTCGCCGGCGCCGCGGTGGAACCGCTGCCGGCTGAACTCGCGCGGGTGCTCGAGCGACTCGAGCCCTACTTCACTCTCCAGGCAAACTTCAGGGACGTGTCGCGCGGCCGCCCGGTGCCGCACTCGCTGTCCGAGGAGACGCGGAGGGACGTGGGACTCACCCGCGAGACGTGGAAGCTGGAGATCGTCTCCGATCCCGCGCATCCGGCGACGCTGGGCCGGCAGCTCACCGCGCGCGACGACACCGCGCTCGACTTCGCCGCGCTGCTGGCCTTGGGCGAAAGGCAGGCTGTGCGGTTCGCGAAGGTGATGACCTGCCTCAACATCGGCTGCCCGCTGGGCATGGGGCTCTGGGAGGGCGTTCCGCTGCGCGCGATCGTCGCGCTCACCCAGCCGAAGGAAAACCTGCGGCGCGTGTTCTATTACGGCTATCACAACGACGACGAAAGCCAGCAGTTTCGCAGCTCCCTGCCCATCGGCCGCGTGCTCGAAGACTACGACGGCGTGCCGCCGGTGATCGTCTGCTACAAGCTCAACGGGGCGTGGCTCACGCCCGAGCGCGGCGGCCCCGTGCGGATCGTCGTTCCCGAGCACTACGGCTTCAAGTCGGTGAAATGGCTCACGCACGTCGTGCTCAGCAACCTGTTTCACGCGAACGACACCTACGGCGCGCAGAACAACGACGTCGACAGCCCGCTGAAGACGTTCGTGGCGACCCTGCACGTGCCGGACGGCGCGGCGTCGCAGACGCCGCTGCCGGTCGTCGGGTATGCGCAGGTGGGCGTGTCGGGCCTGTCGAAGGTGCAGGTGTGGATCAGTCCGGCGGACCAGGGATGGCCTGACGACGATCCGCATTTCACCGCCGCCCCGTGGACGGATGCCACGATCCTGCCGCCGCCGACACGCTGGGGAGGCGACGTGGACGACGCGTTGCTCGCGGGCGCGTTCGGCTTCGATGCCGCCGGCATGCCGCAGGCGTGGCCGATGCGGCTCACGAAGGCCCACTGGGCGGCACTGCTTCCCGGGGTGCCCGCGGGCCGCTACGTGCTCCGCTGCCGGTCCGTCGATGCCGCGGGCCACGCGCAGCCCTTGCCGCGGCCGTTCAAGAAAGGCGGCCGGTGCGACATCGAGGCGGTGACGTTCACCGTCGCCGGCTGAGATGTGCCGCGCCCAGCGGCTTGGGGACTGGCATACGACGACGGACGTGAAGGGCGCTCCAGAACGCTCGCGCTCCACGTCACTCGGATGCGTTCGAGCTGCCGTCCGCATCCGGCCCGAACGTGTCGACGTAGACGAGGTCGGCCACCGAGCCCTCGTCGGTCCAGAACCGGGCGCGAATCGCATAGAGCCGGTCGCGGTCGACCACGCAGGCGAACGGCTCCCGGTACTTCACGCCGGGATTGAGCTGATAGCGGCCCATCCGGAAGTCCTCGTTCGAAGCCAGCAGATTCCGCTTGTGGAGGATCGGCCGGGGATTGCCGTCGCCCGCCGTCCAGTCGAACCAGGGAATCCCCGGATCGGCCTCGGCGGCGGCTGGTGATGCGGCCTCGGGCGTGGCCGTGGCTGAGACTGCGGCCGCTGCTGCGGCTGCGGGCGGCGGCGCGGCGGTGTCTCCGCGGAGTGGCTGCAGTTCGACGATCGAGATCTCGAGTCCCAGATCCTGTTCGGCCTTCGCGTGGGGAAACTTCGGCTTGATCGCCACCTTGCCGATGTTCTGCATGAAGACGTCGACGTTGAGCAGCACGCGGTCGCCGGCGAGGGTATGGACCGTCGGCGAGAGCGTCACGAGCATCGTCGGGTCGTGAGTCCGCTCGACGGTGAAGTTGGTGTAGGTCCACCAGGCGGCCACCACGAGCGCGATGCCGCCGAGCACCTTGTTGATGAGGTCGGCCCAGAGGTGGGCCGTTTCGAGGCGTGTTCGCCGGCAGGGTTCGGACATCGTGTCTCGGCTGGAAGGGGACGGCCGCTACCCCCCGAAACCTCGCGGGGCGGCTCTGGCGGCCGAGCCGGTATTCTCACGGCATGCCACGATCCGCGAGAAGCCCAAAGACCGCGGGCCACACACAGGCCGATGCGCCACCGCCCTCCCCTGCCCCGCGGTCCAGATCCCGTCGGTCCCAGCCCCGCACCTCGCGAGCCCGTCGTCCTGCAGCCGGCTGGCTCGTCTACATGCTGCGGTGCCGCGACGGCTCGCTCTACACCGGCATCACCAACGATCTCGACCGGCGGCTCGCGGCCCACGCCTCGGGCAAGGCCTCCCGCTACACCCGCAGCCGGCTGCCGGTGACGCTCGTCTACCAGGAACAGCAGCCGACCAAGTCGCGGGCGCTCAAGCGGGAGGCGGAGATCAAGAAGCTTCCGCGTTCCCACAAAGATACGCTCGTCAGGGAGATGCCTGTCGGCACGCTCTCCGGCAGCCCGAAATCCCTACGGCGGTGATCCCCGACCCCGGGGCTGGACAGGTTCCGGAAGCGCGAATACTCTTTCAGGAACGACAGTTTTCTCCGGCGGCGATTCTGGACGCGGTCGGGGCGGCGGTCGGTGGACGTTTTGCTGTGGCTGCGCACCGTCGCGGCTGTCGTGCATCCGTGTGCCGCGCGTCGATCGGTCGAGGTTTCGAACACTCAATTTCTCCTGTTCCCTCCCACCTCCAGATATTCCTCCCGAAGAGCCTGACGCACGGCGCCCGAGGCGGGGCGGCGGATGTTCGGTCTCTGAATCATCCCCGCCGAACCGAGCGTCGAGCTGCCTGCGCTCGGCCGGTTTCCAGGAGCCTCAATCGTGCCTCCACGTCCACAGCGTGCCCGGATCACCCGCGTCGAGATCGTCTCGGCGCTCACCAGCTGGGCGCTCTCCATCGTCACCACCGCCGCGCTCGCCGCGGTCGGCTGGTTCGGCCACGCCACCCACTGGACGTTCGGCCTCGGCGGCCATGACGCGGCCCACGCCGCCGACGCCGTGCACGCGCACGCAGACGACCCGCAGGCCGCCACCGAGGATGCTCCGCGGGTCGACGGCGAATCCAACGCCGTGCGGTTTCGCTCCCAGGAGGCGCTCGAGCGGACCGGCATCGAGCTGGTGCCGGTGAAGGAGCGGCCCGTCGTGAACGAGCTCGTCGTCAGCGGCGTCGTGCACTACGACCAGCGTCACATCGCCCAGCTCTCGGCCCGCGTGCCGGGAAGCGTGTGGCGGGTGGAGAAGCACCTCGGTGACTCGGTGCGGAAGGGGGATGTGCTGCTCGTCATCGAGAGCAGCGAGGTCGGCCGGCTGAAGGCCGACTTTCTCAATGCGCTCGTCGCCCACGAGGCGCGGCGAGAGCAGCTCGCCATCCTCGAGGAGGTGAAGAGCGCGGTGATGGGCCGGCAGCTCCGCGAGGCGAAGTCGGCCCTCCGCGAGGCCCGCAATCACCTCACCAACGCCGAGCAGGCGCTCGTCAACCTCGGCCTGAACGTCTCCGTCGCCGATTACGAGCCGCTCGACGACGAGGCCCGCGCCGACCGCATCCGCACGTCCGGCCTGCCGCCTGCGCTGCTCGAATCGCTCGATCCGGCCCGCGTCACCTCGAACCTGCTGCCGCTCTACGCCCCCTTCGACGGCATCGTGATCGGCCGCGACGCCGTGGTGGGCGAGATCATCGCGCCGGCCGCGCCGATCTTCGAGGTGGCCGACGTCTCCACGATGTGGGTCGTGCTCAACGTGAGCAAGGAGGATGCGGGCAAGGTGGCGATCGGGCAGCCGGTCCGGTTCCGCCCCGACGGCTCGGAAGAAGAGTACGTCAGCCGCGTCGCCTGGGTCAGCACGCAGGTGGACGAGCAGACGCGGACGCTCGAGGTTCGGGCCGAGATCCCCAACCGCTCCACACCGTCCGCCGCCGCCCAGGCCCCGGCGGTCGCCTCCCAGGCCCCGGCCGTCGCCGCTGGCGAAGTCGCCGCCGCCCTGCGTGCCAACACGTTCGGCAAGGGACGGATCGAACTCGGCCGGCGTGGCACGGCGCTGGTCGTGCCGCGGCGGAGCGTGCAGTGGGACGGCAGCCGGTGGGTCGTGTTCGTGCCCGCCGGCGAGCAGGCGTTCGCGGCCCGGCCGGTGCACCCCGGCGTGCAGCAGGGCGAGGACGTGGAGATCGTCGGCGACTTCGCCGTCGGCGGCCCGCCCACCCATGTCGTCGGCGCCGGCAGCCACGTGCTCAAGAGCCAGGTGCTGCTCGAGCGCATGGAGGCGGGCGAGCTGTGATCGTTTCCGGGGAGAGGCCGTCGCCTCGGTGCGCCCGGACGGGCGTCGCCGCCCGCGATGCCCGATGGTTCCGAAACACCCACGTCGTGCCGATCCATGCTTGAAGCCATCATCGCCTGGTCGCTGTCGCACCGGATCGCGGTGCTGATGAGCGCCGCGTTCGTCTGCCTCGTCGGCTGGGTGGCTGTGAACCGCCTGGTGATCGACGCCTTCCCCGACACCACGCCGGTGCAGGTGCAGATCAACACCGTGGCGCCGGGCATGGTAGCGGAGGAGATCGAGCGGCAGATCACGTTTCCGATCGAGCTGGCCATGGGGGGCATGCCGGGCCTGGAGGGCCTCCGCAGCGCCAGCATGTTCGGCCTGTCGGTCGTGATCGTCACCTTCCGCGACGGCACCGACATCTACTTCGCCCGCCAGCTGATCAACGAGCGGCTCACCACCGTGGCGGTGCCGGGCGGCGTGGAGCGGCCGGAGATGGGGCCGGTGTCGACCGGCCTCGGCGAGGTGTTTCACTACCTGCTCGTGCCGAAACCGTTCGAGAACGGCAGCGGCGGCATGAGCCTCACCGACGTCAAGACGCTCCAGGAGTGGACGCTCAAGCCGGCGCTTCGCAGCGTGCCCGGCGTGGCCGAGGTGAACGCCTGGGGCGGCCTCAACAAGCAGTACCAGATCCGGGTCGACCCCGCCCTGCTCCGCAAGTACGGCCTTTCTTTCGACGACGTCGTGGCGTCGGTGCCACGGAACAACTTCAACGTCGGTGGCGGCTCGATCGACCGCTCCGGCGACGCGGTATTGGTCTACGGAGTGGGCCGCACCGTCGACGTCGAGCAGATCGGCAAGATCGTGGTCGCCTCGCGGGAGGGCACGCCGATCCGGATCCGCGACGTGGGCGAGGTCGTGATCGGCCACGAGATCCGCAAGGGGGCCGTCACCTACGGCGGCAACGGCGAGGTGGTGCTCGGCCTCGGCTTCATGCTGATGGGGGAGAACAGCTACGCCGTCACGACGCGGCTCCGCGACCGGTTTGAGAAGCTGCTCGGCACGCTGCCCGACGGCGTCGAGGCGAAGGTCGTCTACGACCGCACGAAGCTCATCGACCGCGTGATCGCCACGGTGCGGCAGAACCTGCTCGAGGGGGCGTTTCTCGTCGTCGTCATCCTCTACGTGATGCTCGGCAACCTGCGGGCCGGCCTGGTCGCCGCCACGGCGATCCCGCTGTCGATGATGTGCGGCTTCATCGGGATGTGGCAGGCGGGCATCGCGGCCAGCCTGCTGTCGCTCGGCGCGATCGACTTCGGCATCGTCGTCGACTCCTCGGTGGTCGTGATCGAGAGCATCCTCGAGAAGATCGCCCACCACCCCGGTGCCAGCGGCGCCGAGCGGCTCAAGCTCGTCCGCGAGGCGACGAGCGCCGTGAAGAAGCCCGCCTGCTTCGGCCAGCTGATCATCATGATCGTCTACATCCCGATCCTCACGCTCGAGGGGGTCGAGGGGAAGATGTTCCGGCCGATGGCCCTGACGGTCGTCTTCATTCTCATCGGGTCGCTCGTGCTCTCGCTCACAGTCGTGCCGGTGCTCTCGAGCCTCTTCCTGCCGCGGCGGGTCGACGCCCACGACGTGTTTCTCGTGAAGATCCTGCGGTCGATCTACCGGCCGCTCCTGCGGCTGTGCCTGGCGGCCCGGTGGCCGCTGGCCTGCGGCGCGGCGGCGATCCTGGGCATCACGCTCCTGCGGGCCCTCTCGCTCGGCACGGAGTTTGTTCCGAAGCTCTCCGAGGGGGACATCGTGCTCGGCATCATCCGGGCCCCCGGCACGAGCATCGAGGAATCGTGTCGGATGAACACGCGGATCGAGCAGGCCCTGCTCGCCGAGTTTCCCGACGAGATCGCCCACGTCTGGAGCCGCACCGGCACGCCGGAAGTGGCGACCGACGCCGGGGCGATCGAGGCCACCGACATGTTCGTGGCGCTCAAGCCCCGCGACGAGTGGAAGCGGGCCCGCACCCAGGCCGGGCTCGTCGACGTGATGAATACGGTGGTCGAGGGGGTGCCCGGGCAGATCATCTGGTTCACGCAGCCGATCGAGCAGCGGATCAACGAGATGGTGTCGGGCGTGCGGGCCGACATCGCCGTGAAGGTCTTCGGCAACGACCTCGAGCGGCTCGTGAGAAAGGCGGGCGAGGTGGCGGCGGTGCTCAAGGGCGTGCCGGGCGGGGCGGACGTGGCGGTCGAGCAGGTCAGCGGCCAGCCGATCCTCAAGATCGCCGTGAAGCAGGATGAGATCGCCCGCTACGGCATCTCGGCGCAGGCGGTGCTCGACATCGTGGAGAGCGTGGGCGGCAAGGCGGTGGGGCAGATCGTGGAGGGGCAGCTGCGGTTTCCGATCGTGGTGCGACTGCCGGAGAGCCTGCGGGACGGCCCGGAATCGATCGCCGACATCGCCGTCCGCGGCCCGGCCGGCGAGAGCGTGCCGCTCCAGCGGATCGCCGACATCGAGACGATCCTCGGCCCCAAGTTCGTCACCCGCGAGTGGAGCGAGCGGCGGGCCGTCGTGCAGTGCAACGTCCGCGGCCGCGACGTGGGCGGCTTCGTCGCCGAGGCGCAAGGGGCGATCGACCGCGCGGTCGAGCTTCCGCCGGCGGAATTCCGGCTGGAATGGGGCGGCCAGTTCGAGAACATGCAGCGGGCCCAGAAGCGGTTGGCCATCGTGGTGCCGCTGGCGCTGGTGCTGATCCTCGTGCTGCTCTACCTCACCTACCGCAACGTCGCCGACACCATCCTGCTCTTCGTGAGCGTGCCCTTCGCCTGCGTGGGGGGCATCTGGGCGCTGGCCCTGCGGGAGATGCCGCTGTCGATCTCCGCGGCAGTCGGGTTCATCACGCTCTCGGGCGTGTCGGTTTTGAGCGGCATGGTCGTGGCCAGCGCCCTGCGCGAGCGGCTGGCGCGGGGCACGGCCCGCGACGTGGCGATCGAGGAGACCTCGTCGGGCAGCCTGCGGACGATCATCATGACGGCCCTCGTGGCGAGCCTCGGCTTCATCCCGATGGCGGTGAGCGAGGGCACGGGCGCCGAGGTGCAGCGGCCGCTGGCGACGGTGGTGATCGGCGGCGTGCTCACGAGCACGCTCTTCACGCTCTTCGTGCTGCCGGCGCTCTACCGGCTGATCCTCGGTGTGCCACCGGTGAAGATGCTGCCGGGCGACCGGTGAACGGCGGGCGCAGTGCGAAGCCCGCGGTTCGGGGCTGCCCGCACCCCGTCGCCGGACGTTCGCTTCGGGCATCCTGCCTTCCGCTCTCTGCACGCCGGCTGCGCTTCGCCATCCTGGGTTCGCTGGCCGCCGAGCCCGGCTCCCGGGGTACGGGCAGCCCCTCACGGATGCTGTGCTGTGCTGGCGGACGCCGCCCTTCAGCCGACGAGCACGGTCGGCCTGCGTTCGGCATCGGGAATGGCCTTCTGCAAGAGCGCGAACACGCTGTTGGGCACGTCTCCCTGGCCGAACAGCACGAACTCCAGGGCCAGCCGCAGCACGCTGCCGAGGCTCCAGCCGAAGACGATGTCCAGAGGGGTGCCCGTCTTGCTCATCTCGATGGCGATCTGTGCGATGGTGTGCGACACCGAAGCCACGTCCCGCGCCACGATGATGAAGCGGCCCGCTTCCTGCCGCGCCGAAATGATCGGGGCGTTGTGAAACTCGCTCGGGTCGCCTTAGTGGACTTCGAGAAAGACGAGCGGCACGTGCGCCGGGATCCGGTGCCTGCGCCGCACTTCGGCCTCCTTCTCGTCCAGCGACCGGTGGCCGGGGCGGTGGGGCACGAGCACGCGGAATCCGCCGTCCGCGCAGATGTCTGTCCACAGCATCCGGGCGGCGTCGTCCTCGAAACGAAACTCCTTGAGCCGCAGTTCGCGGCTCCGCCAGATGCGCGACGCTATCGAGATGCTGAGCACGCACACGATGAACATGGTCGCGATGACGATGCCATCCGGCCGCGCGTACACGTTGGCGATGGTCGTGTAGACGAACACGGCGGTGATCACCGCAAAGCCGGCGGTCGCCAGCCTCCGCCGCATCCGTGGCCAGGGGGAGTGAGGCCGTGGCTTGCGGGACAGGTCGACGAACGACCCGATCGCCGCGCTCGTCATGAGCACGAGCACTCCCGTGGCGTAGGCGCCGCCCTGTGCCGAGACGTCGGCCCTGAAGCACCATGTCACGAGCAGGTTGACGAAGGTGAAGGCGATGACGAGCGGCCGATACGCGGCCGCCCACTCGGGCGCCATGCCGTACCGCGGCAGGTATCTCGGCACCATGTTGAGGAGACCGGCCATCGCGGAGGCTCCGGCGAACCACAGGATGAGGATCGTGCTGGCGTCGTAGACCGTGCCGAACAGCCGGCCGAAAAGCGGGCAGATGGGGTGCGGGCTTTCCCCGTGCGCGATGTAGGCGAGCGCCCGATCCAAGGCCTTGCCCTTCACGGGGCCGAGCCGCAGCTCGTCGGCAGGGATGAGCGTGTCGGTGCCCGTGACCAGCGACGAGCCGAGAAGCATGACCGACATCAGCAGTGCGGCCGTGACGAGGAGCATGCGCGTGTGCCGAATCCGGCCGGCGACGTCGGCAGGGTCGGCCTGCGTTCCCCGCACGAGATGAATGTGCAGGACACCGGTTTCGAAGCCGCTCATGCCGAGCGCGAGCTTGGGGAAGACGAGGCAGGCGATGGCGAGTGCAACCCAGGGGCCCTGGCCGTGTATCGGGGCGTGTTCGAGGTGGTACCGGCCCGATGAAATCTCGCCAAGCCAGTGCGGCAGCAGTGTCGGGTGCGACGCGAGGTACCAGACGCCGGCCGCCACGATCACCGCCGTGAGGCCGATGTAGGCGACCACGAGGACCGTGGCCAGCCCGACGACTTCGCCGTAGCCCTTGAGAAACATGCCGCCCAGCAGCACGAGCAGGAACATCGTCACGGCCATCTGTCCCTGCATCCATGCGGGTGCATGACCGGCGTACAGCGGGTTGGAGAGCAAGTGGGCTGCGGCGTCGGCGGCCGAGAGCGTCTTCGTGATCACGAAGTCGGTCGCAGCGAAGCCGACGAGCACGAGCACGGCCAGCTTCGCCGTCCAACCGCTGAACATCCGCTCGATCATGCCCACCGAGCCGACGCCGTCGGGCGTCTCTCCCGCCACGTGGCTGTAGATCGGCAGGGCGCCGAGGAGCGTCACCAGGACGAGAATCAGCGTGGCGACGGGCGCCAACGTGCCGGCGCCCTCGAACGCGATGGAGGGCTGGTATCCGAGCGTACTGAAGTAATCCACTCCGCAGAGGCACATGATGAGCCACCATGCGTAGTGGTGATGCTGGTCCTGCTGGCTGTGAGACGACGCCTTCTCCTGGAGAGACAGGTGGAGAGACACGTCACATGCTCCGCGGCTCGGGTCGCATCGCGCACGGCAGCCGTCCTCGCGGCCACATGGCCGGACGTGCGGGGATCGTCAGCGGTGTGCGAGAAGCAACCTACGGCAGCAGGGAGGCGGCCCCGACCACGGGGCCACTGGGTCGACATGACCTACGTGAACGAGCCCTGGTCACGTCGATTCCTGACGAAACTGTCCTCGAACGCCTACGGAGTTAGCTGACGGGCTCGGAGCCGAAGATGCCCCGCTCGATGCCTCGAGTTCGCCCCGGAAAAAGTGGGTCCCCCGCTCTGAAATTCAGACTCGGCGATTGGTCCTGCAACCATGCCTTTCAAGATATGCATACGCCCGAGTGTCAGCAACTGCCGTTGCGGCCTGCATGTTGCATGCCAATCGACTCGCGGCTGCCGCTGCGCTCGGTATGGCACGGTCTTTCCGCCGTGCTCGCGATGCGGCTACCCGATGTCGAGAAACCCTGGCAGCGGGGCGTCGGCCGGCAGTCCCAGGATCGTCCGTAGTTCGTCAAGGTCGGCGGCGGAGAGTGGCACGAAGATGACCGGGTCCTGGCAGAGCGACGGATCGACGAGCCGGTAGCCGACGACCTCGCCCCCCTCCACGACCGGCGCCCGGCCGTAGCCATACATCATGTTGTCGACCTTCCCGAAGAAGTCGCCGAGCGTGATCCGCTCCGGCCGTGGCCGGCGGACGTAGAAGAGTTCGATCACGTCCTTCCAGAAGTGCGGCACGAACTTCTCGCCGAAGTCGGCGTGACCGACCCGGTCGCGGTTGGTGCCCGCGATCATGGCGGGCAGCGAGGCCAGCTTCAGGTCGCGGTCGCGGCAGCGGGACTCGATCGCCGCGCCGAGGTTCGTGAGGAAGTCGGCGCTGTAGCAATCGTCGCAGATGATGGCCATCCGGCCGAGGTCGACCGGCGTGCCGGCGGCCGCCGCTCCGGCGACGAGCGCGTCGGCAAGCCGGCCGAAGGGGATCGAATAGCTCTGGATCTCCTCCGGCAGGCCGTGGCCGAGCACGACGACCGTGGCGGGCGCGCCAGCCGCCGCCGCCCGGCCGACGGCGGCGAGAAACCGGTCGGCCACCTCGCCGATCGTCTCGCGCGAGGCGTCCTGCTTGAAGACCTCTGCCGTGCTGCCGTAGGCCGCGGCGATGGCGGTGATCTCCCTGGGGTCGAGCCCGCGGTCGGGATCGAGTAGGCCGATCATCGTGCGGCCGGCGGCGATCACCGCCGCGTCGCCCGTCTTGTCCCGCTTCCCATCGATGAATCGGGCAAGCTTCACGATCGTGTCGAGGCGGGCGTCGTCGGCGAGCGCCGCGAGGCTGTCGGCATGGCTGCGGCAGAGGTAATAGAGAGAGGGCTCGATCTGCCGGTAGTGCTTCCGGCTCGTGTCGAGCTTCGCCGCCACCGCCGGCGAGACATCGGCCTGGAAGCCGGCGAAGTCAGCCGGAAAATCAGCAGCGGTCGCGACGCCGGCCATCACGGTCGCGGCCAGGCAGCCGATCACCTCGCGGAGACGAAAGCGTTGGCATGGGCTGCGCTGTGGCATGCCTCCGAGTCTATCCGGCCCACGGGGCGGAACGCACGTCGGGCTTGCGTATAGTGTGGCGAGCGAGGAGCAAGGCATGCGTGCGGTGATCCAGCGGGTGGAGCGGGCCGATGTCACGATCGACGGAGAGAGCGTGGCGGCGATCGGTGCCGGCCTGGCCGTGCTCGTGGGCGTCGAAACGGGGGACGGTGCCGCTGATGCCGATTGGCTGGCGGAGAAGATCGTGCGGATGCGGATCTTCGCCGACGACCAGGGGCGGATGAACCGCAGCGTGCAGGAGGCGGGGGGCGGCGTGCTCGTCGTCAGCCAGTTCACCCTCCACGCCGCCACGCAGAAGGGGAACCGGCCGAGCTTTCTGGCCGCCGCCCGGCCCGAGGAGGCGGTGCCGCTCTACGAGCGGTTTCTGGCGGCGGTCGAGGCGGCGCTCGGCCGGAGCGTTCCCCGCGGCGTCTTCGGCGCCGACATGCGGGTGTCGCTCGTCAATGACGGGCCGGTGACGATTCTCGTCGACTCACGGCAGCGCGAGTAGGCTGCGCGTGGGGCGAGGCGGTCGCAGCGCGTGGTCAGTACCCTGCCGACAGCATCGCCAGGCCGACGCTCGCCTCGAACACGATCCCGGCCGCATTGCGGGACGAGCGGCTGCCGTCGACGGCAAGAGACAGCAGACGAGCCACGGCAGCCGCGCACCACGCCGCTCCCACGACTGCGAAGACAGTCGCGGACTGCGTTCCCACGCACCCGATCCCGAGGCACAGGAAAAACCCTCCGTAGGTCGCACGGAGCTCGGAGATGCCCAGCGGTCCCGTGGGCTGGATTCCGAGCAGACGGCTGACGGCAGCGGGAAACAGCATGCCGAGGCAGCCGAGCGCCGCGGTCACAACGGCTCCGCAGTTCGGCAGCAGCATCATGTCCGGGGCTTCGCGTTCAGGGCTTTCGCGGGAAGCATGAATCTCTCTCTTTGCCAGAGTATCGGCTCGGCTGCAGTGCGTCATCGTGAGTCAGCCACATCGCGCCGCTGCTGCGGTCATGTGCAGTGGTGAGGCGTGACGCTCGAGGATGTGTCCGCGGGTGTCACGCGACGGAGCATGGCGGAATCTCCCGGCCGGAAAGCGTCTCGCGGGTCTGGTCGTTGACAAGGGGCCACGGCTTGAATAATGTACATGCGTACACGTTTCATGCTTGGCGTTCGTGCGGAGGCGTTTTCGATGGTGACGCATGGTCCTGCCGGCCTGCCGGCCGCGAATCTCCTGTCGGGGCAGCTGTTCGGCTGGGATGCGGCCGTGCGGCGGGGCTGGGAACGGGGCCGCGAGACGGTGTCGACCGGCTTTCGGCCGCTCGACCGGCTGCTGCCGGCCGGCGGCGTGCGGCTGGGCAGCCTGGTCGAATGGCTGGCAGCCGACGATGCGTCCGGGGCGATCGCGCTGGCCTGTGCGGTGGCCTGCAGGCTGGCAGGATCGCGGGGGACCGGGGATGAGGCGGCGGCGCCGGCAGCGACGATCCTGATCGTCGATCGTGGCGGCCGGTTCTATCCGCCGGCCGTGCTGCCCTGGCTCGATGGGGGCGGGAATGGCGTGGGAAGCGGCGGTGGCAGGCCGCGGTTCGTGGTGGCACGGCCGTCGACCGACGACGACGAAATCTGGGCGATCGATCAGGCGCTCCGCTGCCCCGGCGTGGCGGCCGTGCTCGCCTGGCCGGGCCGCGTGCATCCCACCGCCATGCGGCGCTGGCAGCTGGCTGCGCGAGCGGGCGGGGCGGTCGGCCTGCTTGTTCGCGGCCGGCTTGTTCGCGGGATGGATGGTCATGCGATGAGCAGCGGACGCAGGCCCGAATGGCGCTGCGAGCCGGCGCATGCCAAGCCGACGCACGACGTGCCGATGCATGCCGAGCCGACATGGGCCGAGGCGCGGGTGGCCGTGCATCCGCTGGCTGCGGCTGCGGCCGCAGGCGAGCCATCTGCGGGGCCGTCCGTCCGCCGACTGCGGCTGTCGCTCGCGGGCGGTCCCTGGGCGGGCGAGGCCATGCTCGAGGAGCGTGCGACCGAACTGTTCCTCGACATGGCCACCGGCCGCGAGGCGGCTGGCCGCCGTCGTGCGGCCGCCGTGACAGACGCGGGGCGGCTGCGCGAGTGGGGATTGCGGGAGGGGCTCGAATGCCGCGCATCCTGACGATCTGGCTGCCCAGGTGGCCCGTGCAGCGGCGGCTGCTCGAACGCCCCGAACTGCGGCGGGTGCCCGTGTTCGTCTGCCGTCGCGAACGCCGTGGCGTGATGAAGGTGGTGTCGTGGGCCTGGGCGACGCCGCCCAGAGCACCGCATCGGGTCGGATTGCCGGCTGGCAATGCCGCGACGGCCCGTATCCACGCCGGCCGCATCCACGAAGGCATGTCGCTCGCCGAAGGAATGGCTGTGCTGGCGGCTGCACATGGCTCCCGCGCCTGCCAGGTGGCCGAGGTCGATTACGACGATCCCGTGGCCGATCGGGCGGCGCTCGAGGAGCTGGCCCGTTCCTGCCGCCGGTTCGCGCCGATCGTGGCGCTCGAGCAGCCGCCGGCAGGCGAGGCATCGAGGCCGGAATGCCTGCACGTCGACGTGACGGGCACGGCCGATTTTTTCGGCGGCGAGGGGCCGCTGGTGCGCACGGCCGTGTGGACGCTGGCCGTCCGAGGCGTCCATGCGCGGGCCGCGATCGCCGACACGCCGGCGGCGGCATGGGCGGCGGCGCACCATACCGATTCGCTGTCGGCCGATCCGTCGTCGGCGCATCTGCCGATGCGCGGGGCGAGGCACAGGCGGTGGGCGCTCGTGCCCCCGGGCGGGCAGCTGCGGCTGCTCGGGCCGCTGCCCGCAGCCGCCCTGGGGCTCGACGCTGACGTGCTGGCGCAGCTCGAGGGCGTGGGTGTCGGCACGATCGGCGGCATCGCCCGGCTGCCGCGCAAGAGCCTCGCGTCGCGATTCGATCCGCAGCTGTCGCGGCAGCTTTCCCTGTTCACGGGCGAGCGGCCCGAGCCGCTGGCGGTCCCCTGCTCCACCGAACTGCCGACAGCGACGCATCCCTTCGATGTGCCGCTGTCGCTGCGCGACACGACGGCGGACGACCTGGCCGTGATCCTCGAGCGGCTCGTCGAGGCGTGCCTCGGTCCGCTTGCCGCTGCTGGCAAGGGGGTGACGGCGCTGCAGGTGCGGCTGGACCGCGGCCAGGCCATCGGGCTCGGTGAGCCTTCCGCGCCGCTGGTCATCGACGTGGGCATGTTCCAGCCGACGAGCTGCGTGAAGCACGTCGTGGAGCTCGTGCAGCTGCGGATGGCGCGGCTGCGGCTGCCGCGGGAGATCGTGGGAATCACGGTCGACGTCGTGTCTGCCGGTCAGGCCGACTGCCGGCAGCGGACTCTCTTCGGCGAGCCGGCGGAGGCGTCGGCGGCGCAGGTGACCATGCTGCTCGATCGGCTTTCGGGCCGGCTGGGCCGGCGGGCCGTGTTCGAGCCGCTGCCGCTGGCCGATGCCCAGCCGGAGCATGCCTGGGCGGCCGTGCCGCCGATGCGGGCGACGAAGAGGAGGGCGATGCCCGTGCCTGCGCCCTCCTCCGTGCGGCGGAGACGCGGGCCGCAGCAGCACGATGGCGGCGTCCCGGCGATCGCCGCGGCACCGCAGCGGCGGCCGCTCTGGATGCTGCCGCAGCCGGTGCGTCTGGAATCGGTCGTCGTCGCGGCCGCAGCGGAGCCTTGCCCAACCGAGCAGGCCTCCGCAGTGGTTCGTCCTCCGGCCGGCTTCCGGCTGGAGGGACGGATGCGCGATGTCGTGAAGGCCCACGGCCCGGAACGCATCGAGACGGCCTGGTGGCGCGGGCCGACCGTGCGCCGCGACTACTACGTCGTCGAGACGAGCGACGGCGGCCGCTATTGGATCTTCAGGCGGCTGGGCGGATCGGCCGGCGGCTCACGGCGTGCCGGTGCAGAACGGCCCGCTGCTCAAGACGGTGGCGCATGGTTTCTGCACGGCATGTTTTCCTGAGGTGGAAAGTCGCGAGTGGTGTCGTGGGGATTCGGGAGCAATGTCGATGGACGAACCGGCATACGCGGAGCTGCACTGCACGAGCAATTTCTCGTTCCTCCAGGGCGGATCGCATCCCGAGGAGCTGGTGGCGAGGGCCCACGCCCTCGGCTACGAGGCGATCGCCATCACCGATCATGCGACGCTGGCGGGCATCGTGCGGGCGCACGGCACTGCAAAACAGAGAGCCACCGTGGAGCAGACGGCCGCCACTCGGCCGGCAGCTCCCGTCGGGCCGCCCGGCATCCGGCTCGTCGTCGGCGCATCTCTGGAGCCGGTCGACAGCATTCCACTGGTCGTGTGGGCGGCCAGCCGCACGGGCTACTCCAATCTCTGCCGGCTGCTCACGCGGGGGCATGCCGCCGGTGCCGGCCGCACCCCGCCTCCGGCGGTGGATCTGGTGGATGCGGGCTGCGCTGCCGCGTGCCGGCTCTCGCTCGACGACGTCGCCGCCCATGCCGAGGGACTGCTGGCCGGCGTGCCGCTGGCGGCTGCCATGAAGGCCGGCACGAGGGATGCAGGGGCGGAGCGGGATGCGGCCGAGGCCGTGCTGCAGTGGCGGGAGGTGTTCGGCGAGCGGCTGGTGGCGCTGGCCGAGGTGGCGCTCGAGGGAGACGACGAGGAGCGGCTGCGGTGGTTTGCGGCCGTCGGCCGGCGGGCGCGGGTGCCGCTCGTGGCGGCCGGCGACATCCGCTACCACGAGCGGTCGCGGCTGCCGCTCTTCGATGCGCTGGCCGCCGTGCGGCACGGTGGCACGGTGGAGGAGATCCGCGGACGGCTGCTCGCCAACGGCGAGCGGCACCTGCACGACCGGCGGCGGATCGCCGCGCGGTTTGCCATGCTGCCGGAGGCGGTCGAGCGGTCGGTGGAGGTCGCGCGGCGGTGTGCGTTTTCGCTGGATGAGCTGCGGTACGAATACCCCGAGGCGAACGTGCCGGCAGGCCGCACGCCGCGGGAGCATCTGGCCGAGCTGGCCTGGCGCGGGGCGGCGAAGCGGTATCCCGACGGCGTGCCCGCGAAGGTGCGGTCGCTCGTCGAGCACGAGCTGGCGCTCGTGGCTGAGCTCGGCTACGAGGCCTACTTCCTCACGGTGTTCGATGTCGTGCGGTTCGCCCGCCGCCGCGGCATCCTCTGCCAGGGGCGGGGGTCGGCGGCCAACTCGGCCATCTGCTACTGCCTGGGCATCACGTCGGTCGATCCGGCGCGGATGGACGTGCTCTTCGAGCGGTTCGTCAGCCGCGAGCGGAGCGAGGCGCCCGACATCGACATCGACTTCGAGCACGAGCGGCGCGAGGAGGTGATCCAATACATCTACGAAACATATGGCCGCGACCGGGCGGCGATGACCGCCGAGGTGATCTCCTACCGGCTGCGGTCGGCCGTCCGCGACATGGCCAAGGTGCTCGGCTTCTCGCTCGACTGCGTGGAGCGGATCGCCGGCGTGCTCGACGTGGGGGATGGCGTGGCGCGATTGCCCGACCGCCTGGCCGAGGCGGGGCTCGATCCGGCCGCCGACGCCTGCGTGCGGCTGGTCACGCTCGTCGGGCAGCTCGTCGGCTTTCCCCGGCACCTGGGGCAGCACGTGGGCGGCATGGTGATGACGCGGGAGGGTGTCGGCGGCCGGCTCTGCGATCTCGTGCCGATCCAGCCGGCCACCATGGACGGCCGCACCGTCATCCAGTGGGACAAAAACGACCTCGACGAGCTCGGCATCCTCAAGGTGGATTGCCTCGCGCTCGGCATGCTCACGGCGATCCGTCGGGCGTTCGACCTGGTGGAGTCGACCGGGGGGCCGCGGCTCACGCTCGCCACGGTGCCCGCCGAGGATCCGGCCGTCTACGAGATGATTTCGCGGGCCGACACGGTGGGCGTGTTCCAGATCGAGAGCCGCGCGCAGATGAGCATGCTGCCCCGCCTGCGGCCCGCCTGCTTCTACGATCTCGTCATCGAGGTGGCGATCGTGCGGCCCGGCCCGATCCAGGGAGACATGGTGCATCCCTACCTGCGGCGCCGCGCTGGCGAGGAGCCGGTCACCTACCCCAACGACGCCATCCGCGCCGTCCTCGAGAAGACGCTCGGCGTGCCGCTCTTTCAGGAGCAGGCGATGCGGCTGGCCGTCGTGGCAGCCGGCTTCACGCCCGGGGAGGCCGACCAGCTCCGCCGCGCGATGGGGGCCTGGCGGCGGCCGGGCGTGATCGACGAGTTTCACCGGAAGCTGGTCGACGGCATGATCGCCCGCGGGCTCTCGCAGGCATTCGCCGAGCAGGTGTTTGGTCAGATCCGCGGCTTCGGCGAATACGGCTTTCCGGAGTCGCATGCGACGAGCTTCGCGCTCCTGGTCTACGTGTCGGCGTGGCTCAAGCGTCATCATCCGGCAGCCTTCACCGCCGCCCTGCTCGGCAGCCAGCCGATGGGCTTCTATGCGCCGGCGCAGCTGGTGCGCGACGCGCGGGCCCACGGCGTGCGGGTGCTGCCGGTCGACGTGAATGCCAGCAGCTGGCATGCGGGCGTCGCGGCCGGCGATGCCAGGCGACGCGGGGCCGGCGGCGGCTGTGATGGAGGCTTCCGCCCGGCGCCGCAGCGGCAGCCGGCGATCCGCCCGGCTCAGGCCGTTCGTTTGGGGCTCGAGCAGGTGCACGGCCTGGGGGAGGCGGCGGGGCGGCGGATCGAGCAGGCGCGGCGGGACGGCCCCTTCCGCCTGCCGCAGGAGCTGGCGCGGCGGGCGCGGCTCGACCGCGAGTCGCTCCTGCACCTGGCCCGCGCGGGGGCGCTCGAGTCGCTCGGGCTCGACCGGCGCCGGGCCGTCTGGGAGGCGATGCGGTGCGCCGACGAGCCGGGCCGCATGCCGCTCCTCGAATCGCAGGCCGACGAGGACGATGCCGAGGATCCCATGCTGCCGGCGCTCACCGCGCAGGAGGAGGTGATCGCCGACTACCGCACCGGCGGCATGTCGCTTTCCGCGCACCCGATCCAGTTTGAGCGCGAGCGGCTGGCAGCGGCCGGCGCGATCACCGCCGCGGCGGCGGGGGCGGCACCGGAGGGCCGGCGCGTGCGGCTGGCCGGCATCGTGCTCACCCGGCAGCGGCCCGCCACCGCCTCGGGGATGATCTTCCTCACGATCGAGGACGAGACCGGCCAGGCCAACGTCGTGGTGCGGCCCGCGGTCTGGGAGGCGGCCGAGCCTTCAGCCCGCCGCGCTGCGGTGATCGTGGTGCAGGGGCGGATCCAGCGGCGCGGTGTGGTCGTGCACGTCGTGGCGACGAGCCTGGAGACGGTCTCGCTGCCCGCGCTGCCCCGCATGTCGCGCGATTTCGCATGACGCGGCCGCCGCAACTGGACGCGGCGGGAAATTCTCCTACAAAAGACAGCGATGCACGCCCCCGCCGTCACGGAAACGAATCTCGACATCGGCCCGCTCTACCGCGGCAAGGTGCGGGACTGCTACCGGCTCGACTGCACCGAGCACGGCCCGGCGATGCTGATCGTCAGCACCGACCGGATCAGCGCCTTCGACTGGGTGCTGCCCACGCCCATCCCCGACAAGGGCAAGGTGCTCACGGCGATCTCGGCCTTCTGGTTCGGCCGGCTCTCCGCCACCGCCGACGGCCCCGCCCATCACCTGATCACGACCGATGTCGACGCCATGCCGCTGCCCGCGTCGGTCGACCGTGAGCCGCTCCGCGGCCGCACGATGCTCGTGCGGCAGGCGCAGGTGGTGCCGTTCGAGTGCGTGGTCAGGGGATGGCTCGCGGGATCGGGGCTGGCGGAGTATCGCCGGCAGGGCACCGTCTGCGGCGTGCCGCTGCCCGCCGGTCTCGGTCCCGGCTCGCAGCTTCCCGAGCCGATCTTCACGCCGGCCACCAAGGCGGCCAGCGGCCACGACGAAAATGTGTCGTTCGAGGTGATGGCCGGCAGTGTCGGTGCGGCGCTGGCGGCGACGCTCCGCGACAAGAGCCTCGACGTGTTTCGCCGCGGCGCGGAATACGCCGCCTCGCGCGGCATCGTCGTGGCCGACACGAAGTTCGAGTGGGGCCATGCGGCCGACGGCACGCTCCTGCTCGTCGACGAGCTGCTCACGCCCGACAGCTCGCGGTTTTGGCCGGCCGCCGGCATCACGCCCGGCCGCGTGCCCGATTCGTTCGACAAGCAGTTCGTGCGGGACTGGCTCGAGTCGAGCGGCTGGGACAAGGCGAGTCCGCCGCCCGCCCTGCCGGCTGCCGTCGTGGAGAAGACGCGAGAGAAGTACCTCGAGGCCTGCCGCCTGCTCACCGGCCGGGGCCTCGAGTCGCATGCCTGAGGCATGGCGGCCGTGCCCGGTGTTTTTTCGCGGTGTTTTCTGGTGGTTTCTGGCCTAGGGATGCCCGTGGGTCGAAATTAGACTTGGTAGGCTTCGTCCCGCCCCGCCCTTCCCCGCACACCGCCCCATGCTGCGTTACTGGACCGCCGGAGAATCGCACGGGCCCGCCCTGGTCGCCCTGGTCGACGGGTTTCCCGCCGGGCTGACGGTCGACAAGGCCGCGATCGACGCCGAACTCGTGCGCCGCCAGGGCGGCTACGGCCGCGGCGGCCGGCAGCGGATCGAGACCGACGCGGTGACGTTTCTCTCCGGGCTGTGGCGGGGCGTCACGCTCGGCAGCCCGCTGGCGCTCGAGGTGGTGAACAAGGACGCCAAGCTCGAGAAGCTCGAGGATGTCGACCGCCCTCGGCCCGGCCATGCCGATCTGCCTGGTGCCGTGAAGCATCTCGGCGGCGTGCGGGCGGTGCTCGAGCGGGCCAGCGCCCGCGAGACCGCGGCCCGCGTGGCTGCCGGCGGGCTCGCCCGCCAACTGCTCTCCGTCTTCGGCATCGAGGTCGCCGGCTGGGTGACGGAGCTCGGCGGCGTCGTCCTCGGCGGCCGCACCGGCACGCTCCCCGAGCTGCGGGGGCTCCGCGATGCAAGCCAGGTCTATTCGTTGCATCCGGAACGCGATGCCGAGGTGACGACACTCATCGACCGCATCGGTAAGGAGGGCGACACGCTCGGCGGCGTGGTCGAGGTGCGGGTCGACGGCCTGCCGATCGGCTTGGGCACGCACGCCCAATGGGACCGCAAGCTCGATGGCCGGCTGGCGCAGGCCGTGATGGCCGTGCAGGCGATCAAGGGCGTGGAGATCGGCATGGGCTTCGAGGCCGCCCGCCGCCGCGGCTCCGAGGTGCACGATCCGATCCACTACGACGCAGCAGTTCGCGGCGGTCCGCAGCTCGGCTTCGCGCGGCCCACCAACAATGCCGGCGGGCTCGAGGCGGGCATGACCAACGGCCAGCCGCTCGTCGTGAAGGCGGCGATGAAGCCGATCAGCACGCTCCGGAAGCCGCTGGGGTCGGTGAACCTCAAGACCAAGCAGCCCGAGGAGGCGGCGTACGAGCGGAGCGACGTCTGTGCCGTGAGCGCCTGCAGCGTGATCGTCGAGAGCGTCGTGGCGTTCGAGGTGGCGGCGGCGCTCGTCGACAAGTTCGGCGGGGACAGCGTCGAGGAGATGCAGGCCCGCTGGAGGCTCTATCACGACATGGCCCGCAGCCGCTAGCGGCTGCGCGACGAGGCGACCGCAAGGACGCGGCCGTTCCCCCACGGGAAACCCGGCCAGCCACGGGGAGCAGGGATGTTCATCGAGAGGTCTTCTGCCCGGATCCGCACGGTGCGCACGCTCTTCGTGCTGCTGGGGCTGGTTCCCTGCGCGGGCCTCTGCGGCTGGGCGGTGCTGCGGCACTCCTCCTTCCATCGACGCGCGATCGAGCGTCGCTGCGAGCTGGCGATCGGCATGCCCGTACGGATTGGCCGGGTCGAGCACGTCCGTCCCCACGCCCTCCGGCTGCACGGGTGCGAGCTGATGGCGGCCGACGGCGAAGCCGTGGTGACGGCGTTGGTCGTCGACCTGGAATCGTCGCCGACGGAGGTGCGTCTGCGGGTGGACCGGGTCGCCTGTTCGCCGCGACTGGCGCGGGCTGCGACGGAACTCGTGCGTCAGTGGCTCGGTCAGCCGGCGCGTTTTCCGCTCGACTGCGTCGTGGACGTGGGTGAACTGTCCTGGCTGGCGGCCACGGCCTCACCTGCTCCCGGGAAGGATGGCATCGGCCGGTTCCCCGGGCTGCGGATCGAGTGCGTCGCCGCCGAAGGCGGCCGCGCCGTGAGGCTCAGCGGCGGCGGTTCGGCAGATGGGGCCGCGCGGACGGACGAGCTGCGCGTGCTCACCACGACCACTGCCGCGACGGCCGCCGGCCCTCAGTCGCTCCGCCAGGAGGTGGCGGGGGCCGTGGCCACGCCCGTGCCGGTCGCGATCCTCGAGGCCTGCCTCGGCTGCGACGCCGGCGCACTGTCGTGCGGCGCCGATGCGGTCGTCAGCGGCCGGATCGATTCGACCTGCGAGGGCGGCGGGTGGGACGGAACGGCGGCGGGACGCATCGAGCGGATCGACCTCGCGGCAGCGTCCGCCTGGCTGCCCCACCGGATGTCGGGCGAAGCCTCGCTGGCGATCGAGAGGATTGACTGGGCCCGGGGCCGGATCGCCGTCTGCGACTGCCGGCTCGTGGCAACCCGAGGTGTGGTGGAGCAGCCGTTGCTCGATGCGCTCGTGACGGGGGTCGGATGCCGGCCCGGGCCCGAGTACCGGACCGCCGTCGGCGAGCGGTCGCGGGCCTTCGACCAGATCGCCTGCCGGCTGCGGATCGGTCCTTCCGGGGTCGATCTCCGCGCCGATCCCGGGGCCAGAGCTGCCATCGCGGTCGTCCGCGGTGGAGCGATTCTGGAGGAGCCGGCGGCGGCGGTGTCCCTGGAGCGGGTCGCCTGGCTGCTTTCGCCGCCGACCTCCGTCGCCGTGCCTGCCTCGCAGGCCACCCGATGGCTCCTCGGGGCATTCGCGGAGGAGATGCTGCCTGGCGGCACCGAAGGGCCGGTGCGAAAGCCCTCCGAACAGGCGGGGAGACCGACCAGCAGGAGCGATTTTTGACGCGTTTTTGACATGCGTCGGACGCTGACCTGACCGCCCGCTATGGCGATCTGCAGAAAATACGTCACAGTGTTGCCGTCTCGTGGTGTCGGCGGATGGCCGCTGGAGCAGGGCCGGTCGCCTGCTCCGGGAGCCGGACCGCACAGCGAGACGCTCCGCCCGGCGCCGGCCCACGACCCGGCGTCACGAGACACGCATCACACGATACGGACCACACGATACGGATCACGAAAGGACTCGTTCAGCGATGACGCCATCGACGCAGACACCAGCCCGCGGCAGATCCCACACGAGGAAGCACGCCGTCGACCTCATGGCCGACGAGGCGGCGGACCTCGACTTCGGCCGTTCCGCGGTGCATGACCCGAGGGTGGCCGCCCACGGGCAGGCCGGGGCCGACGACCATCTGGCAGCCTCCGGCGCCGAGCCGCGTCGTGACGGAGTCGGTGCCGTCAGCGGCGTGGATTGGCCTGTCGTCATCTGGATCGTGGGTGTTCACGCCGCGGCGCTCGCGGCGCCGTTCTGCTTTTCCTGGTCCGGGCTCGCCATCTGCATGGTGCTCTACTGGGTGACGGGGAGCCTGGGAGTGTGCCTGGGCTACCACCGGCTGCTCACCCACGGCAGTTTTGCCACGTGGCGGCCGGTGCGGCTCTTCTTCGCCTGGCTGGGCGGCGTCTCCGGCGAGGGCTCGGCCCTGCTGTGGGTTGCCAACCACCGGAAGCATCACGCCTTCAGTGATGATGAAGGCGATCCCCACACGCCCCGCGACGGCGGTCTGTGGGCGCACATGATGTGGATGTTTCCCCGGCGTACTTCGCAGGAGCTGGCGGCTCACATCAGCCGCTGGGCGCCCGATCTCGATCGCGACAGGGGGCTGCACTTCCTCCAGTCGACGTTCCTGCTCTGGCACGTTCTCATCGGCGCGGCGCTGCTGGCGGGAGGCTGGTGGGTCGGCGGGCCGTCGTTGGGCGTTTCCTGGCTGGTCTGGGGGCTCGCCGTCCGGATGGTGATCGTGTTCCACGTCACCTGGCTCGTGAATTCGGCGACCCACATGTGGGGCTACCGCAATTACGAGACCACGGATGACTCGACCAACCTGTGGTGGGTCGGCCTGCTGGCGTTCGGCGAGGGGTGGCACAACAACCATCACGCCTTCCAGCGGATGGCCAAGCACGGCCACAAGTGGTGGGAGATCGACGTGACCTACTGGTCGATCCTGGCGATGGAGTCGGTCGGGCTGGCCTGGAACGTGGTCCACACCCCGTACGGCCGGGCTGGTCAGGCCCGAGGCGCCAAACGCACCGGGTAGCCCGGGTTTTCGTCAGCACTGTTGCATTCCCGACGCCGCCCGGTAGACTTGGCCCTCGATAGAAACCTCAACCAAACAATCAATGCCACCCGTGGACGGGTGAAGTCCGGCTGATGTCGCTTACCAAAGAACGCAAGAATGAATTGATCGGTGCCTATCGGCGAGGGACCGCCGACACCGGGTCGGCCGAGATACAAATCGCCCTGCTGACGGGCCGCATTTCGCATCTCACGGACCACTTCAAGAAGCACACGAAGGATTTCGCGAGCCGTCGCGGCCTGCTCATGATGGTGAGCCGACGCCGGCAACTTCTTGATTATCTCAAGCGCGTCGCGCCGCAGCGGTATCTGGACGTCATCAAGCGGCTGGAGATCCGCAAGTAGTCCCTCTGCCGGCCGCCCCTCGGCGTGTGGCATTGATTGATGTGGTTCTGCCCTCGCGTTCCGCCCGGGTTCGGTCGTGTCCCGCCTCGATGGCCGGCACACCGAAACGGTGGTGCCGCGGTTCAGGGCGGCCCCGTTGGGTTGAGGCCCGGAGGAGCGTCTCGGGGCTGCCAGCAGCCGCCTGGACGTTCCGGTCCGCCGGTTCCAGCCGTTTCGCTGGGAGCAGTGGCGCCGGTGGGCAGGGATGAGCGAGGCGTCGACACAGGACGGAACATTCCAGGGACAACAGTCCAGAGACCACGAGAAGCGAAGGAAAGAAACCTTGAAACAACGCGTTGAACGGCAGATCGGCGAGAACGTCCTTTTCATCGAGACCGGTTTTCTCGCCAAGCAGGCCGCGGGCAGTGTGCTCGTCGGCTACGGCGACACCCGCGTGCTGGTGGCTTCGGCCACGGGCGCGCCCCGCGCCGGCATCGACTTCTTCCCCCTCACCTGCGACTACCGCGAGCGGGTCGCGGCCGCCGGCAAGTTCCCGGGCGGCTTCCTCAAGCGCGAGGGGCGTCCCACGATGAAGGAGACCCTCACGAGCCGGCTGATGGACAGGCCGATCCGGCCGCTGTTTCCCGAGGGCTTCTACGACGAGGTGCAGGTGCAGGCGCAGGTGCTGGCCGCCGACCGGCAGAACGACCCCGACATCCTGGCGATGGTCGGCGCGTCGGCTGCCCTGTGCGTGTCTCCCCTCCCCTTCCGCGGCCCGCTCGGCAGCGTTCGTCTGGCGCAGGTCGACGGCCGGTTCGTGCCGTTCCCCACGCAGGATCAGCTCGAGGAGAGCGACCTGGATCTCGTCATCTCCGGCAGCCCCACTGCGGTGCTCATGATCGAGGGCTTCGCCCGCGAGATGCCCGAGGATCGCATGCTCGAGGCGCTCGCCGAGGCGCACCGCTACGTGCGCGTCATCTGCGAGATGCAGGACGAGCTGGTCTCGAAGGCCGGCAAGCCGAAGAAGGAGTACGTGCTCGCCGACTATTCCCACCTCCGTGATCGGCTCACCCGGTCGTATCTTGGCGAGCTCAAGGGGGCCAAGGCGCTGCCCGGCAAGCAGGATCGGGGCCAGGCGGTCAAGGCGCTGCGCGAGCGGGCCAAGGCCGAGGTGGCGCCGGCGGAGCCGGTCGCGAAGTCGCTCGCCGGTGATGCCGGCGGCGTCAGCGACGTCGACTTCGCCCACGTCTGGCACGCCCTCGAGGAGCAGGCCGTCCGCGAGCTCATCCTGGAAGGCAAGCGTCCTGACGGCCGCGACCACAAGTCGCTGCGGGCGCTGCACTGCGACGTCGACCTCCTGCCCCGCGTGCACGGGTCGGCCCTCTTCCAGCGCGGCGAAACCCAGGCGTTGATCACGGTGACGCTCGGCACGGGCCGGGACGAGCAGCGTGTCGACGGCCTGATCGACGAGTACTCGAAGAAGTTCATGCTCGACTACTACTTCCCGTCCTACTCGGTCGGCGAAGTGCGGCCCATCCGTGGGCCGGGTCGCCGCGAGATCGGCCACGGGGCCCTCGCCGAGCGGAGCGTGAAGCCCGTGCTGCCCGATCCGGACGTGTTTCCCTACACGATCCGGGTCATCTCGGACATCCTCGAGTCGAACGGCTCGAGTTCGATGGCGTCGGTGTGCGGCGCGACGCTGGGCCTCATGGCCTCCGGCGTGCCCATCTCGAATCCCGTCGCTGGGATCTCGGTCGGCCTCGTGAAGCAGAACGAGCAGCACTGGGTGCTCCTCACCGACATCATCGGCGACGAGGACCACTACGGCGACATGGACTTCAAGATCGCCGGCTCGCACGTCGGCATCACGGGCATCCAGCTCGACCTCAAGATCGACGGCATCTCGCCGGCGATCATCGAGGCCACGCTGCGGCAGTCCCGCGAGGCGCGGATGGAGATTCTCAAGACGATGCTGTCGGCCATCCGTCGGCCCCGTGAGGAGATCTCGCCGTGGGCGCCGCGGCTCCTGCGGACGCGGATCGATCCGCAGAAGATCGGCCTGCTCATCGGCCCCGGCGGCAAGACCATCCGTGCGATCCAGGAATCGACGGGCGTCAGCATCGAGGTCGAGGACGACGGCACCGTGACCGTCGCGAGTCACGATGCCGAAGGCGCAAATGCCGCGATGGCGCAGATCGAGGCCCTGACCGGGTCGATCGAGGTCGGCCGGATCTACGAGGGCCGCGTGACGAGCGTCAAGGATTTCGGCGCGTTCGTGGAACTCGTGCCGGGCAAGGACGGCCTCTGCCACGTGAGCGAGCTCTCCGATGAGTACGTCGCCAGCGTCGCGGATGTCTGCCGTGTCGGCGACATCATGCGGGTCAAGGTCATCGCCGTGGACGATCAGGACCGCGTCAAGCTCAGCCGCAAGGCGGCGATGCGGGAGCTGGCCGAGAACGGCAAGTAATCCACCCCGTTGGAAGCGGCCATGTCGTCCGCCGACGATTCAAGCCGCTTGCGGGCGGAAACGTATGCGGAGTTCGCGGCTCTCGTGGGCGCCCTCGCCCACGAGATCCGCAACCCGCTCTCCACGATCCGGCTCAACATGGAGCTGCTCGCGGAGGACTTCGAGCAGACCGACCCCGAGTCGCCGACCAAGCAGCGGGATCGACGGGCGAAGGCCAAGATCGACCTCGTGCGGCAGGAGTGCGATCGGCTGCAGAAGCTGCTGGGCGACTTCCTCGACTTCGCCCGGCAGGAGACGCTCACGCTTGAGCCGGGCAGCCTCAACGGGGAGATCGACCAGCTGCTCGACTTCTTCGCGCCGCGGGCCCGCGACTCGAGCGTGGAGATCGTCCGCTACCTCGATCCGGAGCTGCCGATGGTGCGGATCGACCGGGAGACCTTCCGGTCTGCCCTCTTGAACCTGCTCCTCAACGCCGTGCAGGCCATGGACGCCGGCGGCCAACTGGTGGTGCGCACGCGGCCTGCAGGCCTCGGGGTGCTCTTGGAGCTGATCGATACCGGGCCGGGAATGAACGCGGAGACGCTCGCCAAGGTCTTCAGGGCGTTCTACACGACGAAGCAGGGCGGCTCGGGGCTGGGACTGCCCACCGCCCGCAAGATCGTCGAGGCCCACGGCGGCACGATCGACATCGAGAGCACGCCGGGCCGCGGCACGAAGGTCACGATCTGGCTGCCCGCCCCGCCCCGGCTGCCGACGGCCGACGGCAGGACGGGCCGCGGTGCGGCACACGACGTGCAGCCGCAACTGGACGCTCGGCAGGACGGCTTCGTACCATCGACGCCATGAACCAGCCCCGCGACCCCGCCGCAACGTCTTCCTCCGCTCCGGCAGCGCAAGGGCCCGGATCGCAGTCGCTCGTGCGCGTGCTGGTGGTCGACAACGACCTGATCCACGCCCGCACGATGGGCGAGGGCCTCAGCCGTCTCGGCTACCAGGTCACGGTCACCGGCAGCGGCCTGGAGGGTGCGCGCAAGCTCGAGCAGGAAACATTCGACGTCGTGGTCACCGACCTGATGATGAACGACATCGGCGGCCTCGAGATTCTCGCCCGGGCGAAGAAGGCGTCCGAGGAGACCGAGGTGATCGTCGTCACGGGCCACGGCACCATCCCCTCCGCCGTCGCCGCGATGCAGCAGGGGGCGTTCACCTACCTGCAGAAGCCGCTCGACCTCTCGCATCTGCGGACCGCCGTCGAGCGGGCCTCCGAAGGTGTGCGTCTCAAGCGGCAGAACGTCGAGCTCAACCGACGGCTCGACGAGAAGTTCGGCTTCGAGGGCGTGGTGGGGTCGAGTCCGCAGATGCTCTCGCTCATCGAGCGGCTCAAGCGGATCGCTCCGACCGACGCCACCGTGCTGATCCAGGGCGAGACCGGCACCGGCAAGGAGCTCGTGGCGCAGGCGATCCACCAGAACAGCCCGCGGAAGAGCAAGCCGTTCGTCGCGCTCAACTGCGCCGCGCTCAGCGAGAACATCCTCGAGAGCGAGCTGTTCGGCCACGTCCGCGGCGCCTTCACCGACGCCTCCAGCGACCGGGTCGGCAAGTTCGAGTACGCCAACGGCGGCACGCTGTTCCTCGATGAGGTCGGCGACATGCCGATGCCCACGCAGATCAAGCTGCTGCGGGTGCTCGAGTCGGCCGAGATCACCCGCGTGGGGTCGAACACGCCTGTGAAGGTGAACGTGCGGATCCTCTCGGCCACCAACCGGAACCTGGAGGACGCGATTGCCGCCGGGACGTTCCGCAGCGACCTCTACCATCGCCTCAAGGTTGTCACGATCGCGATCCCCACGCTCAAGGAGCGGGCCGCCGACATTCCCCTGCTCATCGAGCACTTCGTGCGGCAGTTCGCCAAGCGTCACGGCAAGACGATCAAGGGCATGTCCCTGCCTGCCCGTGTCAAGCTCGGCTCGTACGGGTGGCCGGGCAACGTGCGGCAGCTCCGCAACGTGATCGAGAGCATGGTGGTGGTCGACTGCGATGAGACGCTCGACGTGGACGACCTGCCGCTGGAGCTCGACCCGGCGACGGCTCCCGCCCCGTCGCCGTCGCCCGCGGGCGTCGACCTGCACGCGGGGCTTTCCGCCCTCGTGGGGCGGCCGCTGGAGGAGGTGGAGCGGATCTTCATCACGGAGACGCTGCGGCTCACCGGCGGCAATCGCGAGCAGGCCGCCGAGCTGCTCGGCATCGGCGAGCGGACGCTCTACAGGAAGATCAAGGAGTATCAGCTCACCTGAACCCGAAGGCGGCGGATGCCGCCGACGGTCGACGCAGGGGCGCATCATGGCCAGGATCCACCAGCTGCCGGCCTCGGTTGTCAACCGCATCGCGGCCGGCGAGGTGGTGGAGCGGCCGGCGAGCGTCGTCAAGGAGCTGCTGGAGAACGCGCTCGACGCGGAGCCGTCGCGGATCGACGTGTCGCTCGAGCAGGGCGGCATCGCCCTGGTGCGGGTGGTGGACGACGGCGGCGGCATCGAGCCCGAGGATCTCCCCCTGGCCGTCACCGCCCATGCCACCAGCAAGCTGCGGGTCGCGGAGGATCTCGAGCGGATCGAGACGCTGGGGTTTCGTGGCGAGGCGCTGGCCAGCATCGGTGAGGTGGCCCGACTGGCGATCCACTCCCGCACGCGCCAGGGAGGAGGCTCGCTCACGGTCGATGGCGGCCGGATGGGCGAGGTGGCGCCCTACGGTGGCGGCGTCGGCACGACGGTCGAGGTCCATCAGCTCTTCGGGAACGTGCCCGCACGGCGGGCCTTCCTGCGGGCCGCACAGACCGAGTGGGCGCACGCGTCGGAGGCGTTCGTGCGGACGGCGCTGGCCAATCCCGCCGTGGCGATGTCGCTGACGCACAACGGCCGGCGGGTGCACGACCTGCCCGCCGTGACGTCGTGGCGCGAGCGGATCGCGGACCTCTTCGGTCGCGGGCTCGCCGACCGCCTCATCGAGATCGAGGCCGCCGACGCGGAGCTCGCGGTCCGCGGTCTCGTCGGGCGGCCCGAGGACGACATGGCCAGCAGCCGGCTCCAGTATCTCTTCGTGGCGGGCAGGCCGTTCCGCGACCGGTCGATCCTCCACGCGGTCCAGGAGGGCTACCGGGGCCTGCTGCTCTCCGGCAGGCAGCCGATGGTCTTCCTCTCATTCGACATGCCCGCCGACATGGTCGATGTGAACGTGCATCCTGCCAAGATGGAGGTGCGGTTCCGCGAGCCCTCGCGGCTCTATCGCCTGGTGCTCTCCGCGCTCCGGTCCGCCTTCCTGCAGGGGGACGTGGTCGCCCGGCTGCAGCCGCCGTCTGGCGTCGATTCCTTCTCCGGCTCGGGCACCACCTCGCGCGCCGGCGGCCGCACGGCCGCGCCACCCCCGCCGGTGGCGCCCTGGTTCGGGCAGCCCCGTCGGGATGCCGTGGCGGCGACCGCGCCACCCTCGCTCCCATGGGAGCGGGACGAGCCAGCGTCGGGCGGGGCGCCCGCCGCCATCCCCGCTGGGGCGGCGCCGCCCGGCGGCCGTGAGTTCGCCGTGCAGATGCACAACAGGTACATCGTGGTGGAGAGCGACGACGGCATCGAGGTGATCGACCAGCACGCGCTGCACGAGCGGGTGCTCTATGAGCGGCTGAAGGCCTGCGTGGCCGGCGGCAGCCTCGAGGTGCAGCCGCTGCTGATCCCGGAGCGGGTCGACCTCACGGCTGCGGAACTCGAGCTCGTCACGGAGCACGCCGACGCGCTCGTCCGCGCTGGGATGCGGGTCGAGCCGTTCGGGGGCACGACCGTGATCGTGACGTCGAAGCCCGTCCTGGCGGGCGGCACTCCGGCCGCCGAGATCGTGCGGGAAGTGCTCGACAGGCTGGCGGCGGGTGCGGCCGGCCGCGACGCGGGCCTGCTCGTCGACGAGGTGCTCCACGGCCTCGCCTGCCGGGCCGCGATCAAGGCGGGAGACCCGCTTTCCGAGGCGGAGGTCGACGCCCTCGTCCGCGACCGCCGCGTCGTGAGGGATTCCCATCACTGCCCGCACGGCAGGCCGACCTCGCTCGTATTCTCGCGGCAGGAGTTGGATCGGCAGTTCCGTCGCACCTGAGGCCGTCATTCCGGGTACATTTCTTCCATGATCTGCGTCAGCATCGGACGGGGCCGGCACAGGCACGTCATTGCCGAACACAAGTTTCTCGCCGAGAACGGCATCCGCTTGGTGGAGCAGCGGCTCGACTTCATCGAGGGGCCGGTCCAGGTGAAACGGCTGCTGCGGGACCGGCCGTGCCCCACGATCGCCACCTGCCGTCGTGCCGCCGACGGCGGCCGCTGGCAGGGCACCGAGGACGCCCGCATGCTCGTGCTGCGGACGGCAATCGTGGAGGGGGTCGATTACGTCGATCTCGAGGACGACGTCGCCGGCCGCGTGCCCCGCTTCGGTGATACCAAGCGGATCGTCAGCCACCATGATTTCCAGGGCACTCCCGACGACCTCGAGGCGATCCACGCGCGGCTGGCGGCGCTCGACGCCGACATCGTCAAGATCGCCACGATGGCGAGGCGCACCTCCGACAACCTGCGGATGCTGTCGCTGGTCCGATCGGCACGCGTGCCGACCGTCGGCATCTGCATGGGCGACATCGGCATACCCTCCCGCGTGCTTGTGGGCAGGTGCGGCGCACCGTTCACGTTCGCGACCTTCCACGAGGACCGGGTGATCGCCCCCGGCCAGATCAGCTGGCGGCGCATGCGCGATGTCTACCGCTACGATTCCATCACCGACGTCACGAAGATCTACGGCGTCGTGGCGGATCCGGTGGCCCACAGCCTCAGCCCCGTGGTGCACAACGCCGCCCTGGCCGCGGCCGGCATCGACGCGGTCTACCTGCCGTTTCGCGTGCCGGCGGACCAGATCGACGAGTTCCTCGAGCAGGCCGACCGCTGGCCGCTCTCGGGCCTGAGCGTGACGATTCCGCACAAGGAGGCGGTGCTGAAACATGCCGTGCGGCAGGACAGCCTGGTCGAGTCGATCGGCGCCGCCAACACGCTGGCCTTCCACGCCGACGGCACCGAGGCCTTCAACACCGACGCCACGGCCGCCGTGGAGAGCCTGGAGGCCGCGCTGGCGGATCATCACGCGGATCCGTCGAGCCCGGGGATCGGGGTCAAGACCGCGCTCGTTCTGGGCGCCGGCGGGGCCGCCCGGGCGGTGGCGTTCGGGCTGCGGCAGCGGGACGTCGACGTCACCGTCTGCTCGCGGACGCTGGAGCGTGCGCGACGGATCGCAGTCGAGGTCGGCTGCAAGGCGATCGACTGGTCCGCACGCTACCGCATGCCGTACGACTGCGTGGTCAACGCCACGCCCGTGGGAATGCATCCGCACGTCAACGAGACACCCTTCGAGAAGCAGCACCTGCGGTCGTACATGGTGGTGTTCGACACCGTCTACAATCCTGAGAACACGCTGCTCGTCAAGGAGGCGACGGCGATCGGGTGTCACATCGTGACCGGCGTCGACATGTTCGTGCGGCAGGCGGCGATCCAGCATCGGATCTGGCACGGCGTCGAGCCGCAGCACGGCGTGATGCGCGAGGCGCTCAAGAGGGCTACGTCCTCGGCCCGCACGCACGAATGAGGAGCGTCGGCCGGGAGCCGGCCGGCAACGAGAGGAACGACGCCCGTCATGCCGCGCATCACGCTCATCGGGTATCGGGGCACCGGGAAGTCCACCGTGGCGGCCCGGCTGGCGACGCTGCTGGGCTGCGGCGCGGTCGACGCCGACGAGGTGCTCGAGAAACGGGTCGGTTGCTCGATCGCGACGCTCATCCGTGACCGGGGCGAGCCGGCCTTCCGGGACGAGGAGTCGCTCGTGCTCGCAGAACTCCTGGACCGTTGTGACGGCGTGCTGTCGACGGGAGGGGGCGTGGTGCTGCGGCCGGACAACCGCGGGCTACTGCGTGGGCGGGGGCGACCGGTCGTCTGGCTCACGGCGGCCGCGGCGGTGGTGCACGACCGGATCGCGGCCGACCCGACGACGCCGCTGCGGCGGCCGTCGCTCGCCGCTCCCGGCGGCCGGCCCGCGGTCGACCTGATGGGCGAGGTGACGGCGGCGCTTGAGTCGCGGGAGCCGCTCTACCGGGAGTGCGCGGATGTCGTGATCGACACGTCGGCGGAGCCGCCCGACGCCGTGGCCCGCCGCATGGTCGAGTGGCTCGCCGATCACTGGCCGCAGGGGCCGTCGACGGAAGGCCGGATGCGATGATCCCGCTCGCCTCCCTCCCTGCCGCGGAGAGCTGGCCATGGGCCGTGGTGGCGGCGGTGGTCGGTGCCATCGGGGGGAGGCTGCTGACGCGGTGCGTGTGCGGGCTGCTCGCGTGCGGCGCATTCGGCGAGCCGACGGTGGTCGGCGTTGCCGGGCGACGCCGCGTGGAGCTCGTCGCCATGGCGGTCGTGATTGGCCTGTGGTGGTGGGAGGTGTGCCGTCGGGGGCTCGGGCCGGACGGCGGCGGAACCTCCGCCGACGGCGTGCTTCTGTGCCGGTGGGCGGCGCACGCCGCGCTCTTCTGGCTGCTTGCCGCCGCCGCCTGGATCGACATGCGCCATCGTGTCATTCCCGATTGCGTCACCGTTCCCGGCGTGCTCGCGGGGCTCGCGTGCGCATGGCTGCTGCCCGACCTGCTGCTGCCCGTCACGGGCGAACAGATGCGGTCCTTCGCGCCGCCATTGGCTGTTGCGGACGTGCTGGCATGGTGGGGCGGCCTGCGTGGCGATCATCCGCCGCCGGGGCTCGGCGGGTGGCCGCAGGCCGGCGGTCTCCTGCTGCCCGCGGCGATCTTCTCGGCATGGTGGCTCCTGCTGACTGTGCCCTTCCGGGAGCCGGGACGAACCGGCCCATGGTGGAGGCGGATCGAGCCGCGTGGGCTGATCCTGCCGTTCGGCCTCGCCGGGATCGTGGCGGCCTGGGTGGGTGGCGGTGATCGCTTCGGTGGCCTCCAGTCGGCGCTGGTCGGCCTGGCCGTCTCGGCGGGGCTCGTGTGGGCGGTCCGCGAGGGGGCTTCGCGGGCGCTGGGCCGCGAGGCGATGGGCATGGGGGACGTAACGCTGATGGCCATGGTGGGGGCGTGGGTCGGCTGGCAGCCGAGCGTGCTCGCCTTCTTCCTCGCCGCCTTCATAGGGCTGGCGCACGGCGTGCTGCAGTTGGTGCGCCATCGGGAGAGCGAACTGCCCTATGGACCCAGCCTCTGCCTCGCCACAGCGGCGGTGATCGTCGGCTGGCGGCCGCTGTGGCGGTGGTCGGGGGCGGCCTTCGCACAGCCGCTCGAACTGGCCGCCGTGATCGTGGCGGTCGTCCTGCTGACGGCGATCACGCTCCTCGCCTGGAGTCGCCTGCGGCGGTGACCAGCCGCGGCGACGTGCCCGTGGTCGGGTTCTGCCTCGCGCGGAGTCCCTGTTTTTCACAGCCGTCGGCGGTCTTGCCCGCCCTGCGGAGCTTTCCTACGATCCCGTCCCGTCCGTCCGCGGAGCCGAGCCATGCCGACACCACGTGCCGCAGTGAAGATGTGCGCCGTCGCGATGCGCGCGGCGGCCTGCATCGCGGTCGCCGTGGCGGGATGCTCTCAGAATCCATTCCGCCGTCCTGCAGCCACCGGCTCCATCAGCCTCGAGCCGCCCCCTGGTATCGCGGCTCCCGCCGCCACGCTGCCACAGCCGCTGTCGTCGACGGCGACGCCCCTGCCCTCGTACGTCGACACGGACCCCCGCCAGCTGCAGCACAGCCTCGTGCGCAGCCGCGAGGAGAACCAGCTGCTCCAGGACGAGAACGCCGTGCTCCGCGAGCAGTTGGCGAGCACGTCGGGGCAGCTCGCCCAGTCGCGGGCACAGTCCGCCGGCAGGCCCGTCGGCCCCGGAGCACTCGAGCCATCGATGCCCGGGAACGCGGCGGCGGGGGGCGTCGTGTCGATGCAGGCGGCGATGGCGCAGCTGTCGCTGCCGGGGACGGAGGCGCGGTTCGACGGGAGCGTGGTGCGGATCGAGCTGCCGGCGGACCGCCTCTTCGAGTCGAGCACCGCCAACCTCATGCCGTCCGGTACGGCGCTGCTGACGCAGGCGGCCACGGAGCTCGAGCGGGTCTTTCCCCGGCACTTCGTCGGCATCGAGGCGCACGTCGACACGGCGCCGCTCGAGCAGGCCTCGTGGGGATCACCGCATCAGCTCACGGCGGCCCGCGCTGCCGCCATCTTCGACTTCTTCACCGGCCGCACGTCGCTCCGCCAAGGCCAGTTGTTCATCGTGGCCCACGGCTCGAATCACCCGGTGGTCTCCAACGCCACCGCGGCCGGTCGCACCCGCAACCGTCGGGTCGAGCTGGTGGTCTATCCCGAGAAGGTCGGGGCCGGCGACACCGCCGTCACGGCGGCGCAGTGATGCCGCGGTGCCCCGCTGCGAGCCGGGCCCGCTGCGGGGGAATCCGCGATCGGCGCGCACGGGCCGAGTGTCCGCCGCTTTCGATTCACGCACCGACGCCGTAGAATCCGCCCATGGTCACGATCGTCGATTACGGCAGCGGCAACCTCCGCAGCGTCCAGAAGGCTGTGGAGCGGCTCGGTGTGGAGGCCCGCATCAGCGACGACCCGGGGATCGTGGCGGGGGCTGATCGGCTGATCCTGCCCGGCGTCGGCGCCTTCGGTGATGCGATGAGGGCGCTGGATTCCCGCGGGCTCGTCGAGCCGATCACCGCCCACATCCGGGCCGACCGTCCGTTCCTCGGCATCTGCATGGGGCTGCAGCTCCTCTTCGAGACCGGCTGGGAGGGGGGCCGTCATGCCGGCCTCGGCATCCTGCCGGGCGAGGTCACCCGCTTCGAACTGCCCGAGGGCATGAAGGTGCCGCACATGGGCTGGAACGAGGTCCGATGGCGGGATGGAGCAGGCCCGGCGGGGCCCGGAGGCGACTCCTGGTTCTACTTCGTCCACTCCTACGTGGCACGGCCCGGCGATGCCACGGTCGTCGCCGCCACCGCCGACTACGGCGGGCCGTTCTGCGCGGCCGTCTCCCGCGGACGTCTGCTCGCCACGCAGTTCCATCCAGAGAAGAGCCAGGCCGCGGGCATGGGGCTCCTGCGGGCGTTCCTGGAACGCCACTGAAGGCCGGCCCCGATCCGCACGCACACGTACTCCCCCGACGAGGACCCATCCATGGAACTCTGGCCCGCCATCGATCTTCGCGGCGGAAGATGTGTGCGTCTGTTGCAGGGGGACTACGACCGGGAGACCGTCTTCGGCGAGGATCCAGTCGCGATGGCGCGGCGGTTCGTCGACGGCGGCGCCTCCCGGCTGCACATCGTCGACCTCGACGGAGCCCGCGACGGCGTGCCGACACAGGCGGCGCTCGTGGCCCGCATGGTGCAGGCGGCGGGCGTGCCCTGCCAGCTCGGCGGCGGCATCCGGTCACTCGAGACGGCGGCGGCATACCTCGACGCCGGGGTGGAGCGGGTCGTGGTGGGCAGCGTGGCGATCGAACGGCCCGACGTTCTGGAGGGGATGGCGGGACGGTTTCCGGACCGCATCGTCCTCGGCCTCGACGCACGGGATGGCAAGGTCGCCGTGCGCGGCTGGCTGGAAACCAGCGGCCTCACGGCCGTCGACGTGGCGCGTCGGCACGAGGGGCTGCCGCTCGCGGCCGTCGTCTACACCGACATCGCCACGGACGGCATGCTGTCGGGGCCGAACCTCGACGCGCTGGTCGCGATGATCGCCGCCGTGCGGCTGCCGGTCGTCGCGTCGGGGGGGGTGGCCAACGCCGCCGACATCCGTGCCGTGGCGGCGGCCGGCGCCGCTGGCTGCATCGTGGGCAAGGCGCTCTACGCGGGGGCCGTGTCCCTCGAGGATGCCATCGCGGCGGCCGGCGAGCGGCCCTCGCGGGCATGAGGCCCGCCATGAGGCCGGTCCCGGCCTCCGGAACATCCTGCCCGGCTTCCCCGGAGTGCCGCCGGGAGAGGCAAACGGCCGGGAAACTGCCAAGAAGCCTCAATTCGGCCCGCCGCCGGGGCCGACCGTAGCGGTGAGTCCGATTGCCCGGGTCCGACGACGTCTCTACGATCGAAATTCATGGCCACCGACATCCGCATCAAGGAGCAGCTGCCCGAGCTCACGAGGAAGATCGTCGCTACCTATCAGGACGTGCCGACGATCCACTACCTCGGCCACTGCCCGCTGCCGAACTACGAGTCGATCATCGCGGCCTGCGAGGACCTCAAGGAGATCCTCTATCCGGGCTACCGCCGCCGCGAGAACCTGCACCTCGGCAACGTGACCTACCACGTCGGCGACCTCGTGGACGGGCTCCACGACAAGCTCACCACGCAGATCGGCCGTGCGCTGCGGCATAGCCTCTCCGCCCAACGGGCTGCCATCGAGCACGGCGGCGAGGCGCCACCCGTGCCCGATGCGGTGCAGCAGTGCACCGAGGAGGCCGACTTCGAGGCGCTCGGGCAGGCGAAGGCCGTCGAGTTCCTCGAGCGCATCCCCGACCTCCGCAAGGTGCTCGCCACCGACGTCCAGGCTGCCTACGACGGCGACCCCGCCGTGCGGACGCTCGACGAGGTGATCTTCTGCTATCCGGGTCTCGAGGCGGTGACGATTCACCGGCTGGCCCACCTGCTCCACCGGCTGCAGGTGCCGCTCATTCCGCGGATGATGGCCGAGTGGGCGCATGCCCGCACAGGCATCGACATCCATCCGGGGGCCACGATCGGCGACCATTTCTTCATCGACCACGGCACCGGCGTGGTCATCGGCGAGACCTGCCAGATCGGCAACCGCGTGAAGCTCTACCAGGGAGTCACGCTCGGCGCCCTCTCCTTCCAGACCGATGCGGACGGCCACCTGATCCGCGGCACGAAGCGGCATCCGACCATCGAGGACCGCGTGGTGATCTATGCCAACGCCACGGTCCTCGGCGGCATGACGCGGATCGGCCACGATTCGGTGATCGGCAGCAACGTGTGGCTGACGCGGAGCATCGATCCGCACACGACGGTCGTGCTCGAGCGGCCCAAGCTCCGCATGCGTGGCGAGCCGCAAGAGTCGGGGAACGACTACCAGATCTGATTGCCGCGGCTCCCGGGCTGTTCACGGCGTGTGGCGAGCTGCGGACGCGTGCCGGCCCAGAGGCTGGGGGTGAGAGGCTGGCGGTGAGAGGCTCGGGGCCGGCGGGCCGGGGAGTCGCCGGCTACCGGCGGGCCGCGGTCCGCACGACGGCGCGGGCGGCGTCCTGGGCCGCGAGCCGGGCCGCGATAGCCTCGTCCCCGACGGCCTTCGCACCGCCGAGCGTCTCGAGGTCCGCACGGGCCTTGGCGACGTCGAGTTTGTCGGTCGGCACGGCCCGCTGGGTGATGACCGTCACGATGTCGTGCCCCACCTCCACGAAGCCCCCCTCCACGAACGTGTCATGGGCGGCCTCCTGGCCCCTGCCCTCGTCGCCCGTGATCCGCACCGCACCGACGCCGAGACGGCCGACGAACGGGGCGTGCCCGTGTGCCACGCCGCGCTGGCCGTCGAAGAGCGGGAGGATCACGGAGCGGCAGCGTGCGTCGAGGACCGTGGACTCCGGCGTCACGATCACGCACCGTACTCCGGCTCCGGACTGTCTCGTTTCTGCCATCGATGCGGGCTCCTGCCGCGATGCTCGTGTCGCGCGTGTGTGGTCGATGCGGAGGGAACGGGGTGGATCAGGCCTTGGCCGCCATCTTCTTGGCCTGCTCCTCGGCCTGCTCGATCGGTCCGACGTACATGAAGGCCTGCTCGGGCAGGTGGTCCCACTTGCCGTCGGCGATCTCCTCGAACGAACGGATCGTGTCGTCGAGCGACGTGATCTCGCCCGGCTTGCCGGTGAAGACCTCGGCCACGAGGAACGGCTGCGAGAGGAACCGCTCCATGCGACGGGCGCGGTGCACGACGAGTTTGTCCTCCTCGGAGAGCTCGTCGACGCCGAGGATGGCGATGATGTCCTGCAGCTCGCGGTAGCGCTGGAGCGTCCGCTGCACGCGGCGGGCGATCTTGTAGTGCCGCTCGCCCACGTATTGCGGGTCGAGGATGCGGCTCGACGACGCCAGCGGGTCCACGGCGGGGTAGATGCCCTTCTCGGAGATCGATCGCTCCAGGTAGAGGAAGGCGTCGAGGTTGCCGAACGCCGTCGCGGGTGCCGGGTCGGTCGGGTCGTCGGCCGGCACGTACACGGCCTGCACGCTCGTGATGGCGCCCTTCGACGTCGACGTGATCCGCTCCTGGAGCGCGCCCATTTCCGTGGCGAGCGTCGGCTGGTAGCCCACGGCGCTCGGCATGCGGCCGAGCAGGGCGCTCACCTCGCTGCCCGCCTGGGAGAAGCGGAAGATGTTGTCGACGAACAAGAGCGTGTCGGCGCCGGTCGTGTCGCGGAAGTACTCGGCCATGGTGAGCGCGGACAGGGCCACGCGGAGACGGGCTCCCGGCGGCTCGTTCATCTGGCCGAACACCATGCACGTCTGCTCGATGACGCTGCGGCCGGTGTCGCCGATCTTGGCCTCCTGCATCTCGAGCCACAGGTCGGTGCCCTCACGGGTGCGCTCACCGACGCCCGCGAACACCGAGTAGCCGCCGTGGGCGCTGGCGATGCGGGCGATGAGCTCGGTGAGGATGACGGTCTTGCCGAGGCCGGCACCGCCGAAGAGGCCGGCCTTGCCGCCGCGGACGAACGGCGTGAGCAGGTCGATCACCTTGATGCCCGTCTCGAAGAGCTCGGTCTTCGTGGTCAGGTCCTTCACGGGCGGCGGGTCGCGGTGGATCGGCCACCGCTCCTGCGTCTCCACGGGGCCACGGTTGTCGATCGGCTCGCCGAGCAGGTTGAAGACGCGGCCGAGCGTCGCCTTGCCCACCGGCACGGAGAGCGGCCCGCCGGTGTCGACCACCTCGGCGCCGCGGGTCAGGCCGTCGGTCGAGCCGAGGGCGACGCAGCGGACCTTGCCGCCGCCGAGGTGCTGCTGCACCTCGCCGACCAGGTGCAGCGACACGCCCTTGTTTTGGCTGTCGATGCGGACGGCGTTGTAGATCGCCGGGATCGAGTTCTCGGGAAACTCGACGTCGAACGTCGAGCCGATGACCTGCGTGATGCTGCCGTGTGCCATGGCTGGGCCTGTCTCTTCTCTGCGAGGGGAATGTCTGCCGGGGGAAAGGTGTGTCGAATCCGAAGTGTGCGGGAACGTCGTGCGGCGGCCGTGCGCGGCAAGGGGGCCGGAGCCGCCGCCTATTTCTTCTTGAGGGCCTCCACGCCGCCGAGGATCTCCATGATCTCGCCTGTGATCTGCGACTGACGGGCGCGGTTGTACTGCCGTGAGAGGTTCTTGATCAGGCCGCCGGCGTTCTCCGTGGCCGCCTTCATCGCCACCATCCGCGCGACCTGCTCGCTGACGGCGGCGTCGAGGAAGCACTTGAAGAGCCGCGAGAGGAAGCTCGCCGGGAGGATCTCCTCCAGGATCGAGCCGGCCGACGGATAGAAGTCGTATTCGTCGGAGGCGAGCTTGGCCTGCGTGGCGGCCGACGTGGCCTGGGGCGGGGCGAGCGGCAGGAGCATCTCCGTCACCGCCTCCTGCTTGGCGATCGAGTGGAACTTCGTGTAGACCACGTCGAGCCGGTCGATCTCGCCCGCCGCGTAGGCGGCGAGGTAGGCCTGGCCGATCGGGGCGACCGCGGCGAACTCGGGCTTGTCCTCGAACTGCATGTACCGCTCGGCGATGTCCACGCCCCGGAACCGCAGGGCCGAGATGCCCCGCTTGCCCGATACCGCCACGTGCGCCGGCACCTGCTCGCCCTTCCACTGGCCGAGCAGCGCCACCGACTGCCGGACCACGTTGGAATTGTAGCCGCCGCACAAGCCCCGGTTGCCCGTGAGCACCAGCGCCGCCGCCCGCTTCGTCGGCCGGATCTCGAGCAGCGGATGGGCGACGTCCGCCCCCACGCTGGCGATGTTCTCGAGGATCTTCGCGAGGTGCTTGGTGTAGTCACGCGCCGCGACCGAGCGGTCCATCGCCTTCTTGAACCGCGCGGTGGCGATGAGTTCCATCGTCCGCGTGATCTTGCGGATGTTCTTTACCGACTTGCGGCGACGATCGAGTGCTCGGGCTTTTGCCATGATGTGCGACCTTCAGCGTGAAGCGGGAGTTCCTCGGGCGTCTACCGGGCGCCGGCCATCTGCCTCGCCCCGCCGGCGGCCTTGGCCGCCCGCTGCCGCTTGTACTCGGCGATCGCGGCCTCGAGCTGCCGCTCGCTCTCGCCGTCGAGTTCGTTCGACTCCACGATCCGCTTCCGCAGCTCCGGAACCTGGTCGCGGACGAAGGTCAGGAAGCCCTTCTCCCAGTCGGCCACCTCGTCGCGCTTGACCTCGTCGAGGTGGCCACGGGTGCCCGCGTAGATGCTCATCACCTGGTCGACGACGTCCATCGGGGCGAACTGCCCCTGCTTCAAGAGCTCGACCATCCGGTAGCCGCGGTCGAGCCGTTGCTGGGTGGCGGCGTCGAGGTCGGTGCCAAGCTGGGCGAATGCCTCGAGCTCACGGAACGACGCGAGGTCGAGCCGGAGACCGCCGGCCACCTTCTTCATGGCCTTCGTCTGGGCGGCACCACCCACGCGGGACACCGAGATGCCAGCGTTCATGGCGGGCCGCTGGCCCGCGAAGAAGAGGTCGGGCTGCAGGTAGATCTGGCCGTCGGTGATGGAGATCACGTTGGTCGGGATGTACGCCGACACCTCGCCCTCGAGCGTCTCGATGATCGGCAGGCTCGTCAGCGAGCCGCCGCCGAGCTCCTTGGAGAGCTTTGCAGACCGCTCGAGGAGGCGGCTGTGGGCGTAGAACACGTCGCCCGGGTAGGCCTCGCGTCCCGGCGGACGCCGCATCAGGAGCGACAGCTGCCGGTAGGCCGTGGCCTGCTTCGAGAGGTCGTCGTACACGATCAGCGCGTGCTGGCCGTTGTACATGAAGTGCTCGGCCATCGCGGTGCCCGAGTAGGGGGCGATGTACTGCAGCGGGGCCGCGGTGCTCGCGCCGGACACGATCACGGTCGTGTAGTCCATCGCGCCGTACTTGCGGAGCGTGTCGATCGCCACGGCGACCGACGAGTCCTTCTGGCCGACGGCGACGTAGAAGCACTTCACGCCGCTGTTTTTCTGGTTGATGATCGCGTCGATGCCGATCGCGGTCTTGCCCGTCTTGCGGTCGCCGATGATCAGCTCGCGCTGGCCACGGCCGATCGGCGTCATCGCGTCGACGGCCTTGATGCCGGTCTGCAGCGGCTCGCGCACCGGGGACCGCTCGGCCACGCCGGGGGCGAGCGTCTCCACCGGCCGACGCAGTTCGGTGACCACCGGCCCCTTGCCGTCGAGCGGATTGCCCAGCGGGTCGAGCACGCGGCCGATCACCGCGTCGCCCACGGGCACGGAGAGCAGCCGGCCGGTGCTCTTCACCTCGTCGCCCTCGGTCACCTTCAGGTAGTCGCCGAGGATGATCACGCCGACCGAGTTCTCCTCCAGGTTGAAGGCGAGCCCGGTGATGCCGCCCGGGAACTCGACCATCTCGCCGGCCATCACGCCGGACAGGCCCCAGACGCGGGCGATGCCGTCGCCCACCTCGAGGACCCGGCCGACCTCGCGGACGTCGATGCCCGCCTGGTAGCGGGAGATCTCTTCGCGGAGAACGGATGCGATTTCGTCGGTCAGGTGTGCCATGAGTACTCCCCGGTTTGGATGGCGTGGATGTTGCGCGTGTGGAGACGGCCGCCGAGATGGGCCAGGCCCGTGGCGACCGACTGGTCGTAGATGGTGTCGCCGACGCGGACGACGAGGCCGCCGATGATCGCCGGGTCGACGACGAACGTCGGCACGAGCGACGCGGAGAGGGCCTTCTCCGTCTCGACCACGATCCGGGCCTGTTCGCCGGCGTCGAGCGGCACGGCCGTGGTGAACGTGGCCTGCCTGCGGCCATCGCGGTCGTCGGCGAGCCGCTCGGCGGCCCGCACGACGGCGGCCAGCATGCCGAGCCGGCCGTGATGGGCGAGCACGTGCAGGGCGTTGACGGTCGTCGGACGCATCCGGCCGCCCAGCATCCGGTCGATGATCCGGTCCTTCTCCTCGATCGCGATCTTCGGGGAGGCAAACACGGCCACCGCCTCCGGCACCTGCGGCAGCACGTCCCGCGCGAGGCTGCCGAGCTCCGCGAGCACCTCGCGGCGGCAGCCGGCGGCCTCGGCAGACTCGACGATGGCCTGCGCGTAGGTCTTGGCCACGCCGTCGGCGGCGATGTCGACGTGACCGGTGCTCGTCGCGGAGGCGTTGCTCATGCGGTTGTCGTCCGGGCTGGTGTCATCTGATCTGGTTTCATCTGGGGCCCGCGGGCCAGGGAAAGTCGCTGCGAATCAGTTCACGCTCGGACGGCTGGAGAGGCTGGCGACGGAGTCGCGGACCAGACGGGCCTGGTCGTCCGCCCCCAGCTTGTCGCGGAGGAACTTGCCGGCCACCTCCACCGCCAGGTGGCCCGCCTTCTCGGCGATCTGGGAGAGCGCGTCGTCCTTGGCCAGCGAGATTTCGTGCTTCGCGCGGCTCCGCTCGTCGTCGGCGGCCTTGCGGGCCTCGGCCACGATCGCCTGCCGGGTGGCGTCGGCGTCGCGGCGGGCCTCGTCGAGCATGCCGCGGACCTCGTCGGCGGCCTCCGCGAGCCGCCGCTCGTAGGTGACGAGCATCCGCTTGGCCTCGTCGTTGGCGGCCTTCGTTTCGGCGATCTGCCGGGCGATCCCATCCTCGCGCTTCTCGAGACCCTCCATGATCGGCTTCCAGGCAAACTTTCCCAGGAGGGCGAGGAGCAGCATGAAGACAGCAAAGGACCAGAGCGCGAGGTCGGTCTGGAACCAGGCGGGGCTCTCGAAGGCTGCCTTGGAGACGCCCGACGGCGGGGCGTGGCCGATCTCAACGTGGCCATGTGCCCCGTGCCCATGGTCATCCGTGCCGCCCGCCGCCACGGCGGTGCCTGCGACGGCGAGCAGCACGAGGCCGCAGGCGACAGCGGCCCGCACGCCGCAGAGGATCGCGGGAACGAACGAGGGACTCATCGACATCTCGGGCATCTCCACGACGGTGAGTTGGGGACACTCTCGCGACGGCACACGGATGCCGGACGGTTGTTCCGGCCACGCTTCCAGCACGACGTTTCCAGCACGAACTGTTGCAATGCGGTCAAAGGTTCAGTCAGGCACGGATGCCGGCGATCACCAAGAGGCCCGAGTGAGCGTCTCTGGCGAACCCTTGTCCGCGCTCGGACCACACGGCCGGGACGGGGCGGGAATGCGCGTGCCACGCATTCCCGCCCGTGTTCCCTGCAGGCCGCCCGCGACGACGTCACCGGCGGCCGGCTGCACCTGCCCTACTTCGTCGAGCAGATGAACAGCGCGTAGAACGTGAAGCCCTCGATGAGGGCCGCCGCGATGATCATCGCCGTCTGGATGCTGCCCGACACCTCAGGCTGGCGGGCCATGCTCTCGTACGCGGAGGCGGCGAGCCGGCTGATGCCGAGCGCGGCGCCGATCACGACGAGGCCCACGCTGAAAGCCGCCGAGAGGTTGACGAGCGAGTGTCCTGTGGCCTCCTGTGCACTGGCCACGTTGGCCAGGGCGAGGGTGAGGGCGACGGCGGCGAACATCGACACGGTGCGGACGGAAAGGATCGAGCGAATCATCACGGGATCAGACTCCTTGCAAAACGAGGTTTTCGGATCGTAGTCCGGAAACGGGACAGGGACAGGAAAGAAGACGGTGTGCTTATGGATGGCGGCTGTATCTCCACGGGGCGTGCGAGACGCCACCGCTGGCCGACCACGGGGCCAATCTACGTTTTTTTGGGGGATTTTGAAGGGAGGTCACCGAAGTTTTGGCGGCGCACGTGCCAGCACATCAGGGGGCGTTAGTGCTGATGCACGGCCGCACCGATGAACAAGGCCGAAAGGAACGTGAAGATGTATGCCTGGAGGAAGGCCACGAAGAGCTCCAGCAGGCTGAAGAGCGTGCAGCTCACGACGCTGATGCCGGTGACGGTCGCCCACATCCCCATCGAGTAGGAGGCGGCGGCCGTGATCAGCCCCATGATGCCCAGGAGCACGAGGTGGCCGGCCACCATGTTGGCCAGCAGCCGCACTGCCAGGATCAGGTGCTTGATGCACAGGCCCAGCATCTCGATCGCGAAGATCATCGGCTTGAGCAGGATCGCGATGGGCAGAGGCAGGTCCATCGAGGGCACCTGATTGCCGAAGAATCCCAGGAAGCCGAACTTGGCCATGCCGGCGAGGAACACCGTCGCCATCGTCACCGCGGCCAACGCCAGCGTCACGGAAAACGACGCTGTGGGCGAGCCGGCCCAGGGCACCATGCCCATCAGGTTGCAGCCGAGCACGAAGAAGAAGAGCGTCCACAAGAGCGGCACGAACCGGTCGCCGGTGTGGGCGGCCGCGTGCGCGACGGCGTGGCCATGCCCGCCATGGTCGTGGCCCCCGTGCTCCGGCTGGCCGTGATCGTGGTGGCCGGCATCGTCGTCGTGGCCGTGTCCGTGGTCGTCGATGGCCGGCCGTGCGATGTTGTCGCGGATGAACAGCAGCATCGCGTCGAAGAGGTTGAGCAGCCGCCCGCGCGGGGCGTCGCCGCTCCGCAGCCGCGAGGCCACCCACGTGAAGATCAGGAACATGCCGGCCGCGACGAGCAGCTCAAGGATCATGTACTTCGAGATGCCGAATCCCGACTTCACCGCGTAGAGGCTCTCGAGTGCGGCGAAGGGCTGCGGGATCAGGATCTTCCCGTCCATCGCCTCGTTGAATGCGGCGACGTCGGTGACCTCGGGGCTGCCGTCCCTGAGGAACTGTGGCACGTCGGCCATCGTCTGCCAGCCCTGCCTCCAGAGCGCCTTTGGCACTTCGAAGAAGTAGCAGTCCTTGAGGTGGTAGATCGGATTGGCTGACATGTCGCGCTGGCGTCCTCGGGCGGCCGGTTCGGGAGCGGAGAGTGTGCTGTGGGGACCCCGTTCCGGTCAATCGGGCGGGGTGGCGGGGCCGTCCCGACGCGGGTTCCCCATCATGTGCAGCAGGATGTCCACGGCAAGCAGCGACAGGTAAAAAATCACGAGCATCCCGCCGGTCGCCCGGAAGTCGGTCGTCTGTCGCCCCGACGAGAGCCAGGCGAGCCCGGCCAACGGGGGGATGAGCCGGAGAACGACGGCTGCCAGGGAGGATGCGACCGCCCCTGCGGGGCCGCTCGGCGGCCGCCGGGAGACGATCCAGGCCGCCAGGGAGCCAGGCAGGCAGATCGCCGCGGCCCAGGCCACGGCCTGCGGCCAGTCCGGCCGGCCGCCGCCACAGGCCAGGGCTGCCGCGGCCGCGGTCGCCGCGGTGGCCAGCAGCGCGGCGACGCCGATCGCCGTGAACCGGCGGTGGGCTAGAGCGGTTTCCGCCGGTGACCGCGGGCCGCTTCTCGGCGGCTGCGGGGCCATGGCCTGTGTCATGACTCGCCCTGCCGATCCGACCGCCTCGTGCCGATCCGCACCAGCCACGCGAGGCCCGCGACGAAGCCCAGCACCAGCCCCGCCGGGCCGCAGACTCGCGTGCCCAGCCGGGCGTCGATCCAGCCGCCGATCACGGCGGGCAGAAACATCGCCAGCCCGATCGCCATGATTCGCGACGCCCATGCCAACGCCTCGCCGACCGGGCTCTCGACGTCGGGGCGACGGCTGGGGGGCGGCGGGGGCGGCATGCCGAGAGTGTAGCGGCGTCGGCCGGCGGCGACGCGTTCCGTGCGCCTGCCGGCGACCTCGTTCGGGTAACCTTCCCGGTGCGGCGCGGGCCGCGGACCGCCGTCAGCGGTCGCCGGCGCCGCCCGCTTCGCACCGAATCGGAGACGTTCCATGTCCCGTCGCAAGCACCGCCGGCGGCCCCGTCGGCCGCCGCAGGAGTCCGTCGACGCTGCGCCCGGCACCGCGCGCCGGTCGACACTGCGGATGCTCGGCTGCGACGGCACGAGCTGCGAGGAGTCGATCGTCGAGCGGCCCGAGGAGCTCGCGATCGCTCGCGAGAAGTGGCCCGTCGTCTGGATCGACGTCGACGGCCTCGAGGACGTCGACGCCACCCGGATGATCGGCGACGTCTTCGAGATCGGCGAACTGGCCCTGGAGGACGCCGTGACCCCCGACGAGCGTCCCAAGGTCGAGGTCTTCGGCCACCAGGTGCTCATCGCGGTGCGGATGGCCCGGTCGGACGGCGACGGCATCGCGACCGACCCGATGGCGATCTTCCTCGGCGACAGATACGTGATCACGTTCCACGACCGGACCGTGCCCGACGGGTTCGCGAGCGTCCGCGATCGGATCCGTCACGGCCGCACGCGGCTCGGACAGCTCGGGGCCGACCACCTCTGTGCCCTGCTGCTCGACGCGGTCATCGACGGGTACTTCCCCGTCCTCGAGCGGTTCGGCGACGCGCTCGAGGCGATCGAGGAGGAGGCCCTCGACAATCCGACGCGGGGCCTGCTCGGACGGATCCATGACGTTCGCAACGACCTGATGACGCTCCGCCGCGCCCTCTGGCCCACCCGCGACGTGCTCCACGCACTCGGCCGCGAGGCGACCGCGTTCGTGGGCGAGCACGCCCGCCAGCACTTTCGCGACTCCTACGACCACACCATGGAACTCCTCGACCTCACGGAGGGCTATCGCGAGATCGGCAGCGATCTCCGCGACATCTACCTGGCGAGCATCAACAACCGGATGAACGACGTCATGAAGGTGCTGACCGTGATCGCCACCATCTTCATGCCGCTGACGTTCATCACCGGATACTACGGCATGAACTTCGACACCAGTTCGCCCTGGAACATGCCGCTGCTCCGGTTCCGCTACGGAGGGCTGGTGGCTGCGGCCATGATGGTGGCCACCACTCTCGGCATGGTGATGCTCTTCTGGCGCCGCGGCTGGCTCAGGCGCTGGCACTGAATCCACGCGAAACACCGCCTCCGGCCGATTTTCGCGTGGCCGGCTCCGCGGGCTCTCGAGGGCATCGCATCCATGCGACGCGGTCTGCGGCAGAGCTGCGTGTCCCGGGCGGGACTGCCTCACGCCCGGCCGAGCAGGAAGAAGGTCCGCACGTCGCCCTTCCCCTTCATGGTGACGTGGCCCCGATCGGCGAACCGGAACCGGTCGCCGAGCAGGCTGCGGGTCGGCTCGGAGACGTGGATCCGCCACGGCGCGCCGTGCGACTCCATGCGGCTGGCGAGATTGACCGTGTCGCCCCAGAGGTCGTAGGAGAATTTGTGGCGGCCGATGACCCCGGCGACGACCGGGCCGGAGTGGATGCCGATCCGCACGGCCAGCGACAGGCCGCGCCGCGTCATCACGTCGCGGAAGGCCTCGAGCATTCCCAAGGCCATGCCCGCGACGGCGTCGGCGTGGTCGTCGCGCGGAATGGGCAGGCCCGCGACGGCCATGTAGGCGTCGCCGATCGTCTTGATCTTCTCCACGCCGTGGGTGTTGGCCAGATGGTCGAACGCCGAAAAGATCTCGTCGAGCAGGTCCACGAGATGCCGGGCGTCGCAGTGCTGCGAGAATTCGGTGAATCCGCTGAGATCGGCGAAGAGCACCGTGACGCTGTGGAAGCTGTCGGCGATCGAGGACTCGCCGTTCTTGAGCCGGTCAGCGATCTTCTCGGGCAGGATGTTTCGGAGCAGCTTCTCCGACTTCTCCCGCTCCTGCTGGAGCTCCGCCAGCGACCGCTCGAGGGCCGCGAATGCGGCGTTCCGCTCGAGCAGGCGGCGGTACGCCTCGGAGTGCACCCTGATGCGGGCGATCAGTTCGACCTGGTCGGGCAGCTTGACGAGGTAGTCGTTGGCGCCCGCCGTGAGCAGCTTGGCCTTCACGATCGGCTCGTCCTGGGCGGAGAGCATGATCACCGGTACGTCGGCGGTGGCCCGCAGGCCGCGGAACTGCCGCACCATGTCCAGGCCGTCGATCCCCGGCATGACGAGATCCTGGAGGATCACCGTGGGCTGGAACGCCTCGACCGCCGCGAGCGCGTCGGTCGAACGCTGGCAGAACTCGAAGGCGATCTCGGGCTGCCCCTCGAGGAGCCGGCGCACGGCCTGGCCGATCATCGCCTGATCGTCCACCAGGAGCACCCGGTGCGTCACGGCGGCGGAGTCTGCGGGCGACGGCTGTGCGGAGGGATCACCCATGGTTTCGGCGAAGGGGCTGCCACGGGCAAGCGTGCCGAGGGAACGCGCGGAAGGCACATGCTCGTGCAGCGAATCGGAGGACAGCACCCGGGCGGCGGAGCCGGGCAGCGTGGCCGTGGAGCAAAACCGGGCAGCGACACCGGGGGAGAAAGCTGAGCGGGACGTGGGGAACAGAACTGGGGGGCAGAACTGGGGAACTAGGATTCGAACCTAGACTAACTGGTTCAGAGCCAGTCGTGCTACCGTTACACCATTCCCCATCGTTCGTCCGTCGTCACCCGCGTGTCGACGTCGCGCATGTCGCCATGGGACGGGCCGGACACGGCCGCGACCGCCGCGATTGGACACGGGAGCCGCCGCTACGGGTATGCTGACGCCTTACCGACGGCACCAGCGTACCCGGCGGGCTTCGGGGTGGCAATCCGAGCCCCCCCGGTCCTGCGGCCCGTACAGCGGAGCGAGCAGGCAGTGCCTTTTCTCGAACTGAAATCGGGTCCGCGCAGCGGCGAGCGACTGCTCCTCACGGCGGAGCGGATGGTCATCGGCCGCCATCCGGCCTGCGACATCGTGATCGACCTCTCAGCGGTGAGCCGGCAGCACGCCGCGATCACCACGGAGGGCGGCGCGGTGTTCATCGAGGACCTCCGCAGCCGCAACGGCACGATCGTCAACGGGAAGCCATTGGCCGGCCGGCAGCGGCTCGAGAACGGCGACCAGCTGCAGATCTGCGAGCAGGTGCTCGTGTACGTCTCCGGCGAGCGGCCGCGGGCCGTCGACGCCGACACCGACGAGGACGACGCCGCGCTGACGTCCCAGACCTCGCTGTTCGACGAGGTGGTGGCCGAGGGCGATCACGATTCCATGATCGTCTCCCAGGTCGACATGGACGCCCCCCAGAACGACGCCGAGGGGCCGCACGCCGAGGCGAAGCTCCGGGCCGTGATCGACCTCAATCGCGCGATCGGCGCCTCGCTGTCGCTCGACGAGGTGCTGCCCAGGCTGCTCGACGGCCTGTTCAAGATCTTCCCCGGTGCCCAGCGAGGCTTCGTGCTGCTGGCCGATCCCGCCACCCGTCGGCTGCTCCTGCGGGCCCGGAAGGTGCGGGGCAAGGTGCAGCCGGGGCCGCTCCGGCTGAGCCTGTCGCTCATCGACCGCGTCATGCAGTCGCGGCGGGCGATCCTCTCGGCCGACGCGGCGTCCGACAGCCGCTTCAACGCCAGCGAGAGCATCGTCGACTGCCGGATCAGGTCGGTCATGTGCGTGCCCTTCCTGCGGGCCGACGGCCAGGTGCTGGGCGTGATCCACGTCGACTCCCAGGACGTGCTCAACGGGTTCGTGCAGGAGGATCTCGAGGTGCTGGCGGGCATCGCGGGGCAGGCGGCGCAGGCGGTCGAGCAGGCGCTCGCGCACGACCAGCGCGTCCACCAGGAGCACATCAACAGGGATCTCGAACTGGCGCACCGCGTGCAGCAGGGCCTCCTGCCGACGCGGCCGCCCGACATCCCCGGCTACGAGGTCTTCGACTTCTACGAGCCGGCCCAGCACGTGGGCGGCGATTTCTTCGCCTACGTGCCGCTGTCGGAGGGACGGTTGGCGTTCGTGCTGGCCGACGTCTCCGGCAAGGGCGTGTCGGCGGCGCTCGTGATGGCGGCGCTCTCCGCGGATGTCCGCTACTGCCTCGCCAGCGAGCGGGATCTTGCCAAGAGCGTGTCGCTCATCAACGAGAGCTTCCTGCGCGGCGGCTGGGACGACCGGTTCGCGACGTTCGTGGTGGCGGTGCTCGATCCTGCCACCCATCACGTCACGCTCGTGAACGCGGGCCACCTGCCCGTGCTGCTCCGGGACGCGTCCGGCGCCGTGCGGGGCGTCGGCACCGACCTCGGCTGCCTCCCGCTGGGGCTCGAACCGTCGCACCAGTACAAGTCGTGCGAGCTCGATCTCGCCGCCGGGAGCACGCTGGTGTTCTACACCGACGGCATCAGCGAGGCGATCGACCACGAGCAGCGGCTCTACGGTCTCGAGCGTCTCGAGGAGGTGCTCACCGGCCCGGCCGCGGGCGTGGGCGATCTCGGGCGGCGGATCCTCGCCGACGTGGAACGGCACGCGGCCGGCCAGGTCCGCAGCGACGACATCTGCCTGATGTGCGTCGGCCGCCAGGCGGCGTCGCCGCCGCCGGCAGAGTCTGCGCAGAGTCCGAGAAGCGTCCGCGACGGCCGGTCCGTGCAGCGAACCGGCTGAGCGGCCGATACCACATTCCGTCGTCGGAGACGTCGGATCGGGGATGGCGTCGCGGCGCGTGCGGCCGCCGGCCTGCGGGTCGGTGGATCGCGGAAACTGCACAAGCAAGGGAGAGGGGGAGGACGGATGAGCTTTTTCCATTGGCTGCGGGAAGGCGTGCGTCAGGCGGTGGTGCTCGGACTGGCCGACGCGGTCGAGGACGTCGGCACGCGGAACGAGGGGGAGGATCTCGGGCCGGCGCTGGCCCAGTCGCTCCGCGAGCGGCTCGCGGTCCGCAAGGAGCCCGCCGTGCTCGTGGAGTCGGCCGCGACGGCAGTCGCCGCGCCGCCGGCACGGCGGCGGCTCGGCCGTTCGCTCGACGGCATCCGCAAGGCGGCCTGAGCGGCGTCAGACGGGGCCGGCCGCCGCGGCCGTCGCCAAGGCCGCGGCGGGCAGCGTCACGTCGATCGTCGTGCCGGCGCCCGGCCGGCTCGTGATCACGGGCTCGCCCCCGAGCAGCCGCGTGCGCTGCCGGATGCCCTCGAGCCCGAACCGTTCGGCGGCCACGCCAGCGGGCTCGAAGCCGATGCCGTCGTCGTGGACCACGATCCGCACGCCGCCCTCCGCGGTCGACTCGAGCCGCACCGCCACCGTGGTGGCACGGGCGTGGCGGCGGGCGTTCGCCAGCGATTCCTGCACGATGCGGAAGATCGCCGTCTCCACGTCGGCGGGCAGGCGACGGGCCGGCAGCGCATGGTCGAAGCGGACGTCGCCGACGTCGAGCCGCGCCTCGGCGACGAGCGACTCGACGGCATCGACGATGCCGAGCTCGTCGAGGGCCGGCGGCCGCAGGCCGCTGATCAGCCGGCGGGCCTCGTCGGTGGCCGCCCGTAGGAGCCGCAGCCCCTCGTGGAGGTCGGGGGACGGCGCCGCATCGGCGATGGTGTGCTCGCAGGCCTCGAGGTGCAGCATCGCCCCGGTGAGGTACTGGGCGAGGCCGTCGTGGATCTCGTAGGAGACGAGCTGCCGCTCCCGCTCCTGGATCTCGAGCAGCCGGCGGAGGAGCGTGCGCTCACGCTGGAGGGCGATCTCGGACGTCCGCAGCGGACGGATGTTCTCGCAGCAGACGATCGCCGCGGCCGTCCGGCCCGCGATCCGCACCGGACCGAGTCGTAGGGAAAAGTAGTTGAGCGAGCCGTCGAGCCCCCGCACGGTGGTCTCCAGCGAGCGATCTTCCCCGGTCTCGAAGACCTCCTGCAGGAGCCGCATGAGCTGTTCCGACGATTCGGGCACGGTGAACCGCGTCACGTCGTGGTCGACCACCTGGTCGACGGAGAATCCCTCGTCCACACGGCTGCAGGAGCGGATGATCCCGGAGTGGTCCACGATCGCGATGTATTCGCCGGACGTCCGCTGGACCGCCTCCCAGAGCGCCCGGAAGTCGGCCAGGGCGACGTCGCACCCCGCGCGATGGTCCGCGCCGCCTTCGTCGATCGGATGCGTTCTCTCGTCGGGGCTTGGCATGGCAGGCTCGGGGGCTTCGCGTCACCGTGATTGTGGCCGGGGGATCCGGCCGCCGGCCCCCCCCTTGCCCCGCCGGCCGCGCGGGCCGCCGCGGCGGGGCTTGCTGTCGCCGTCCCGCAGCGCGGCGATCTCGTCGCGGATCCGGGCGGCCCGCTCGAAGTCGAGCTCCGCGGCGGCCTGCATCATCTCCGCCTCGAGCTGCTCGAGCAACTCGGCCGATCGCCGGCGGGACTCCTCCCCCTGCCCCACCGCCGAGAACGCCACGGCGCGGGAGGCGGACTCCGCCTCGATGCCGGCCCGGATCTCCTTGCGGACGGTCTCGGGCGTGATGCCGTGCGCCGTGTTGTAGGCCTCCTGCAGCGTGCGGCGGCGGCTGGTCTCGTCGATCGCCTGCCGCATCGACTCGGTCACGGTGTCGGCGTAGAGGATCACGCGGGCGTCGACGTTCCGCGCGGAGCGGCCGATCGTCTGCATCAGTGACGTCTCGTTCCGCAGGAAGCCCTCCTTGTCGGCGTCGAGGATCGCCACCAGCGCCACCTCCGGTAGGTCGAGGCCCTCGCGGAGGAGGTTCACGCCGACGAGCACGTCGAAGGCACCCTCGCGCAGCTCCTTGAGCAGTTCCACCCGCTCGAAGGCGTCGAGCTCGCTGTGAAGCCAGCGGCAGCGGACCTTCCGCTCCTGAAAGTAGGCGGCGAGGTCCTCGGCGAGCTTCTTGGTGAGCGTGGTGACGAGCACGCGGTGGCCCGCGGCCACGGTCCGCTCGATCTCCCCGAGCAGGTGGGGCACCTGGTTCTTCGCCGGCACGATGTCGATCACGGGGTCGAGCAGCCCCGTGGGGCGGATCACCTGCTCGATCACCTCGCCGCCGGTGCGGCCCAGCTCCCAGGCGCCGGGCGTGGCGGAGACATAGATCGTCTTGTCGAGCTTCTTCTCCCACTCCTCGAACATGAGGGGCCGGTTGTCGAGCGCGCAGGGCAGTCGGAAGCCGTGGTCGACGAGCGTGAGCTTGCGGCTGCGGTCGCCGGCGTACATGCCGCGGACCTGCGGCACGGTGACGTGCGACTCGTCGACGAAGAACAGGTATTCCTTGGGGAAGTAGCTGAAGAGCGTCTCGGGGGTGCTGCCGGGCGGCCGGCCGGAGAGCGGCCGCGAGTAGTTCTCGATGCCGGGGCAGAAGCCGGCCTCGAGCAGCATCTCGATGTCGAACCGCGTCCGGGCGGAGAGCCGCTGCGCCTCGAGAAGCTTGCCCTGCGACTTCAGCTCCTCGAGCCGCTCCTCGAGCTCCCGCCGGATCTCCCCCACGGCGGCCTTGATGCGGTCCTCGGGCATGACGAAGTGGCGGGCCGGGTAGAGGTAGGTCTCGTCCTTGCGGGCGGCCACCTCGCCGCTGGTCGGATGCGTGACCGCGATCGACTCGATCGTGTCGCCCCAGAACTCCACGCGCAGGGAAAGCTCGTCGTACGGGGGCCAGATGTCGACCGCGTCGCCACGGACGCGGAAGCGGCCCCGCTCGAGCGCCACGTCACTCCGCTCGTACTGCACGGAGACGAGCTTCTCCAGCAGCGCGTCGCGGGAGAGCCGCATGCCGGTCGCCAGCCGCACCACCATCGCCCGGTAGTCGTCCGGCGAGCCGAGGCCGTAGATGCACGACACGCTGGCCACAACCACCACGTCCCGCCGGCTCACCAGCGCGCTGGTCGCGGCCAGCCGCAGCCGGTCGATCTCCTTGTTGATCGCGGCATCCTTCTCGATGTAGATGTCGCGCTGCGGGATGTAGGCCTCGGGCTGGTAGTAGTCGTAGTAGCTG
>Ga0209598_10000101_pt1 | contig 62876 bp, 53 predicted proteins | sample M_140807_EF_Meta_FD_187317 | JGI IMG/M metagenome (GOLD analysis project Ga0209598, IMG submission 187317) | Freshwater microbial communities from Lake Montjoie, Canada to study carbon cycling - M_140807_EF_MetaG (SPAdes) (version 2) | ecosystem: Environmental > Aquatic > Freshwater > Lake... | reverse complement strand
CAAGCTCGCACTGCTGAACGAAATTCTGGGGCGCTCGCAGTACGGGCCCACGGTGTTCGGCTGCCAGGCGCCCGACAGTGGCAATGCCGAAATCCTGGCCCACTACGGCACTCCCGAGCAGAAGCGCCGCTTCCTGCAGCCTTTGCTGGATAACGAGATCGTCTCGTGTTTTGCCATGACCGAACCGCAAGGCGGTGCCGACCCCAAGGTGTTCAAGACCCGCGCGGTCCGAGACGGTGACCACTGGGTCATCAGCGGGCAGAAATGGTTTGCCTCGCACGCGCGATTCGCCGAGTTCCTGATCGTCATGGCCGTGACCGACCCTGAGGCCTCGCCGTACAAAAGCATGTCGATGTTCATCGTGCCCCGCAACACGCCCGGGCTGGAGTTCGTGCGTGATGTCGGCTTTGCCACTGAAAAAGCGGCCACCCACGCCTACCTGAACTTCGATGAGGTTCGCGTGCCCGTCGATCACATGCTGGGCGGCCGCGGCGAGGCCTTCGTGGTTGCGCAGGTCCGATTGGGCGGCGGTCGGATTCATCACGCGATGCGCACCATTGGCGAGGCGCGCCGCGCACTCGACATGATGTGCGAGCGGGTCATTTCACGGCACACTCAAGGTGAAATGTTGGCTGAAAAGCAAATGGTGCAGGAGAAACTGGCGGACTCATGGATCGAGCTTGAGCAGTTCCGGCTGCTGGTCCTGCGCACCGCCTGGCTGATCGACAAGCACAAGGACTACAGGAAGGTTCGCAAGGACATCTCGGCGGTGAAGGCGATCATGCCAAGGGTGCTGCACGACATTGCCTCGCGTGCGCTGCTGCTGCACGGGTCACTGGGCATCTCCGACGAAATGCCCTTTGCCCATCTGGTGATGCAGTCGTTCCACGTCGGTCTGGCAGACGGCCCGGTCGAAGTGCACAAAGCCACGCTGGCCAAACAGATGCTGCGCGACTACACCCCCAGCGAAACCCTCTTTCCCGCTTATCACCTGCCGCTGCGCCGCGAACACGCCATCGAAAAATACCGTCAGGCGCTCGAGCACATCGTTGTGTGACGGTTCGGGCTCAGGTCAGCGCATCTGCTCGCGTCGAGTCAGCCCACCTTCACAATGAACTCGAAGGTGGTTCCAACACCCGGCTCGCTCCTGACACTGATCTGCCCGCCCATCAGCTGGACCAGACGCTGGGAGATCGCCAGACCCAGCCCACTGCCCCCATGTCTGCGAGTAGTCGATGTGTCGCCCTGGCTGAAGGGCTTGAACAGTCTCTCGATGCTGGCTTGCGTCATTCCGATCCCGGTGTCATGCACAGTGCATCGCAACAGGCCCGCATCCGGCATGTCGAGTCGCGCCACCACCTCGCCCGAATCGGTGAATTTCACCGCATTGCCCAGCAGATTCAGCAACACTTGTCGCAAACGCAGGGCATCACCGATCACTTCTGCTGGCACCGAATCATCGACGTCTGCACACAGTGAAATCCCCTTTTCACGCACCCTGACTTGCAAGAGCTGCAGCGCCTCGTGCAGGCATTGCCGCGGATTGAAGGGCAATTCATCGATCGGCATTCGACCGGCATCGATACGCGAAAAGTCGAGAATGTCGTTGATGACCGCCATCAAGGCGTTGCCGCTCAGCTGCAGCGTCTCGACAAAGTCGCGCTGCTGGGCATCGAGATCAGTGGACAGCATCAGTTCGGTCATGCCGATCACCCCGTTCATCGGTGTGCGAAGCTCATGACTCATGACGGCCAGAAACTCGGTGCGCGCCTTCATGGCTGACTCGGCCACTGCACGTTGGATTTCCGAACGGTTGCGTTCCGCAATTTCCTGCTCGACCTGAACCCGCAGCGCGGCGTTGTCCCGGCGCAGAATCATCTGCGCAACGACCTGCCTGGCAAGGACTTGAAGCGCATCCCGCTGCACTTCCGTGATTTCACGTGGCACCCGGTCGATGACACACAAGGCACCCAACGGTTGGCCGTTCGGTGCAACCAGAGGGGCGCCTGCGTAGAAGCGCAAATGAAGATCACCGGTCACCAGCGGATTGTCAGCGAACCGGGGATCAAGGGTCGCATCATTCACCACCAGCGGTTCTTCGGGGTTCAGGATCGAATGCGCACAGAATGAGGTCTCTCTGGTGGTCTGCTCATCGGTCATGCCCACCCGGGATTTAAACCATTGCCGCTGCGAATCCACCAGACTGACCAGCACGATCGGGGTCTCGAAGATATGCGCGGCCAGACGCGTGATGTCGTCGAACGCCTTCTCGGGTTGGGTATCGAGAATCTTGAAGGACTGCAGCGTCTGCAGTCGATCAGCTTCATCGATCGGTAATGGCGCAGCAGTCATTAGCGTGTGTGGGTCAGAAAAGGACGGTACTGTAGCTCAGGCCAGAAAGGCCCGTACCCGCTGCGTGATGAAATCACTGGCAGCAGCACCGGGAATCGGTCTGTAGGCCAGATGGCCTGTCAGTGAATCGATCTCGGCCAGCTCGGCCGAGGCAATGCCCTGAGCAATCTGCCGGGCCGACTCGATGCCCAGCAAGCGGTCCTGGGTACAGGGCAACACCAGCACCTGAGCGCGCACCCGGGCCAGTGCAGCCTGCAGGTCACCTCCGAACGGGGCCGACACATCATGCGCACCCGAGGCCTGGTAGCGGCGCACGATGCTCCAGGCGTCCCATTTCGCAAAGCGCTCGCCGATGATCTGTGCTTCGTCTTCAGCCGCCTCACCGATCGCCTCGAGATAGGCATCAGTGACCGTCCAGGCGAAATAGTGCCGCCCGGCCGCACCCAGCCCCTGCACAGGCTGCTCGATGTAAGCCCCATCCTGCCAGCGCGCATCGAGTTCGATGAAATCGATCATGCGGCGCGTCGCGTTGCGAATGACCTGCCCGCTTCGCCAGGCCGGAACGATCAGCACCGCCTTGCGCACTGATTCCGGATGGTGGATCACCCATTCCAGCGACTGGAACGCACCCATCGAAACACCGGCTACTGCATGCAGCGGTGTGTCGCCTAGGCCGAGCCCCTCGGTCATCAGCCGGTGCTGGGCATGGACCATGTCGCGAATGCTGTAGCGGGGAAAGGCCCCGCGCAGGCCATCAGCCGGCTGTGAGGAGCGCCCGCCGCCAATCGAATCGCTGCAGACCACGCAGAATCGATCGGTGTCGAAAGCCCGACCCGGCCCGACATGACCGAGCACGCCGTTGCGGTCATGGCTGGTGCCGGGCATCACCAGGATCACATTGTCGCGTCGGGCATTCAATTGCCCATGCACCGTGTAGCCGATGCGCAGGCGGTCGATCGACTCGCCCGATTCGAAACGGAAATCCGGAATCTCGAACAGATCGTCCTTCATCACTGCCGCCCTGGGGTGTGTGCTCATGGTTTACTGTGCCCGTGATTGCGTCGGCGCATGTTCCGTTTACTGCACGGCGCCCAGCCCCCATCCCCACTGTTTGACCCGCCATGCCCGGTTCTCGCACCTATCGCGCCATCACCCTGGATCTGGACGACACGCTGTGGCCAGTCGGCCCCACGCTGGTCGAAGCCGAGGCCACCCTGGGTGAATGGATGCGCGAGCACGCGCCCCGCACAGGCGCTCTGTTGAGCCCGGACACACGCGCTGCGATTCGCAAGGAGGTGATGGTCGAGCATCCGCAGCACGCGCATGACCTGGGGTTCTTGCGTCGCGAGACCCTGCGTCGCGCGATGATGCTGGCCGGCGAAGACCCGACGCTTGCCGAGGCCGCCTATGCAATCTTCCTGCAAGCGCGACAGCGCGTGACCTTCTTCCAGGATGTCCTGCCGGTCTTGCAGCGATGGTCCACCCGCTACCGCTTGATCGCCATCAGCAACGGCAATGCAGACCTTGCCCGGGTGGGGCTGTCGCCTTACTTCCTGGCCGCGGTCAGCGCGCACGAAATGGGCTTTGCCAAGCCGGATCCGCGCATGTTCCATGAAGCCTGCCGGCTGGCGGATGTGGCTCCCAATGAGGTGCTGCATCTGGGCGACGATCCGCACCTGGATGTGATCGCAGCCCGTCAAGCCGGTCTGCAGGCGGCCTGGATTCGCCGCCCGATGCTGGCACATCGCCACCCCGCCGATGCCTGCGGACCGGATGCGCCCTTCGAAGACCTCTACGCCATCGACGCCCTGCTCAAGCACCCCGACTGACTCCAGACACAGCCCATGCCACTTGATGCCGCACCCTTTGCCCCGCGCCATATTCAACCCTTCGCGGCTCAGGACATCCGAAGCCTGATCACCACGCAGGCCAGTCGCAGGGCCCATCACCCGTACCTGATCTGGCGTCCTTTTGACGGCGCTCGTCGCGTCTGGACCTACGGGCAATTTGCCGACACCGTGGCCCGCTTTGCAGGCGGCCTGCATGCCCGCGGCGTGCGCCCCGGCGACCGGGTGCTGGTGCATCTGGACAACTGTCCTGAGGCGATCATTGCCTGGTTCGGCTGTGCCTGGATGGGTGCGATTGCGGTCACCACCAACGCCCGCTCGAGCGAAGACGAGCTCAGCTACTTCGCCAGCCATGCGGGCTGTGTCGCTGGCATCACCCAGCCGAAATTTGCCGCGCTGGTCAATGCCGCCTGCAAGGGGCTGAAGTGGCTGGCCATCACCACCACCGACAACGGCGATGCGGCAGGCACCGGCACACCTTCGAAGGCCGACGCATTCGAATCGATCGACGGCGACCCGACCGCGCTGCCCGGACGGCCTCACGATCCACTGGCACCCTTCAGCGTGCAGTACACCTCGGGCACCACCTCGCGCCCCAAGGGCGTGTTGTGGACCCATGCCAATGCGCTCTGGGGTGCGCGCATCAATGCCAGCCATCAGGCACTGCGCGCCGATGATGTGCACATGGTGACCCTGCCGCTGTTCCACACCAATGCGCAGGCCTACTCGATGCTGGCCACGATGTGGGCCGGCGCAACCGCGGTCGTCAATCCGCGATTTTCAGCCAGTCGCTTCTGGGAGGTGTCGCTGCAGGAGGGCTGCACCTGGGCCTCGGTGATCGGCTTCATCCCGAAGGCACTGATGGATCAGCCGGTGCCGCAGCATCGGTATCGCCTGTGGGGGACCGGGGTGTGCGAGCCCCCATGGGATGCGCATTTCAAGGTCAAGACCCTGGGCTGGTGGGGCATGACCGAGACCATCACCCATGGCACGGTGGGGTTGGTCGATCTGCCCAATGCATCGATGTCGATGGGGCTGCCCGCACCCGAGTACGGCATCCGGATCGAGGTCGACGGGCGTGATGCACTGCCCGGTGAGACCGGCGAGTTCCTGATCAAGGGCGTGCGAGGCCTGTCGCTCTTTGCCGAGTACCTGAACAACCCGCAGGCGACTGAGGATTCATTCGATGAGCACGGCTGGTTCAAGACCGGTGATCGGGTGACGCTGGGCGAAGACGGCTGGCTGTATTTCGCCGACCGCTCAAAGGACATGCTCAAGGTCGGTGGCGAGAACGTGGCCGCTTCCGAAATCGAGCAGGTGATTGCCGTCGTGCCGGGCGTGCTCGAGGTCGCGATCGTCGGACTCAAACACCCGATGCTCGATGAGGTGCCGGTGGCCTTCGTGCGCGCTCAGGCAAACGATGATGCTTCGAGGGCTGCGCTGGTCGCCGCAATCAACACGGCCTGCTCGACCACGTTGTCCGGCTTCAAGCAGCCCCGGGAAGTGCGCATCGTCGAGGAATTGCCGCGCTCGACGCTCGAAAAAATCAACAAGGCGGCCTTGCGGCGCATGCTCAATCCGTCCGCCTGAACGGGAAACCACCATGACCGCCACCGCAATCGACGCCTCGCAATTGCCAGACGACTTTATCCGGATACGACCCGACTGGGTTGCCGGATACAGTGAGCCGGCCATCGAACCCGATCTGCCGATCATTGATCCGCACCATCATCTCTGGGTCCACGCCGGAGTGCCCTACTTGCTGCCCGAACTGCTCGCCGATACGAACACCGGGCATCGGATCATCGCGACTGTCTTTGTTGAATGCCGGGCAATGTACCGCGCTCGGGGCACGCTTGAGACGCGTTCGCTGGGCGAGACGGAATTTGCCAATGGCATTGCTGCGATGAGCGCGAGCGGACTGTTCGGAGCCACACGCGCCTGCGCTGCCATTGTCGGCAATGTTGATCTGAGGCTGGGCGCGCGCGCGCGCGATGCGCTGCAGGCGCATGTGGCGATCTCGGGCGGGCGCTTTCGCGGCATCCGGAATGTCTCCGCCTGGCACGCGTCGGGCATCCGTGCAACCAGTGCCAATCCGCCTGAGGGTCTGCTGCTGGACCCGGAATTCCGCAAGGGCTTTGCATGCCTCGCACCCCTCGGTCTGAGCTTCGATTCATGGCTAGTGCACACCCAGCTCGATGACTTTCTCGATCTGGCGCGGGCATTTCCCGACACGACGCTCGTGCTGGACCATGTGGGCGGACCACTCGGCATCGGCCTGTACCGAGGCCGACGCGACGAGGTGTTCACCGAGTGGCGCAGTCGGATCCAGGCGGTTGCACAGTGCCCCAATGTCCACGTCAAACTCGGTGGTCTGGGCATGCACACGCCAGGTTTTGATTTCCACCTGAAGAATCAGCCGCCCTCATCGGAGGAACTCGCTCAGGCCTGGCGCCCTTACATCGAGACCTGCATCGACGCATTCGGCGCAGATCGGGCCATGTTCGAGAGCAACTTCCCGGTAGACAAGGGCACCTGCGGCTATGGGGTCCTGTGGAATGCGTTCAAACGCATTGCTGCCGGATGCTCTGATACAGAAAAGCAGGCGCTTTTTTGCGGCACCGCTGCCAAGGTCTATCGGATCGAAACAGCTGACATGGCGAACCCCTGAGCTGATCGCTCAAGGGCGCGCGCAGCGCTAAAGCAGCTTGAAGAGGCGTGGCAGCACCAGGGTGAACCAGGGCGCAGCGATCACCACCGCCAGCCCGATGCACATCACCGCAATGAAAGGCAGCATCGCCCGGGAGGCTCGGTCGATGGTGATTTCCGCGATCCCGCTGGCGATGAACAGGCCCACACCCACCGGCGGCAGGAACAAGCCAATCCCGACCGCGGCCACGATCACGATCGAATAATGGATCGGATCGATGCCCAGCTGGATTGCAACCGGCAGCAGACTGGGCAGCAGGATGACCACCGCCGGCAAGCCCTCAACGACTGCCCCGAAGATGATGAACACCACGGCGGTTGCGATCAGGAACACGATCGAGCTACCCGGCACCAGGGTCATCACCCCGATCAGCATCGCTGGCAGTTGCTGGACTGTCAGGAACCATGAAATCAGCCCAGCTGCAGCCAGCAACAGTCCGACCGACCCTGTCACGACGCATGACTGGATGAGGATTTCGGGCAGATCACTCCAGCGAATTTCGCGATAAACGAACAGGCCGACGATGGCCGCATAGAGCACGGCGATCACCGAGGCTTCAGTGGGTGTCGTGATGCCGCCCAGGATGCCGCCGAAAATGATCGCTGGCATGCCCAGCGGAATAAGTGCCCGGGCGAAGGCAGCGCCGATCTCACCCAGACTCGGGCGCGGTGCAACCGCGATCCCGGCCCGTCCAGCCATCATCCAGATGTGGCCCATCAGGGCCAGTGAAATCACCACGGCCGGAACGAAGCCTGCAGCAAAGAGCGCAGCCACCGACAAACCGGCAATCGAGCCAATCACGATCATCAGAATGCACGGTGGCACCAGGATGCCCATGGCAGAGGCCGATGAGACGATTGCAACAGCCTGCTCGCGGCTGTAACCCGCGCGCACCATCGATGGGATCGTGGTTGATGCCACCGCCGAGACATCGGCGACGGTGGAGCCGGAGATCCCGGAGAACACATACTCGGCCACGACCACCGCCATGCCCAGGCCGCCGCGCACCCAGCCGACCAGTGCAATCGCGAGGTCGACCAGCCGATGCGCGATGCCGCCGGTCTCCATCAGCGCACCGGCCAGGATGAACAAGGGAAACGAAAGCAGCACGAAGGAGTCGACCTGATGCAGCATCTGCTGCACGCTGGTGGCCAATGCCGCCGGCGATGCAATCAAGGCACCGACAAATCCCGCTCCTCCGACTGCAAACGCAACCGGTGCGCCAATCAACAACATGGCCAGAAAGATCACAACAACCAGAATCACGTCGATTGACCTCGCTTCAGGGCTGCGCTGATCGCATAGAAAATGATCAGCGCGCCGCCTGCCGGCAAGGCCGCGTAAAAGGACAGCATCGGCAACTCCAGCGCATCAGTGACCTGACGGCTGGCGACCGGATAGATGCCATACCCACCCGCCAGCAGCACGCAGCCAAACGCCACCGTGATCAGGGTCACCAGATGATCGGCCCAACGCGCCGCAGCGGGCCCGAGACGGTCGACCAGCAGCCGCATCCGGAAATGCGCGCCCCGTTTGACCGCCACGGCCGCACCCAGAAAGATGATCCAGATGAAACTGAGACGGGCCACCTCGTCATACCAGGGGAAGGTGGCCTGCATCACGTAGCGGCTAAAGACGCCCAGAAAGACGTCGCCGACCAGCACCACCATCAGGGCCATGCAGACCCGTTCGATGATCACCTTACTTGCGTGCAGCGGCATTGGCAGCCGCCACCCACTTGTCGTACAGATCCTTGCCGACCTTGCCTTCAATGAACTTATAGACCGGCTCCGCCCGCTTCTGGAACTCCTTCAGATCCTTCACCTCATTGACCTGGACGCCTTTGACGCGCATCTGTGCCATTGAATCAGCGTCGGCCTTCACTTCGTCGAGGCGGTGCTGCGCGCAGGTATCGAGCATGGTCTCGTCGATCACCTTGCGCAGATCAGCCGGCAAGGACTTGTACTTGGTACTGGCCATCATCCAGATCGCCGGCGGGTAGGAATGCAGGGTCTTGGAGTAGTACTTGGTCACTTCCGGAAACTTGTCTGAAACCATCGTGGTCGGCGGCAGTTCAAGTCCATCGATCGTGCCCTGCTTCATCGCCAGATAGACCTCGCCCCACTGCATTGGCACCGGGTTGGCGCCGAACAGCTTCATGGTCTCGGAAATCGTCGGGATGGGCGGGACGCGAATCGTCTGGCCCTTCAGGTCATCGGGTGTGAAGACCGGCCGCTTGTTGGACAGGACATTGCGAAAGCCGAAGCCGCCGCCATAACAAAAGCCCTTCGCGCCCAGCGGCTCAAGACGCTTCATCAGATCGGCACCCAGAGGTCCGTCGACCACCTTCCAGATGTGCTCGCGCCCCTGCCACAGAAAGGGAATATCCGGCACGAGGAACTTCGGGTCGAACTTGCCACCGATTGAGGGCGTGATGATCGCGCCGATGTCGACTGTGCCCAATTGCATGCCTTCGAGCATCACGGTTTCGTTCTTGACCAGTTGGCCTGCCGGATAGACCTCGATCTTCAGGCGTCCGTTGCTGCGGGCTTCGGCCAGTTCCTTGAACTTGACTGCAGCAGTCGAAAATGGATTGTCCGGGCCGACGATGGTCGCCAACTTGAGCACGACCGGAGTCTGGGCTGATGCAGCAGAAGCCATCGCAGACAAGGCAAGCATGAACGCGATGCGGGTCGGGGTGTGGGCCATGGTGGATGTCGTCCTCGTCGGTGTCCCCGTCTCTGGACGGGTGTGCGGTTCAGTGTGACCGGTTCATGGCCTTGTACTGTGCGTGCGCCGCATGCGTCAAGCACGACCACCCCGGACCTGGCACGCGTTTGAGCCAGGATGCGAAAAGCGGTACACGCTGCGCCCGGACTGTGTCGCGCGGCAGCCCGCAAACCAGCTCTGCTTGCGACAATGCAGGACGTCGACTTCACCGCAAGGCAGACCGTCATGCCGCTCAGTTCACGAGGCATCGCTTACGACTCAATCGACCTGACTGCGCCATGGAAAACGCGCGGCAAACCGGTCATCTTCTTGCATGGGATCGGTGCCAACCGTCATACCTGGGCCGAATGGCTCGATCCGCTTGCAGCGCGTCACCCGATCATTCGCTGCGAGTTGCGCGGCTTTGGCGAGTCCGCATCCCTTCCGGAGAACCAGCCCCTGCTCGATGTCATCCTCGGCGATGTCCTCGATCTGATGCCCTCAAACGAAGCAGTGCATCTCGTTGGCGAGTCGGCCGGCGGCACCTTCATGCTGGCACTCGCGCTGCGCTACCCCGAGCGGGTCGCGTCGGTCACGATGAGCAATGCCGCGGTCGTCGGCCAGCAGGTGGGGCAACTCGACCGCTGGCGCCCCTTGTTCGCGCAAGGCGTGGACGCCTGGAACGATCACATGATGGAGAACCGCTTTGCCGCGGGGGCGATCGATGAGCCAGCCTTCAAGTGGTATCGCAACCAGCAGGGCCTGAGCAAACCGGAATCGGTCCTTGCAATTGCCGACCTGCTGGCCTCGATGGACCTGCGTGATGAGCTCCCGCAACTCAAACCCCCATTGCTGCTGCTGATGCCAGATGCCAGCCCGTTCATTGCTCTGTCGATGTACGACGATCTGCGTCTCTGGCTGCCGAAAGCCCAAATGCATGTCTTTGAAGGGGTTCGGCACGGCCTGCCGTATTCGCACGGACGCGAATGCGGGCGGCTTCTGGCAGACTTCCTCCAAACACATGATGCGTAGCAGGAGACGAACATGAACAGCCACGACACCGTGATCCGAGGCGCCACTGTCATCGACGGCACGGGCGCACCCCGGCGCGTCGCCGATGTCGCGATCGACCAGGGCCGCATCACTGAGGTGGGTCGCATCTCCGCACGAGGCCATCGCGAGCTCAAGGCCGACGGCCTGCTGCTGGCCCCGGGCTTCGTCGACATTCATACCCACTACGACGGTCAAGCCGCCTGGGATAAACACCTGGCGCCCTCGAGCTGGCACGGTGTGACCACCGCGGTGATGGGCAACTGCGGTGTGGGCTTCGCGCCCGTTCTGCCGCACAACCAGCAGCGCCTCATCGAATTGATGGAGGGTGTGGAAGACATCCCCGGCACCGCGTTGCATGAAGGCCTGCCCTGGACCTGGGAGTCCTTCCCGCAGTTTCTGGATTTTCTCGACACGCTGCCACGCGACATCGACCTGGGCACTCAGGTGCCACACGCCGCCATGCGTGTGCACGCCATGGGCGAGCGCGCGGTGGCGCGCGAACCCGCCACCGCCGATGAAATCGAGCAGATGGCCCGCATTGCAGGCGAGGCGATTCGCGCCGGTGCGCTCGGTTTTTCGTCGTCGCGCCACATCAATCACAAGAGCATTCGGGGTGAACCGGTTCCAACGCTGCGTGCCGAGACCGATGAACTGGTGGCCATCGCACGGACGGTGGGCAAGGCAGGCGGCGTGCTGCAATTCGTGAGCGACCAACTGCACAAACAGGAAGAGCTTGATCTGCTGGAGCGCCTTGGGCGCGAATCCGGCTCACTGGTGTCGATTTCGGTTGCGCAGTTCGATGGCCGCCCCGACATGTGGAAAGACACCCTGGCCCATTGCGCACACGCGGCGCAACGCGGCGTGACCCTGCGCGGCCAGGTGGCCGCACGTGCGGTCGGGCTGCTGCTGGGTCTGGACGTCACGCTCAACCCCTTCCTCTACAGCCCCGCGTACCGTGCCATCAAGGACCTGCCCTTGGCCGAGCGGGTGGCCCGCATGCGCGACCCGCAGGTACGCCGCGCCATCATCGAGGGCAATCAGGTCGACAAGAAGGGCCTGTTGGGCAGCCGCATGATCGATTCCTTCGATGGCATGTTCCGCCTGGGCACGCCGCCCAATTACGAACCCGATCCGGCCACGTCGGTGGGCGCTACAGCGACGCGCGACCAGCGCTCGCCGCTGGAGGTGGTCTACGACTGGCTGCTCGAAGACGATGGGCGCGCACTCATCTACACGCCATCGCTCAATTGGAGCGGCCAGAACCTGGACGTGGTGCGCGAGATGCTGCTCAATCCGTACGCCATCCCCGGTCTGTCCGATGGCGGCGCGCATGTGGGGAGCATCTGCGATGTGAGCTTTCCGACCACGCTGCTGCAGTGGTGGGGGCGCGACCGGCCCCATGGACGCATTGATCTGGAAACCCTCATCGAGCGGCAGTGTCGGGCCACGGCCCATGCCGTGGGTCTGACCGACCGGGGCGTGATCATGCCGGGTGCCAAGGCCGACCTGAATCTCATCGACTTCGAGAACCTGCGCTTGCATGCCCCTCAGGTGGTGCGGGACCTGCCCGCAGGCGGACGGCGCCTGATGCAGCGCGCCGACGGCTATCGACACACCTTCGTGAACGGCGTGGAAATCATGCACAACGGCGAGGCCACTGGCGCGCTGCCGGGCAAGCTGGTGCGCGGCGCGCAACGCATCGCAGCGACCGCCCGCTGAAGCACCCGGGCGGCTTATCCGGGGTCCTCAACCGATCGTCCGCGAAGCCACCAATGGGTCGCCAGGCCAGCCATAGTCAGGTCTCAAACCGTTCGAACCGTTCCTGCCATGTCGTCACTGCCGCGCCCCATCAGCCTCGCTCTACCACTTCTGCTGGTCGCCAGCCTCCTGGCTGGCTTTTATCATTCGCCCGCCGGCGCGCAGTCGCGCAGCGCATCCGAGCCAATGAACTGCGGCAGCTCATACGCCTGGTGGGCGGGCGCAACGCCCAGGTAGCGCTCGATCTGAACCAGGCAAGTCTGCGCCGCACAGCCTTGCGACAGCGACGAAGCCCCGGCGTCTCGGGTCAGGGTGTTCGGGTTGCCATGAAGATCGAGTGAACCCGAATCTCCCGGCACCTGCGGCGACCACCAGGCCCCGGTCGAGAGCTTGACCACCCCGTCGCGCATCGCATCCGAGACGCGCGCCCCCGCCAGACAAGCGCCCCGGTCGTTGAAAAGCCGGACCAGATCGCCATCGACAATGCCCCGCGCAGCCGCATCGGCCGGACTGATCATCACCGGCTCTCGACCCGCCACCTTGTTGCCCAGGCTATACGCCGAGTGATCGAGCTGGCTGTGCAGCTTGGTGTGGGGCTGATCGGACAGCATGTGCAATGGGAAGCGCTGGGCCAGCGGGCTGCCCAGCCATTCGGCCGGCTCGAACCAGGCAGGATGCCCCGGACAATCCGCATAGCCCCAGGCATCGATGCGCTCGCTGAACAGTTCAATGCGACCGCTGGGCGTGCCCAGCGGTTGCGCCACAGGATCGGCACGGAAGGCTTCGAGCGTCACCACCGGTCGATCGTTGTCCGGCAGTCGCACCCCGCCCGCACTCCAGAATGCATCGAACTCGGGTAATTCGACGTCGAGCTTTGCCAAGCGCTCCCGCGCACCGGCATACAAGGACTGCAGCCACTGCCGGGCATCCCGGCCCTCGGTAAAGGTGGCCTCGCAACCCAGCACTCGGGCGATGTCGCTGAAGATCGCATAGTCGTCGCGGGCCTGACCCGGTGGCTCGCAGACCTTGCGCATGGCGATCATGAGCGGATCGCGGGTTGCGTGGCCGATGTCATCGCGCTCGAGCATGGAGCTTGCCGGCAGCACGATGTCGGCCATTTTCGCGTGGGCATTCCAGAACTGCTCGTGCACCACGATGCTCTGGGGCTTGTGCCATGCGCGAGCCAGCCGATGCAGGTCCTGATGGTGATGGAAGGGATTGCCACCGGCCCAGTACACCAGCCGGATGTTCGGATAGCGGCGGTTCTGGCCACAGTAGGTGAAGGGCTCGCCGGGCGACAGCAGCATGTCGGCAATCCGGGCCACCGGAATGAAATCGGACACCGCGTTGTCGCCTTGCGGCAGCACCGGCCCGGGCAGCAGCCGGTGCGGGCTGCCCACTGCGTTGGAGGGTCCGTAGGCAAAGGCAAAGCCGCCACCCGGCAGGCCGATCTGTCCGAGCACGGCAGCCAGCCCAACCGCTGACCAGAAGGGCTGCTCGCCATGATCGGCGCGCTGCAAGGACCAGGCGACATTGATCAGGCAGCGCGTCTCGCTCATCTGTGCGGCCAGATCGCGCAGACGCTGTGCCGACACCTGAGCAATCGGTGCAGCCCATTCAGCATCACGCACCACCCCGTCGATTCGACCCAGCAGGTAGTCGGCCCAGCGCTCGAAGCCCACGCAAAAACGCGCCAGAAAGGCCGCATCGTGCCGGCCTGCCCGAATGATCTCGCAGGCCAACGCGAGCATGACAGCGGTGTCGGTGCCCGGTCTGATCGGAATCCACTCGACCATCTCGCGAGGCACCTCGAGGTCGGCACGGACCGGACTGAAATTGATCAGCCGACATCCGGCACCCGCCAGCGCAGCCAGCCCCGATGGCAAGCGGTGCTCCGAAGCGGCACCAGCCCCCACCTGGGCGTTGCGTGCCGGTGCGCCACCAAAACTCACGAAGAGCCGGGTATGGGCCGCAAGCGTGCCCCAATCGTGCTGGTTGCCCAGCAAGTGATCCATCGAGCAGATCACATGGGGCAGCAGCGCGCGCCCGGCACCCAGGCTGTAGCTGTCGACATGACGCACATAGCCACCGCTTGCATTCAGAAAGCGATGCACCTGGCTCTGCGCATGATGAAAGCGCCCGGCACTCGACCAGCCGTACGATCCGCCGAAAATCGAGTGATTGCCATGTGCATCGATCACGCGTCGCAGTTCACTGGCCACCAGTTCAATGGCCCGCTCCCACGACACCTCCACGAAGGGCTCCTGCCCTCGTCCCGGTCCATGGCTCGCCGCGTCGGGCACCTCGCCGCGTTCATGCGCCCGCAGCCAGCCCGCGCGCACCGCCGGTTGCTTGATGCGCAAGGGCGAGTGATAGGCATCCCACATCGCCAGACCGATCGGTGACGGCGACGGGTCGCCCCGGTAGGGCCCAAGGCCCACGGCCTGCCCGTCCTTGCGCAGCACTTCATAGGCGCCCCAGTGGGCACTGGTGAGTTCGAGATCGAGTGGATTTGAATGGGCCATAGCGCCGATGCTAACGCTGTGCTGACCGTCGCCGCGAACTTCGACTGGATTCTGCGAAACACACTCTGGGCATCAGCGAAGCCATGGCTGGACAGCCCGAATGCGGTCAAGCCATCTCAGACGGATCGATACCTGAAATGAAGCCCTGCCCTGTCGCGTCGCACAGGGTAACCTTCGACTTCGCCTTCGATGCAACCGCACGCCACCGACGGAGCCTACTGCCATGACCCGCACCCATGATGAAAACGTCCGCGAAGACGTCCGCAATCTGATCCACCCCTACACGCCGCTGAACACCTTCGGGACCACCGGCCCGATGGTCATCCGCAAGGGCGACGGTGTGTATGTCGAGGACGATCAGGGCAACCGCTTTCTCGAAGGCATGGCAGGGCTGTGGTGCACCGCCCTGGGCTTTTCTGAAAAGCGCCTCGTCGATGCTGCGATCAAGCAGATGCAGGACCTGCCCTACTACCAGATCTTTGCGGGGCGCTCCAACGAGCCGTCCATTGAACTCTCCGAGCGCCTGCTTGCCATGACCCGCCATCTCGGCATGGACAAGGCACTCTTTGCCAACTCGGGTTCAGAGGCAAACGATGCCGCGGTCAAGGTGATCTGGTACTACTTCAATGCGATCGGCAAACCCGAGAAGAAAAAACTGATTGCCCGCGAACGGGGCTACCACGGTGTGACGGTGATGGCGGCAAGCCTGACCGGCATCCCCTACAACCACACCGACTTCGACCTGCCGATCGGACGTGTGCTGCGCACCGGCTGCCCGAGCCTGTATCACTCGACGCATCCGGGCGAGACCGAAGAGCAGATGGTCGATCGCCTGGTGGCCGACCTCGAAGCGCTGATTGCCCGCGAAGGCGCTGACACCATCGCAGCCTTCTTTGCAGAGCCGGTGCAGGGCGCAGGCGGCGTGATCGTACCGCCGGCTGGCTATTTCCCGAGAATTCAGGCGGTGCTGCGCAAGCACGACATCCTCTTCGTTGCCGACGAAGTCATCACCGGCTTTGGCCGCACCGGCGCCATGTTCGGCTGCGACACCTACGGCATCACACCGGACATCATGACCGTCGCCAAGGCACTGTCGAGCTCGTACATGCCGATCTCGGCCACCCTGGTGTCCAAGGTCATCTACGACGGTCTGGTCAAGGGCAGCGAGCGCAATGGTGCGTTCTCGCACGGGGTGACCTACGCCGGCCACCCGGTCGCCGCGGCAGTCGCGGTCGAGGCACTCAAAATCTACGAAGAGACCGACATCGTGGGGCATGTGAAGCGCGTCTCGCCGATCTTCCAGTCCCGCCTGGCCGCCTTGGGTGCCCATCCCCTGGTTGCCAACACCCGCGGCATCGGTCTGATCGGCGCCCTGGAAATCGTGCAGGACAAGGCCATGCGCAAGACCTTCGATCCGGCCAGCGGCGTGGTCGCCCGACTCGGCGCCGCCGTGCTGGAAGAGGGTCTGATCACCCGCGCACTGCGCGACACCATGGCGGTTTGCCCGCCGCTGATCATCACCGAAGCGCAGATCGGCGAACTCTTCGACAAGCTGGAGCGCGCGCTGAACACCACGCTTGCCTTCGCTCGCGATCGCAAGCTGGTGAGCTGAGTCAGGACATTCGCAGCCATGAAACAAGACCAGCGTCTCGATCTGGCCGAAGAGCTCATCTTGCTCGCCCTGGATGATGAGACCGGCCGTCTGGTGCGAGGTGGTGCTGCCGTCGCTGCGCTCGATCGAGCGGTGGCAGCCGCCTTGCTCATGGAGCTGGCGCTGGCACATCGCATCGATACCGATTCGAAGCGATTGTTTGTCATCTCGCCAGAGCCGATCGGCATTGCGCTGGCCGACGAGGTCCTCAATGAGATCGCCCAGTCGACCGAGGCTGAACCCAGCAGCCACTGGGTTCAGCGCCTGTCCTTGCGCGGTGAGCGGTATCGGGCCCAACTGATCGCGCAGCTGGTCGAACGCGGCATCCTCAAGGAGGTCGACCAGCGACTGCTGTGGGTCCTGCGCCAGCGCGCCTATCCGCAGACCGATGGTCGAGCCGAACAGGAAGTCAAAAGCCGAATCACCGCATTGATTCAAGGTGACGACATTCCGACTCCGCACGATGCCCTGCTCGTCGGCCTGGTCGATGCAGCCGGCCTCTTCCATGAAGTGATCGACCATGCGATTCTGTCGGGCTGTCGGCCTCGCATCACCCGGATTGCCAATCTGGAGGAGCTCAGCCGATCATTGCGACACACGATTCAGGGTCTGCAACGCGGCGTCTCAGCAGCCAACACCTGATCCGAGCCCTGACTTTCTCCTTTCTTCCGTATCCGCCTGAAATGACTGCATCCACAGCGACCGCCTTGCCGTCCTACGACAATGGCTTGAGCGACACCCGCCTGCTCGGCGAGACCATCGGTTCCGCCTTTGATCGCACCGTTGAGCGCCACCCCGATCGGGAAGCGTTGGTGGTGGCTCACCAACAGGTTCGCTGGACCTGGTCGGAACTGGCGAGGCGTGTGGATGCGCTGGCGGCCGGTCTGCTCGCCTGCGGGCTGGAGCCGGGCGACCGGATCGGCATCTGGGCACCCAACTGCTCTGAATGGGTGCTCACTCAGTTCGCAACCGCCAAGGCTGGCTTGATTCTGGTCAACATCAATCCGGCCTATCGGCGCGCCGAGCTGGAGTACGCGCTGAACAAGGTCGGATGCAAGGCGCTCGTGCTGGCGCCAGCGCTCAAGACCAGCGACTACCTGGCCATCATCAAGGACCTCGCACCCGAGCTGGACAGCTGCCCGCCTGGTGCCTTGCGCGCACACGCCCTGCCTCATCTTCGTACCGTCATCCGACTGGGCAGCGAGCCGACCCCGGGGCTGTTCAACTTTGACGACATCCCAGCCCGCGCCGGTGAAGCGCAAAGGGCGCGGCTGCGGGAGCTCGCCACCCGCCTGCAATTCGACGACCCGATCAACATCCAGTTCACCTCGGGCACCACCGGCTTTCCGAAAGGTGCGACGCTGACCCACCAGAGCATCCTGAACAACGGCCTGTTCGTTGCCCGAGCACTGCAATTTTCTGAGGCAGACCGGCTCTGTATCCCGGTGCCGCTGTATCACTGCTTTGGCATGGTGATGGGCAATCTCGGCTGCATGACTCACGGCGCAACCATGGTCTATCCCTCGGATGCCTTCGATCCGCTGGCGGTGCTCCAGGCGGTTCAGGATGAGCGCTGCACTGCCCTGTATGGCGTGCCCACCATGTTCATTGCCGAACTCGACCATCCCCGCTTTGCCGAGTTCGACCTGTCGTCATTGCGCACCGGCATCATGGCCGGCTCACCCTGCCCGGTCGAAGTCATGAAGCGGGTGCAAACCCAGATGAACATGCGTCAGGTCACGATCGCGTACGGCATGACCGAGACCTCGCCGGTGTCCACCCAAAGCTCAGTGGACGACCCGCTCGAGCGACGGGTCTCGACCGTCGGCCGGGTTCAGCCGCATCTCGAGGCCAAGATCGTCGACTCCGACGGTCGCATCGTGCCGCGCGGCATGACGGGCGAACTCTGCATTCGCGGCTACTCGGTCATGCGCGGCTACTGGGACGACCCTGAGAAAACCGCCGAAGCCATTGATGCCGCCGGCTGGATGCACACCGGTGACCTCGCCGTGATGGATGACGAGGGCTATGTGAACATCGTCGGTCGACTGAAAGACATGGTGATTCGCGGCGGCGAAAATGTGTATCCCAGAGAGATCGAGGAATTCCTCTATCGCCACCCCAAGGTGCAGGACGTGCAGGTGGTGGGTGTGCCCGATGTGAAATACGGCGAGGAGCTGTGTGCCTGGATCAGGCTGCGCGAAGGCACCACCGCCTCGGAAGACGAGATCCGCGAGTTCTGCCGCGGCCAGATTGCCCATTACAAGATCCCGCGCCACATCCGCTTCGTCTCCGAGTTTCCGATGACCATCACCGGCAAGGTGCAAAAGTTCGTGATGCGCCAGCAAACGATCGAGGCGCTGGGCCTGATCGAACAGAAGACTGCCTGAAATGAGCGCCCCGAATCAGAAAGAACAGTCTATTCGAGTCCTCATCCTGGATGCAGCCGGAGCACTGCTCGACGAAGTCGGCATCGAAGGCCTGACCACGACCGCGGTGGCGCGACGGGCCAAGATCAGCACGTCAACGCTGTACCAGCACTTCCCTGACAAAACCGCGATCCTGTATGCAACCATCGTTCATCTTCACGAACTCAGGCGAAAGTCCCTGCTCAAGCTGATCGAGCCGATTGCCACAGCCACGGACTGGCGAGAGCCTGTGACCAAGGCGGTGCTCGTTGCCTATGAGATGCGCAAAACCCAGCCGGGTGCGCGCTCTGCACGACGGGCGCTTCAGGCCTCGCCCGAACTGTGGCAGCTTGAACAGACGGTGATTGAAGAGCTGGCTGATTCGGTCGGAAAACTGTTTCGTGCTCGCAAACCCTCGCTGAAGCCGGCGGTTGCCAGGCGAATCGCGCTGGTCGGAGTGTCGATCTCGATCAACCTGGCCGACCTGGCCGATCTCTCACCCAAACGCGGCAAAGAGATCATCGACGAATTGATCAGTGTGCTGATTACCTACCTGGCTAAGCACCTCGACTGAGCTGGATCCGAATCCATCCGGATTCAAAATTTGCCGTGTCTTGTAGTCTTAACGAAGTGGCTCGTCGCTCGGCTAGAATTCGAAAAATTTTTTTCCAATCTTGCGGCCAAAGACAGGTGGACAGACAAAGCAAACCCCATTCGGTGTTTCGCGCCAACTCAAGCCGCTTGGCGGTGCTCTGCACCATCAGCCTTCTAGTGCCCGGTGTTCACGCCGCCGACCCGTCCCAGGAAATTGCCGACCTGAAGGCAAGGCTGCAAGCCCAACGCCAGCAACTCGAAGAGCAAAAGCGCCAGATCAGCGCTCAGGAAGCGCAACTACGCGAGCAGGAACGACTGTTGCAGGATCTGTCCAACCGGACCCGAGCGGCCACCGGAGCATCGGCGACAGCCGCAGCCGCAGCCGCAGCCACCGGATCATCGGCCGGCGAAACACTCACCGCACCGGCACGATCCGAAGACCCGACACGCAAAGAGATGTTGGCCCAGCCCAAAGGCCCCGAGCCGGTCACCACCCGCTTTGACGGCATCAAGGTTCATCTGGGTGGCGCATTGCGCACAACCGTCAACACCACCACCGCGCGGATGCAACCCGACGCGACCCCGTTTTTCGTGCTGCCCAAGGTCAATGGTGTCTCCGAAGGCACCACCAAGATCGATGCACGCCTGTCCTCATTGCTGTTTGCAATCGAAGGCGCACAGATCGGCGACTTCAAACTCGGCGGATCGATCTACGCGTATCTGTTCAACGGCGATCTGATGTCGGGCAAGTACGGCTTCTACCCGGGGTTTGCCTATATCGACGCCACCAGCGATCGCTGGCGCTTTGCTGCCGGCCTGCAGATGGATGTCTTCAGCCCGCTGATCCCGACCATGGTCGACCGCATGTCGGCGTTTGCCGGTTCGGGCAATCCCGGCAATTCCTTCAAGCCGCAATTGCGGGTCGAGCACACCGTGCCGATGGGTCAGGATCGATGGGTGCTGCAAGGTGCTCTGGCCGATGCCCTGGCCACCAACATCAAACCGCCAGCCAACGTCGGGCTGGCTGCAACAGTCAATGAGAACACCGGGCTGCCCAACGCCGAGGCCCGCATCGCCTGGATTCGAGGCAGGCCCGGTGATGACACATCCTGGGTGCCCTGGGCCCAGTGGACGCTCGGCCTATCAGGCGTGACCGGCAACTTCCGGTCATTCTCGATCGACAGCAACTTCAATGCGGTCGATCCGTACACCGCCCGAATCAATGGGGTGGCCCTCGAGGGCGCCTGGCGGATCGGCAAACAATTGGGAATCCAGGGTGAACTGTATTCGGGTCGCGGTCTGGGACAGTACCTCGCCACGATCTTCCAGACGACCAACCGCACCGGACAGGTGATCCCAAGCAAAGGCGGCTGGGGCGAGGTGGCCTGGTACTGGACCCCGGTGCTGCACAGCCATGCCGGCTATGCGGTCGATGAGGCCAGAGAATCTTATGTGGCGCCGGGCGGCTTCCTGCGGAATCAGACAGCCTTCTTGAACCTCTTCTACGACCCCAGCCCGAAGACCACGCTGGCCATCGAAGGCACCTGGCGCCAAACCAGTTACCGCGGACTGGGCGAGCACTCGGGGTATTCGCTGATGCTCTCGTCGGAATTGCGATTCTGAAAGAGCGCTTTTCTCCTTTCATCCTGAGCTGGAAAACACGATGAATTCAAGTCATGCACGTCTGCTCTGCGGCTTCTTGCTCAGCTCTGTTGCTGCCACCGCAGCGGCCCAGACCGACGCGCCGTCCAGCGCAGACGCCCTGGCCAAACAACTCGCCAATCCGGTCGCCGCCCTGATCAGTGTGCCGATCGAATTCACCTGGGATACCAAGGCCGGACCGAACCGCGATGGCGATATCTCCACACTGATCGTGAAGCCCGTCGTCCCGATGAGCCTGAACAGCGAGTGGAACCTGATCTCGCGCACCATCGCACCGATCATCCACTTCGACGACGTCATGCCAGGGCGCAGCGACACCGGCCTGGGCGACATCGTTCAGAGCTTTTTCTTCTCGCCCAAGGCACCGACAGCCGGGGGCATGATCTGGGGCGTCGGCCCGGTGCTCTCGATTCCGGTTGGAAAAGATGTTTTCTCGACTAAGCAGTGGGGGCTCGGGCCCACCGGCGTTGCGCTGGTGCAGAGCGGGCCCTGGACCTACGGTGTGCTGGTCAACCGGATCTGGGGCGTGGCCGGCGACCATGAGGGCAAGCCCTACATGAGCAGCCTGTTCGTACAGCCCTTCCTGTCCCATGCGTTTGGAGGCGGCAAGACGCTTGCCGTGAACTTCGAGGGCACCTACGACTACGCGCGGCACCAGGCCACTGTGCCCATGAACCTGACAGCCAGTCAGGTGATGAAGCTGGGCACTCAGATGGTCTCCTTCGGGGGCACGCTCAGGTACTACGTGGCCCGCCCCGACGGCGCGCCGCAATGGGGCCTGCGCTTCACCGCGACGCTGCTCTTTCCGAAGTGACCCCAGTCGCGAGCACGCCCCGTCACCCCATTCAGTCATCCGCTCATTCACCGTCACCTCAGAGGACCCGATGAATCTGCCGACCCATACCGACGCTGCCAAACGCTTCACCCGCTGTGCACTCAGCGCCGTCACGCTGGCCGTCCTGACCGCCTGCTCGACCAGCCCGACAATCGTCTCGGCGCCCGACGCCATCTACTCCGGCGGCGACATCCTGACGATGGCCGGCGCAACGCCCCAATACGCTGAAGCGCTGGCGATCGGTGGCGGGCGCATTCTCGCGGTCGGGTCACGCGCCGAAGTCATGAAACTCGCCGGACCGGATACGAAGCAGTTCAACCTGCAGGGCCAGACCCTGATGCCGGGCTTCATCGATGCCCATGGCCATCTGGTGTATGCCACGCACACGATGCTCGATGCCGACCTGGCCGGCGTCAGGAACATCCCCGAGTTGCTCGAGCGCCTGAAGAAGCACGCAGCCGAAACACCGGAAGGCCAGCGCGTCGTCGGAATGGGTTATCGCGCCGAGCAGATGGCCGAGAATCGGCATCCCACAGCGGCCGAACTCGACACCGTCAGCACCCGTCGCCCGATCGGGATTTCGGATGGCTCGGGCCATCACGGCGTGATGAACACCGCCTTGATGAATGAGCTCAAGCTTGGTGCGAACACACCGGACCCCGAGGGGGGCTTCTACAGCCGCAAACCCGGCACAAAAGAACTCTCGGGCCACGCCGCAGAATCCGCCTGGATGAGCGTGCTCGCCACTCGTGCGCCGCTCACCACCGAGCAGACCCGAAAAGGTGTGGGCCGCGCGGTGGCTTTGTGGACCGAAAACGGCATGACCACCGCAGCCGAACTGGGGCTGGGACTCAGTAGCGACGACATCCCGATCGCTCGAACCATTGTCAATGAGCAGCTTTTGCCCATCGACCTGGTGGTCTTCGCCAAGGCGGCATCCGCCGATCGCATCATCGATGCGGCCTACCAGATCGTGCAGGATCGCAGCAAGCCCAATACCGACACCGCAAGCGAGCTGCTCGCTGTTCGCCCGGACCTGGACAAGCGGTACATCAATCGGGTCCGACTGGCAGGCGTGAAGTTCTGGCTCGATGGCAGCATCGACACCATGTTCATGTCCCAGCCCTTCACCACCAATCCGCCGGGTGTCACGACCGCGAATTACAAGGGCCTGCGGGTCGACCCGCAGGAGCAGCTCGAAGCCGCACTGGACAAGCACTGGAAAGCCGGACGGCAAATCGCAGCCCATGCCATCGGTGATGAAGCCAATGAGCAATTCCTGCTGGCGCTGGAAGGCGTGATCCGCAAGAAGGGCATGAGCGATGAGCGCCCGATCTTCCAGCATGCGCAGTTCCTTCGACCCGACCAGATGGCCCGCATTCGTGCGGTGGGCGGCACACCGAGCTTCACCGCCGGCGGGCTCTTTCCGATGGGCGACTACATCTCTGGGCTGGTCGGTCCGGAGCGGGTCAACTGGGTGGGCGCTGCTGCGTCTGCTCAGAAGCAGGGCGTGAACTGGACCCTGAACACCGACTGGCCGGCTGGTGTGAGCCCGAGCCTGCTGTTCGCGGCCTGGAACGTGGTCAACCGAACCACGAAGTCGGGTAAGGTCTTCGTGCCGGCTGAGCGGGTCTCTGCCTATGACGCGATGAAGAGCATCACCATCAACGCGGCCTTCCAGTACAAGGAAGAACAGTCCAAGGGCACGCTGGAGGTCGGGAAACTCGCCGACATGGTGATCCTCGATCGCAATCCGGTGAAGGTGGACCCGATGGCGATCAAGGACATCAAGGTGATGCAGACGATCAAGGAGGGCTCAGCCGTCTACACCCGCGGTGTGGGACGCTGACGGTATGACCCGAGCCGGCCGAGCGCTCATGAGCTCGGCCGGTCGCCCGGATTGTCAGGCGCGTCCCTGCAGGCGAGCGCCCACTCGGTCGGCATACGAACGCGCCTTGAATGCGATCAGAATTCTCAGTGCACCGATCACCAGCGCCCAGGAACCAATCAGGTAGGTCAATGACAGCCCACCGGCCGCCGGATTGAGCAGCATCGCGGCACCAAACAGGATGGATAAGCCGCCCACCAGATAGAAGAGCCATTCACGCTCGGTGAGCGCCCGGATCCGATAGCCAAACAGCACCAGCATGACCCCCAGTGAAATGGCGACGAAGGCTGACAATGCCACCATGGCCAGCACGCTGACCGGCGGATTGACCAGCGCATAGGCGCCTGCAATCAGGGCCAGCACGCCGAAAACCAGCATGAACCAGAACCCATCGCGACTGCGATTGCTCAGTGCGCCCACCACATTGACGGCGCCGTCGACCAGGACTGAGGCTGCGAAATACAGCGCCAGACCGAGCAGTGCAAGCTCCGGCGCGGCCAGTGCAATCAGGCCCAGGATCACCGAGGCAATGCCTCCGATCAGAAATGCCCACCAGGAACGCTTGCAGAAAGTACGAACCGATTGACTGATGCCTGGCAGGTCTTTGCGTGATTGGACGTTCATCTGAAACCCATCATGTCGAAAGAAAAAAAATTTTCTTTCAGCCCTTCATGTTAATCCATCACGAATCGAAGACATTCGCCTCAAAGCGACGGCATCATCCCATCGGGCAAGCCAAACCGCAGGTAGGACTCACGTTCGAGTTGCACAAGCAGATCCACCTCCCAGGTGAGGTATTGCTGCATCGCCTCATGCACGCCGGACTGTCTTGCATAGGGCGGATACCACATGTCATCGGTCGGTGTGAGCAAGCGCGGGTCGTCATCGCCCGAGCAGGCCTCGGTGGGCAAGCCGGCCTTTCGCCAGGCCGAGCGGCCGCCTTGAAGGCACGCAGCGCCGGCAAATCCGAGCGCGCGCGCATCGGCTGCCGCAAAGGGTGACAACTGCCCATCACGACAGGTAAAGACCAAAGTCTCTGAGCTCGAGAAGGCTCCCAGCACGTCGGACAATCGGGAGCGCATGGCATACCAGGCACCCGGCACATGAGCCCTGCGGTATCCGAAGCTGTCGCCAACATCGATCACCCGAGCACGATCAAGTGCAATCATTTCGGACAGGGCTCGGGGCTCGATCGCACTGACAGACAGCCCATCCTTGCCGAGTGCCATCGCAGCTGAGGTGCCGGTCTGCAGGGGGCCTTCGAGCGCGCCGCGCAGCACGAAGACCTCGGTCCAGCCCATCTGAAGCAACCAGTGCGCCGTCATCACGGATTGCACTTCATGCCGGTCGATCAGCACGATCCGAGCGCCTCTGACCGCCGCGTAGGTATCGGTGGCCTGCACCAGCTGACCGCCCGGCGCATTGAGGCTGCCGGGGTAATGCCCGGCTTCGAACTCGGCTGGCTGACGGACATCGAAGAGGTAGGTGGTGCGATCGCGATCGGCCTGCATTGAAGCCAGCTTGCGGACATCAATAAAGCGCACACCAAAACGCTGTGCGACATCAGCTGCCAACTGGGTCGCGGTCTTCAGAGACGGCCCCACAGGCTGCGGCGCCTGGTTTTCGCGACCACGCTCGGGTTTGAAGCCAGCCAGCTCCCAGCCCATGGTGCCGTTTTTCAGCGCGACCACCGGGTTGGACAGGCCCGCGTTTCGAAGGCTCTGTGTGCCGATGATCGAACGCGTGCGACCGGCGCAATTCACCACCACAACCGTCTGCGGCGATCGGACCATCCCAGGCACTCGCATGACCAGTTCAGCGCCCGGGCAGTCGGATGCGCCGGGCAGGCTGACCGCGCGATACTCCTCGAGCGGACGCGAATCAACCAGCACGATGTCGCGGCCTTCCTGCTGCCATTGGTGCAGGGTTTCAGGTTCGATACGCGGCGTGTCGCACTGGTGTTCGATGTACTCACCAAATGCCTTGGACGGAACGTTCACGCCCGAGAACAATTCAAAGCCGGCAGCAGCCCATGCCGAGACACCGCCTTGCAGGATCGAGAGGCCTGAGTAGCCGTGCCGCTCGAGCAGATCGGCTGCGCGCTGAACCAGCGCCTGGGCGTCAGCGGCCTCGTCATCCATCAGCACGATGCGCGCGCTGCGGCGCGGCAGCAGCAGCGGCGCTCGCACTTCCAGCTGGGAAAGAGGCAGGCTGCTCGCCAGCAGCAGGTGCGCGCGTGAGAACGGGCCGCCCTCACGCACGTCGATCAGCGCGAGCTCCTTGCCATCGTGAAGCCAGGCACGAAGCGTGCGCGCGTCGATCAACTCAGCCATGTGCTCAGGCCGCCCGAAACGCTGCGCGTGCCTTGCCCGGCCGCACTCACTTCACCCAGTTCGGTGCCCGGGGATCGACCAGATCACTGATCGGCAGAACCCGGTCGAGCACTTTGAGCTCGTTGAAGAACTTCAGCGAGTGGGTGATCGCGTTACGGTCGATGCCGGCAGAATAGGTATGGGTGTCGAAGGTCAGCTTGAGCACGCGGTCGAGCACCTCGTCGCCCTTGGGGAACTCGAACTTGAAGTATTGCTCGGCGATCTGCTTGACTTCCTTGGTGTTAGCCGCGTTGTTGATGAAGGCGTCAGCATCCTTGAAGGCTGCCACCAGTGCGTCGGCCACATGCGGGCTCTGGTCGATCATCTCCTGGCGCACCACCATCGCCGAGCCGCCGCCATTCATGGCAAAAGTCTCGGCAGGCTCCTTGTTGACGGCGCCGCGCCAGAGCGTGCGGCAGGTCTTGAGCACATCGCACATTGCGCCCGACGGCTCGAAGTTCATCAGGAAATCGATCTGCTTGCTGACCAGCGCGCCATAGGCGGTATCGGGCCCGCCGACTGCCACGAAGGTCACGTCATCAGCTGACATGCCGGCCTTGACGAGCATCGAGGCGGTGAGGCGCTCAAGACCCGAGCCGCGAGCCGGCGTTCCGACCTTCTTGCCCTTCATGTCACGCATCATCGCCGGGAAGCCTTTGTCTGCGTTAGGCGCATCGACGTGATTGCCGACCATGATCGTGCCGACGTTGGTGACCGCGCCGCCCGAGATGATTTTCAATTTGGCCCCGTTGGCGATCGCGGGTGTCATCACGTCTGCGGCGAACAGTCCGACATCGATTGACTTGGCCAGCAGCGCCTGGGCGCCGAGCGGGCCGGTGGGAATGCGTTGGACCGTGCACTTGATGCCGTATTTCTCGCAGTAACCCTTGCTGATGGCGACCCTGGCCAGCATGTTGCCGACGCCGGGATAGTCCTGGATACGGACGGTCTCACCCTTGCCTTGAGCATGGGCGGAGCCAGCCAGGCACAGGGCTGAAACAGCCGATACTGCGGCCAGGCCGCGAACGATGTTGCTTGGGATCATGGTGGTGTCTCCTTGTGGTTTGAACGGTCTGACCGGGCGCCCGGGACTCGTCGCAACATCGGAATTGCCACGAGCCTACCAGTTCCCCTTGATGGAAAAAAATTTCTTTCTCATTTCCTGATCGGCTCTGAGGCCGCTGCAGGACTCAGAAAGAACGCGGCAAACCGAGCACATGCTCGGCAACATAGGACAGGATCAGATTAGTCGAGATCGGTGCAACCTGATACAGACGTGTCTCGCGGAACTTGCGCTCGACATCGTATTCACAGGCAAACCCGAAACCCCCGTGGAACTGCAGGCAGGCGTTGGCCGCTTCCCACGATGCCTTGGCTGCCAGGTATTTGGCCATATTCGCCTCGGCGCCGCAGGGCTTTCGGGCATCGAACAGTTCACAGGCTTTCCAGCGCATCAGGTTGGCTGCCTCGACTTCGATATAGGTTTCGGCAATCGGGAACTGAACGCCCTGGTTCTGTCCGATCGGACGCCCGAAGACCACGCGGTCCTTGGTGTACTGAGTGACACGATCAACGAACCAGTAGCCATCGCCGATGCACTCTGCAGCAATCAGCGCCCGCTCGGCGTTGAGCCCGTCCAGGATGTACTTGAAGCCCTGACCTTCCTCGCCGATCAGATTTTCGGCCGGAATCTCCAGGTTCTCGAAGAACAGTTCGTTGGTTTCGTGGTTGACCAGATTCGGGATCGGCCGAACCGTCAGGCCATGACCGATGGCTTCACGCAAATCGACCAGAAAGATCGACATGCCTTCGGACTTCTTGGCAACCTGGTCCAGCGACGTGGTGCGGGCCAGCAGGATCATCAGATCGGAGTGCTGGACGCGCGAGATCCACACCTTCTGGCCGTTGATCACATAGCGGTCACCCTTGCGTACTGCGGTGGTCTTGATGCGGGTGGTGTCGGTGCCGGTGGTCGGCTCGGTCACGCCCATCGACTGCAGGCGCAATTCGCCGCTGGCGATCTTGGGCAGCCAGCGCTGCTTCTGCTCGGCTGAACCGTGCCGAAGCAGCGTGCCCATGTTGTACATCTGCCCGTGGCAGGCACCGGAATTGCCGCCGCATCGGTTGATCTCTTCCATGATCACCGAGGCCTCGACCAGGCCAAGGCCCGAGCCACCGTATTCTTGCGGGATCAGGGCGGCCATCCAGCCGGCTTTCGTCAGGGCATCGACAAAGGCCTCAGGGTATGCGCGCTCGGCGTCAACCTTACGGAAGTATTCGTCGGGATATTCGGCGCACAAAGCGCGCAGGGCATCGCGGATCTCGAGATGATCAGTGGCAGCAGGCATGGTTTGACCTTCGAACGGAAAACGGTTGAAACAGGTGATCCGCGAGTCTAACCGGGGTGACCGCGGCGTGTGGGCTCAGGCAGGTCGCGCCGGGGGCGTGGCCATCACGAAGAGCACCGAGCCCAGCGCTGCGATCAAGGCCAGGATGGTGAACCCCAGGTGATAGTTGCCAGTGAGGTCAGCCAGCCCGCCGGCAACCATCGGCCCGCCGACCTGACCGATCGAGATGATCAGCGAGGACAGGCCCATGATCATGCCGATCGAGCGCCGACCGAAGTAATCGGCCCGGATGGCTTGCATGAAGGGGCCGCGCAGCCCCCAGGCGAAACCATGCAAGATGGCAAAGGCCACCAGCATGGCCACACCCGTAGCCCAGGTCAGCATCAGCAGGCCGACCGAGTGCAACAGCATGCAGCCGGCTGCGACCATGCGCTTGTTGAAGCGATCGCCAATCGTCATGCCCATGAGCACGCCGCCGATCTGCGAGACGGTCATCAGGCCAATCACCATCGAGGCCTGCGCAACCGTGTAGCCCATGCCTTCTTTCATGTGCGTGATCGCGTGGACATTGACCGCAGTCACCACAAACAACGCAAAGCCGTGCGCCAGCGCCAGCAACCAGAAGGCCCGCGTGCGCATCGCCTGTCGAGCGGTGAATTCAGGGCCTTCTTCGAGTGGCTTGCCATCGGCCCTCGGCGCGCCGGGCGGCTCACCATCCAGATGCTCACCGAAGTCGGCGGCACGACCCTTGAAGACACCTGCCAGCGGGAAGCCAACCACCAGGACGATCAAGCCACTCACGGTGGCTGTCCAGCGCCAGCCGAACTGCTGCATGAACGCCGCCACCACCGGCACCAGAAAGCCGCCTAATGCAAGCCCAAGACCCACGGTGGACAAGGCGCGTGCACGCTTGCGCTCGAACCAGTGAATGATCGCGATATTGATCGGGAAATAGCCGCACATGCTGGTGCCCAGCGCAATCAGCACGATGGCGCCGTAGAAACCCAGCAGGGTGTCGATCTGGCCCAGTGCGATCAGGCCGGCCCCGAAACACACGACGCCGGACTGGATCATGCGAAGCGGTCCGAACCGATCGATCAGCCAGCCGAGCACCGGGCCGATGATGGCAGTCTCGACCGACTGCAGGGCGGCCGCGCCCGACAGCGCGGTCTTGCTCCAGCCTCGCTCGGACGAGAGCACCGCCACATAGGCGCCAAAGGCCTGCTGCATGAAGCCGGACTGCATGAACTGCAGCCCGCATCCTGCGGCAACCATTTTCCAACCGTGAAAGATTTTCATTGCTTCGCCGATTGTCTCGCAGACGGTGCATCTTCTGGACCAATCGTTCCGGCAATTGGAATCGGAGCCAGGGCGTTGGCGTGCGGACTTGACTTGGCTCACACCGGGGATAACCTGACCGGTCAGCCATTTGGTGATGCCATGTCCGACGACGCCCTGATGCCAGACCAGTCCCCCGAGTGGGACATCCCCGTGCCTTACATCCGCCGCACCCATGAGTGGTACAACGCCCTCGGTTATGGCAATCCGTATCGCTACGCCCAGTACGCCGAGGTTCCATTTACTGCGCCGGGCAAGCCGCTGTCGAAGAGCCGTGTCGCGCTGCTGACCACAGCGGCGCCCTTTGACCCCGAGAAGGGCCCTCAAGGTGCAGGTGCACCGTACAACGCTGCGGCGAAGTTCTATCGCATGTACACCGGCGACACCTCGGTGGACCATGATCTGCGGGTCTCGCATGTCGGAATCGATCGCGGCCACATCACCGACGACGCGAACACCTGGTTTCCGTTGCCAGCCCTGCGGCGGGCAGCTGCAGCCGGTCGCATCGGCGGCGTCTCGCCGCGCTTCATCGGCGTGCCGACCAATCGCAGCCAGCGCCACACCATCGAAACCGATTGCCCCGAAATCCTTGCAGCCCTGCGCGCAGACCACGTCGATGTGGCGGTCCTGGTGGCCAATTGCCCGGTCTGCCACCAGACGATGAGCCTGACGGCCCGCTACCTTGAAGCCAACGGCATCCCGACTGTGGTCATGGGAGCAGCCAAGGACATCGTCGAGACCTGCGGCGTGCCGCGTTTCCTGTTCAGCGATTTTCCGCTGGGCAATGCGGCGGCAAGGCCTCATGACACAGCCTCGCAGGATTCGACCCTTGGCCTGGCCCTGGGGCTGCTGGACTCGGCGATTGCCCCGCGAACCACACTGCAGAACCCGCTGCGCTGGGCGAGCGGGCCGCAGTGGCGACTCGACTATCTGAATCTGTCGCGCCTCACCCCGGCGGAGATTGCCGAGCGGCGTGCGGCCAATGACCGCATCAAGCAGGTCGCTCAAGGGGTTCGCGACGCAACCCTCGCCGGCCAGCAATCTTGATGAGCGGCGCGCGCGCCTTCGAGGGCGTGAAGGTCCTTGATTTCACGCACTTCCTGGCGGGCCCGTTCAGCACCTTTCAACTGGCCCTGCAAGGTGCTGAGGTGATCAAGGTCGAGCCGGTCGAGGGCGATCCGATGCGGGACTCTCCGATCAGCGCGCAATGGACCGAGCGTCGGATGGGGCCCGCCTGGATGGCGGCCAATGCCAACAAGCGCAGCATCACACTGGATCTCACGAAGCCTGCGGCCATCGAGATCGTCGGGCGCCTGGTGCGGGAAGTAGACATCGTCTGCGAAAACTTTCGCCCTGGGGTGATGGAGCGGCGCGGCATCGGCTGGTCGCACCTGTCGAAAATCAACCCACGGCTCATCTACTGCGGCATTTCGGGATTCGGCAGCACCGGCCCGGAGCGCGGGACGGCCAGTTTCGACGGCAAGATCCAGGCCATGTCGGGCTTGATGTCGATCACTGGCGAGCCGGTCAACGGACCGATGCGCGCCGGGTTTGCGGCAGCCGACATCACAGCCGGCATGACCGGCGCCTTTGCGATGGCCTGCGCGCTGTTTCAGCGCACCCACACCGGTATCGGACAGTTCGTCGATGTGGCCATGCTCGACTCGATGCTCAATTTCCTGTCGGGTCAGGTTGCTGAGCACACAGTGCTCGGCTATCAGCATGAGCAAAACGGCAATGGATCGGTGAGCCGCAAGCCGACCGCCAGCCGGTTTCGCTGCGGGTCGGGCTATATCGTGCTGGCGGTGCTGACCGAGCGGCAATTCGGCAACCTGATGAAGACACTCGGCCGGGAGGACGTGCTGGCCGACCCGCGATTCGCAGACTGGACCCGTCGGATCGAGCATGCTCAGGCGCTTCGCGAGGTGATCGAAGCAGCGATGGTCGAAGGCGATCCCAAGGGATGGGAGTCGCGCTTCACGGCCGCCGACGTGCCGTGCGCCACCGTGCACTCGATCGCTGAAATCGTGAGCCACCCACAGGTGGCGCATCGCGAACTGCTGCAGGAGGCCGCCACACCCTTCGGACCGGTGCGACTGGCCGGCGCGGGATTTCGCTTCGAGCATGGCAGCGGCGGAATCGACAAACCGATGGCCATGCCAGGCGAACACACCGATGCGGTGCTGGGCTCGATCGGCTACGACGCCGCACAGATCGCGCAACTGCGCGCCGAGCAGGTGATCTAGAAATTGGGGTCAGACCCCAATTTGGGGATTCGCGGCTGCCTTGAAGCAGATGACATCGAAATTGGGGTCTGACCCCAATTTAATGGGACAGGATGATGGGCACTACGATCTACCGCGCGCGGCGCATTCTCACGATGAATCCGGCTCGGCCCGAGGCGACGCATGTGGCCGTGCGCGAAGGCCGCATCCTGGGGGCAGGTCATCTCGATGAGCTCAGTGGCTGGGGGCGCTTCGATCTGGACGAGCGCTTTGCGGACAAGGTGCTGGTCCCGGGTTTCGTCGAGGGCCACAGCCACCTGGCCGAAGGCGCCAACTGGCGCTATGTCTACTGCGGCTATCACGATCGCACCGATCCGGATGGACGCTGCTGGCCGGGTGCGCACTCGATCGAAGCCGTGGTCGAGCGGCTGGCCCAGGCGCATGCCCGCATCGAAGACCCGACCGAGCCACTGATTGGCTGGGGCTTCGACCCGATCCATTTCGGCGAACGGCGTTGCGACCGGCACGATCTAGACCGCGTCAGCCCCACCCGACCGATTGCCGTGCTGCATGCCAGCCTGCACATCACCAATGCGAACAGCGCCGCTCTGCAGGCCGGTTCATTTCTGCGCACCGGCCACGACCACCCGGGCATTCCGCTGGACGCGCAGGGGCTGCCCACCGGCGAACTGAAAGGCCCGGAGGCCATGACGCCGGTGCTGATGAAGCTCGGGGTGAATGTCGCCGGGATGGCGGGAGATGAAGCCGGGGTGCGGGCCTTCGGACGACTGGCGGTGCGCACCGGCGTGACCACCGCAACCGATCTGGCGAATTCGGCCAAGGATGCCGCCATCGATGAATTGCTGCGGATCACCGCCACCGAGGACTTCCCGGTGCGGCTCGTGCCGGCGATGCATGTGCGCGGACAGAGTGCCGAGCAGGCCATCGAACGGGCGCTGGCTTTGCGGGCACGCTCGACCGACGCGCTGCGGATGGGTCGGGTCAAGGCCCATGCAGACGGCTCGATTCAGGGCTTCTCGGCTCGACTGCGTTGGCCGGGCTACTACAACGGTGCGCCGCAGGGCATGTGGTATGTCGAACCCGAATACCTGCGCCATGTCTATGCGCTGGCTTTGCGCCACGGGGTGCAGATGCACACCCACACCAATGGCGACGCGGCCATCGATCTGGCCATCGAGTGCCTGGAGTCGGCGCTGCGCGAGCACCCCAGCGCCGACCATCGCTTCACGCTGCAGCACTGCCAGCTCGCCGATCGGTCTCAGTTGATGCGCATGAAGTCGCTGGGAATGTGCGCGAACTTCTTTGCCAACCACCACTTCTACTGGGGCGATGCCCATCGCGACATGACCCTCGGGCCGGAACGTGCGCAGCGCATGAATCCGTGTCGCTCGGCCCATGACATCGGCGTGCCCTACACCATCCACTCCGATGCACCTGTCACGCCGATGGATCCTCTGCATGTAGCCTGGTGCGCAGTCAACCGGCTGACTTCAAGCGGCCAATTGCTGGGCGCCTACGAGCGGATCAGTGTCGCGCAGGCCTTGCACGCGATCACCCTGGGGGCTGCGCACACGCTGCATCTGGACGGTGAAATCGGATCGATCGAATCCGGCAAGCGGGCCGACTTTGCGGTGTTGCAGGATGACCCGCTGGCGCTTGCGCCCGAGCACCTCAAGGACATTGCAGTGTGGGGCACGGTGCAGACCGGCCGGGTCTTCGAAGCAGCCGGTATCTGACACGGCCTGCGGTGCTGTGCGCTGCGCCGTGAGACCCAGCGCCTCAGTTGCGACTCAGAGCACCGCCTCGACCAGATAGGGGCCTTTCGATGCAAGCCCGCGAGACAGCTCGCGAGCCAGACCGCCCAGATCGGTGGCACGACCGGCCTCTACGCCCATCGACCGGGCCATCCCCACGAAATCAAGCGTCGGGTTGTCGATGTTGAGCATGTGGTTTGCCCGCGGCCCGGGCGTCCCCGCACCCACGCCCGCAAATTCGCCTTGCAGAATGCGATAGGCGCGATTGGCGAAGATCAGTATGGTGATGTCCAGGCCCTCGCGCGCCATGGTCCACAGCGACTGGATGGTGTACATCGCGCTGCCATCGCCTTCGAGCACCAGCACCTTTCGGTCGGGTGCGGCGATGGCCGCACCGATTGCGGTCGGCAGCCCGAAACCGATCGCGCCGCCGCACGAGGTCAGGAAGTCATGTGGTGCAGCCATCGCGGTCACCGGGCCAAGCGCCCGCCCGCCGGTCACCGACTCATCAACGACGATGCCATTCTCAGGGAGCAGTGCCGCGATCACCTGCCCGATGCCTTCGAGCGTCAGCGGGCCTTCAGGCAGCGCCGGGCGCTGCAATTCGGGCACACCCTTGGGCGCGTGCTTGCGAGCGCCAAGAGCATCAGCCAGCGCCATCAGCGTGCCGTTGAGATCGTCGCCGACATCGGCGATCTGCAGGACGCGGGCGCCGGCAGGCGACTGGCGACCGGGCTTGTCCGGATAGGCGAAGAAGGACACCGGCTCGGGCGCACCGACCAACAGGATGTTGCGAAATGGCGCAAGCACCTTCATGGCCGCTTCGGGGACATACGGAATACGCGGCGCGTTGACCCGACCCGCACCGCGCTGGATGCGGGCCACCGCAAACTCCGACATCACCGAGCAGCCTGTGGCCGCTGCAATCTGGCCGGCCAAAGCCAGACCCGCCTCATGACAGGCCAGGCCGCCCAGCAGGATCAGTGTGGGCTCACCCGAGCGCAGCACTGCTGCTGCCGCATCGATCATCGCGGCATTGGCGGCACCGCGGGCCAGTCGCATCGACTGGCCGGTGCTGGCCTGTCGATCCGGCGGCACATCATTCCAGGCGCAATCGGCTGGCAGGACCAGCGTGGCAATACGCCCGGGCGGCGTTGCAGCCGCCTGAACAGCGGCACGGGTGGCGGCCTGCACGCCCACCGACGAGCCAATGGTGTGCACCCAGTTCGACATGGGCCGTGCCACGCCCTCGATATCGGAGGTCAGCGGTGCATTGAGCGCAATGTGCGCTGTGCCGTGCTCTCCGACCACGTTGACGATGCCGGAGTTCGCCTTGCGCGCGTTGTGAAGATTCGCCAGGCCATTGGCCAGACCCGGCCCGAGGTGCAGCAGGGTCGAAGCCGGCTTGTGCGACATGCGCCAGTAGCCATCGGCCGCGCCAGTCACCACGCCTTCGAACAAACCCAGCACGCAGCGCATGCCCTCGACACGGTCGAGGGCTGCAACGAAGTGCATCTCGGACGTTCCCGGGTTGGTGAAGCAGACCTCGACGCCTTCGTCGAGCAGGGTACGGACCAGGCTTTCTGCACCATTCATTATTTGGATCTCCTCGTTGTCATCACGCTGCTGTAGCCAGCTTCTCGAGCAAGGCCTTCTGTGAGGCCACAACCCGCTCACCGCGCGGCTTGCGACGGGTATAGCCACCATCCGCGTCCATGGTCCAGGCTGTTGAGTTGTCTCGCAAGTGCACGGCAATGCCTTCGGACAGCACCCTCGCCTTGAGCCGTCGGTCGCGCACCGGAAACGCCACCTCGACCCGTCGAAACAGATTGCGACCCATCCAGTCTGCTGATGCCAGCCAGACCTCGTCGTCCCCATCTGCTTTGAAGTGATAGATGCGGCTGTGCTCAAGGAATCGGCCAATCACCGATCGGACCCGAATGTTTTCAGACAGACCCGGCACGCCGGGTCGCAATGCACACACGCCACGCACGATCAGGTCGATTTTCACACCGGCCTGGCTGGCCTGGTAGAGCGCCTCGATGACCTGCGGTTCGAGCAGGGCATTGATCTTGGCGGCGATGTAGGCCTTGCGCCCGGCGCGGGCGACCTCGGCCTCGCGGTGGATCGCAGTCAGGATGTGATCGGCCAGGGTGAATGGCGCCTGCAGCAGGCAGCGCAGATTGATCGCATGCCCGGTTCCGGTCAGGCGGCGAAAGATCTCATGCACATCGGCGCAGATATCGGGATCCGAGGTGAACAGGCCGAAGTCTTCATACAGGCGCGCCGTGCGCGGATGATAGTTACCGGTCCCGAGGTGCGCATAGCGCTTGAGGGCACCGCCCTCGCGGCGCAGCAGCAAGGTGAGCTTGGCATGGGTCTTGTGGCCGACCACCCCGTAGACCACATGGGCACCGACTTCTTCGAGACGACGTGCCCAGTTGATGTTGGCTTCTTCATCGAAGCGGGCCATCAACTCGACCACCACCGTAACCTCCTTGCCGGCACGCGCGGCAGCCACCAGCGACTCCATCAGCGCTGAATCGGACCCGGTCCGGTAGATGGTCTGCTTGATCGCCACCACGTGGGGATCGGCCGCTGCACTGCGCAGAAAGTCCATCACCGGCACGAAAGACTCATAGGGGTGATGCAGCAGGATGTCCTGACGCGTGATCGCACCAAATCGATCTCCATCAGAAAATGCCGACGGCAGACCGGGCTCGAAGGGCGGAAACTTCAGATCGGGCCGATCGACCAGGTCGATGACCTGCTGCAGGCGCACCAGATTCACCGGGCCTTCGACACGATAACAATCCTGCTCGGTCAGATCGAACTCTCCCTTGAGGAGTTCGAGCACCCGTTCGCCCATCGCGGCCGACACCTCCAGCCGGACTTCATCACCGTACTGGCGTTGGGTCAGCTCGGAATGCAGGGCCTGACGCAGATCGGTGATGTCGTCTTCATCGAGGAACAGCTCGCTGTTGCGCGTGACCCGGAACTGATTCACCGAACGCAGCGTCAGCCCAGGAAAAAGGCGATCAACAAAACCACCGACGATCGAGGTCAGCAACATCAATCCGTGGGGCGCGTTGGCCACTTCCTTGGGAACCTTGAGCACCCGCGGCAGCGTGCGTGGCGCCTGCACGATGGCGATGTCGGCCTTGCGCCCGAACGCATCGGTGCCGTCGAGTTCGATCACGAAGTTCAACGACTTGTTGAGGATGCGCGGAAACGGATGGGCCGGATCAAGCGCAATCGGTGTGAGCAGCGGCTCGATCTGTTCGACGAAGACTTTCTCGGCCCAGGCGCGCTGGGCTTCGTTCCAGTCGGAACTGAGCAGGATTTCAATACCCTGTGCCGACAGGGCCGGGAACATGACTTCGTTGAGCAGCTCGTACTGATGGGCCACCAGACGACCCGCCCGGCGCGACACCGCAGTCAGGGCCTCGGACACCGGACCGGAATCCAGCTGGGTGTCTGGGTCGACTCGCATGAATTGCTTGAGCTCAGCCACCCTCACCTCGAAGAGTTCGTCGAGGTTGTTGCTGACGATGGTCAGGTAGCGCAGCCGCTCGAGCAAAGGGATGGAGGTGTCCTCGGCCTGGGCGAGCACCCGCTCATTGAAGGCGAGAATGCCGAGTTCGCGGTTGAGCAGCCGCAATGAGCCGCCGGTGTCGGTCTGTGGCACGTTTGATGGGTCTCCGTGGGTAGGACGCCATTCTGCGGCAGAATGTCGCCGATGCCATTCTCTCACCTGCTCGCCGCGGTCGATCTCGGCTCGAACAGTTTTCGGCTGGTTGTCGGCCGAATCGAGTCGAGCCCGGTCGGAGACCAGATCCGTCCTGTCGACCAGATCAAGGAAACCGTCCGCCTGGCTGCAGGCCTGAGCGACAGCGGCGTGCTGTCGCAGGCAGCGCAGGATCGCGCGATTGCAGCGCTGCAGCGCTTCGGTGAGCGGCTGCGGTCATTCAAGCCGGACACCGTCCGCGCGGTGGCTACCAACACCTTCCGGGTCGCCCGCGATGCGCCCGCCTTTCTGGAGCGCGCCCAGCACGCGCTGGGCTTTCCGATCGAGGTGATTGCCGGTCGCGAGGAAGCCCGCCTGATCTACCTCGGCGCAGCCCACACCCTGCCGGCTGATGGCCGCAAGCGCCTGGTCATCGACATCGGCGGCGGCTCGACCGAATGCATCGTGGGCACCGACTACCGCAGCGATCTGCTCGAATCGGTGACGCTGGGCTGCGTGAGCCTGTCGCAGCGCTTCTTTCCGGACGGGGTGATCGATCGGACCACCTACTACAAAGCCCGACTGACCTGCCGGGATGCACTGGCGCCCTTGTCGGAGCGCTACCGCGAGACCGGCTGGCAGACTGCAATCGGCACCTCAGGCAGTGCCAAGAGCCTGTGGCAGATCGCACAGATTGATTTCGGCGAAGACCGCCTGAGTGTCGATGTGCTGGACATGATCGAGACGGCGGTGCTCAAGGCCGGACACATCGATCGCCTTCGATTCGAGGGCCTCAAGCCCGACCGCAGACCGGTGCTGCCGGGCGGGCTTGCGATGATGAGCGCTGCCTTCGAAGAATTCGGTATCCGCTCGCTCGACTACTGCGACGGCGCCCTGCGCGAGGGCGTGCTCTATGACCTGCTCGGACGCTCAACCGGCGCCGACATGCGGGCGATCACCGTGGCCCGCATGATCCGCCGGGCCGGTCTGGATGAGACGCATGGCCGTGCGGTCTCGGAGCTCGCCACCACGCTCTACCGCGAGGCCTCTCGAGCCAACGAGGACGAGATCAACCGGGGCACGCGCCTGCTCACCTGGGCGGCGCAGCTGTGCGAAATCGGCATGTCGATTGCTCACATCGATTACCACAAGCATGGCGGCTACATCCTGGGCCACTGCGACATGCCCGGCTTCTCCGAAGAAGAGCAGACGCAGATCTCGGAAATGGTGCTGGGTCAGACCGGCGGTCTGACCAAGATGCGCCCCCTGATGCTCTTGCACGAAGAATGGCTGCGCGTGTTGTGTCTGCGTCTGGCGGTGATTTTTCATCGTCGACGCGACGGGCAACTGCCGCCCTGGATCAAGCTGCGGGTCAAGAGCAGCGGCGCACGCATCGAGCTGCCTGCAAGCTGGGCCAAAGACCATCCGCTGACCAACCAGTCGCTCGAGCTCGAATCCGCCGAATGGTCGCGTGCAGGCCCCTGGAGCCTGAACTACCTGCCGGGCTGAGACCCGGCGATCAGGGCGTCGAGATCAAGCGCTCGAAACGCCGCATGAGTTGTTCGCGGGTCTCGATGCGAGCCGGATCCACCGGGATGCATTCGACCGGGCAGACCTGCCGGCACTGCGGCTCATCGAAATGGCCCACGCACTCGGTGCAGCGGGCTGGATCGATCTGGTAGATCTCCGGACCCATTGAGATTGCAGCGTTGGGGCACTCGGGCTCGCAGACGTCGCAGTTGATGCACTCGTCGGTGATGATCAGGGCCATGACAATTGCGCAGGCAGCGAACTGGGCACGCGCGCGGCGCGGGTCAGGATGCAGCCGCCTTGCGCTGCGCGACCTTGCGGCGCAGATGCGGTTCGACCGAAGGCGGCACGAAGCGGCTGATATCGCCGCCGAACAGCGCGATCTCGCGCACCAGCGTGCCGGAAATGAAGATGTTTTCCTCGGTCGGCGTCATGAAGATGGTCTCGACATCGGGCAGCAGGTAGCGGTTCATGCCAGCCATCTGGTACTCATACTCGTAATCGGCCACCGAGCGAATCCCGCGCACGATCGCATCGGCTTTCTGGCTCAGCACGAAGTCCCTCAGCAGACCCGAAAAACCGACCACCTCGACATTGGGATAGGCCGCCAGCGCCTCACGGGCGATGTCCAGGCGCTCCTCCTGGCTGAAGATCGGGTTCTTGGAGCGGCTGTCCGCCACCCCGAGAATCGCCTTGTCGAAGATGCGCGCCGCGCGCTTCATGATGTCTTCATGCCCGCGGGTCAGCGGGTCGAAGGTTCCGGGATAAACGGCGATCGCCATGGTCAGGCTCCTGCAGGCCGAGGGGAATCAAACAGCAGATGATAGTGGACCTGTCCGGCACTGTCGGCCCGATGCAGGCTGAGGCCGGGAATCGCATCGAGCGGGGGGACGTCCGGGCGCAGCGATTCCCCTGATTCGATATACAGCGCTGCACCCGGGGCCAGCACCGCGGCAAGACTCGGTGCAATACGCGCGAGTTCACCGCTGGCAAACGGCGGATCGAGAAAGACCAGGTCGTACAGGCCCAGACGCCCGGCCAGCCAGGCACGCGCATCGGCCTGAACAATCTCAACCGCGTTGGCGTTCAGGCGGGTCTTGAGCTCGCGCAGCGCGGCCACCGCACGCGGCTCGCGTTCGATCATCGTCACCTGCGCAGCTCCGCGCGAGGCCGCCTCGAAGCCCAGCGCACCCGTGCCGGCATACAGATCGAGACAGCGCCAGCCGCTGAGGTCCTGACCCAGCCAGTTGAAGAGGGTCTCTCGAACCCGATCCGGCGTTGGACGCAGGCCGGGCACATCGAGCACTGTGATGGGCGTGCGCTTCCACTGCCCGCCGATGATCCGCACCCGCGACGGCGGGCGTCGATCAGGGCTTCGCTTCGCCGGCACCGACAATGACCGTCACGAGTTGCTGCGGATTGACGTGGCGTGCGAAAGCCTCGCGCACCCGTGAGGCGGTGACACGTTCAACCTCGTCGGTCCAGCGATCCAGATAATCGAGCGGCAGCCGGTACCAGCCGATGTTGGCCAGATTGCCCAGGATCTTGCTGTTGGAGTCGATGCGCAGCGCAAAGCCACCGACCAGGTTCTGCTTGGCAGCGGTCAGTTCGGCCTCGGTCGGACCGGTGCGGATGAAATCGGACAGCGTCTCGCGCACCACCGCCAGGGCCTGATCGGTCTGAGACTTCTGGGTCTGCAACGACACCATGAACGGCCCGGGCTGCAGCATCGGCGAAAAACCCGATCCGACGCTGTAGGACAGGCCGCGTTTTTCGCGAACCTCATTGGTCAGGCGCGACACGAACCCGCCACCACCCAGCACATAGTTGCCCACGAACAGCGGGAAGAAATCCGGATCGCCGCGGGCCATCGCCGGCGCACCGATCAGGATGTGGCTTTGCGAGGCCGGATGGGCAATGCGCCGCTCGATCGCAGCCGGCTTTTGCACCGGTGGCATCGGCGCAGCCGCGCTGCCTTGAGGCAGATCGCGCGTCAGCCGCTCCGCGATCGCCTCGGCTTCAGTACGGGAGATCGCACCGACCATCGAGATGACTGCGGTCTGCGGACCGAAGCGTTCGCGATGAAAAGCGACCAGGTCATCGCGTCGCACAGCGCCGATGCTGTTCTCATCGGCCAGCGTGCCGTAGGGATGGTTCGGATAGACCAGCGGATAGAAGCTGCGCTGCGCGATCGAGCCTGGCTGGGTCAGCGACTCGCGAAGGTTCTGCAAGGACCGCTCTTTTTCCCGCGCCAGCAGCGGCTCAGGAAAGGTCGGCTTTGAAACCAGACGGGCGAGCAGGTCGATGGCCGCATCTCGCTCGGTGCGACTCGACAGCGTGCGCACCGACATGCTGAGCCGATCGTCGTCAGCATTGCCACCGCGCAGCGCGCCCAGATCGGCCAGGCGGTCTGCGATCATCGATTCATCCAGGCCCTCGGTGCCACGGGCGAGCATGCCGGCAGTCATCGAGGCCAGGCCATCTTTTCCGGCCGGGTCATGGCGCGATCCGGCATCGAAGTCGATGTTGACATCGAGCATCGGAATCGAGTCGGCGCGCACGAAATACACGCGGGTGCCGCGCGCAGTGGTCCAGTGTTCGATCGGCAGCGCGGCCGATGCAATCGGACTCAGCAGCATCAGCAGCCAGGCCAGGCCTGCCGCAAGGGTTCGGTCGATCATGGTCAGTGCCTCGTTGCAGCCGGCCGGGCAGCGGGCTTGTTGGGATCGAGCGGCTGGGGCAGCAGCGTGCCCACGGACAGGCCGTCATCGCCGAAATACCTGGCCGCCACCGCCTTGACTTCATCGGAGGTCACCGAGCGAATCGTCTCGAGCATCAGGTCGGCATCGCGATGAGACAGGCCGACCATCTCCAGGCTGGCAATCTCCATGGCCTGCGCAAAGATCGAGTCGCGCTTGTAGACCTTGGACGACACATACTGGACCTTCGCCCGATCGAGTTCGGCCACCGGCACGCCCTCGGCGGCGATACGCGCGATTTCGGCGCGCATCGCCTGCTCGACCTCGGCGGTGGTGCGCCCATCAGCCGGCACACCGCCCAGCGTGAACATCGCCGGGCCGCGCTGCGTCATGCTGTAGCCGGCATCGGCCGCGTTGGCCACCCGCGAGCCGCGCACGATATTGCGGGTGAAGCGGGCACTGTCGCCGCCATCCAGAACGGATGACAGCACTTCGAGTGCATACGGTTCGCGGTCGCCCTGCATCGTGCTCAGGCCGGGCACCTTGAAGGCCATCAGCACATAGGGATTCTCGGCCGGCGCCTTGACCTGGATGCGACGAATGCCCTGCTGCTGCGGCTCGAACTGCGGCTTGCGAGGCGGCAGCGCGCGGGCAGGCACCAAGCCGTAGGTCTGCTCGGCCAGGGCGATCACCGCTTTGGGATCGACGTCGCCGGCCACCACCAGCACCGCGTTCGACGGGGAATACCAGGCGTCATACCAGGCCTGCGCATCCTCGTGGGTCATCGACTGCAGATCGCTCATCCAGCCCACGATCGGCGCCCGATAAGGATTGGCGGTGAAGGCGGTTGCCATCAGTTGCTCATAGAGCACCGAGATGGCGGCGTCGTCGGTGCGCAGTCGGCGCTCCTCCATCACCACCTTGATTTCCTTGTCGAACTCTTCCTTCGAGAGCACCAGGTTGGCCATTCGGTCCGATTCCAGTGCCATGACCTCGGCGAGCCTGGAGGCATGGATCTGCTGGAAATAGCCGGTGTAGTCGCGTGAGGTGAAGGCATTTTCCCGGCCACCCATCGCGGCAACCCGCTTGGAAAATTCTCCAGGCGGGATGGTCTTCGTGCCCTTGAACATCATGTGCTCCAGCACATGGGCCACGCCGGTTCGGCCATTGACCTCGTCGATCGAGCCGGCCTTGTACCAGACCATGTGGGCGACCGTGGGAGCGCGCCGATCGGGCCTGACCAGCACCTTCATGCCGTTGGCCAGAACGGTTTCGGTGGTGCCGGCTGTCTCGATCACCGGAGCAGCCGCCGTGGCCACAGCAGGCTTAGCCAGCGTCATCGGGCGCGGCGTCTGAGCACAAGCGGTGAGGGCCAGCAGCAGGCACAGGGCTGCAGCCGGCGGCGCGATGGCCGAAACCGTCTTCGTGATGAACAATCGCATCGTGAGTGCCGGCGTAGAATCTGGGGTTTGCAGTTTACTTGACGCCTCATTCAACAGGCGCAGCAGCCCTGATGTTCGGATTCCTTCGCCGCAAGAAGCCGGCCACCCCTGATGCGGTCGACGCGCCGATGCAGATCGAAGCGCCGGAAGCAGCGCCGCCATTCGAGGCCGAGGCGCACCCCGCTGCGCTTGCACCTGTTGAACCGATCGGGCCTGCCGCAGACACCGACCGATCCGGCTGGCTGTCACGTCTGAAGCAGGGCTTGTCTCGGACCCGCGGCAATCTGTCGACGATCTTTGTGGGCGTCAAGGTTGACGAGGCGCTCTACGAGGAACTCGAGACCGCGCTACTCATGAGCGATGCCGGCGTGCAGACCACGCAATGGCTGCTCGATGCCCTGCGTGAACGGGTGCGGCGTGACAGGCTCACCGATGGCCAGCAGGTGAAAGAGGCGCTGCGCGCCCTGATCGTCGAAGTGCTCACCCCGCTCGAACAGCCGATGGACATCGACCGCGCACTGCCGATGGTGATGATGATCACCGGCGTCAACGGCGCTGGAAAAACCACCTCGATCGGCAAGCTGACTCGCCACCTGCACCGGGAGAACAAGGCGGTGCTGCTGGCTGCGGGCGACACCTTCCGGGCGGCTGCACGCGAGCAACTCGCCCAATGGGGCAGCCGCAATGACGTTGATGTCATCGCCCAGGAAGGCGGCGACCCCGGAGCGGTCGCATTCGACGCGGTCTCGGCAGGCCGTGCTCGGGCAACCGGCGTGGTGATCATCGACACCGCAGGCCGCCTGCCGACGCAGAATCACCTGATGGATGAACTGCGCAAGGTGCGCCGCGTGATCGGCAAGGCGATGCCCGGTGCGCCGCACGAGGTGCTGCTCGTGCTCGATGGCAACACCGGCCAGAACATGCTCGCGCAGGTCAAGGCCTTCGATGACGCCGTGCAGCTCACCGGCCTGATCGTTACCAAGCTCGATGGCACGGCGAAAGGCGGGGCGTTGGCGGCACTGGCCCACACACGGCGCGAGAAGCCGATCCCGGTGTACTTCATCGGCGTGGGTGAGGGCATCGATGACCTTCAGGCGTTTTCTGCCGAGGAGTTCGCTTCGGCTCTGATCGACTGATCAGCCGATCGACTCCCGAAAAACTTTTTTCTGATCTTCCTCGCCATGACGATGAGCCAATTCGACACAGAAACCCGTATGACCGCTCAGGGCGGCAGCGTCTACACCGGGCATGTCCATCCGCACTGGAGCATTGGTGCCAACCCGAACGGCGGCTACCTGCTGTCGCTTGCGGTGGCGGCGCTTCGCCAGGCCGTGCCGCAGCATCCGGACCCCTTGAGCATCACCGTGCACTACCTGCGCCCCGGTCTGCCGAGTCAGGACTGCGAGGTCAGAACCCAGGTGGTGCGCAGCGGCCGCACCCTGAGCACCTGCCGCGCCACACTCGTGCAGGATGGCGCCGAGCGGCTCGAGGTGCTCGCGGCGATGGGCGATCTGGGTGCGGGCAGCGATGCGCGTCTGTCCATTGAAGCGCCGCCCATGCCCTCCCCGGCAGAGTGCGTTCCACGCTCGGGCCACTCCCAGGGCGTGCACCTGCCCCTGCTCGATCGACTCGAGATCCTGTTGCACCCTGAGGAGTCGGACCCGGCCGGAGCGCGCCGGGCACAGGTCACCGGCTGGATTCGCTTCAAGGACGGCCGCGAGCCGGATACCGCAGCCGCCCTCCTCTTTACCGACACCTTTCCGCCGTCGGTCTTCGGGCTGCTCGGCATGGTCGGCTGGGTGCCGACTGTCGAACTCACCGTCCACATCCGCCGCCGCCCGTCTGCGGGCTGGATGCTCGGACAATTCCGCACCCATGACCTGAACGATGGCAGGATGATCGAAGACGGGCTGCTCTGGGATGCTCAGGGCCACCTCATTGCGCAGGCCCGACAGCTCGCACTGGTGCGACAGCCCGGTTAAGGCCCCGGCGGGTAGGCACACCGGAACCCGACATACACGACAAAAAACCGCGCAGGCTTGAACTGCATGCCGCTCAGTTCGGTTTGAGCCGCGCCGTACCACCATGAGCCGCCGGCGGTGAGGCGCTCGTCGCCTCGCTCATCGGCCAGCCACTCCCACAGATTGCCGGCCATCTCGTGCAGGCCGTTGACGCCGGCGGGCATTGATCCAGTCGGCGCATGCCGCTCGTAACCGTCGGCTGCACCCCGCAGATTGGCGCCAGCAGGCGTCTCTCCCATCGGGTAGGGATAGGTTCGCCCGGTGACGAAAGGTGCCGGCGGGTTGGCGCGCTGCTCGGTATAGGCCGCCGATGCCCACTGCTCTTTGGTCGGCAGCCGCCCTCCGGCCCAGGCGCAGAAGTCGCGGGCCTCGAACCAGCTCACCTGCGCCGCCGGATCATCCGGGCGCGCCGGCACACCTGAGGGCGCTCGAAATGACCAGCCGGGACGCTTCTCCCAGCCAGCGCCCCATTCGACGCCGGCGCCCTCGCGCTCGGCCTGGCTCACTCGGCCGGTGGCCTTGAGGAAGGCGGCAAAGCGTTCGACGCTGACCTCGGTACGATCGATTCGAAAGCCGTTCAGGGCGACGGTCTGCCCGATACCGGTCCCGGCAGCAGGTACAGCCGTCGCGGGCTGCGAGAGCGCCGGCGCTGCCAGCACAAGCGCAGTCAGTGCAGCCAGGATTGAGAGCGTCTGGTCAGGTCGCATGGGTGGCTCAGTGGATGTCTTCAGATGCCTTCAATGCGGCACGCAGCTGATCGATCGAAAAGTCCGATGCACGGGCGACATCGAGAATCACCTTCTCCTTGCGAACCAGCAGATCGACTGCCGCGGGAATGTTCGCCGCGACATCGTGCGGAATCACCACTGCACCATGGCGATCTGCGTGGATCAGATCACCGTGACGCACGGTCATGCCGTGCACATCGACCGGCTCGCCCCAGCCAGCCGGTGAGACCCAGGCATGACTCGGGCCAATGCTGCCGGCCAGCGCCTGAAATCCGGGCGCGAACTGGTCGATATCGCGCACCGAGCCATTGGTGATCACGCCCAGGGCGCCGAGCCCCTTGTGGACTGCGGTATTGACCTCGCCCCACATCGCACCGAATCCGGCCGGGTCGTCCAAGTCTTGAACCACAACGATGCTGGGCCGCGGCAGGCTGTCGATGTACTCGTAGTAGGCGATGCGTCGTGCGCGACGCACCTCGGCTGACTCGGTGGGCGGCACGGCAGCGCGGCAGCTCACGGTTGCGGCGTAGCCGACCATCGGCGGCAATTCGGGGCGCACGCAGACCAGCGGCCGGCGCGTGAAGCCCACCATGCGCCGCTGCGGGGCAACCACCTCGAGCGCATTGCACACGGTGGGCGTGTCGTAGCCGCGCAGCAGCTCGAGCAGGGATGAATCGATCACGTTCATGCAATGTCCTTTGAGAAATGTCGACGAAGCTTCAATCGGGCGTCAGGCCCTTCTGTTTGACCACATCCGACCAGCGTGCAATTTCCTTGCGCTGGAATTCGGCGTATTGCTCGGGCGAATTGGCCACGACATCAAAACCCAGTGTGGCCAGTCGATCCTTGACCTCGGCTGAATTGAGCGCCGCTGCGATTTCTGCGTGCATCTTTGCGCGGACGGCCGCGGGCAAACCGCGTGGCGCCATAAAAGCCTGCCAGGAGGTCACCACCAGCTGCGGATACCCCTGCTCGACCATCGTCGGCACATTCGGCAATTGGGGGTGTCGCCGTTCGCTGGTCACCCCAAGTGCTTTGAGACGCCCGGCCCGGATATGGGCGGTGGCCGCACCCAGATTCTGAAAGGACACATCGACATTGCCGCCCATCAGGTCGGACATGGCTGCAGCACCGCCCCGATAGGGAATGTGAACGCCGAAGGTGCTGGTCTGAAGCTTGAAGATCTCGGCGGTCAGGTGGTCCGAGGAACCGGTTCCAGACGAAGCCCAACTGACTTTGCCGGGATTGCGCCGCGCATACTCGACCAGGGACTTCACATCGTCTGCAGGGAACTTGGGCCCGGCCACCAGCACATTGGGCGTGACGACTGCGAGCGTCAGCGGATCGAGGTCTTTCACCGGGTCATAGGGCAGCTTCGGGAACAGGGCTGCATTGATCGCAAAAACACCGATCGACCCGACCATGAAGGTGTAGCCATCGGCCGGTGCGCGCGCCACCTCGGCCGCCGCGATGCCGCCATTTGCACCCGGGCGGTTGTCCACCACCACACTCTGTCCGATGGTGGCCTGCATGCGTGCGGCCACCGAGCGCGCCACGATGTCCGACGAGCCACCGGCCACGAAGGGCACGACCAGCCGAATCGGCCGGCTCGGCCAGGCCTGGGCCGGGCTCGTCTGTGCCTGTGCCTGTGCGCCGATGGCTGCGAGTGCGCCCGCAGCGCCCAGTCCGGACCGGATAACAGTCAAACCCAGAGCGCCCAGCGCCCGTACCCGGATGCGGTGTGTCATCTGTTCAGTCTCCTCTGATGGCCGGGTCGAGCGCCCGAAACCGTCCCGCTCAGTGCCGGATCAGTTCGAACACAGGCCTGAGTTCACCGGTCTGAAGACCGGCGATGTTGGTGATCGGGATCTTCGCATGCCGGGCCAGATCGGGGTGAGTCGGATCGCCCAGCCCAAGTTGTCGCAGCACCTCGACCATGGCCACGGATCGGGCATTCGCATGCCCGTCGCCAATCTTGATCGCTATGCCCAGGCCGCGAGATCGCACAGCAAGGGTCTGCACACCATCTGCGCCCGCCTTGGCCACCCAGTCCCCCTGCCCGGCACGGGCGAAATCCAGATCGTTTCGGGCCGTTCCGGAAACATAGTCCGGATGCGCGGTCATGGCATCGAAGAGCTGCTCGAACAGGGCATCGGTGGCGGCACCGGCACCGCCGCCAGCGAGCATCGCCCACAGCCGCGCCAGCGCAGACAGAGGCATGGCGAGATTGGGTGCACTGCAGCCATCGATGCCCACCGGCAGGGCCTGCGGCGGCAGGCCGAGCAGCCCTGACACCTCGCTGCGAATCCGCTGTTGAAGCGGATGTCCGAGATCAAGATAGGTCTGGGCCGGCAGATCCTGGAGCCGGCAATACGAGAGAAACCCGGCATGCTTGCCCGAGCAGTTGTGGTGGCGCGCATCCACCTTCAGGTCGGCGGGCGGGGGCTGTCCCGTCGCTTCCAGGAAATACGGCGCATGGCAGCCACACTGCAGCGCCTGCACCGGCATCCTCGCCTTGTCGAGAATGGCCTGTGCCGCTTCGACGTGGAAGGATTCACCCGAATGGCTCGCGGCCAGCAGCGCCACCTGGGGGCGGGTCAGCCCGAGCTGACGAGGCCCGTCAGCGCGCAAAAAAGGCAAAGCCTGAAAGGCCTTGAGCGCCGAACGGCTGAAGCTGATGGTGTCTGGATCGCCTGCAGAAAACAGGATGCGACCAGTGCGATCTACGACTGCGATTGAGCCGTGATGGATATTTTCGACGATCCCGCCGCGGGTCGAGACCACCAGCGGAATGTGTGCGGAACTCAGGCGAGAAGCGGACGAGGCAGCAGTCATCGGGCATTCCAGTCAGGCTGTTTCATTTGCTCGGGCCAATAATGGGCAAGACCCTGCCATGAACGAGCCGTCATGACGGGCTTGGCACTCAGCCCGGATCTTTCGCAGACCGCCCAACACGGGCTGCGCGGTACCCAATGCCCATTCGAGTAGCCAGAGCGGCAAGGCTCTTGTCGAGCGTCCAGAGCGCTGCGTTCGGAGTCAGAAGGACAGATGCGAGCAGGGACATGTCGATGGCGCCGCAGCCACAGTCATGGATCCGCTCATTTTCGATCAGGGCAAGGGTCTCGTCAGTCGTCGCGACGACCGAGCGCTGCAAGCTTTCAAGGTCGCCCAGGGTGCGCTCGCGCGGGGACGGTGGGGTACCGCAGGCAAGTTCGAGGATGACCAGTGGATGGCACAACACCTGATCCATCTCAAGCAGCGATTGAAGACGCCGGTCGGCTCGGCGGAAATGCGCAACCCAGACCGATGTATCCGCGAGAACGAGACTCAAGATGCCCGTCTTTGAGCGGGTCGACGGCGAGGAATGTTCTTCATCGCTGCGGCTTTGCCGCCCAGGGCCGCAAGCCGCTTACCCGCCTGCACTCGCACGAACACCTTCACCGCCTCACGAAAGAGATCGCCCTTGTCCGTCCCTGGATCGGCGAGGTCCATCGCCCGCTGAATCAGTTCGTCGTCAATGGTGATGGTTGTTCTCATGGAAAAATCTCAACATCAAATCCGGTGCACTTTATCATCAGATTCGGTGCGCCTTCAGGATGCCAAACACCTGCCCGCTCAACGCATCGAATTGACCTGGTCGATTACGCGACGCCGGCTCCAGCGCGCGGCTTGGAGCACCCAGGGCACGCTGCGCATGCGACCGACGGTCGCCGTTGCGCCCCGGCGCAGAGCCCGCATCGGCGCAGGCTCGACCGAGCCCTGCGCCAGTTCGACCTGCTCATTGGACACGGCCAGCTTGTAGTCCATGTCGCCACTGCTGAAATCGATCGTGTCCAGGCCCAGTTCCGGCGCCGTCTCGGCCATGCGATGCAACAGGCACAGGCCCGGAGAATGGCTCGACAGTTCGCGATCGTAGGTGGGCAGATAGTGATGCCAGACCCGCTCCGACCGCATCCCGAGATGAACTGCAACCAGTCGATCACCTGCGTGCAGGGTGCTCATCATCCCGGTCAGTGCCGGCGACGCAACATGCCGCAGTCGGTCGAGATACTCGCGAATCCAGGGGATGGCGAAATTGTCGACCTGCCCGGTCCGGATGTACTGATCCGATTTCCAGCGGGCCAGGCGCTCGAAGGGCATCGCATCGAGGGTTCGTGCCTCGAACCGAAGTGGCCCGAACTGCCGTTCCAGTCGGCGCAGCTTGGCCTGATTGCGGCGCATCCAGCTGGTTCGCTGATCGATTTCGGCTCGGTATGCCTCGAAGCCCTGATCGAGCCGGATCAACCAGGCCCGAGCACGCGAGGTCTCGAACCGGTCGAAACCCGGTTGACCGGCTGGCAGGTGGTCGAATCGCCAGCCCAGCAGGCCGCAGCCTCGAACCAGCTTGCCCGGCTCGATGCCGGCACGCGCATCCAGCACCGGGCCATGCCCGTCTGACATGCGCGCACCGAGCGGGCCGGCGCTTCCCAGTCGATTGCGTTCAAACGCGAAGAATCCGGCGATGTCGCCATCGACCTCGATCACCGCGACACGGGCGCCAGTGCGCACCTGGCCGATCAGTTCAGCAAATTCCGGCGCGAAAAACGGGCTGTGAAGATGCCTCTGTCCGCTGGCGTGCCGAATCACATGCCAGCGCGCGCGCAGGGCCGCATCGAGTTCAGCAGGTCTGATGATGTCGATTCTCATAGGCCTGCATGCTGCCTGCCTGGGTCAGCCATGGCAGCCTCATCGCTGCTTCTGTTGGTGTAGGAAAGCGGCGCTCCCGCTCGGCCAGCTCACTGTGCGGCCCTTGAGCGATTCAAGATGCAGACACGGCGATTCGTCCGCGCCCTCAGTTCGACACCCACCCTATGCCATTCAGTGTCCCGATCCTGATGTACCACGCGATCGCCGATGCCAGCTGCGAACGTGAGGCCCGATACACCACGACGCCAGCCGCATTCGAGGCACACATGCAGTGCCTGGTCGCAGGCGGCTACACAGCGCTCTCGCTGTCGGATCTGCATGGCCTCTGGCTCCGTGGTGCGACGCCGCCATCACGCGCGGTGGTGATCACCTTCGATGACGGATTCGCCTGCCTGCATGAGACTGCCGCGCCAATCCTCGCTCGGCTCGGACTAAGAGCCAGCGTCTTTGCGATCAGCGGGTATCTCGATCGAATGGGGCGCTATGACGCCGACCTCGGGATTCCAGCCAGGCCGATGCTGGCCCGCTCGCAATTGCAAGAGCTGCACGAATCGGGCATCGAGATCGGATCGCATTCGGTCAATCACCCGGATTTGCGCAGCCTCTCGCCAGCCGGTCTGCGCTACGAGCTCGAGCGCTCGCGCGGCGACCTTGAAGACCTGATCAGCGCGCCGGTATTGGGCTTCAGCTATCCCAGGGGACTGTTCGATCGAGCGGTGCATGATGCGGTTCGTGAGGCCGGCTATCTCTGGGGCTGCTCGACACGCCCCGGCCTGAACAACCGGCAGGCCGACCACTTCACGTTGCGCCGGGCGCAGGTCGGACGCCAGACCGACCAATCGGCCTTCGCCAAGCTGCTGCGTCAGGGCGCAGCGCCGGGCACGCTGGCCTCGGCGCGATTGCGCGAAAAGCTCGTTGAACTGGTGGCAACGCTCGGCGGCCGCGACCCGATGGATCTTTACACCCGACCGCTGCGTCGCTCAGTGGCTGCTCGATGGCTGAACCGCGCATGAACACCGGCCCGCTCAGATGCCGAGTTGCTGGACCCAGTCGATGGCCTGGAGCTGGGCCAGATTCAGGGATTTCGCGTTCAGGTCCAAACCGGCGCACAGCGCGGCCACACCCTTAAGCGACGGATCCTCGCAGGCTTCTGCCAGATCGAGATAGGGCCCCAGCGGGCCGCTGCGATCGAGCAGGGCCTGCGCAACCATCGGCGGCAGCTCGAGGTCATTGATCGCGTCGGCCATGGGCATCATCAGCATCGCCGGCAGCAGCGAAAAAGTGCCGGCGATGAACAGGTTGTCGCGCTGCCCCGCTTCAAAGCGTCCCTCTCCGAGCAGCTCGATCATCCGTCCACGGGTGATCGCCGTGCGCGCCAGGACCTGAGCGGTCGGATCGCGGCTGTCGGCCGTGGCCAGCAGCAAGGTGAGCCAACGGGCGAGCTTGTTGTATCCAAGCAGGTTGATGGCCTGCTTGAGAGAATCGATTCGGGTCGACAGGCCCATGCCAGCGGAATTCATGTACCGCAGCAGCTTGACCGACAGCGCCACATCGCGCTTGAGAGCGTTGTCGACATCGAGGATGTCAGCATTGCGCAGCAACAGGCGGATGGCCTGCAGAACTGCAGCCCGCCCGGGTTCGAGCTTGCGGGCCGACAGGGTCTCGGGCCTCGCAAAATAGTAGCCCTGAACGCAGGTGAATCCGAGCTCAAGGCAGGCAGCCGCCTGCTCCGGTGTCTCGACTTTCTCGGCGATCAGCACCCGACGGCCCGGCAAGGCCGTCAGCAACCGCGCCACCAGCGGCAATTGCGCGGCGGGCACCCGCTGCAGGTCGACCTTTGCATGCGTGGCCTGCGCAAAGAGCGGTTGACGCAAGACGGCGGGCGAGTCGACCGTGACGGCTACGCCAAAACCCGCCTTGCGCAGCTCGGCCAGCCTTTGCAGCCCTGCTTCATCCAGCACGGCGCCCGCTCCGAACTCGAGCACGGTCGATTTCGGATCGAGCAGTTCGATGGGTGAATGCGGGGTGATCGACTGCGGCGCGACATTGATGAAGCCCATCTTGCCACCCAGCACCTGATCGGCGCCGACATCCTGCAGCAGGGCGGCGATGACCACCAGGCTGGCATGAATCGCGTCTGAAAACCCGGCTGCACTGACCTGGCCATCCTCCCGAAAGAGCAGTTCGTAGCCAACCAGCTGTTGATTCCGGTCCAGGATGGGCTGGCGACCGATGTAGGCCACCGCCTCGGAGTCCGAAAAAATCGAAGTGTCGATGACCGTCGCGTCGGTCGCCTGCGCTTCGCTCATACCAGCACGCCTTCAACCCGGATGGATGCCGCCTGGTGTCGGGCACGGTCCAGACAGGGTCCGGAGAGAGACAGTTCGCTGCTCAACAGGTCGACCTGATCATCTGCGCCCGACTCCAGCGCATCAGCCAGATCAAGCAGCGCACCGAAGCGTCCGGTGCGGGTGGTGAGCGCATCGGCGAGTCCGTCGGGCAGTGAAATCGGGGCGATCGCCACGGTCATGGGCTGCATCAGCATCGCGGGCAACATCGAGAAAGCTCCGACCAGAAAGAGGTTGTCGAGGTCATCGCCTTCGAAATAGTCGATACCGAGCAGCTCGATCAGCCGGCCTCGCATCATGGCCGACCGGTTCAGTCGCTCGGCCGGGGCGGGCGCTTGCTCGACGCAGCCCAGCAGCAGTTCGAGCCAGCGGGTCAGGCGTCTTTGGCCGACCAGATCGATTGCATGAGGCAGTGAATCGATGGGCACCAGCATCCCGAAGTTCGATGACGCAATGTAACGTAGCAAGCGCCAGCACAGGGCGACGTCGGCGCGAAAGGTTGCCGCAAGTGCTTCGGCGGTCGCGCCTGCCGCCAGCTGCGAAAGCGCCTCGCGGACCGTGGCGTGATTCACCGCCAGACGGATTCGCCCGGTGCGTTGAATCTCGCCAACCTGAGAGCCACTGAGCCCATCCAGACGCAACTCTGCACACCGCATGCGGCGCTCGGGCGTATCGACTGAATCGGCCAGCAGAATCTGCGGACCCTCGCGCAGCCTGTCCACGAGCGCATCGAGCAATGCATCGTCGATCACCTGCAGATCGATGCGCACATGCGTTGCGACTGAACGCCAGTCGGCGATCTGCCTTGCGGGATGCGCATCGATCTGGATGCCGAAGCCGATCGACGCCAGGCGCCGCGCGCAGTCCAGTGCATCCGACGCCTGCGCGACATTCGCAGACAGGCACAGCACGGTGCGGGCCGGATTGAGCAGGACGAGGGTCGAGGCATCGCGCAGCGCCTCGGCATCGAGTGCGACAAACGCCTTGTTTCCAGCGAGCATCTGCACCGGATCGAAATCGGCGAGCAAATCGGACAAGCCACTCAATCCGGTGAGCATAGCCGCCTTGCAGGACGGTTCGCCCTGTGCGCCGGCTTGGCAACTCAGGCGGTATCCGATCAGGTCTGCGCGAAGGTCGACAATCGGCTGGCGAACCAGCAAGGCAGCGGGTGAAGTGTCCATGTGCGCCGTAATTGTGTCGTGTTGGAAACAATCTAGGCTGAATCTCGACTCGATGCCGATGCCGCATCCAAACCGGGGACAGGCGGTCGCCGGCAACCGCCCGGTGGTCTCAAGTTCGCAGCCGGATGCCCGAAAACCAGTGATCAGCCGGCCTGTTTACCCAGCCCCGGCGCGACAGTCTCGCGCTCAGAAAATGCTTTCGCGCACGAAGATCAGGTCGTCAGGCAGGACCGGGGCGTCGAGTGGCAGCTCGAGCGTCTTGACCTGACCGTCCGATCCGCGTCGCTGCAATCGGATGCCCCGATCGGTGCCCCGCAGGGTCAGCCCGCCGCCCTTGGCGAGCGCCTGAGCGAGTGTCAGCCCTCGGTCCACGCCATACATGCCCGGCCGTTGGACCTGTCCATAGATGTAGTACTGCGGTGCGCGTCCCACGTAGATCACATCGCCCGCCTGCATGACCACATCGCGCTCCAGATCGCCGGTGGCAAACATTCGGGCCAGATCGACCTCGAGCCGGACCGTACGGCCGTCGCGCTGTGTCACCACGACAACCTCTTCAGCCCCTGCCGGTGCGAGCCCTCCGGCGAGCGACAGCATTTCGGACAGCCGGGTCCCGGTCGTCTCGATCGGATATCGACCCGGGCGGATCACGCTGCCCAGGACCGAGACCTGCTGGCTTCTGAATGCGGTGACGTTGACGGTCACCTGCGGGTTTTGCAGGAATTTGCCGTCGCGCAGCCGCTGCGCCAGATGTTTTTCAAGATCGCCCGGAGACAATCCGGCCACCTTGACTGCCCCGATCAGCGGATAAGAAATCACGCCAGACTCGGAGATCCGGGCCTCGATGCTGAGGTCCGGGCTCTGAAAGACCTGGATCCGCAGCGCGTCGCCGGCACCGAGTCGGTAGTCGTCTCTGGGCGGCTGTGCCGATGCGGCATTTGGCTCGAGGACCCCGGGCGTCTCGGTGGCGGTCAGCGGCTGTGCGGGCAGGCTCGGCGCCATCAATGCGGCTGCGACCAGCACAAGTGCGCGAACGCGTGTCCAGTGGCTTCGGTTCGACGCGCACTCATTAAAGTGGCTGTTCATTGGCTGGCTCCCTGTCTGATCAGAACGAAGCCCGCACGCCGATGCCCACCCAATGGTCTTTGAAGTCGTTGACCGGGTAGTTCGAGTTGCGGGACAAGTATCGGTACTCCAGGTGGGCGACCGTGCGTCGACCCAGGTCATAGCGAAGGCGCAGTCCAGCCTCGCGCAGACGATCAACCCGCACCGGTGAACCGCTGACGACGAAACCGGGATCGCCCAGATACCGTCGACCGGCGACGCCCACCAGCGGTTCGAGCGCCGTGCGGCCGCTCATCTGCCAGACCGGTCGGATGTTGATGCTGCGCACATCGATGTAATTGGCGCTGGTCAGTTCGACCACCTCGATGCTGCGCAGGATCGATCCACGCAGCAGGAAGGCCGCGGTCGCAGGCCATTCGGCGTCGAATCCGCCGGTGACACCACTGAAATCGCGCTGTGGCAGGTTTTCGTAGCGACGACGGGTGTATCCAGCCAGACCCGTGATGCGTGTGGCATCGGATGGCCGATAGCTCACCCTGGCCAACGGCGTATCCTGGGCATAGGCGTTGTCGACAGCTGCCGGGAGCAGATTGCCCACCGAATCGGTGACCTGTCGATTCGGATAATTTGCGGTCTCGCGGCGCCAGACCATGTCCAGCTCCAGGGCGCCGCCAGGCAGATACCGAACGCCGGCTTCCAGGCCATTGCGGGTGTAATCCGCCTGCTTCTGGCTGTCGAGCGAATTGTCCGACGCCCAGGTGTCGATTGCGCCGATCACCGCCCAGGCCTGAGTGATCCTCCAGCCCGCCAGCCCCCGCGCCATCCTGAGATCCTGCAGATTGTTCTGCGCCAGACCGATCACATCGAAGGGCGTCTGGTCGCGTGCGAATCGCAGGGCGATCTGACCAAAGACCGGGCGGCCAAACTCGATATCCCAGGTGGCCGCCACACCGTATCCCAGATAGTCGTAGCTTGACTGCTCGAAGTACTTGACCGGGGTGATGAAGGCGTTGAGCGAGATGCGCTGCAAGCTGAATTCACGCTCGAAGCGCAGACCCAGCAGGGCCCGCGCAACCGTGTCAGCCGGCCCGTCGGCGATCCGGAAAATATTGCTGTGGTACTCAAGATCCAGCGCTGCATCAATGCTGAGCGGCGGATCGAGCGCCATCGTCGGCATGGCAACCGGCTGGGGCCGGGCCTGAAAGGGCAGGCTTGCCAGGGCCAGTGCTGCCCCCAGGCGGATCAGCATGGTTCGATTCATAGGGCCTTCTGCGGCAAAGGTGCAGTGCTGAACACGTGACCCAACGTAGCAGCTTCCCGCGCCGCGCCGGGGCGGATCGGCTTGAATGCGCCGCCCTCTGACGAAGCGATGCGTCTGCCTTGACCGGCCAACCAGGACCGGCTGAGGCGACTATCACGGAGAATGTTGATCAGACCCCTATTAAGGGATCCGACCAGCAGAAATTATGTTCCGACCCCAATTTAGCGGTCTGATACAAATTGATAACATTCAGGCCCCAGGGGGATTAGCACTCGGCGGGTTGGAGTGCTAAGATTTTTGCTTCGAGGCGTTTTGCCTCATGAAAGGATGATCAGATGACGGTTTCCTCGACAGCTTTGGTGACCTCTTCGCGTGCCGCCGGTGCGATGTGGGCGGTTCCGGCAGTCGGTAACATCGACTCGTACATCTCGGCCGTGAACCGGCTGCCGATGCTGACGGCCGATGAGGAGGTGTCTCTCGGACGCAGACTGCGCGACCACGCCGATCTGGATGCCGCACGCCAGCTGGTGATGTCGCACCTGCGATTGGTGGTCTCGATTTCGCGCCAGTACATGGGCTACGGCCTGCCCCATGCCGACCTGATCCAGGAAGGCAATGTGGGGCTGATGAAGGCCGTCAAGCGTTTCGACCCGGAACGGGGCGTGCGCCTGGTGTCATTCGCCATGCACTGGATCAAGGCCGAGATCCACGAGTTCATCCTGAAGAACTGGCGGCTGGTCAAAGTGGCCACCACGAAAGCGCAGCGCAAGCTGTTCTTCAATCTGCGCTCGCTCAAGCGCGATGCCCGCACGCTCTCGCCTGAGGCGGTCAGCGCGATTGCCAAGGAACTCGACGTCAGGCCCCAGGACGTGACTGAGATGGAAACCCGCATGGGCGGGGCTGATCTGGCGCTCGATCCGGTGGGTGAAGACGGTGAGGACGACTACGCCCCGATCGCCTACCTCAGAGCGCCGCACAGCGAGCCGCTGCAAGTGCTCGAGTCGCGGGAGTTTGACCAGTTGCAGGGCGAAGGCCTGCAGCAGGCGCTCGAATCGCTGGATGCGCGCAGCCGTAAGATCATCGAATCGCGCTGGCTGCGCGACGAAGATGAAGGCGGCAGCCGCACCCTGCAGGACCTGGCTGACGAGTACGGCGTATCGGCCGAACGGATTCGCCAGATCGAGGCCAAGGCGCTCAAGACGATGAAGGCCGCGCTGGCCGAATACGCCTGATCAGAGGCGGTATCTAGATCGAAAAAGCCCGGGTCGAACCGGGCTTTTTCGATTCACGCTCAGCGCGAGTAGAAGGTCCGATACCAGTCGACAAAGCGGCGCACGCCTTCGCGTACATCGGTGCGGGGTGCAAAGCCCACCAGGGCTGCCAGCTCGGACGTGTCTGCAAACGTCGCAGGAACGTCGCCGTCCTGCATCGGCAGGAACTCCTTGATCGCCTCGCGCCCGATCGCAGACTCCATGGCCGCGATGAAATCCATCAGCGGCACCGGCTCGCTGTTGCCGATGTTGAAGACGCGATACCGGGCCCGGCTGCTGGCGGGATCGGGATGCATCGCATCAAAGGCCGGATCGCCCACGGGCGGGTGATCGAGCAGGCGCACCACCCCCTCGACGATGTCGTCGATATAGGTGAAGTCGCGCCGCATGTTGCCGTGATTGAAGACCTTGATCGGACGGCCGGCCAGAATTGCGTCGGCAAACAGGAAGGCGGCCATGTCAGGACGCCCCCAGGGACCATAGACGGTGAAGAACCGCAATCCGGTGGTCGGCAGCCCGAACAGATGGCTGTAGGTATGCGCCATCAGCTCGTTGGCCTTCTTGGTGGCCGCATACAGGCTCACCGGATGGTCGACTGAATCATGCTCGGAAAACGGCATCCGGGCATTGCCGCCGTACACACTCGACGACGACGCATACACCAGATGCTTCACCCCACCATGCCGGCAGCCTTCGAGGATGTTGACGAAACCGACCAGATTGCTGTCGGCATAAGCGTGGGGATTGGTGATCGAGTAGCGCACGCCGGCCTGCGCAGCCAGATGCACCACCTGCTCGAACGCGTGAACCTCGAACAGGCGGGCCAGGCCCGGCCGATCGGCGACATCCAGCTTCTCGAAGCGAAAACCTGCCTGCGGCAGCAGCCGATCCAGGCGGGCCTGTTTGAGAGCCGGATCGTAGTAGGTGTTCAGGTCATCGATACCGACCACCTCATGGCCGGCATCGAGCAGGCGTTGCGCCACATGCATGCCGATGAATCCGGCGGCGCCGGTGACCAGTACTCTCATGACTTCAACTGCCGCGCTGGCACAGGCCCGAACCGAGGCCTTACAGCCGGCCGATCGACACGTAGTCCAGCCCGGCCGCACGAGGCAAAGCGGGCGGATACATGTTGCGACCGTCGATCACCAGGGGTTGCTTGAGCGCCGCCCGGATCGCATCGAAATCGGGGCTTCGAAACTCCTTCCACTCGGTGACGATCAGCAGCGCGTCCGCGCCTTCCAGTGCCTGCATCGGGCCGTCTGAATAGCTCAGGCCCTGGCGCTCGCCGATGGCGCGCTGGGCCTCGTGGATCGCCACCGGATCGTAGGCGGTGACCGTGGCACCCCGCGAGAGCAGGTCGTCGATGACCACGCGGCTGGGTGCCTCGCGCATGTCGTCGGTATTGGGCTTGAAGGCCAGACCCCACAAGGCGAAGTGGCGCCCCGCCAGCGACTCGCCGAAGCGGGCGATCACCTTCTCGACCAGCACATGTTTTTGCGCGTCGTTGGCGGCTTCGACCGCCGTCAGGACATGAAGCAGGCGGCCGTTGTCGTCTGCCGTGCGGATCAGCGCTTTGACGTCCTTGGGAAAGCAAGAACCGCCGTAGCCCGCCCCGGCGTAAAGAAAGTGATAGCCGATGCGAGGGTCGGAGCCGATGCCCTGACGCACGAGTTCGATATCGGCGCCGACCTTCTCAGCGAGCAGAGCGAGCTCGTTCATGAACGAGATGCGGGTGGCCAGCATCGCGTTGGCCGCGTATTTGGTCAGCTCGGCCGATCGCACATCCATCACCACCAGGCGCTCGTGATTGCGCTGGAAGGGGGAGTAGAGGGCCCTCATCAGGAAGATCGCCTGTTCGTCGTCTGCGCCGACCACGATGCGGTCAGGTCGCATGAAATCCTCGACCGCGGCCCCTTCCTTGAGGAACTCGGGATTGGAGACCACTGCGTAGGGCACGTCGACACCGCGACGCTTGAGCTCATCGGCGATCGCCTCCCGGACCTTGTCGGCGGTTCCGACCGGCACGGTCGATTTGTCGACGATGACTTTGTAGTCGGTCATGTATCGACCGACATTCCGGGCTGCGGCCAGTACATATTGCAGATCGGCCGAGCCGTCTTCATCAGGCGGCGTGCCGACCGCGATGAACTGGATCGTGCCGTGCCCCACCGAGCGCTCGACATCCAGGGTGAACTTCATGCGGTTCGCCGCGACGTTGCGTCGGACCATCTCCTGCAGACCCGGCTCCCAGATGGGAATCTCGCCACGCTCGAGCATCTCGATTTTTCGGGGATCGACATCCAGACACAGGACATCGTTGCCCATTTCGGCCAGGCAGGCGCCTGAGACCAGACCGACGTAGCCGGTTCCAATGACAGTTATCTTCATCACGTGATCATAAACTTTTTCAATGACATGACTAAAGCGGCGTCCTGAAGACAGGTAGGACAGCTGAGCATCAGGGTGTTTCGGGCACGTTCATCGCCAAGAACGGGTCATGTCGCAGACCTACGCCGAACCTCCCGTCAGCCCCGCTGCTCGCACCCAGCCGACCGCGGTCGTGCAGCCGCTGCGCCCTGAACCGAGCCCGCCTGCAGATCGGCCCCGAGCCTGGGCCGAGAGCACACACGGCCTGGCGCCGGGGGCCCCACTTCCGTCGCTTCGACCGCTGCGCACGCAGGGGGGTTCGATGGTCGAGCGGGTCGCCGCCAGGCTCGACGGCGCGGTGGCTGCGGGCGTGCTGCTGGCAGCAAGCTGGGCGATCACAGGCCTGCCGGGCAGTCCCGAAGCGGTCCTCGCACTGATCGCCTTTGCACTGAGCCAGCGCAGCGCGCCGAACAGTCAGTCGCGACTCCTGAACTGGCTGGGAATCTGTCTGCTGCTGCTGGCAGTCGGTGCGGCCACCGACACCCTGAGGCTGTTTGACGCGAGGATCCTGACAACCTGGGCTGTGCTGACACCTGCCCTGCAACTCGGCGTTCAGTGGACGCTGCCACGGCTGCAGGGGCAGCGAACGCAGGCTCGAGCGGTGATTGTCGGAGCCAATCCGCCGGGACGGACACTGGCCCGCACGCTGCTCACCGATCGGCGACATCGCATCAGCCTGCTGGGCTATTTCGATGACCGGATGCCACAGCGGCTGGGCACCGGGCTGGAAGCGGCCCTGCTGGGGCACACCGCCGAGCTGGCTGAGTTCGTCAGCCGCCACCGGGTCGATCGCATCTATGTGGCGTTGCCGCTGGCCTCTCAGCCGCGCATCCATGGTCTGCTTGGGCAATTGCGTGACACGACGGCATCGGTTTACTTCGTGCCGGACCTGTTGCTGGCCGAGCCGATCCAGGCCCGTATCGAAGCGGTCGGCGGCTTGCCGGTCGTGGCGGTGTGCGAAACCCCCTTCTGTGGATCAGACGCAGTCATCAAGCGGGCCTCGGACATTGGTCTGGCCCTGTCGGCGATCCTGATGCTGTGGCCGGTGATGGCAGCGATTGCGCTGGCCATTCGCCTCACGATGCCTGGGCCCGTCCTGTTTCGCCAGCATCGTTATGGGCTGGACGGCGAGCCGATCGAAGTCTGGAAGTTCCGTTCGATGCGGGTGGCGGAAAACGGTGCAGCCGTGCGCCAGGCGGTTCGCGGCGACTCGCGCATCACCCCATTGGGCGCCTTTTTGCGGCGCACTTCGCTGGACGAACTGCCGCAGTTGTTCAACGTGCTGCAGGGACGCATGAGCATGGTGGGGCCCCGTCCGCATGCAGTCGCGCACAACGAGTTCTACCGCAAGCTGATCCCGGGATACATGGTCCGCCACAAGGTCAAGCCCGGCATCACCGGGTGGGCGCAGGTCAACGGGGCACGAGGTGAAACCGACACAGTCGAGAAAATGCAGCGGCGCATCGACTACGACCTGCAGTACCTGCGGGAATGGTCGATCGCACTCGACCTGAAAATCCTGTGGCGCACGGTGGTGGTGACCCTGCGCGGCGATGAGAACGCCTACTGAAAGCCTGCGCTCGGCTGATGCCCGCTGTGGCGGCGGCGAAGGCCGGTTGGACGCTTAACTGCGTGACAGCAGCAACCGGAGGTCCGACGCGATATCGGCGCTCGACTGACCGTGGCGCATGTACAGGCGAAGGCGCCCCTGGCCATCGAGAACGTAGGTCGAGGCGGTGTGATCCAGGGTGTAGTTGGACGGCGATGAGCCGGCCGACTTCTGCACGAAGATCTTGAACTCCTTGGCGGTCCGGGCGGTGGCGTCTGCGTCGCCGTACAGGGCGAGATAGCGCGGATCGAAGGCGGTGACATAGCCGGACAGCACAGTCGGGGTGTCGCGCGCGGGATCGAGGGTTACGAACAGCACCTGAACCCGGTCGGCGTCCGGACCGAGTTGCTTCAAGGCCTCGGTCACCGTGGCAAGCGTCGTGGGGCAGACGTCAGGGCACTGGGTGAAGCCAAAAAACAGCACCACCAGCTTGCCGCGAAAATCAGCGAGCGTGCGCGGCCTGCCGGTGTGATCGGTGAGCTCGAGCACCTTGCCGTAGTCGGCGCCGGTGATGTCGGTCGATTTGAACGAGGCCACGCCCGACGCGCCGGGCAGCCGATCGCAGCCGCTCAGTGCCATCGCCACGGCAATCGATGCACATCCTGCAAGCAGGCCGAGTCGCCCTGCCGCAAGGTGCCAGCGCGAAGCCAAAGTGTGACGACCGGTGCTCACAGCCAGTGATCGATCAGCAGTGCAGCGAACAAGGCTGCAAGGTAGTAGATGGAATACGTGAAGGTGCGCCGTGCCAGCCGGTCGGAATAGCTGCGCCACAGCCGCAAGGCATACCAGAGGAAGCCGGCACCCAGTGCCAGTGCGCAGACCAGATAG
>Ga0209598_10000098_pt1 | contig 63498 bp, 53 predicted proteins | sample M_140807_EF_Meta_FD_187317 | JGI IMG/M metagenome (GOLD analysis project Ga0209598, IMG submission 187317) | Freshwater microbial communities from Lake Montjoie, Canada to study carbon cycling - M_140807_EF_MetaG (SPAdes) (version 2) | ecosystem: Environmental > Aquatic > Freshwater > Lake... | reverse complement strand
GATTCCGGCGGCGAGCGCCCGGGTGTAGGAGGCCTGGATCACCGGGCCGTCGGCGATCGGGTCGCTGTAGGGAACGCCCAGTTCGCAGAGCGCCGCCCCAGCCCGGTCGAGCGCTTCAAGGACCTCGACCGTGGCCTCGAGATCGGGATCCCCGGCCGTCACGAAGGGGGCCACCGCCTTGCGGTCCTGACGCCGCAGTTCGGCGAACATCGCCTCGAGTCGTGGTGCCGGTCCTGGTGTTTGATCGGGCATGGAGTTCGCTCGTGTCACTCGCTGACCATTCCCCTGAGCCGGGCGATCTCGGCCGCGTCCTTGTCACCCCGGCCGGAAAGACAGATGACAAGAATCTCTTCTGCCGGTCGCCTGGCGGCTTCCTGCACGGCCCAGGCGATCGCGTGGGCCGTCTCGAGGGCCGGCAGGATCCCCTCGCGACGGGCCACGAGGTCGAATGCATCGAGCGCCTCGGCATCAGTCACACTCGTATATTCGACCCGGCCGGCATCCCGCCAGTAGCTGTGCTCGGGGCCGACGCCCGGATAATCGAGTCCGGCCGAGACCGAATGGACGTCGGCGGTCTGCCCGTCGGGGTCCTGCAGCACATAACTGAGGCTGCCGTGGAGGATGCCCGGGCTGCCGTACGTCAGGCTGGCGGCATGATCGCCCGGAGAGCCCGAGCGGCCCCCCGCCTCGACGCCGATCAGCCGCACCTCGGGATGATCGACGAACGGATGGAACATCCCTGCCGCGTTGCTGCCGCCACCCACGCAGGCAACGACGGCGTCGGGGAGACGACCAAATTGCCGCCGGCAGGCGTCGACCGTCTCGCGGCCGATCACCGACTGGAAGTCCCGCACGATCCTCGGGAAGGGATGCGGTCCGACGACCGAGCCGATGATGTAGTGGGTCGTCTCGACCGACCCCATCCAGTCCCGCATCGCCTCGTTGATGGCATCCCGGAGGGTTCGGGAACCGGTCTCGACCGGCCGCACCTCGGCCCCCATGAACCGCATGTTGCGGACGTTCGGAGCCTGACGCCTGACGTCCTCGGCCCCCATGTAGACGACGCACTCGAGACCAAACCGGGCGCAGGCCGTGGCCGTGGCGACGCCATGCTGCCCGGCCCCGGTCTCGGCGATGATCCGCCGCTTGCCCATTCGCATCGCCAGCAGGCCCTGCCCGAGCGTGTTGTTGATCTTGTGGGCGCCCGTGTGGCTCAGATCCTCACGTTTGAAATAGATCTGGGCCCCGCCGGCGAGGGCCGTGAGCCGCTCGGCGAAGAGCAGGGGTGTGGGTCGGCCCACGAAGGCCGAGAGCAGGCCGTCGAGCTCCCGGGAAAATGCCCGATCGGCGATCGCCTCGCCATACGCCTGCTCGAGCTGCTCGAGCGCCGCGGAGAGCGTTTCCGGAACGTAGCGGCCTCCGTACCGTCCGAAGCGGCCGAGACGATCGGGAACTTCGGACATCGCCGCGGGCTGCTGTTCGGAAACCGGAGTGGTGGGCGGAAGGACTGGCACGTGGGGATCCGCTGGCTTGGAGGGGTCGGACTCGGAACATCTGCAGACTGGAAAATCGGCGGCCGGGAAACGCCGGATGGAAGCCTCTCGGCCAGTTTTCAGGTCGCCCCGTGATTGTAGCCTGCCGCCGCATCGCTACCATCGCGGGATCCGCCTGGCGCGGCTTTTCAGCACCGCCGTTCCCCTCCCATGCCGGCCCGACCCGATGCCCGAACTCCCCGAGGTCGAGACGATGCGTCGCGGGATTGCCTCCGTGGTCGGACTTCGGCTCGCCTCCACCGAACTGCCGCGGGGAACGAACCGCCCGATTCTCGTGCGGCCGCGGCCCGCGATCCTGGTGCGTTCCCTTGCAGGCCGAAGGGTGGCCGGGGTGCACCGTTTCGGCAAGCGGATCGCGATCGAATTCGACGACGACGAGACACGGCCCCGACAGTGGCTCGTGATCGAGCCGCGAATGACCGGCATGCTGCTGATTGGCAGGCCGCCGACCGACGCCCACGTGCGGATCGTCCTCGGGTTCGCCTCGCGGAAAGTGCCGCGGCTCCTGTTCTGGGATCGACGCGGACTGGGCACGGCGCGGCTGCTCGACGAGGCAGGACTGCAGGCCGCATGCGGCCCCACGAAACTCGGCCCCGACGCGCTCGGCGTCAGCGCTGCCGATCTGCAGACCAGGCTCTCACGCTCGCGGCGGGCGGTGAAGGTGGCACTGCTCGACCAGCGGGTGGTGGCCGGGATCGGCAACATCTACGCGGCCGAGATCCTCAGTCTGGCGGGCGTCGATCCGCGGGTGGCCTGTCGGCGGCTGTCCGGAGCTGACTGGGATCGGATCGCGCTGGCATCCCGCACGATCCTCGCCGATGCCGTCAGCCACGAGGGTTCGTCGCTCGGCGATGCCACCTACCAGACTCCCGACAACCGCTTCGGGAGTTTTCAGGACCATCACCGGGTCTACGGCCGGGAGAACCAGCCGTGCCACGACTGCGGAACGCTCGTGGTGCGGTTCGTTCAGGCGCAGCGGGCAACGTTCTTCTGTCCGGCCTGCCAGTGGCGTCCCCGGCGACGACGCGTTAGGCTCCAGCAGACGGATTGACCGAGTCCGACCCGTGGCGTTGAAGTTGCCCCGGATCTTCTCCAGCAGGCTCGCCGATGAACCCCCGACATTCGCTGCCGCGGCGTCAATTCCTGGCCGGTACCGCAGCCGGCTCGATTGCGGCGCTGACCGGACCGGGGCGGCTCATCGCCGACGAGACCCCGCGGAAGACCGCCGAGACGCTCGCCCAGATGCTGCACGCATCGCTCGCGTCCGAACAGCGACGAGAGGTCTGCGTGCCCTGGGACTACGTCCATCCGAAGTTCGGCCTGCTGCGAACCCGGGTGGGAAACAACTGGAATGCCACCCGACCAGCCGTGGCCGGCGACTTCTTCACGCCGGACCAGCAGCGACTGATCCGGGACGTCTTCGAGGCGTTGATCGAGCCCGACTGGCATGCCCGGTTCGACAGGCAGCTCGAGGATGACACAGGCGGCTTCGGCCACGATCAATCGATCGCCCTCATCGGTGAGCCGGGCAGCGGACGATTTCAGTTTCTGCTCACGGGCCGCCACATGACTCTCCGTTGCGACGGTGACTCCGCCGACCATGTCGCCTTCGGCGGACCGATCTTCTACGGCCACGACGCCGGCGGCTTCAACGAGGAGGCGGGCCACAAGGGCAACGTCTTCTGGCCGCAGGCCGTGGCGGCGAACGGCGTCTACGAGATGCTCGACGGTCGCCAGCGGGCGCTGGCCCTCGTCGAACCCCTGCCCAGGGAAAACGCGATCCGGTTTCGCGGCGCCGAAACGATCCCCGGCATCCCCGTCACCGAACTCTCGGCCGACCAACGGCGGGAACTCGACTCGGTGCTCGGCCGGCTGCTGGAACCGTTTCGGACCGCAGACCGCGACGAGGCCCGCGGCTGCCTGGCCCGACGGGGAGGGCTCGATGCCTGCAGGCTGGCGTTCTATCGCGACGGCGACCTCGGCGGCGACCAGATCTGGGACAACTGGCGGCTGGAGGGGCCTGCTTTCGTCTGGCACTACCGCGGAGCCCCGCACGTCCATGTCTGGGTGAACATCGCCGACACGCCGACGGTCGCCACCAACGCCTGATGCCCTCCGCCTGCCCGCCCGTCTTCACCCGGATCTCCGCATGACCGACTGCTGCATCATCGGCGGCGGCGTGGTCGGCCTCTCGATCGCCCGCGAACTCGCCGGTAGGGGTCTCGCCGTTCGCCTGCTGGCCCGCGAGGGACGGCGGGAGACGGCTTCCTGGGCGGCGGCCGGGATCTTTCCGCCGACGCCAGCCTATCCGGGCTGGTCGGCAGGCGAGGCCTTCACGGCATGGAGCGACCGGCTGCACCAGGAATGGTCCCGTTCGCTTCGCGAGGAGACCGGCATCGACAACGAGCTGCGGCGTTGCGGCGGGCTCCATCTGGCCGGCAGCGACGCCGGCCTCAGACGCCTCGCAGCCACGGCCGCCGAATGGCACCGCAAGACCGCCAGATGCGAATCGCTCGACGCCCGCGACATCCCCGGCATCGAGCCGGCCTTCGCCGACGCGGTCTCGCGCGGCGCGATCCTCGGAGGCCTGCTCCTGCCCGACGAGATGGCCCTGCGGCCGCCGCGACATCTCGAGGCGCTGGCCGAGAGCTGCCGGCATCGTGGCGTCGAGATCATGGCGGACGAGGTTCTGGGGCTGGAGGTTCGCGACGGCCGCATCGAGGGGGTGCAGACCCGCGGCTTCGGAACGGTTCGCGCGGCCAGCTATTGCCTGGCCGCCGGCGCCTGGTCGGGATCGCTGGCAGCAGCGGTCGGGCTCCCGCTCGAGACCCGGCCGATTCGCGGCCAGATCCTGCTCCTGCGGCTGCCGCGGCAGATCCTCACGCGGGTCGTCAACGCCGGCCTCGATTACTTCGTGCCTCGCGATGACGGCCGGCTCCTCGTCGGCTCGACCATCGAGGACGCCGGCTTCGATGCCAGCACGACGGAGGCGGCGATCGAACGCCTGACGGGCGTTGCCCGGCTCCTGCTCGGCGACCTGCCCGACGCCGCCCTGGAACAGGCCTGGGCGGGGCTGCGGCCGGGCTCCGTGGACGGATTGCCTGTGATCGGCCGCATTCCGACGGTCGCCAACGGGTTCGTCGCCGCCGGCCACTTTCGGGCCGGGCTGCACCAGTCGACCGGCACGGCGGTGCTGATGGCCGATCTGATCGCCGGCGGCTCCTCAATGCCGACGGCGACGCTGGCATTCGATGCCGCGGCATTCGCGCCGGAGAGAAGGCCGCGGCCGATCCGAGTCGACGGCGAACCGGCCCGGGACTCGGTCGCAGATTACCTGGCCCGGGCTGAGCAGGTGAGGCTCTAGCGAGCCGTTGATGCAGTGATGCGAAAGCAGGGCCCGCGGTGCGCGGTGTCAGGCGGCCTGCAGAAAGAGCCTTCGATACAGTGCCTCGATGTCCTGCGGGATGAGGCTCCGTCCTGGGGCCGCAGCGGCCACGATCGATGCCATGTCGACGAGCCTGAGGGCGACCGAGGGAATGCCGGCGGCGATCTCGTGGATCGTGCGGGAGACGTCATCCCGGTCGGCAGGGCTGCAATGCATTTCGATCCGTGGGGCGACCAGCGTCCGCGTCTCCTCGAGCGTGAACGGCGCGAGGATCGCCCGCAGCGTCACCATCTGTTCCAGACGTCGATCCCGGGCGACGAGTGAGAGCAGCCTGCCCTCGCCGGCGAGGACCACGACCCCCGGCGGCTGGTGCCGAAAATGATCGTCGAGCATCCGCGCGAGCTGGCCGTCGGAGGCCAGATGGGCGTCGTCGACGAGCAGGACCGGGGACGAGACTGGGACCGGCTCGGCCGCGGACGACGGACTGCAGCGGGATGGCAGCCGATCTGACACACCCGGCAAGGCCGAGACCGCATCGAGCACGAGCGTCTTGCCGGCGCCGGCCGGGCCGCAGAGCAGCACGACGGCGGGCGGGCGTTGCACCGCGTAGGCGATCCTGGCAACGGCGGCCTGCTGGCCCAAAGTCAGGAGACCGGCTTCGGCATCATGGTGACGGACATCCCCTCTGGCTTCGCGGCACTGGATCCAGGTTTTCGGCAGCATCATGACTCGTCACCCCGGCCGGGCAGGTCGGGGCCCGTGAAGGTCAACGCCTCGCCGAGAACGGCCAGGCCGACGGCAGCCAGTGCCTGATCGTGGGCCGCGCAGCGGACGCGATCGGCCCGGCGGACGAAGATCGCGGCGTCGCAGCCGAGGGCGATCCGGGCCAGCTGGCCGCGTCGCACGGGGCCCGACGGAAACCAGTTGCAGGCGTCGACGATCACGATCTCAGCGGCCTCGTCCACAGCCGTCAGGTCGACCGGCCGCTGCGGCTGCTGTGTGACGCGTTCGATCGACCGACCTCGCTGCCGGAGCGTTGCGACGAGGCCGCCGGCAACCGTGGTGCGGCCCTCGCCGGGCCGGCTGCCAACGACGGCAAAGACACGGCGCCCTCCGGTCAACGACTCTTCGATCCGTTCTGCCAGCCGCGCCCACTCGCTCGGGGCCCGGAGCAGGAGCCGCCGGAGGATGGAATCGGCGGCGGAACCGGTCCCCTCCGCGACGGTCGATGTCGAGCCGGCGGCAATGCCCGGATCGGACGGTCCGATCTCGGAAGCCACCGCCGGAAGGTCGAACCGACCGCGGGCGAAGGCGTCGAGAAATGCCATGTCGATGGGGTCGAGCATCATTGCCGAACGGTCTTCCCGGCTTCGGAGGGTTCGCTGGCCAGCCGTTCGGACCGCGGCTCTTCGCCCGCTTGCCCCACCAGCCGCTCGTTCCGCCAGACTGCCGCCCAGGTGAGGGCGGCAAGCGTCGTCAGGAGGATGATCGAGGCGGGGGGAAAGCCGGGGGCTTGAATCCTCGACTTCGGTGCTGGCCGCGGAGCGGGGGGCGAAGGGGTCGCGGACAGGCTGGCAGCGGTCGCGGGAACGAAACCGGAGGAATCGGTCGCGGGAGATTGCGGGAATGGACTCGAATCGGAGATCGAGAGATCGGGAAACCTGGCGAGCAGCCTCATCGATCTCGGTTCCCGAGAGTCAGCAAAAAACGCGGCCGCGGCGGCAACCTCGCCCGACAGGGAAAAATCGACCCCCGGCCGCCGCCGCCTTGAGAAGATCGATCGCCGGCCGGCAGGCCGCCGGACCGGGAACATGACAGGCTTTCCGGGTTTTCCCCAATGTTCCCCACTCCCCGGCCAGATAACTACTATGGTGGAAAGCAGGGCGACCACGGTCGGCCCGCGTTGCCGTCTGCCCAGGTTCTCTCCCCCCCGGAAATCGCATGTCCTCCGCCTCCCGTTCGTCCCGCACAGCCGCTTTCCAGTCCCTCCTCGCCAGCCGGATCGCCGTTCTCGACGGGGCCATGGGCACGATGGTGCATGCCCTCGGCCTCGACGAGCAGGGGTTCCGCGGGGAGCGGTTTCAAAGCCACCCCAAGGATCTGAAGAACTGCATCGACGTGCTCGTGCTGACCCAGGGGGACGCGATCCGCGGCATCCATGCGGCCTACCTCGAGGCGGGCGCGGACATCGTCGAGACCAACACCTTCGGCGCCACGAGCGTGGCCCTCGCCGACTTCGGCCTCGAAGAACATGTCCGCGAACTCAACCTCACCGCCGCACGTCTCGCCCGCGAGGCGGCCGATGCCGCCACGGCCAAAACACCCGACCGCCCGCGGTTCGTCGCCGGCTCGATCGGCCCCACCAACAAGCAGCTCTCGATCGCCGGCAACGTGGCCGACCCGGGCCACCGCGACGTGACCTTCGACCAGATGGTGGCGACCTATCGCGAGCAGATCGAGGCCTTGCTCGAGGGAGGCGTCGACCTGCTGCTCGCCGAAACCGCCTTCGACACCCTCGTGCTCAAGAGCTGCCTGTTCGCGATCGAGCAGGTCTTCCGGGAAACGGGCGTCCGGATCCCGTTGATGGCGTCGTTCACCGTGTTCGAAGGGGGCCGGACGCTGTCGGCTCAGACCGTGGAGGCCTGCTGGGAGAGCATCGCCCACGCCGATCTGGTGAGCGTGGGGATCAACTGCGCCCTCGGTCCGGAGAAGCTCCGCAGCCATCTGGCCGATCTTTCCCGGGTCGCGGGCATCCCCGTCAGCTGCTATCCGAACGCCGGCCTTCCCAACGCCCTCGGCGGCTTCGACGAGACCCCCGAAATGATGGCTGGCGTGCTGGGCGAGTTCGCCCGCGAGGGCTGGCTCAACGTCATCGGCGGCTGCTGCGGCACGACGCCGGCCCACATCAGGGCGATCGCCGAGGCGGTCTCGAAGCATCCGCCACGGGTGCCGCCGCAGCCGGTGCGTCGCTCCCGTTACTCGGGCCTCGAACTCCTTGAAATCCGCCCCGAGAGCAGTTTCACGATCATCGGTGAGCGGACGAATGTCACCGGCTCGCGGGCCTTCGCCCGGCTGATCAAGGAGGAGCGGTACGAGGAGGCGGTCACCGTCGCCCGCCAGCAGGTCGAGAACGGGGCCAACATCATCGACGTCAACGTCGACGAGGGGATGCTCGACGGCCCGGCGGTGATGACGAGGTTTCTCACGCTGCTCTCCAGCGAGCCCGATGTTGCGCGGGTGCCGATCATGGTCGACAGTTCCCGCTGGAGCGTGCTCGAGGCCGGTCTCAAGTGCCTCCAGGGCAAGGGGATCGTCAACTCGATCAGCCTCAAGGAAGGAGAGGAGGAATTCCTCCGCCAGGCCCGGACGATCCGCCGCTACGGCGCCGCGGTCGTGGTGATGGCGTTCGACGAGGAGGGGCAGGCCACCGACACCGACCGCAAGGTGGCGATCTGCCGCCGGGCCTACGGGCTCCTGACCGAGCAGGCCGGATTCAAGCCCGAGGACATCATCTTCGACCCGAACATTCTCACGGTCGCCACCGGGATCGAGGAGCACAATCGCTACGCCCTGAACTTCATCGAGGCCACCCGGCGGATCAAGGAGGAGATGCCGCTGGTGAAGGTGTCGGGCGGGGTGAGCAACATCTCCTTCTCGTTCCGCGGCAACGACGCGGTCCGCGAGGCGATGCACGCGGCCTTCCTCTACCACGCCATCAAGGCCGGCATGGAGATGGGGATCGTCAACGCGGGGCAGCTGGCGGTCTACGAGGAGATCGAGCCGCAACTGCTCGAACGGATCGAAGACGTGCTCTTCGACCGCCGCCCCGACGCCACCGACCGGCTGATCGAGTATGCGGAGAGCGTGAAGAAGCGGGACCCGGCTGACACCGCCAGGGCCGACGCCTGGCGGAGCCTCGACGTCGAGGCCAGGCTCTCCCATGCGCTCGTGAAGGGACTCGCCGACCACGTCGAGATCGACGTCGAGGAGGCCCGAGGCCGCTACGCCACCAGCCTGGAGATCATCGAAGGGCCGCTGATGCGGGGGATGCAGACGGTCGGCGACCTGTTCGGCGAGGGCAAGATGTTTCTGCCCCAGGTGGTGAAGAGCGCCCGGGTGATGAAGCGGGCGGTCGCACATCTGCTTCCCTACATGGAGCAGGAGCGGCTCGCCAGCGGGTCGACAAACAGCAAGCGGGGCCGGGTGCTGATGGCGACCGTGAAGGGGGACGTCCACGACATCGGCAAGAACATCGTCGGCGTGGTGCTCGGCTGCAACGGCTTCGAGGTGATCGACATGGGGGTCATGATCCCCTCGGCGAAGATCGTCGATGCCGCCAAGGAGCACGACGTCGACGTGGTCGGCCTGAGCGGCCTGATCACCCCGAGCCTCGACGAGATGGTCCATGTGGCCGAGGAGTTCGAGCGGGAGAAGCTCAAGGTGCCCATCCTGATCGGCGGTGCGACCACATCCGCCCGGCACACCGCGGTCAAGATCGCGCCCCGCTATTCGGGCGACGTCGTGCACGTGCTCGACGCCTCCCGGGCGGCGGGCGTCGTCGACAAACTGATCAATCCCACGACCCGCGTTGCCTTCGCGACGGCGAACCGGGCGGACCAGGCCCGCGACGTCGAAAACTTCCGCCGCCGGCAGCAGACGACGCTCGTGCCCTACGAGGCCGCCTGCCGCAACCGCTGGACGACCGACTGGTCGACTGCCGACATCCCGGTTCCCGAGTTCCTCGGAGTCCGCCGGCTGGAGGAGGTTCCGCTCGGCGAGTTGGTGCCGTACATCGACTGGTCGCCGTTCTTCATGGCCTGGGAACTCCGCGGCAAGCACCCGGCGATCTTCGACGACCCGGTCGTGGGAACCGAGGCCCGCAAACTGTTCCATGATGCGACCACGATGCTCGACGAGGTCGTCCGCGACCGCTCGCTCACCGCCCGCGGGGTCTACGGGTTTTTCCCGGCAAATTCCCAGGGGGACGACATCGTCCTGTTCACCGACGACACCCGGACAAATGAACTCGGCCGGGTGCACACGTTGCGGCAGCAGTGGGAGCGAAAGGGACAGTCGACCTTCCATGCTCTCGCCGATTTCATCGCCCCGCAGGAGAGCGGCCGGAGGGATTATCTCGGGGCCTTCGCCTGCACGACCGGGCACGGCTGCGAAGAACTCTGTCGTCGCTACGACAAGGAGCACGACGACTACTCCTCGATCATGGCCAAGGCGATCGCCGACCGGCTGGCCGAGGCCTTCGCCGAATGGCTGCACCGCAAGGCCCGCTGCGACTGGGGCTACGGCCGCGAGGAATCGCTCTCGAGCGAGGACCTGATCGCGGAGCGTTACCGCGGCATCCGCCCGGCCCCCGGCTATCCGGCATGTCCTGACCACACGGAGAAGCGGTCGCTGTTCAGATTGCTCGACGCGGAGCATGCCGCCGGCATGATACTCACCGAGAGTTGTGCCATGTTTCCGGCTGCGAGCGTCAGCGGACTCTACTTCGCCCATCCCGAGAGCCGATACTTCGCGGTGGATCGGATCACGCGGGATCAGGTGGAGTCCTACGCGGCCCGCAAGGGCATGCCGCTCGAGGAGATCGAGAAGTGGCTCTCACCGAACCTCGGATACGACACCTGACAGGCCGACCGGCGGGGGAACTGGCGGATGCCAAAGCGTCGTGACGAGGACCGGTCGCAGCCGGCCGCAGTGGCCGGGCAGGGGGCTGCGGCCCCTGAAAGGCGTCCGCGGACGCGGCGGATTTTGGCGGCGGATCCGCCGACGGAGGATGCCGGTTCCGTTGCGACTGCCCTGCTCGTGGGCCGCTTTCTCGACTATGTGCGACACGAGCGGGCGCTCTCGGAAAACACCCAGGCGGCCTATCGCCGCGACCTCCGCGACTTTACCGGCTGGCTAGGGCGGCGACAGGCGAAGCAGCTGGGGGTCAGGGACCTGGGCGACTACTTTTCCAGCCTCGCCGGCCGCGGACTCGCCCGGGCGAGCATCGCCCGCCAGGCGGCCACGCTGCGAATGTTCTACGCGTTCCTGCAGCTGGAGGGGGTGATCTCCGAGAGCCCAGCCGAACTGCTGACGGCCTCGCGCCGGGATGACGTGATCCCGGGCACGCTCTCGCCGGAACAGGTCGACCGGCTGCTCGAGAGCCCCGACGCCGCCTCGGCCGCCGGCCTCCGCGACCGGGCGGCGCTCGAACTGCTCTACGCCACGGGCTGCCGGGCGTCCGAGGTTTCGACGATGCGGCTGACCGACATTCACCTCGGCGAGAGCTTCTGCACCTGCCGGGGCAAGGGAGACAAGGAGCGGGTCGTGCCGCTGGGCAGACGGGCGATCGCCGCGATCGGCCTCTGGCTCGAGGGTCCACGGACGGCGTTCGCGACGCGGTCGGCGGCCCGCCCCGCCTGGGTGCTGCTCTCGTCCCGCGGCAACCGCCTGTCACGAATGCGGATCTGGGAGATCGTCCGCCTGCACGCTGAACGGGCGGGCGTGCCCGCGGACATCGGCCCGCACACGCTGCGGCACAGCTTTGCGACACATCTGGTCGCCGGGGGCGTCGACCTGCGGCACGTGCAGGAGATGCTGGGCCACGCGAGCATCGCCACGACCCAGCGGTACACCCACGTCGACGCCAGCCGCCTCAAGGGCATCCACGGAAAATTTCATCCACGGGGCTAGACCGCGTTCGGCTATCCACGCTTTGGCGGGGTGAACTTGATCTTCTTGATCAGTTCCACGATCTGGCCGTCCTGGATCTTTCCCGAGACCGCCGTGATCGCCCGGACCACGTTGACGTACTTCAGATCCCTGTCGCATTCGAGTTCCACCTCGGTCCGATCGGCCAGGGAGTTCGGGCCGGTGTCGGTCCCGACGAGCGAGATGATGCGGCCGCGAAGCTCGTCGAAATCGGCCACGGGGGTGCCGTTCATCGAGATTCCGGCAAGTTCGCCGCCTGGTCCTGCGCTGAGCTTCACCCGCAGGGGCGGCACCTGCTGGTCGTCTGGAGCCGCGGCGGCGGCGACGCCGAGAGGCATGCGGATGTCGAAATCCCCTTCCGGCGCCACGACCTTGAGGGAGAACATGAAGAAGGAGATCAGCTGAAAGACGACGTCGATCATCGGCGTCATGTCGATGCTGATCTTGTCGGCAAGCTGCGACTCGCGTTTTGCCATCGCTCAGCGCCCTTCGTCGTACTGGGCCCGGAGCACGAACCGCTCGAAGCCCTTCTCCTGGCAGATGCGGATGATGTCCTGCACCTCGCCCGTTTTGGCCCGGCCATCCGCCCGCACGATCAACGTGGCGGAACTCGGTTCCTTGCCGTCGTCGAGCATCACCGCCTTTTCACGCTCCAGATAGCCGCCGATGTCACGCACCGAGATCAGCTCACCGGCATAGATCACCGAGCCGTCCTGGGTGAGCTGAAGGGTGATCGGCGTCTCCATCGCCCCCTCGACCGGTTTGGCCAACTGGCTCAGGGGCAGTTGGATGCGATCATCCTGTTCCGCCTCGGAGAAGTTCATCACGAACATGAAGAACGTGATCAGCTGAAACGTCATGTCGATCATCGGCGTCATGTCGATGTCGGTTGTCGACGGTCCGCCGGAGGCTCGCTTGCCCATGGAGGCTCACTTCTTGCCCATGTTCTGAAACCGGGACATCAGCCGCATCGCCTCGGTATCGATGTCGCCGGTGAGTTTCTGCATCCAGTTCTTGAACAGCGCGAAGCAGGCGATGGCCGGAATGGCGAGCCAGAGCCCGATCAGCGTGGTGATCAGGGCCTGCGAGATGCCGACGGCGAGCTGGGAAGGCTTCGGCGCCGTTTCCGACTTGGCGATCACCATGAAACTGGCGACCATCCCGTCGACGGTTCCCAGCAGGCCGAACATCGGGGCGAGGGCGCCGATCAGCGAGACGTAGCTGATCTTGTGCTCGAGTTTCATCGTCTGCTCCCCCTCCTCTTCCTGCATCGCCTCGACCGCGGCCGGGTAGCCCGACTGCAGCTTGCCCATGCCGGCTGCCAGCACGTGGCCGAGGTAGGAGTCGTCGGCCTTCGCCAATTCATAGGCCTGCTGAAATTCCTTGTTCTCGAGATGGGCCTCGAAGGACTGGACAAGTCCCGTCGGCATGAGCACGGCCCTGCGAATCTGCAAAAAGCACATCACGAGCAGCGCGATCAGGCCGAACGAAAGTGCCAGAAAGATGATCACGTACCGCAGGCCGAGGGCGTTGTAGTAGAAGACGAGCATGCTCTCGCCCTCGGGCTCCGCAGCCTCCTCCGCGACGGCTGCCTCGTCCTGGGCGAAGGCGGCGGCCGGGCAGAGCAGGGTGGGGGTCAGGGCGGTTCCCGCCATCGCCGCGATCACGAGGAACCCGAGCAAGGTCCGCGCGACCATCCGCCAGGCACCAGTCTCACACTCGACCGCCCGTCGGCCATCACCCAAAGCCACACCCATGACATTCTCCTCGCCGTATGTGATCATCGATTCGTGGTGACAGCGGCCGATCAGCCCGCCTTCTTCTTCGCCCAAACGCTCGCCGGATACCCTTCCTCGAGCACCTTGCGGGCTTCTCTCGCCCGTTCCGGATTGCTGGCTTTTTCCCAGAGTTCACCGAGGTTGTACAGGGCTTCGGCATGGCTGTCCGGGAACGAGTTATAGACAAGATCGACCGTCAGATACGAGATCAGGGCGTCCTGATCCCTGTCGCCTGCGGCCCGATATGCCGCCCCGAGAACGGTGTAGGCTCTGGAGAGGAGTTCCTTCTCCTCCGGATCGGCCTGCCTGATGATCGATCGCACGAGGTCGATCGCCGCGTCATTTCGGCCCAATTGCGAGAGGCAGCGGGCCTTGCCGAGTTCGGCTGCCCGGCGCTGGACCGACCCCGCGTCGCCCCCCGGGTCGATCCCGAGAGCCAGATCGTATTCGCGGATCGCCTCCTCGAATTTCTTCTGGTCGAACAGCATTCCTGCCTTGGCTGCAGCGGCCCTGACCTTCATCGCCGGGGGGCCCGCCGCGAGCTGGGAATAGGCTGCAATCGCCTTCTCAGGACTGCCGGCGCGGGCGAGCAGATTCCCGTAGAGCTCCTGAACCTCGTAGAAGTGGTGGCTCTTCGGATGCCTGGCGAGAAAATCAGACACCAGACGGCCGGCCTCCTTGGGATCCGCACCGCTGGCCAACGCGACCCGGGCGGTCGCGGCGGCCTTCAGGAAGGCGACGTCTTCGAGCAGGAGCTGCTCCGCGCCCTCGAGTTCTGCGGCCTCGATCTCGCCGATCTGTTCGAGCGCATCGGCGGCCCGGCCGCGGGCGAGCATCGATCGGGCAGACCTCAGCGGCTGCGGTTCATCGCCGAACTGCACCTCCCGGATCCGCTCGATGGAAACCTTCTTCGTCTCGCCATCCCGTTCCTCGATGTCGACGTCGTTCGGCGATACCGAGACCACCTTGCCGGTCACAGATCCGTCGACGGTGATCACGCGGTCGGGAACCTGCCCGAGGAGCATCCCCGGGGCGACGAGAGCCGCCGCTGCCATCGCCATCAGCACCCGACCGATGGCCCACCGCCGATTCGAGCCAAGAACGAATTTCCCTCGCATGCACACCTCCACGATCACGTCCTCTCCGCTCAGGGCGTCGCCCCGGCGGCCTGCCGCTGCAGGTCGGCGAGGCCCCCCGACGCCGGGTTGCCCCGTCGCTTCTCGATCTCCTTGAGCAGGGTGTCGAATCGCTTCGACATCTCCGGACCGCCGAGATCCGGATACAGCCTGTAGGTGATGGCGACGTCATTGGCGGCCATCTGCAGCAGTTTGTCCCGCTCCTGGCCCGACGCCTCGGCCCGCATCAGCCGGCATTTGGCGACATTCAGCCGGGCCATGAAAAACTTGGACCGCGCTTCCTGCGACTTCTCGTCGGCGCCCGAGAACGTTTGCCGGGCGAGCTTGTTGCCGATGCCGCCCCAGCCCCAGATCACGCTCGAACCCGCCGTTCGACCGGCGATCGCCTGCCTGAAATACTGCTCCGCAGCAGCCTTGTCGGCCGCCCTCTCGCCGGCGGCCTGGAGCAGTTCGGCGGCCTGAATCTGGGCATCCAATGAATTCTGCCGCCTGGGGTCGGAGAGAATCCAGTCGATGTGCCCCTGGGCATCCTCCCAGCGACCCAGTTCCCGATAGACGCTGGCCAGCTTGAGGCGGATCGAAGGCTCGAATTTCCCGATCTCCTCGCCCCCCTGCCTGAGCAGCCCCTCGTAGGCCTCCGCAGCCTTCGACAGATAGCCCTCGGCCTTCGCCCGCGGCACCGGTGATCCGCTGCCGGCGGCCGACCCCAACGAGAGGTAGGTCGTCGCCACCCAGATCTGAGAGGAAACTTTTCTGTCACGCTTGGCGACACCGTCGAGAAACTTCTCGAACCCGGCGAGGATCGAGGCCGCCTTCCCGGCGGCCTCAGGCGATCCGGACTGCCCGCCGCCGAGCGCCTCGAGCTGGGACTGAAGATCCCGGCCCATCGAGAGATACATGGCTGTCAGTCGGGCGGACGCCTCCTCTCCGTTGCCGGCGGCGGCCTCCAGCCTGTCCATCGCCTGCTGGGCCTTGTCGAGCTGATCCGACTGGATGAAGTAGCGGAGCGCGACCGTGAGGATGCTCTCGGCGAGGGGCCCGGTGCTGAATGCGGGATCGCCGCCGACCGCCGCGGTCCAGGGACCGTGGGTGGGGTGTGTCAGCAGTGCATCCACGAAGCGGTTGTCGGAGTCCTTCTTCTCGATTTCCATCTGACACCGGGCCAACGCCGCGGCAACCGCGACCTTGTCGGGCGGGGCCGCGGTCGAGGGGACAGCCAGTCCCAAGTCGATCGCCCGCGAGGCCAGATTCTTCCAGTCGGCGAGCATCTCGTCTGCGGGACGCTCGCCCTGTTCCAGCCGCCGCTTCTCGAGGACCTCCCGCCAGAGTGCCGTTCCCGCCCGCAGCCCGATCTCGGCACGTCGGGGTGAGGACTCCGGAACCATGTCGAGAATCTCCACCAGTCTTTTGGGATCACGGGATTCGGTCGCGGCGGCGATCGCCACGACGGCCGCCTCAGCCGCCTCGGCATCGTTGGGCCAGGTGCGCATGATCAGAGCCGCGGCATCGCCGCAACGGGCCTTGGCCGCAGCACGCCAGGCGATCGGGCCGTCCTTCGCCAGCTGCTGCCAGCTCGCCATCGCAATCCGGGACGACTGCCGGCTGCCACGGGCGTTTGGATAACGCTCCGCCAGAAACCCACCCATTGCCGCCGCTTCGTAAAGCCGCTTTGCATCGTAGAGCAGATAGGCCTCGATCGAGCGGGCCTGATTCAGGGCCTCGAGGTCCTCCTCGCCGGCCAGCGGCATGGCCCGACGGATGGCGGCAAGGGCCTTGTCCCGCTCGGCGGCGGCGGCAACCCTCGCCGTCTCCAACTCAGCCGCCGCGTTCGCCGCGGCGGCCTGCTTCATCTCGGCCTGCCGGCTCTGCATCTTCGTCAGCGACATCCGAGCCAGATCCATCAGCGACTCGAAGGAGGTCTCGGAACCGGCGGCATCCTCGGGAAGCGACCTGCCGAGCCGCTCGAGCAGCATCCGGGCATCGGCGGCATGCTCGCGGTTGAGTTTTGCCACCTCGAGGGCGAGCCTCCTCGCGTTCTGCAGCATCGGCCTGCCCCGTGACGCATCGGCCATCGCCTCGGCACGACGCTCGAGCATCAGTGCCGCGTGATACTTCAGCCCGAGCCAATCGGCGTCGATCTTGTCGGCCGGGACGGAGGCCAGGGCATGCTTGACGAGATCGTCGAAGTCACGGAAGTCCTTTTTTTCATAGGCCTTCGCATCAAGCCAGCATTCGAGCGAGGTATTGATCGCCTTGGCCCGCAGAACCGGAACGAACCCGGCATCACCGCCGAGCGAGCGCAGGTCGGAGAGGGTCACCAGGGCCTTGTCGATCATCTTTTTCCGCTCATCGGGATTCTTTTCGGCGAACCCGAGGACGGCGTAGTTCCGCCCTTCGTAGTAGCGGGCGAAGAGCCCGGCGCCCCGGGAGCGATACTTCTCGTAGAGTTCCCGAAAGTTTTCAGCCGACGTTGCAAGGGCGGCCTTCCATTCCGACGATCCCTCCGGCAGCGCCCGCGACTTTTCGTAGTACGCTCCGCCGACGAGCAGCCTCGTCTGGAGGAGCTGGGCCCGGAGCGACTCCTGCCGCTCCTCCAGTTCCAGAATTTCCTTCTGGTCGGCGGCCGATTTCCGGACCTGTTTTCGGCCGGTCTTCTTCGGGTCGGCATCCCCATCCGGCTCGCCGTCCCCCTGCAGAGCGGCGATCCGGGCATCGACGGCCCGCAACTCCGTCAGCACCGCGTCCTCCGCGTTGCTGACGGTCTCGATCGTATCTCCCGGCTTCCGCTGGGGTCCCTCGAGCACCTTGATCGCGGCGTCGAAGGAGGGCATCGCCTCCGCCTTCAGTTTTGCCGGATCCTCGCCGGGCCGCTTCGCCTGCTCCAGCTTGGAACGGCCGCGTTCGATCAGCAGGTTGCCCTTCTGGGTGTAGGCCGAAATGGCCAGCATGCCGGAGGGCGTTGTCGCGAGAAACCGGTCTATTTCCCGCTCGGCCCGATCGAGCAGGTCGCCACGCTTCCTGGGGTCGGCTTCCAGCCTGCTCAGAACCACGAGGACCGTGGCCCGGCGGAACGGAACCTCGGCCCGCAGCGATGCCGCGGCCTGTGGATCCGACTCGATCCGATCGAGAACCCAGATCGCGACGTCGGGCATGCGCCGCTCATCGAGTGCATCGAGCAGTTTCTCGGTCGCGATGTCGGCTGAAGATGCTCGTTCGAGGTCTGCCGCACGAGCCGGCACCCAAGGCAACAGCGAGACGATCGCCAGAATGCCCCAGTGGAAAGACCCCAGCGAACAGGGGAATCGATAGTGGCTCGATGTCGTCGTCATCGAAACGGGCCGTACCGTCCGGAGATGGATTTTTCACCCGAGACGATTGTGGGAACCGGCCCCCCGGCAGTCAAACCGGCTCGGGTCGGAACGCCTGCCGGAGGCTCCGCGATCAGCGTGCGGAAGCGGGCAGGGGGCGGCCGCTGCGGGCCGCGGCCGACGACGACGCGAGCCAGGTGGGAACCTGTCCGGCCGCCGGCAGTTTGACGACGCGTGCGGAACGGATCCCAGGACAGGCGAGCACGGCCGCGATCGCCTCGGGGCTCGGCTCCTGGTCGAGATTGAGCACTCCAATGGCATCCCCGCCCGGCGTCGACCGACCCACGGTCATCTGGCCGATGTTGACGCCGAGGCTGCCGAACGCCATGCCGACGCGGCCGATGATCCCGGGAACGTCCTGATGGGTGAACACGAGGAGGATGCCGTCGAGATAGGCCTCGAGCCGATGCCCTTCGAGCTGCACGAGTCGAGGCATGGCATGGCCGAAGAGAGTTCCAGCAGCTCGATGGATCCGGTCGCCGACGACCAGATCGACGGCCACGACCGAACTGAATGCCCCCGGGTCGCTGCGGCTTTGCTCGACGAGATCGATGCCCCGTTCCTTGAGCAGCATTTCCGCATTGACGATGTTCACATCGTCGAAGGCCGTCTCCAGCAGACCGGCGGCGAAGGCCGCGGTCACGAGCTTCGTGTTTCGGGCGGTCACCTCGCCCCGGTAGGCGATCGAGCAGGACCGCGGCGGGGCGTCGTCGAGCTGCGAGAGCAGCAGCCCGAGCCTCCAGGCCAGGTCGAGGAAGCCGCGAACCCCCTCCAGGGCCGCGGGATCGACGGCGGCCGAGTTGACGGAGTGGCGGATCGTCCCCGTGGAAAAGAAATCGACCAGCAGTCCGACCCCCTCCACGGCCACCTGAGACTGGGCCTCCTCGGTGCTCGCCCCGAGGTGCGGGGTCACGAGGACGCCCTTCATGCCGAACAGCGGGCTGTCGGTGCAGGGCTCTTTTTCGAACACGTCGAGGGCCACACCGCCGATGATGCCCCGCTCGAGCCCTACGACGAGCGCCTTCTCGTCGTAGATGCCGCCGCGGGCGCAGTTCACGAGCCGAACGCCCGGCTTGAGCAGCGGCAGTTCCTCCATGCCGACGAGGTGGCGGGTCTCGTCGGTGAGCGGGGTGTGGACCGTGAGGTAGTCGACCTCGGGGAGCATGCCCGGCACGTTCTCGAAGATTTCGATTCCCAGTTCCGCGGCCCGTTCCGGGGAGAGGAACGGATCGTAGCCCACGACCCGCATCTCGAACGCCCGGGCCCGCTTGGCGACGGCCTGCCCGATCCGGCCCAGGCCCACGATGCCGAGCGTCTTGCCCGCCAACTGAACGCCCATGAAGGCGTTGCGATCCCAACGATGATCCCGGAGGCTGGCATCCGCGGCGGCGATGTTTCGCGAGAGGGCGAGGATCAACGCGAAGGCGTGTTCGGCGGTGCTGACCGTGTTGCCGGCGGGCGTGTTCATCACCACGATGCCCTGCCTGGTCGCCGCCTCCTTGTCGATGTTGTCGGTGCCGACGCCGGCCCGGACGATCGCCTTGAGACGGTGATTGCCTGCCAGCGCCGCGGCAGTGATTTTCACGCCACTGCGGCAGATGGCGCCGTCGTGACGGGCGAGGGCATCCCGCAGGGCGTCGCCCGACAGACCGGTGACGACCTCGTAGCTGATGCCCGCGGCGGCCGCCGCGTCGAGCAGGGCCAGCCCGTCCGCACTGAGCGTGTCGAGCACGATGATCGATGGCATGGTTGGATTCCCGATGGCAGGAGGAGAAATGCGGCCGAAGCGACCGACGGTCAGGCCCGCCGAGACCGCTGAAATTCGACCATATAGTCGCGGAGCGCCTCGACGCCGGCGACCGGCATCGCGTTGTAGATGCTGGCCCGAATGCCGCCCACGGAGCGATGCCCCTTGAGATCCATCAGTCCGCGCGCGGTGGCCCCCTTCACGAACTCCTTCTCCAGAGCCTCGTCGGGCAGGCGGAAGGTCACGTTCATGTCGGAACGGCAGGCGGTCCCGGCGTGGCCGGCGTAGAAGCCTTCCGACGCGTCGAGCAGATCATAGAGAAGCCGCGACTTCGAGGCATTGTGACGCTGAATGCCCGACAGGCCGCCCATCGACTCCCGCAGCCAGCGGCAGACGAGCCCGAGGATGTAGATCGCGAACACCGGCGGGGTGTTGGGCCGGGAGCCGTTCTTCACATGAGTGCGGTAATCGAGCATGGTGGGCAGGCTGTCGGTCGAACGCTCCAGCAGATCCTTGCGGATGATCACCGCGGTCACGCCGGCGATGCCGGCATTTTTCTGGGCGCAGGCATAGATCAGGCCGTACTTCGCCACGTCGATTGGACGCGAGAGAAAGTCGCTCGAGCAGTCGCAGACGAGGGGTGCCGATCCGACATCGGGATCATGCTTCCACTGGACACCCTGGATGGTCTCGTTGCTGGTGACGTGGACGTATGCGGGGTTGGACGAGAGCCGAACCTCGCCCGGCTCCGGCAGTCGGTCGTAATTCGTCGAACCGCCGTCCCAGGCGACATGCACCGCACCCTCGCGGCGGGCCTCCTTGGCGCCCGTGACGCCCCAGGTGCCGGTGAGGATGTAGTCGGCCGCCGCCGACTGCCCCCGGAGCAGGTTCATCGGCACCATCGAAAACTGGAGGCTGGCGCCCCCCTGGAGCAGCACGATTTCATGATCCGGACCGATTCCAAGCAGGCCCTTCAATTCGCCGAGCGTGTCCTCGAGGATCCGGTCGAAGGCCGGACTGCGGTGGCTGATTTCGAGGACTGACATGCCGACACCCGGGAGCGAAAGCATCTCGTCCCGCGCCCGCTCCAGAACCGGCATCGGCAGCACGGCGGGACCGGGCGAGAAGTTGAAGACGCGGTCGCTGCCGGCCGGGGTGTGTTCCGTCACAAGAAGACTCCGTTCGTGCGTGGGATCGGGTGCGACGGACGATCTCGGGCTGTCGTCGGGGCTCTGGAACCGGCTGAACAATCGAACGCGGACCGGGACGCTGTCGGGGCCGCGAACGGCCCCGGGGACGACGCCGGGATGGCGCCGACCCGCCGCTGATTTTTACGGCAGAATAGGCCGCTCGGGCGGCGTGGTCAACGGGCCACGCTTCCTGTCGCAGACTGCCACGCAGCCGGCACGACCGCCGGCGACTCGGCCATCTGGGTGGCGTTGACCGGAACGGCCGCCGGGGCGGCCCCCAGCGTCGCCACCTTGGCGGCGACCGTCGGCTGCCGGCCATCGACCGAGAGGGCCCGGCTGTAGTTGGCGAGAGCCTGGCCCGTCTGGCCGTCGAGTTCGCGAATCTGGCCCAGCGCGACGAGCGCCCTGGTATTGCTCGGATCGATCGCCAACGCGTCGACGAGATGGTTTTCCGCGGCCCGAAGATCGCCATGTTCCTGGCAGAGCCGGGCCAGTTCGATCTCCGGATTCGGGTTCGCGGGCTGCCGCGACGCCCAGGCTTCGAGCTGTGCCACGGCCTCGTCGCCCCGTTGCTCCTCGACCAGCAGGACGGCGAGCGCCCGCTGGCAGGCCTCGTGGTTCGGATCCCGGGAAAGGCAGAGGTGGTAGTACTGCTCTGCCGCCCGCATGTCGGCGGGTCGTTGAAAGAGTTTGGCCTGTTGGTGGTATGTCGCCCCCAGGTTGTAGAACCCGTCGGGGCTGCCCGGCTGCTGGGCGAGGGCCTGCTGAAAGTGATTGACCGCCCCGAGATAGTTGCCCTGCTGGTAGAGCCGGACGCCCTCGGCGTTCTCGTTCCGCGCCATCCAGCCACACCCGCTGCCGGAAAGCAGGCAGCACCCGAGCATGACGCAGGCCAGCCTGCCTCCCCACGGGCTGGGGCGGGAACACCGAGGCTCGGGACGGCTCTGCTGCCGGAATGAAGGCATGCGGCACCGTACCGCCAGATGCCGACCGGCAACAAGGTCACTCTCGCTCGCCCAATCGGCCCAGACTCGCGGGGCCACGAGGCTCCCGCGGTCGAGGTCCGGCCCCGATCCGGCCTCGCTCCAGCCCGAACGGTGACGAAACCCGGCTCGGCACCTTTTTTGGCCGCTTCGGGCTCAGCCCTGTTTGGCGTAACCGAGCGACCGAACGACCTCGAGCACTTCGCTGCAGGTGGGGAACATCCGGCCGCTGGTCCGCTTGTAGCGTTCCAAGGCCTGCATGAACTCGAGTTCCTCGGCGCAGTAGTCGCGTTCGCAGGTCGTCGGGTCGATCAGACGGCGGCGTTCGGCCGATCTGGCCCGACCGACGGTCGGGTGGGCCTCATGGCGGTTTGGCTTCCCCTCGCGGTTGGCGGGAAGGGGGCGTTCGATCGCTGCACGGGGCTGCTTCTTGGTGGTCTGTTTGATCGTGGCGGCTGGCATTCTGTGTCTCCTGGGGAAGGTCTGAGGGAACTATGCACCATTCCCGTGGCGCAAGCTTTGCCCGTCCAGAAAAATTCCCCGATCGTTCCGATTCTGCCGGTCGCACCGATCGTCTGCTCGCTGATTCTGATCTCCACGGGTCAGAGGTCTCTCCACAATACGGATCAGCGAGGGGCTGCCCATGCCCCCGAGCGGGTTGGGCGAGTTGAGGCAATGACAGGCTGAAACCTGTCCCACTCATGCGGCACCCGCCGCGCCGAAAAGGGTCCGGCCGACGGGTTCAGCGGTTGCCGAAGAACTTCTTCAAGGCCTCGGCTGCAGCATCCCGGGAGTTGTCGGATCCCTTGCGGGCCGACTGCGGGAGGGCGCCGGGATTGACCTTCGATTCCTTGATCGCGTCGATCGCCAGGGTGCTGCTCGACTTGGACACACTCGATCCCGGACCGGCCGGCCCCGACTTCGAGACTCCGGACGACGCCCCGGAAGACTCCGCCGAGACGCCTTCGGAGCGGGCGGCGGGCGTGTCGGAATGGATGCTGCTCGCGTCGTCGGACTCGCTGGTCGACGCCGGCGCAGTGGGAACCCGAACCGTCTGCGTGGTGTCGAACATTCCCGCCGGTTCGTCGTCTGCCATCAGCCAACGTGAGACATCGTCCTGGGCACCCTCGGCCGCAGGCCGGGAGCAGGCGACCTTCAGTTCCAGTGAGCCCACCCGAACCAGATCGCCGGTCGTGACTTTCGTCTTCTCGGTGATCCGCTGGCCATTGACGAAGGTGCCGTTCCGACTGCCGAGATCCTCGACCCAGACCTCCTCGGGACCGACGTGGATGGCGCAGTGGCGGCGGCTGACATCCTCGCTCAGCGGACGGACATCGCACTCCTCAGCCCGACCGATCAGCAATTTGTCCCGCTTGACCGAAATGGCGCGGCCGGCGCTCTTGCCGGTTGCGACGATCAATTTTGTGATCATGTGACCAGATTCCCGCCTGTCCGGTCCCGGAGCGAAGCCTGAGACGTCCAGAATCTACCAAGAACTGCATAGTATCAAGAGTGCCAGGGCGAATGCCAGCGGTTTCAACGTCGGCCCGTCCAGCGCGGGTCGCGGAAACGTTCGATCCAGTCTTCACCGGCCTCCAGCAGCATTTGCGGATCGCGGACGGGTTCGAGGTTCACGACCGCCCCGAGTCTGGCTGCCACCGTTGCCAGCCAGCGGTCGACGATCTCGGGCTCCGGCAGTCCGTCGGGCGATCCCGCGAGGTCCGCCAGACCCAGATGGCAGCCCGCCGTCAGGTCGGGATTCCGTCGCAGCAGGAGGCTGCCGTGCTGGAGCACCGCCGCCTGGAGACGACGCTGTGCGCTGCCCATCAGCTTCTGACCGCGTCGGTCCGCATCCGGCCGGTCGATGACGACGTCGCCGGACGACCGTCGATCGAAGCAGAGCAGGGCAGCCTCCGCGGGATCGGCGGCAGGACCGCCCTGCGGCCGCCAGAGTCGGCAGTCGAGGCCGCGCTCCCGAAGCACCTCGACCATCGCCCCATGCAACGCGTCGTAGAGCAGTTGGGGCGTCGCCCCCCAGGGATGGGTTCTCGGAACTGCGGCGGCATAGGTCAGGTCGGTCCCGTGGACGATCGCCCCGCCGCCGCTCGGGCGGCGTACCAGCGGCAGGCCGCCGACCGCAGTCGATGCCTCGGCCTCAGCCAACGACTGGAATGCCCCCAGCGACAGGGCGGACGATTGCCAGCCATAGATCCGGAGCAGGAGCGTGCCGCGATCGACCGCCTGCTCGGCAAGCCGCGAGTCGACCGCCATGTTGGTGGGTCCATCCGCGGGCGGATCCCGCCAGACGTGCACGGAGGCGGTCAGTGGGGCTGGCTCCTGATCATGGCGTCGTAGGCCGACCGTTCGAGCAGGTTCCCCATTTCCGCCGGATCGTCGGGGCGGATGCGGATGATCCAGCCGGCCTCGTAGGGATCCTTGCCGAGCGTTTCGAGGGCGTTCGGCAGGGCCGCGTTGACCTCGACGATCTCGCCCGAGACCGGTGCATAGAGATCGCTGACTGCCTTGACGCTCTCGATCTCACCGAACGACTCGCCCGCCTTCACCCGTCGGCCGACCACCGGCAACTGCATGAAGACCAGATCCGTGAGGGCCTCGACCGCGTAGGCAGACACGCCCACCGTCGCCAGACCACCGGCTTCCGGCCGAATCCACTCGTGGGTCTTCGCGAACCGCATCTCTGCCGCCATCTCGTCGCCCTCCTTCGAAATTTGAGAGTTGATCTTCCAGAATCGTTTTCAACAGACCTGCCTCGGGACGGCAGCCGTCAGCCTGACGCCAGAGGCCTCACCACCGGTTTGCGGCGGGAGAACGGCAGCGGCACGACCCGGCCGGCCTGGAGGCTGTCCCGAACCGCCACGGCGAGATTCGTGCCCGGCTCCGACATCTCGCGGTCGACCATCGCCATGGCCACGGCGTTTCCGATCGTCGGCACGTAACTGCCGCTCGTGACCCGGCCCAGCTCGCGGCCGGCATGGAGCACCAGATCGCCCTGGCGGGCCGAGCGCTTGGTATCGAAGACGATGCCGATGCGGACGCGGCCCGGCGGCCGTTCCCGCTGGCCGGCAAACGCCGTGGCGCCGGGAAATGTTCGGCCGTCGAGATCGATGGCAAGTCCGAGGCCGATCGCGAAGGGATCGCTCTCCTCCAGGAGTTCGTGGCCGTAGAGCGGCATCCCGGCCTCGAGTCGGAGCGTGTCGCGGGCGCCGAGGCCGCAGGCCCGCAGACCGAGCGGTCCTCCGGCCTCGTGGATCGCCTCCCAGAGCGGCTCGGCGTCGGCGGCGGCCACGACCAATTCGACGCCGTCCTCGCCCGTGTATCCGGTGCGGCTGACCATGGCACACCGGTCGGCCACCGTCGCCGGGACGGCACGGTAGGTCTTGAGACCGGTGATCCGGGCCGCGTCGGGACCCGGGGCGAGGGAGGCGACGAGTTCGACCCCTTGCGGTCCCTGAACGGCGATCATGGCGGTGTCGCGGGTCGCGTCGTGGAGATCGACGCCGCCTGAAGGCAGCCTCGAGCGGAGCCAGTCGACGACCCGCGGACGATTGCTGGCATTGACCACGAGCGACATTCGGGGCGTTCCGTCGGCCGCGTCGGCTTCGCGGGCAACGAGCGCGTCGTCGAGAATCGAAACTCCCCGATCCGAGTCTGCCGGACCGCTGGTGATGAGCGTGTAGCGGACACGCCCGGGCTCCATGTCGGCGACCCGTCGGGTGAGCAGGGATTCGAGCCAGGCCTGGCTCCCGGGGCCGCTGACCGAGAGCCGCCCCATGTGGGAGACGTCGAACATTCCCACGGCCGACCGGGTGGCCACGTGCTCGTCGACGATCGACCCATACTGGACCGGCATCAGCCAGCCGGCGAAGTCGACCATCCGGCCCCCATGGGCCTGATGCCAGCGAACCAGCGGCGTTTCAGAGAGGGTCTGGGTCACGAGGATTGCATCCAACTCCTGCCCGGCGATCTCGTCCCGCGGGAAGAACGACGGGGGACGATTCGCCGATCAGCGTCTCGGCCGGTGAAAGGAGCCCGGATTGTAGGTGCCCGTGCCGATGCTGCCAGTCTCTCCCCGATGGGAGGACGAGGGCCTGTTTTTCCGCTTGCGTTTCGAGCGGCCGGCGCCGGGTCTGCCCGCAGCCGGCTTGGCGGCGCCAGGCTTGCCGCTGGCCCGCTTCCGTGGCTCACGGTGGCCCTTTCCAGCAGCACCACGGCCACCGCTCCGAGACCGGCCGGCCGGTTTCGGCGGCCGGGCAACGACTGGCCGTCCGCGTCCCTCCACGCAGCGGAAATCGAGCGTGCGACGTTCGAGATCGACCCTGGCGACCACCACCCTGATCCTGTCGCCGAGCCGGAACGAACTCCCCGGTCGCCGGCCGGTGAGGCTGTGGCTGGCCCGTTCGTAGCGGTAGGTGTCGTGGGGCAACGACTCCAGTGAAAGCAGCCCCTCCGCCGGCAGGTCGAGCCCCTGCACGAACACCCCGAACGCCTCGACCCCCGTGACCACGGCATCCATCTCCGTGCCGATCCGTGAACTGAGATAGAGGAGCAGTTTCAGCTTCACCAGTTCCCGTTCGGCCGACTCCGCACGGCGTTCCAGCTGGGAGCACTGGTCGCCGAGCTGCTGCAGGCCGTCGAACGGAGCCCGCCGTCCCCGAACCAGCGCGTCGAGCGCCCGATGGATGGTGAGATCGGGGTAGCGGCGGATGGGCGAGGTGAAGTGGCAGTAGCAGTCGCTCGCCAGCGCGAAGTGGCCATCCTCCTGCGGCCCGTAGGCGGCCCGCGACAGGCTGCGGAGCACGGCGTAATGGACGGCGTGCTCCTCGGGCCGGCCGCGGGTCATGCCGAGCAGTCGTTGCAGTTCGAAGCGGCTTTCCAGCGAGTCGACCTCGAAGCCGAGTTCGGTCACGAATTCGGTCAGTTGCCGAAGCTTCCGCAGATCGGGCGAGGGGTGGATCCGGCGCAGGAACCCCGCACCGGCCCGGGCCAGCATCTCAGCCACGGCCTCATTCGCCGAGAGCATGAATTCCTCGATGATCTTGTGGCTCTCGGTGTTTTCGACGACGTGGGCCCCCGAGACGCGGCCCTCGCGGTCGAGGTCGATCTTCACCTCCGGCATCACGAGTTCGAGCGACCCGCGGGACGTCCGCCGGCTCCGCAGAATCCGGGAAAGATCCCGCATCCGGCCGAGCAGTGATCTCACCTGGCCGATCATCTCGACCGCGGCGGTGTCGGGATCGGCGAGAAAGACGTCGACCTCCTCGTAGGTGAATCGTCTGGCGCTGCGAATCGCCGACCGCTCGACCCGGGCATCGACCGGGATCCCCTCCGGCGAGAATTCCATCCAGCAGGTTCTGGCGTACCGGACGCGGCCCGGCTGCAGGCTGGCCAGATTGTTCGACACGATCTCGGGCAGCATCGGAATCACGCGGTCGGGAAGGTAGACGCTCGTGCCACGGGCCAGCGCCTCCTGATCGAGCGGCGATCCCTCCTCGACGAAGTGGGAGACGTCGGCGATGTGCACCCCCAGGAGCCAGTGGCCGCGTTCGATCCGTTCGAGCGAGATGGCGTCGTCGAAATCCCGTGCATCGACCGGATCGATGGTCACGATGACCCGGCCGGTGAGATCGGCCCGGCCCGGCGGAATGGCCTCGTCGAACCGCTCCGCCTGCCGCCGGGCATCGGCCAGCACCGGCTCGGGAAAGGGACCGGGCAGACCGAACTCGTGGATCACCGTCATCGTGTCGACGCCGGGTTCGCCCGACTTGCCGAGAACCTCGACGATCACCCCCTCGCCGTCGCGGAGGTGCGTGGGGAACCGCACCAGTTCGACGACGACCTTGTCCTTGTCGCGGGCTCCCTTGGCGCCCGGGTCCCCGACGGCGACGGGCCTCGCGAAGCCGGTGCCGTCGATCTGCACCCAGCCCGTGGCGGCCGCCTCGAAATAGCTGCCCACGAAGCGGGTGGTCCGGCGGGCGACCACCTCGATGATCTCGCCGGCCGGCCCGGGCCGGCGGACGTCCCTCGATCGCAGCAGCCGGACCCGCACCGAGTCTCCGCTGGCCGCGTCGAGGGCGGCGTTGGCGGCGATGTGGATGTCGCCGGAGCGGTCGTTCCCGACCGTCCCCTCGGGCCGTACGAAGCCATACCCGCCGGCTGCCCGCTTGAAGACGCCGACGACGCCGTCCTTCCCGGATCGCCCGCCAGGGTCAGCCGCTCCGCGATCAGCTTTCGAATGCCTGCCGGGCTTCGCCATGGCTCGCTCGCGCCGCAGCGATCAGTCGCGGCTGCGCCCCCGGAAGAACTTGCGGCCGAGATTCTGCTGGTACTGGGTCCAGCCGCCGTCGATCGACGCCTCGTTCTGCATCAGCTGCAGCACCCCGGCCATTCGGGCGTCGAGGTGGTCGAGGTGATGAAGCGCCAATGCCTCGAGCGTCATCGGCAGCTTGGGGGCGCCGAACTCATACTGCCCGTGATGACTGGCGATCATGTGCTTCACGCGGATCGCCAACTCGTCGTCGAGAGGCACTCCGGTACGGCGCTCGAGCGACTGGATCTTCGACTCCAGGATCTCGAGGCCGAGCAGGACATGACCGAGGAGCTGGCCGGCGTCGGTGTAGGAAAAGCCCCGCTCGCTCTCCAGCTCCACCGTCTTGCCGATGTCGTGGAAGAGCACGCCGATCAGCAGCAGGTCGCGGTCGAGTGCCGGATAGAGCGGGGCGACCCGGTCGGCCAGCCGGAGCAGGTTGACGACATGGTCGAGCAGTCCGCCGGCATGGGCATGATGCTGCTTGACGCCGGCCGGGCTTCGCCTGAAGGCCTCCATCAATTCGCGGTCGGCGAGCACCTCGTCTGCCAGGGCCTTGAGCGGCGGCGAGGCGATCGTGCCCAGGAGCGACGCCAGTTCCGACGAGAGACGCTCGACATCGGCGGCGGAAAGGACGAGGAAGTCCGACTCCTCCACCGTCCGCGGATCGACCCGGCCGATCCCGGCGATGATGATCTGGAGGGATCCGGAAAAGAGCTGCGTGGTTCCCTCGACGCGGACATAGTCTCCTTCGTCGAAGGCCTCGAAATCCTCGTCGGAGGCGTTCCACATCCTCCCCGTGATCGAACCGCTGCGGTCGGCGAGTTCCACCTGCAGATAGAGTTGCCCGTTGCGATTGGGCCGGAGCTGCTTCTGCGTGGCGAGAAAGATCTGGTCGACCGAGGCCTGCTGGGCCAGTTCGGTGACGCACTTCCGGGCCGGACCTGTTCTCCGGCCGACGGGTCGCTGGGTTCCGCCGGGGGAATTCGCGGCACCAGCGTCCGGGTTCGGATTTCGAGTGTGCGACATTCTCGACGAGTCTATGGCCGTGTCACCGCCGGCGACAAGCAGCGGCTACAATCCCGCCCCACCGACCCGATCCCGATCAGCCACCCCGATTCCCGGAGCCAGACCGATGCCCGACACAGCGATTTCGCCGACCCGAGCCCAGGACTACCCGGAGTGGTACCAGCAGGTCGTGCGGGCCGCCGATCTGGCCGAGCAGTCGCCCGTCCGCGGCTGCATGGTGATCAAGCCCCACGGCTACGCGATCTGGGAGCGGATGCAGACGATCCTCGATCGGATGTTCAAGGCCACCGGCCACCAGAACGCCTACTTCCCGCTCTTCATTCCGCTTTCCTACCTCGAAAAGGAGGCCCAGCACGTCGAGGGCTTCGCCAAGGAATGCGCGGTCGTCACGCATCACCGGCTGGAACTGGGCCCCGACGGCCGGCTGATCCCGACCGGAAAGCTCGAGGAGCCGCTCGTGGTGCGACCGACGAGCGAGACGATCATCGGTGCGATGTACGCCAAGTGGATCCAGTCCTGGCGTGACCTCCCCGTGCTGATCAACCAGTGGGCCAACGTCGTCCGCTGGGAGATGCGGCCCCGGGTGTTCCTCCGCACGGCGGAGTTTCTCTGGCAGGAAGGGCACACGGCCCATGCGACCCGCGAGGAGGCGGTCGAGGAGACGCTGCGGATGCTCGAGGTCTATGCCACGTTCGCGGAACGCGATCTGGCGATGCCCGTGATCCGTGGTCCAAAAACGGCGGGCGAGCGGTTTCCCGGCGCGGTCGACACCTATTCGATCGAGGCCATGATGCAGGACGGCAAGGCGTTGCAGGCCGGCACCTCCCACTTCCTTGGCCAGAACTTCGCCAAGGCCCAGGAGATCAAGTTCGCGGGACCGACGGGGCAGGAGGAGTATTGCTGGACGACCTCCTGGGGCGTTTCCACCCGGCTCATCGGTGCCGTCATCATGACCCATTCGGACGACGACGGGCTCGTGCTCCCGCCGCGGATCGCGCCGACGCAGATCGTGATCCTGCCGATCCATCGCACCGACGAGGAGCGCACGGCCGTGCTCGACGCCTGCCGTGCGCTCGAGCGCGAGCTCGTAGCGACGTCGTTCGCCCACGAGCCGCTCCGCGTGAAGATCGACACCCGCGACATGCGCGGAGGCGACAAGGTATGGCAGCACGTCAAGCAGGGCGTGCCGCTCAGGGTCGAGATCGGCCCGCGCGACATCGCGGCCGGCGCCGTGAGCGTGTGCCGACGCGACCGGGGCCCCAAGGAGCGGGCGAGCATGCCGCTGGCGCAATTCGTGGCCGATGCCCCCGGCCTGCTCGAGGAGCTGCAACGCGGCATGTTCGAGCGGGCCAAGGTCTTCCGCGAGCAGCGGTCCGTGAGACTCTCGACGCAGGCTGAGCTGCTGGAGTTCTTCGCGGAGACGGCGGACAAGGGGGCAGGGGCCCACGGCGGCTTCGCCTTCGTGCACGTCGCCGACGATCCGGCCGTTCTGGCCGTACTCGACCCGCTCAAGGTGACGGTGCGTTGCATCCCGATGGACGGCGAGGACGAGCCCGGCACCTGCATCATCACGGGCCAGCCGGTCCGCCGCCGGAGTCTTCTGGCACGGTCCTACTAGCTCCACGGAAAACCTCGGCATCCTGCCGAGTTTTCCTTGGCGACCTCCGGTCGCTGGAGTTGACCCGGCCCTCCGGGCCTGCCGCGGGGCGGTAGTGATTGAAGATGACAGGCTGAAGCCTGTCCCACATCGGCAGGGAGGCGAAGGGGTCGGCGAATGCTCGAGGAGCGTTTGGACCGAGTCTTCGAGGGCCAAAGCGACGAGACTTTTGCCGCCCCGAAACCGGGGCCTCGGCCACGACAGGCTGAAGCCTGTCCCACATGGGGCGGGGCGGGATTCGGCCGGCATGCTGGCCAGCTTCGGTGAAACCCTCGGCTGTGGTCTCTGAACCGCTACACTTTTGGATCGAGTATCGGTTCCCCGGAGCATCCTGGCGATGCAGGTTGGCAGCGTGAATGCGTGGGCCGTGGCGGGCATCGCAGCGGCCGTCGGTGCCGCGATCGGCGGCGGTTCGGCACTGCTCGAGGCGTCGCTGAGGCCCTGGCAGGTCGGCGACTTCAGCGGCGAGATGCTCGCGCCTTCGAATGCAGATGCGGCCGAGGCCGACGTCCCGGAAACGCGGCACGACTTCGGGACGGTCGGGGCCGGTGGCAAGGGCTCGCATGAGTTCGTGATCCACAATCGCGGCAACGCGACGCTCACGCTGACCCGCGGGGCGACGAGTTGCAGCTGCACCGTGAGCGACTTCGACTCGACCGACGGCGGCGACGAGGGCGGCCGCAAGGAGGTTCCGCCCGACGGTAGCACCCGCCTGCGGCTGACCTGGAAGGGGAAGGGGACCGGAGGCCCGTTCCGCCAGCAGGCCACGGTGTTTACGAACGATCCCCGCCGCCCGGAGATCGCCTTCGTGATCGAGGGCACCGTGGTTCCCACCTGGAAGGCCATTCCCGACAGGCTCGTGCTCTCGAAACTTTCCGCCAGTTCGGGCGAGCAGGCCAGCCTGAGGATCTTCACCTACGGCAGCGAACCCCCGACCTTCGAACAGCTCGAGGCGGCCGATCCGGAGACTGCCCAGTTTTTCTCCCTTTCCACGGCGCCGCTCGATGCCGCCGAGATCGCCGCGGAGACCGGGGCGACGGGCGGCGTGCTGCTGAAGGTCGGCGTGCTTCCGGGCCTGCCACTGGGCCAGTTGAGGCAGACGCTGCGGGCGACGGTGAGGATCCCCGAGGAAATCCAGCTGGAGGTGCCGGTCGAGGGCACGGTCGGCGGTGATCTTGCCTTGGCCGGCGGCGGATGGGATTCCTCCCGTCAGGCGCTCCTGCTCGGATCGGTCTCCGGCAGGAAGGGCAGCCGCACACAGGTGTTTCTGATGGCCAAAGGTCCCCATCGATCGAGCGTGAAGCCTGCCGTCGGCGAGGTGGTGCCCGCGAGCCTCGTCGTCGAGGTCGGCGAGGGGGTTCCGGTCGGGAGCGGCGGCACGGTCCGAATTCCGATCTCGATCTCGATTCCGCCCGGCAGTCCGCCTGCCAACCACCGCTGCTCGCCCCAGGCCCCGGCGGGCAGGATCGTGCTCGAAACCGGCCACCCAGACACGCCGACCCTCACGATCCCTGTCTGTGTGGCCATCGATCCCTGACCGCCACGTCCGCTCGCCGCGTACCACCATTCCCAGAAGGACCGCATCTCCGTGATCAGTCGCCTGTTCCACCTGTCGCTGGCCGTGGTGCTGCTTTCGTCCGCTGCGATGGCGGTGGCGTCCGCCCCGGATCGGGGTGCCGATGTCCCGACAGCGACGGTCGAGACCTTCACCGAGCGGAACGGCAAGGTGTTTGTCGACTGGCCGACGCCGCAGGCGGTCGTCGTGCTCACCGGCGAACTGGACGGCTACATCGAACCCTGCGGCTGCACGGGCAAGGAGAACCAGAAGGGCGGCCTCAGCCGCCGCCAGAACTTTCTCCGCTCCGTTCAGGCCGCCGGCTGGCCGCTGTTGGCCGTCGATCTCGGCGGGCAGGTCCGCAGGTTTGGCCGACAGTCCGAGGTGAAATTCCAGTCGATCGCCGACGGACTCCGGGCGATGGGCTACTCGGCGGTCGGCCTCGGCCCCGATGACCTGCGGCTTCCGGCCGAGGAACTCGTGGCCGCCGTGGCGCCGGTGGGGGATCAGCCGACGCCCTTCGTCAGCGCGAACGTGGGCCTGCTCGGCCTCGACGCCAACATCACGCCCCGGTATCGGGTCGTCGAGATCGGCGGCCTGCGGATCGGGATCACGAGCGTGCTCGGCGACAAGGAGGCCGAACAGATCCGCAACGACGCGGTCGAGGTTCAGCCCGCGGCCAAGGCGCTCGAGGCTGTCGCGGTGGAACTCAGGAAGGCGGCCTGCGATCACCAGATTCTGCTCTCCTGGGCGTCGGCAGAAGAGACGAAGTCGCTGGCCGCGGGCTTTCCCCAATTCGACATCGTCGCCACCGCCGGCGGGGCGGACGAGCCTCCCGCACAACTGCCACCCCTCGGTGGCGGCTCCGCAAGGCTCGTAGAACTGGGCCACAAGGGGATGTTCGCGGTCGCGATCGGGTTTTTCCCAGACCCGAAACTACCGCTCCGCTCGCAGCGTGTTCCGCTCGACGCCCGCTGGGGCGAGTCGCCCGACATGATCAGGCTGCTCGCCGCCTATCAGAGTCAACTCGAGTCGCTCGGACTCAACGGGCTGGGACTCGTCGCGGTCCGCCACCCGACCGGACGCCGTTTCGCCGGCAGTGCCTCCTGCGCCGATTGCCACAAGGAGGCCTACGACGTCTGGATCGACAGCGGCCATGCCAAGGCCCTGGCGACGCTCGAAGAGCAGTCTCCGCGGCGGGACGGCGATCCGGAGTGCCTCTCCTGCCACGTGGTGGGCTGGGCACCGCAGCGGTTCGAGCCGTTCGAGGGGGGCTTCACCGGCATGCAGTCCACGCCGCATCTCGCCCACCAGGGTTGCGAAAACTGTCACGGCCCGGCCGCGGCTCATGCGGCCGTCGAACGGGGCGATGTCCGGGCGAGCACCACCGAGCGCGACCGCCTTCGCAAGGAACTCGTCCTCTCGATCGACACGCCCGAGGGAAAGCAGAAGGCCGTCAACAACTGCCTCGAATGCCACGACCTCGACAACAGCCCGGAATTCGACTTCGACACCTACTGGCCGCAGGTCGAGCACTCCGAGAAGTGACCTGAGCGAATCCGCCGACTCCTGTCAGGCGGAAAGTTCGGCCAGCGCCGCGTCGGGAATGTTGAAGTTGGCCGACACGCTCTGCACGTCGTCGTGGTCGTCGAGCCGCTCCATCAGGTTCAGCACCTTGCGGGCGGTCTCGACGTCGTCGACATCGACCGAATTCGTCGGAATCCGGACGAGGTCGTTGGAATCGACGGCGATGCCGGCAGCCTCGATGGCGGTGATCACGGCGGCCATCACGGTCGGCTCGCAGGTCACCTCCCAACGGTCGCCGGCGAGTTTGACGTCGTCGGCACCGGCCTCGATCGCCAGTTCCATCAGCCGGTCCTCGTCGCAGGATGCCTGGAGCACGCGAACCAGCCCCTTCCGCTGGAAGAGATAGGCGACGCAGCCGGTTCCCCCGAGCTTGCCGTCGAAGATCTCGAAGATCTTTCGGATCTCCGGGGCCGTGCGGTTCTTGTTGTCGGTGAGGATCTCGCACATCACGGCGACGCCGCCGGCGGCATAGCCCTCGTAGATCGATTCCTCGAGGTTGCCCCCCTTGAGCTCACCGATGCCCGTCTTGATGGCCCGCTGGATGTTGTCCTTGGGCATGCTCACGGCCTTGGCCGCGTCGATCGCATACCGGAGCCTGAGATTGGCATCCGGATCGGGACCGCCATGCTTCGCAGCCACGATGATCGCCTTGGCGAGCTTGCTCCAGAGCTTGCCCCGCTTGGCGTCGATCAGCGACTTCTTGCGGGAGATGTTCGCCCAATGGGAATGGCCAGCCACCTGTTCGCCCCCTGTTCTTCTGCCGTGCGGCGTCATCTGCCGCAGACCATGCCACTCTCGCCGTTCCGGTCACCTCGGCTTGCGTCGGGCAAGCTGTGCCGAATGTCTCGCACCATCGGCACGCCGACCCGCCGGCTTCGCTCCGCTCCCCTTGGCAATCGGCTTTCCCGCAGATGCCTTGCCGACCACCGGCTTGGCAGGGGGGGCCTTCGCGGACGAACCCGTTTTCGGAACGGGCTTCGCAGGCTTGGCCACGGCCTTCTTCGCCGCCACCGGCTTCCGCTCGTCGACCTTCGCCGCAGGAGGTTCGACCTGTGGCTTGATCGTGATCGGCTTGCCGGCATTCGGCTTGACGACGAACGGCTTCGGACCGGGCTTGCTGCCGGGGATCGGCTTGCCGTCGGCGGTCCGCTTCGGTCCCGATCCAGGCGGCGGCAGCGGCGTCTTGCCGGCCGGCCGGGCGGCGGCCTGGGGCCCCGCGGGGCGATGCTCCTCGGCGGCGGTTCGGGCCGCCTCGGCGGCCCGCTGCCCCTGCTTTCCCGTGGCAGCAGGCGGCGGATTCGGAGCCGGAAGCGGCTCGCCCCGTTTGGGAAACCGCTCCTTGGCTGCGGGGTTGACGGCCTGCAGCACCTTCTTGACGGTCGCGCCATGAAGATTGCCGAGCACCTCCACCCCGAACTGGTGAAGCAGCGAGCTGAACTCCGGCCCGGCCTTCTTGGCGACGAACCGCTCCAGGCCGGTAATCTTCTCGGCGTTGTATTCGTCCTCGGAGACGATGCCGGTCAAAAAGAGGGCCGAAACCGCCCCGCGATCGATCGGGATGAAGTGCCCGCCCAACGCCGTCGAGGCCACGAACTGCACCGCGAACGGCGGGATGCCATGCAGATGCTCGAGGGTCTTGATCCCGTGGGCGATGGAATGCTTCTTGGCGTTTTCAAGGCTGAAACTGTAACTCGACTCGAAAACCCCCTGCAGCACCCGCCGGAGGGCGAGGGCGGCCCGCGGCGGATCGGGCAGGTCGGCCATGTGTTCGGCCAGTTCCGCGACCGTCGTCACGCGAACCTCGTTGAGGTCGAAATAGCCCTGAAGAAGTTTCGCAAGCGCCTTTTCCGCCGCGTCGTACGAGGCGTTTTCGAGGCAGCAGGCGTAGAGCACCTGCTCCAGAACGGGCCGGGTCGTGTTGGGCGACACCTGCTTGTAGCTCGACTTCAGCGCCTTGTGGAGTTTGGCGACGAGTTGCTGGCGGTTGGGCTGGCTTTTCGATGTGCTCATGCCTGATCCTGAGGCTGTTCCCGAGGGTGGTTCGGCCCGTCGTCGGATGACGGCTGCCCGTCGTTCGGCTCGCCTTCAGGAAGCGGTTCCTGGGGCAGCACCTCGTCGAGCATCCGGGCAATCTCGATGGAATGCTTCACGCCGGCATCGAGTTTGAAGGCGAGCCGGGGGGTGTAGCGGGTTTCGATCCGATCGGCCAGTTGGGCCTGGAGAAAGCCGGCCGAACTGGCGAGCCCACGCAGGGCCAGTTCCTGCTTCGCCAGGCTGCCCATGACGGAGACGTGAACGGTCGCATTCCGCATGTCGGGCGCCATCTCGACGCGGGTCACGGTCACATCCTGAACCCGCGGGTCGCGCACCTGCGTCAGGATGGCCATGCTCACCACTTCCCTCACCGCCTCTGCAGCCTTGAGTTGACGTCGCGTGCTCACGACAGCGTCCGCGCGACTTCCTCGATCCGATAGCACTCGAAGATGTCGCCCTCCTTGATGTCGTTGAAGCCGGCCAGTTTGATGCCACACTCCAGGCCGTCCCTGACCTCGCGGGCGTCGTCCTTCTCCCGCTTCAGCGACTCGATGCCGTAGTCGCCGATCACGCGGCTGTCGCGGATGATCCGGAGCCGTCCGTTGCGGGCGATGACACCACCGATGACGCGGCAGCCAGCGATCACCCCGATGCGGCTGATCGAGAACGTCCGCTGGACGACCGCCCGGCCGAGTTCGGTCTCCCGCTTTTCCGGGGCGAGCATGCCCTCGAGGGCGTTCCGCAGATCGTCCGTGACCTGATAGATGATCTCGTAGCGGCGCACCTGCACGCCACGCTCGTCCGCCAGTGCCCGGGCCCGCTCGTCGGGCACGACGTTGAACCCGATGATCACCGCATCCGAGGCATCGGCGAGGGCGACGTCCGCCTCGGTGATGCCGCCGACGGTCGCCTGCAGCACCCGGACCTTGACCTCGGGGTGGTCGAGTTTGGTGAGTTCCTTGAGGATCGCCTCGATCGAACCGCGAACGTCCGCCCGGAGGATCAGATTCAGGGTCGGCGCCTTCTCCGCACCGAGCCGGTCGTGGAGGTTCTCGAGCGTCACGTGCACGGGGGCGCTGATCAGGCTGCTGTGACGACGGATGTCGGTCCGCTTCAGGGCCACCTCGCGGGCCATGGCGATCGAATCGACCGCCTGAAACCGGTCGCCGGCACCAGGAGCCACGTCGAGGCCGCTGACGAAGACTGCCTGCGCGGGCCCGGCCTCCGAAATCTTCTTCTTGGTGAGGGTGTCCTGCATCGACTTCACGTGGCCGCTCGCCTCGCCGCAGACCAGCGGATCGCCGACCCTCAACGTTCCCTTCTGGACGAGCAGGCAGGCGGTCACACCGCGGCCCTCGTGGATCGAGGCGTCGAGGCAGACGCCGGCCGCGGACCGCTCGGGGTTGGCCCGCAGGTCGTGAAGCTCGGCGATGGTCAGCAGGGTGTCGAGCAGGTGATCGACTCCCTCGCCGGTCAGGGCACTGGTCTTCACCACCTCCGTCTCCCCGCCCCACTCGGTCGGGAGCAATTCGTTGGCGGCGAGTTGCTGGTAGACCCGCTGCACGTCGGTGCCGGGCAGGTCGATCTTGTTGATGGCGACGACGATCGGCACGCCGGCGGCCTTGGCATGGCTGATCGCCTCCTCCGTCTGCGGCATCAGCCCGTCGTCGGCAGCCACCACGAGCACCGCACAGTCGGTGACGTTCGCCCCACGGGCCCGCATCTGGGTGAACGCCTCGTGGCCCGGGGTATCGACGAAGGTGATCGGGTGGTCGTTTCGCATGATCGTGTAGGCCCGCATGTGCTGGGTGATGCCGCCACTCTCGCGGGAGGCCACGTCGATGCCGAGAATCCGGTCGAGCAGCGACGTCTTGCCGTGGTCGACGTGGCCGAGGAAGGTGACCACCGGCGCACGAGGCAGACGAAGGGCCGGATCCTCGTCCACGGCGTCGAAGCCGGCGAGCAATTCCTTCTCCAGATCCTCGGCCGTCTTGATGTCGAGTTGCACGCCGAGCTCGGCGGCGAGCAGTTCGACGGTGTCGCGGTCGAGCATCGCACCCATGCTCGGCATCGTCTCCATGCCGAATGTCAGCAGCTTCTTGAGGACTTCGCTCGCCGCGAGGCCGATCGACTCTGAAAAGGCACGCACGGTGCAGGGAACCTGGATCGATGCGTTGGCCTTGCGGGGCGCGGCCGTCGAGACCGAGGCACCGCGGCGTTGCCTGGGGCCCCGTCGCCGCCGCGAGCCCTCGTCGTCGTCGCCGATGCCGCGGGAATCGACCCGCTTGCGGTTGAGCTGGCGGGTCTCGCGGCCGCCGAGGAGATCATCGGGCTTTCCGGGCGTGCCCTTGGCGGGAGTCCGCCGGGGCCGAACACCAGGCTCCATCGGGGGGGGCACGGGCGCCATGCCGGGTCCGCCACGAGTGCCTCCCCGCAGCAGGCCCCCGGCGGGCCGCAGGCGGGCCGCCTCGGCCTGCCGCTGTTCGTGCTTCCGCATGTGGTCGGCCAACGGCTTGGCACCACCGGCCTTGGCCGAACGAATCGCGTCGAGTGGCAGCTTGACGTCGGGCTTCTGGGCCACGGGCTCCTGTGAAGGCCGAGCCAAGGGTGGCTGCTTCGACACCGGCAGCGGCGCCAACTTGAAGGCAGGACGCGGAACCGGCTTGTTCCCTTCGCCCCCCGACCGCTGCACCGGCCGGAGGCCCGCGGGCCGTGGCCGCTGCTCCGCGACTGGGGCCGGTGGAGCCACTTCCGGAGGCCGTCCCCGGGCGACACCTGCCGGAGCGATGTAGTCCTCTCGCTTGAGCGTCGATGACGGCGGCTGGGGCTTGGGAGCCGTCGGCTTGGGAGCGGCGACCGGTGGCCTTTCGGCGGGCCGCGACTTGGCTGCGATGAACTCCTTCAGCTTCGCGACCTCTTCCTCGCTCATGCTGGCGAGTGCCGAGCCCTTGTCATGGATACCGGCGCGGGTGCAGAGCTCGACCAGCTCCTTGCTGTCGATCTTGAGTTCTTTGGCCAGTGTGTAGATGCGAACCGCCACGCAAACCTCTCGACGCGAGCCGAATCGTGCTTCCTATCCTCGCCGCCGTGCCCGGAGGAATCAAACCTTCCGAAACACCGCCCGCCACCGCCCCGGGAACCCCCGGGCGACCTTCAGGAACTGCCCTCGGGTGCGGCCACGCTGTCGCCGGCCGCCGCAGCCTCGGCTGCGTCGGCATCGGCCGTGGCCTTCTCGATCCGCTCCTGCTCACGCTGCTTGCGGCGCTCGTCGGCTGCGGCGACCTCGGCCATCGCCGCCCGCTTCTCGGCCTCGGCGACGATCGCGTCGACCGACTCCGCCGAAAGACCGCCCATCTCCATCAGGTCCTCGGGCTCGATCACCGAAAGGTCGTCGTAGGAGAGAAAGCCCTCGCCGACGAGACGCTCGGCCACCGACTCATCAAGGCCCTCGATCGAGGAGAATCCGGTCACGGCACGCTCGATCTGCTGATCGAGTTCGTCACGGGTCATGATCTCGATGTCCCAGCCGCAGAGCTTGCTGGCCAGCCGCACGTTTTGACCCCTGCGGCCGATGGCCAGCGAGAGCTGATCCTCGCGAACAAGCACGATTCCCCGGCCCAGCATCTGACAGAGGATCACCTCGTCCACCTCGGCGGGCTGCAGGGCGTTGGGCACGAGCACCTGAAGGTCGTCGCTCCAGCGGACGATGTCGATCCGCTCACCGCCGAGTTCCTCGACGATGTTCTTGATGCGGTTGCCGCGGACGCCGACGCAGGCCCCGACACAGTCGACCCGGGAATCCGAACTGATGACCGCCACCTTGCTGCGGTAGCCGGGCTCTCGAGAGATGGCCCGAATCTCGATGACTCCGTCGGCGATCTCGGGAATCTCCTGCTCGAAGAGCCGCTGGACCAGCTGGGGACGGATCCGCGAGAGGATGATCTTCACCCGGCTGCCAACCTTCCGAACCTCGAAGATCGTGGCCCGAATCCGCTCGTTGGGATGGTAGGACTCCCCCGGGATCTGCTCGCTGCGGGGAAGTATGGCCTCGGTGCTGCCGAGTGAAACGGTCGCCGTCGCCCCCTCGAAACGGGCCACGACACCGGAGACCATCTGGCCGATCTGCTCCTCGAACTCGTCGTGGATCGAATCCCGCTCGGCCTCGCGGATCTTTTGAATGATGACCTGCTTGGCAGTCTGGGCCCCGATCCGGCCGGAGAGTTCCTGGGTGTCGATCTCGACGCCGTCGCGGGTGCCGGAGAGCCGTCCGTCCTCGCGGTCGATCACGATCCGGATGTCGGAGGTCTCCCCGAACTGCCGCGTCAACGCGGTGACAAGCGCCGACTCGATCGCCTGGAAGACGATCTCCTTGTCGATGTTCTTGTCGCGATGGATCGCGTCAACGATGCGGAGAATTTCTTCTGGCTTCATGAGGTTCTCGGACGACGCTTCACGGCTCTCGGCGGCACAACGGTCCGTGGACTGCCGGCGAACCGACGCCAGAACCGACCAGGGCGCCGAAACACCCTCGTTGAGTGTTTGGAAGCGTATTCCGTGAACCAGCAGTCACGACCACGTGACACAACCCGTGGAAGGTAAGGCACCTGCATCAAACTGTCAAGCAACCCACGGCCGGCCGCTAGGCCTTGAGATTCCAACCTCGCACCACAACCGACCCGGCCTGGCCCTGCGGAGTCACGGATGACGACAGAAAGACGTTTCCGGCGGCATCGTCGGCCCGGGCAGGGCGGATCGGACACTCGGGATCGGGGGTCTCGTGATTGAGCAGCGGAAACAGCCGGCCATGCTGCATCGCCAGCAGGCTGGCAACGCACTCGACCAGTCCGCTGCCGCCACCGAGGTTGCCGAAGTGTGCCTTGGCGGCGACCGTCGGGATCGTCGCCACGGCCCCGCCGAGCACATCCTGCATCGCCGCCGCCTCGTCCCGGTCTCCGGCGACCGTGCTCAGACCGTGGGCATGCACGTGCGACAGCGCCGCGGGCTCGAGGGCCGCCACCTCGAGCGCCCGCCGCATCGCCAGACCCAGGGCGCGGCGACGAACCCCCACGCCGGCCGCATCGCTGGCATGGCGGGCCGCATGGCCGATGATCTCGCCGTAGATTCGGCCGCCGCGGCTGCGGGCATGCTCGAGATCCTCGAGCACGAGCACGGCAGCCCCCTCGCCGAGGACCATTCCGCGACGGCCTTTGTCGAACGGCCGGCTCCAGCGAGTGGGGTCGTCGTTCGGCCCGTCGGCCAGAGCCACCTGTTCGCTCTGGAGCGCGTGCACCGTCTTCATCGGATGGACCCGGGTGCCGGTCGCTCCGGCCAGCATCAGGTCGGCCGCGCCCCGCTGAATCGTCATCGTGGCCTCGCCGATCGCCAGGTGTCCGCTCGCCTCCCGGAGGGTGATCGAGTTGCTCGGGCCGCGGAGATCGTTGTAGATCGCGATGTGGCTGGCCGGCATGTTCGGCAGATACTTCAGCAGCCAGAGCGGGTTGAGCAGGGGCATTCCCTCGCCGGCCCAGCGGTCGAACTCGAACCGACCGTCGGCATCCCGGCAGGCGGCCACGCTCGAGGTGAAGTCCTCCGGCAGCGTGAGCATGTAATCGGAGCCGAAGACGCAGCCAAACCGCTCCGGCCGATGCAGTTCCGGCGTGATGCCGCAGTCGTGCAGGGCCCGCTGCGCGGCGGCCACGGCCATCTGGCTTTCCCGGCACATCACCTTCAGCCCCTTGCGGATCGCCTTCTTGCGTTCGCCGTCGAGCGGCCCGAAGTTGTCGATCTCGCCGGTGAACTCCCGGGCCTCTGCGGCGTGCCGCAGCGGCAGCCCGTCTGCAGGAAACAGTTCGATCGGCCCGACCCCGCTGCGGCCCTCGACGAGGCCGCTCCAGAGCGACTCGAGAGAAAGGCCGAGCGGGCTCACGACGCCCATCCCGGTGATGACGACGCGACGATCGGGAACTTCACGCATGCAACGGTTCCTGCTCTCGAAAGACGACCTGGACGGTCTGGCTGTGGGTCAATTCAGGACACGAATCTGGCTCGGGGTCGGGCAGCCGACGAGAACGCATTATGGAGGGGTGCCGAGTCGCGGCTCCACCACCACGACGACGTCCGTCCGCCTGGCGGTCGTCAGCAGGGCCGACGAAGCCGCGGAATTCTGACCGGGAACCGGCCAGGGCACCAACCCCAGACCGACGATCAGCGTCTGGTTTGCCGGCCAGTGAAACCGCTCCCCGATCCGAACCGCAGAAACCTGCGGCACCTCGATCTGGACCCGCTGCTGTCCGGTCGGCGCGGTCATGACGAGCGGCGCCATCCGCTCGATCTGGTCGATCCGGCAGCGAAACACCGCATCGACCGCGGTCCCATCGAGCGAGAGCAGGGGCTGGACGTCGATCGCCATCCCCTCGTCGCAGGCTCCGCCGAGCATCTGCCAGCCCGGCCAGGCATCGGTCCTGGGCACCACGTCCTGCACGTAGGACAGTTTTCTGCCCCCAGAGACGACGGCTGGCAGGCCGTTGCCTGCCAGCACCGGCCCGGTCGGAAGTTCCTGGCAATCGCTCCGGCGCCGGAGGTTGGCCAGCAGCATCGCCCCCTCCTCCCGGGACATGATCCAGGCCTGCACGCCGGGAGTGGCGGCGGGGATCGGCCGCAGCATCCCCCTGGCGTCGGTCCGCCAGGACGGGCTGCCGATGCCCAGCACCCGCACGGAAAACCGGTGGGCCACCGCGGCCTCCTGGGTGAATCGGCTGGCGATCTCGGCCACACGCGCCTGCATCGCGGGCGTGTGGTAGCAGCGGAGCGACGTCTCGTCGGCCGAAAGGGATGCCACCAGATCGCCGTGCCAGCTCGAGTAGCCGGTTTCCTGGAGCACCCAGTCGACGACATGCCGCTGGGTTCCCGGGCCGGACTGCTTCACGAACGGCCCGATGTCGTAGGTCTTCCAGACCTGCCCCGAGTCGGCGGGCAACTGTCCGCTGACCGCCGCAGTCCGGCAGGCGACCGCCGCCGTGGCCAGCAATCCCGCGAGGACCCGAGACAGGAATTGCACGAGCGGCTCCCGTGGTCCATTCAGGACCCCTCTCTCGCCAGAAACCCATTCGCGGCCCGACGCCGGCCGGCCCGGTCTCGGACTGGCTACCGCAGCCGGCCGAGCACGAGCGACGCATTGTGGCCGCCGAACCCGAAACTGTTGCTCATCGCCACGTCCACCCGGGCCTCGCGTGCCACCTTCGGCGTGTAGTCGAGATCGCATTCGGGGTCGGGGTTATCGAGGTTGATCGTGGGGGCGATCACGCCCCGGGAGATCGTCAGCGCACAGACGACAAGCTCGATGCCGCCGCTGGCCCCGAGCGTGTGCCCCAGTTGGCTCTTGGTGCTGGAGATCGCGAGCCTGCGGGCATGCTCGCCAAAAACCCTCTTCATCGCGACGGTCTCCGCCTTGTCGCCGAGCGGCGTGCTCGTGCCATGGGCATTGATGTAGCCGACGGCATCGGGATTGAGCCCGGCATCCTCCAGCGCCATCGCCATCGCCCGGGCGGCGCCGCGGCCCTCCTCGTCGGGCTGGGTGATGTGCCCCGCGTCGCCGCTGGCGCCGTAGCCCATCAGCTCCCCGTAGATCCGGGCACCGCGGCGGCGGGCGTGCTCCATTTCCTCGAGCACCACGACCCCCGCCCCCTCGGAGAGCACGAAGCCGTCGCGGTCGACGTCGAACGGCCGGCTGGCCTGCTGCGGAGCGTCGGTGCGAAACGAGAGGGCCCGCATGTTCTGGAAGCCGGCCAGTCCGATCGGGGTCAGGGCGGCCTCGCTGGCGCCCGTGATCATCACGTCCGCGTCGCCATACTGAATGGCCCTCAGCCCGCTGCCGATCGAGTTGGCGGCGCTGGCACAGGCCGTGGCGACGGCGAAGTTGGGGCCCTTGGCTCCGAACAGCGCGGAGACATGGCCGCTGGCTGAATTGACCATCAGTTTCGGGATCGTGAACGGCGACACCTTGTCGATGCCCTTGTGGAGCAGCCGCTCCTCCTGGACCTCGAACTCCCAGAGCCCGCCGATGCCGGAACCGATCACGACGCCGCAGCGAAAGGGATCCTGCTGGGCGAAGTCGATCCCCGAGTCAGCGACCGCATCCTTCGCGGCGGCGATCGCGAACTGGGTGAAACGATCGAGCCGCTTCAACTCCTTGGGGCTGGCGATGTCCTCCCCCTCCGCATTCCAGTGGACCTGCCCGCCGAACTGGACGCGGTATCCGGCCACGTCGAACAGCGTGATCGGCCCGACGCCGCTCTCGCCGCGCAGAATCCGATCCCAGAACTGGTCAACAGGCCGGCCGAGAGAGGTGACGAGCCCGAGGCCCGTCACCGCGACACGTCGCTTCATGCTGTGCACCGTCACGCCAAGGGTCGGTTAGGACTGGTGCTTTTCGATGAACTCCACCGCCTGACCGACGGTCTGGATCTTTTCGGCGGCATCATCGGGGATGTTGATCCCAAACTCTTCCTCGAGTTCCATGACCAATTCGACCGTGTCGAGCGAATCGGCTCCCAGATCGTTGATGAACGACGTCTCGGGGGTGATCTGTTCCTTGTTCACACCCAATTGGGACGCGACGATATCGATCACGCGGTCTTGGACTGAAGCCACCGTTTGAATCCTCCTGCTTTCGCCGGTGTTCCGGCTGAAGTTCCTGAAAAAAACATCGTCTTCGAACGCAAATTGATATACCCGCTGGCCGTCCGGACTGTCCAGACCGCCCGGGATGCCGTCAACCCCCGCGATTCAGGCCCCGGGTCTGCCGGCTGCGGCAAGGCACGGCGGTCAGCCGATCAGCCCACCGTCGATCGTCAGGACCTGTGCCGTGATGTAGCCGGAGGAAGGGGCGGCGAGAAACAGCACCGCCTCGGCGATCTCCCAGGCCTCGCCGAGCCGCTTCGCCGGAACCCGCTTCTTGACCTCGTCGAGCAGGGCGGGGCCGAGGGCGGCGGTCATGTCGCTGGAAATGAACCCCGGGGCGACGGCGTTGACGGTGATTTTCCTCCCGGCGAGTTCCTTGGCCACGGTCCGGGTCAGGCCGACCAGCCCCGCCTTCGAGGCGGAGTAGTTGGCCTGGCCGGGATTGCCGATCAGACCGGAGACGCTGGCCACGTTCACGATCCGGCCGTACCGCTGCTGCATCATCGGCCGGCTCGCCGCCCGCATGAAGAGGAACGGGCCGCGGAGGTTCGTCGTCAGCACCTCGTCCCACTCCTCGTCGCTCATCCGCGGCAGGAGGGTGTCGCGGGTGACGCCGGCGTTGTTGACGAGCACGTCGATCCGGCCGAGCTTCGCATGGATCGCCTCGACCACCGCCGTGACGTCCTCGGCCTTGGAGACGTCGCAGGGAAACACCTCGGCGACGCCTCCGGTCGAGCGGATCGCCGACGCCACCTCGGCAAGCTTCGATTCGCTGCGGGCCACCAGTGCCACGGCGGCGCCGTTCGCGGCGAGCGTTTCGGCGATCGCCCGGCCGATGCCCTGCGAGGCTCCCGTGACGATGGCAACCTGCCCCGACAGGTCGACCTGGACCCTCCGCGGCACCGCGTTCGACTGGGCTGTCTCAGACATGCTCTCGCTCCTCCGCTGGTTTTCTGGCAGGCCGGCGGCTCAGTCGAGCACGCCATGGCAGACCAGACTTCGATCGATCCGCTTCATCAGACCACGCAGCACTCGGCCAGGGCCCACTTCCCAGACTTCCCGGGGGCCACGGGAAAGGATTTCCTCCACCGACGCATGCCACTCCACCACCCCCACCACCTGACGGGCCAGCAGGCGGCGAATCTCGTCCGGATCGTCATGCGGCCGGGCATCGACGTTGCTCACCACCGGAATCCGCGGCGGCCGGATCTCGACCGCCGCCAGCGCCTCGCTGAGCCGCGACACAGCCGGCTCCATCATCCGGGTGTGAAAAGCACCGGCCACCTCCAGCGGCACGCACTTCATCGCCCCGGCCGAACTGGCCGCAGCGGCGAGCCGGCTACAGCCGGCCGTCGAGCCCGAGACCACGATGTTGCCGGGGCAGAGCACGTTGGCGATCTCGAGCACGTCGCCTTCCCGGACCTCGTCGCAGAGGGCTTGAAGACGTTCGCGTTCGAGGCCCAGCACCGCCAGCATCGCACCGGGCCGGGCCTCGGCGCATGCCTGCATGGCCCGGCCGCGGATGTCGACGAGCCGGACGGCGTCGTCGAAGCCGACGGCCCCGGCGAAGACGAGGGCTGTGTATTCGCCAAGCGAGAGCCCGGCGGTGACCGTCGCCCGGTCGAGCGGCCGGCCGCCCTCTTCAGCCGGCCGCGACGCGAGCACCTCGAGCAGGGCCAGGCTGGTGACGAGAATCGCCGGCTGGCTGACGGCCGTCGTGTTGAGTTTTTCGGCCGGTCCGATTTCGCAGACGGAGGCGAGATCGTATCCCAGAATGGCTGACGCCCGCCGAAACAGATCCCTCGCTGCGGGATGTTCTGCGAGCCATCCACCGACCATGCCGACGGTCTGGGCACCCTGGCCGGGAAACAGCACTGCTGTCGGCCCGTCAGTCGCCAAGGCTTATTCCTCGGTCTTGATGACGGCCCGGCCCATGTAGTGGCCGCAGGTGCCGCAAATCCGGTGTGTGGGCACGGCCTTGCCGCAGTTCGAGCAGAAGGTCAGCTGGCGGGGGGTGAGAAAGTCGTGGGCCCGGCGGGACCGGGTTTTCTGATTCGACTGACGTCGTTTGGGAACGGCCATGGGGTCACCTGAGGACTGGTCTGGGAAGCCCGAAAATGTAGCCGCTGCGGCAAGACGCGGTCAATCGAGGCCTCAAAAAAGCCGGGTTTGGCCACCCGTCCGCGGAGCCGCCCCGAGATGTTCTTCCCCTTTGGCAGTGATCCGACGCCCGCGGGGCGTGCGGATCACGAGTTCGCACCGCAGCAGGAAAGGCTCGACGTCATCCTCGAGCGTGTCGGCCGCGGAACTCATCGTGTGGGCAATCGCCTCGATCCCCACCGGACCGCCGTTGAAGACCCGCTGGATCGTTTCCAGGTACTTGCGGTCGAACCCGTCGAGCCCGAGTTCGTCGATCCCCTGCATCTCGAGGGCGGAGCGGGCGATGTCGATGTCGATCATCCCCTCGGCACGGCTGGTGGAGTAATCGCGGATCCAGCGGAGACGGTTGTTGGCAAGCCGGGGAGTGCCGCGGCTGCGGCGGGCGATCTCGTCCGCAGAGACGTCGTCCATCGGCATGTCGAGCTTGACCGCAGATCGACGGACGATCTCGGCCAGCTCCGCCGGGGAGTAGTAGTCGAGGTGTTCGCGGATCACGAACCGGTCGCGGAGCGGGGCCGAGATCAGGCCGGCCCGGGTCGTCGCCCCGACCAGAGTGAACGGCCGCAGCGGCATGTTGATCGTGCGGGCAGCGACGCCGTCGCCGAGCGTGATGTCGATGCGGAAGTCCTCCATCGCAGGATAGAGAAACTCCTCGACCGCGATCGGCAGGCGATGGATCTCGTCGATGAACAGGACCGACCCTTCGGAGGCATTGGTGAGATAGGGGAGCAGGTCCTTCGGGGCCGCCAGGGCGGCACCGCTGGCGATCTGCAGCGATGTTCCGAGCTCCCGCGGGATGCAGGTCGCAAACGTGGTCTTGCCGAGCCCCGGCGGGCCGTCGAGGAGGATGTGCCCGAGCGACTCCCCGCGTTTCCGGGCCGCATCGATGGCGATCGAGAGTCGCTCGTAGACCGCCCGCTGGCCGACCATCTCCGACATCCGCTGGGGACGCAGGGCCCGATCCTCGGGAGGCGGATCGGCGGCGGCCTGGATGCTGGGTTCGCGAAAGGATTCCATGAAGACAGGGTAGACGATCCGCCGTCACCGCGCCGACACGCCCTCAGCGCGGCTTGTGGATCTGCCGGTAGATCGCCTCGAGGGCCTCCTGGACGTCCTTGGGCTTCTTCTTCTCCGCCCGCAGGGCGTCGACGAGCCGGCGGGCGTCGGCATCCGAGTGGCCGAGCGAACGCAGCACCTCGAAGGTCTCGGAAAGCACGTCGCCAGTTCCCGCGGCCTCACCCGGAGCCTCGCGGGCGACGAGCAGGGCGAACTTCGGCATCCGCCGCCGCAGCTTGGCGATCATCCGCTCGGCCGTGGCCGCACCGATGCCGGGCAGCGTGGCGAGGGCCTTGGCGTCCTGCTCGTCGATCGCGGTTGCGATCTCGCCGACCGGACGGACGATCGCCCGAAGCGCCTTGCGAACGCCGACGCCGTCGACCTCGCAGATCAGCTCGAAGAACTCCCGCTCCACCTCGGAGAGAAACCCGATCAGCCGGGGCACGAGGTTGCCCCGGGTGGGATTGCCCTCGAGGAACTCGAGCGTGTGCAGCGTCATCGGCTGGCCGAGCCTCTGCTGCAGCCCGCGGCGGACGAGTTCGGTGACGAGGACCTCGTGGACGACCGGACCGATCGTCAGCTCGATGCAGTTGCCCGTGACATCGACCCGGTCGAGCACTCCCGAGATGCGGGTGATCATGGTCTGGCACTCCTGACGCGGACGACGCCCGTGCCGAAGAACAGCGGCCGCAGGCGGATGTGATAGTCGGCCAGGGCGACGGCCAGGGCGTCGGCCGCGTCGGCCGGTTCGGGCCGAGTGGCGAGGGCGAGTTCCCGCTGGACAGCCGCCTGGACCTGCTCCTTGCCGGCATGGCCCGAGCCGGTCAGCGTGCTCTTCACGCGATTGGGCAGGTAATGGTGGACGCCGAGCCCCGCCTGCGCCCCCGCCAGACAGATGACGCCGCGGGCATGGCCCAGCAGGATCGCCGTCTTGGGAAACCTGGCGTGGGAGAAGACCTGCTCGATCGCCATCGCGGTCGGTCGGAAGGCCGCGATCACCTCGCTGACCCCGGCGTGGATCGAGAGCAGCCGCTCTTCGAGCAGTTCGCCCCGGGAGCGGACGGTTCCAGCCTCGACCAGCCGCACTGCCGATCCCTCGCACTCCACGACACCGTACCCGGTGACGTTCAGGCCGGGATCGAAGCCGACGACGCGTTCCATTGCCATGCAATACACCCCGCTGGGCTCGAACCAGCAACCTTCGGTTCCGTAGACCGATGCTCTATCCAATTGAGCTAGGGGTGCGTGCCGCCATGCAGCCCCACAAGAATACCGGGCCGCGGGCCGCCGACCAAGATTCATCTGAAAACAGCGGATCCTTCGCCCCGCTCACGAACTGCCTCCTTCCCGGAGGACCAGAAAACCGTCGGCATCGACGTCGAAGGCCGCGGCGAGCAGCACGGCCGCAGGCTGCCGACCGTCGGCATCGGCGGCGGTCCGGGGCAGCGGAAAGGTCGCCCCGATCGCGAGCGTCGCCGCGCCGTCGGTTTCGTTGCTGCCGCAGGGCAGGGGAGGCCTGCCGAGCCGGTCGCGAACCTCGGCCCGCGGCCAGACGACGACACCGTTGACCACCCGGCCGACGGTGCCCCGCTTGAGCGTGATCTCGTGGTCGGCGGCCGCACGTGCCGGCGGCGAGTTCATCGCCACCAGGCCTCCCGCCTCCCGAGGGACGAACGCCGTCACCGGCTCGACGCCGAAGGCCCCCAGAAACGCCGCTGCGGCCGCCGTTGCCCGCGGCAGCTCCGCGACATCGGCAATCGGCATCACCACGCCCGAAAGCGTCCCGTCGAGACGGGGCAGGGGGGCCCCGCAGGAGGCGGCGACCGCAGCCACCTGATCGACACGGGCCAGCCAGAGGTTGGGCTTTTCTCGGATCAAAAGCTCCGCCATATCCCGGGCCGCGAGTGACGGATCAACCTGCCGGCTGCGGATGCCGAGCAACGGGCCGGCATGCGTTCCGAGCGAATCATGGAGCGGGTCGCCGGCCGCGAGCGATGCCAGCAGCAGGTCGCCGCGACGCACGAGGCAGCAGCCGTCGAATGCCTCGGCGGTGGCGCGGGCTGCGGCCCAGTCGATCCCGGAAGCCACGGCGGTGGCAGGTGGCCGTGACGGCAGCATCCGACGACGGACGCTCGTCGCCGTCAGTTCCTGGACCGCCAGTCGGGCCTCGTTTGGATGGGTGCCGACCGGCAGCGGACCGCCGAAGGAAAGCGTCAGGGGCCGGCGAAACCCTGGCCCGACGCCCCCAAAAAACAGCTTCGGCCATTTCGTGAAATAGCGGCCTTCAGAATGGGAGAGCAGGCTGCCCCACATGCCGTCGATGTGGGCGGGCACGATCGGGGCCTCGACCCGTCCGAGCAGCCACTCGAGGCCCCGCTTGAAGCCAAGAATCTGACCGGTGCGTGAAATGCCCCCCTCGCAGAAGATGCCGATGACATCTCCTTCGGCCAGGCCGGCCTGGATCGTCTTCAGCGCCGTGCCGATCGACTTCGGCCGCGGGTCGAAGAGAATGAACCGCCACTGGTCGGAGAGCATCCGCAGGAACTTCCCCCTGATGTTCGGCCCGTAGACGACCATCCGGACGGGGCGGCCGCAGGAGAGCGGCAGCAGGAAGCCGTCGAGCCAGGAGAGGTGGTTGGCCACGATCACCGCCGGCCCCGTCAGAGGCACGAGGTCGGCCCCGCGGATCCGGAACCGATAGAAGGTGTTGACGACCGCCGACACGAGCATCCGCAGCGAGGCCCGCGGCGCCGAGTAGATCGCGGCCGCCGCCGCGAGGGCGGCGAGCAGACCGAAGAGGCCAAACAGGCCGCGGGCCGAAAGCAGCGGCCGGGCGGCCTCGCCGACCGGCGTTCGCAACGCTCCGTAGAGCATCGACGCCGCGAACATGCCGGCGAATGTCAGCAGATTCGTAGCGGCGAGCAGGGCGCCCCGACGGGGCGGCGGGCTGCGTTCCTGAAAGAACGCCTCGAGGGGCACGTCGAAAACTCCCGCACCGACGCCCAGGAGCCCGAGACAGGCCGCCGCAAACCACCAGGCCGCCGTCAGGCCGCCCCCATCCTGAAAGAGCGTCTGCGGACCGCAGGCCAGACCGAACGAGGCGACCGCCATGATGGCCGCCCCAACCGGCACGAGCCCCAGATCGACGCCCCGGCTGGAGACCCGCCCGGCGACCAGGCTGCCGATGCCGATGCCGCCAACGAGCACGACCAGCAACGGAACGATCTGCCCCTGGGATCGGGCGCCGGCCTCGGTCGCATACTGGTCGACGTTGAGCTGGGCCACGGCGCCGAGCGCCCAGAAAAAGACGATCCCTGCCGCCGCCGCCGCGAGTTCGCGGGCCCGGAAGAGTTCCCGCAGATCCGACCAGGTGCGGGCCAGGGCATTCCACGGGGGGCGTGCGGCCGGATCGGCCGCGGGGAGCGGCCTCAGCCAGAGCGACGCAAGCCAGCCTGCGGCCGCGAGTCCCACGAGCACGATCCCCGCCGGAACGGCATGCAGCCAGGGTGGCGCGGAGTGGAGTTCTCCCGGCCTCGGCACCGTCGTTCCGTCCGCCAGCCAGTTTCCCCCGGCCATGCCGACGAGCGTCGCGGCGAGCGTGGCCATCGCGAAGACGCCGTTGGCCGACGACAGACGAGCCGCGGGAACGGTCTCCGGAATCGTGCCGATCACGCTCGGGGCGAGCAGGGCGGCCTGGCAGCCGATCACGACCACGGTCGCCAGCAGAAGCCAGAGCCCTCCCGGCAGTCCCAACCACTCGCCGCCGGAACGGACGCCCCAGGCGATGGCGGCGGCGGCGGCGGCGGCGATGAAGATTTCGGCGAACTTGCACCAGACGATCACCGATCGCTTCGGCTGCCGGTCGGCGAGCCATCCTGCCAGCCAGGCCAGCAGCACGAACGGCAGCACGAACCCCGCCGTGCCGATCGTGAGCACGAGGGCGACCTGGCCCCCGGCGACCGCCTTCTTGCCGAGACCGATGGCCAGCCAGCGGAGCAGGTTGTCGTTGACGACCGTCAGCACCCGCAGGGTGACGAGCGGGCCGAAGCCTGCACCGAAGTGGGCTGAACCTGCTTCGTTGGGCGGATCGTCGATCGATCGTCGTGCCAAAGTGTCGTCTCGGGGCCGTCGTTCGGCAGGGCTGGAATATGGCCAAAAAACAGGGCCGGTGCAGCCTCCGAACCCACGCCAGTCCCCCAAACTACGCGGGGCATGCGCGACTTTGACGGCGGTTTGCAGGCTCGTTGGCCGCTGCGTATTCTCGTTTGACGGCGGCAACGGGAACAAGATCGCTTCCCGTCCGCTTTCCGCTGTTCCCCTCTTTTTGGCTGATCATCGCCCCCGACAGGATGCATCCCATGGCCCGCCTTCCCCGGATGAGCCGCTCCCAGGCCGCCTTCGCAGCGTTGTCGCTTCTCGTTGGGCTGTTGTTGGGGGTCGACACCCCAGCCTCTGCTCAGGTCGTCGTCTACCGACCCGTTGTTCCGATGTTCGCCCCGGCCGCCGGCCCCTACGTGGCCAACTACACGCCGTCGGGCAACTATGCGGCGGTGACGGCCTTTTCTCCCCCCGTGGTGGAGAGCTATGCGATGCCGGTGGCGGCACCCGCAATGGCCGCGATGCCCGTGACCAGTTATTACGCGCCGACGTATGCGGCTCCGGCGGCGACGACCGCCTACTACGGCTCGCCCGCCATGGTCGAGTCCCCCGTGGCGGTCGCCACGCCGGTCACGGCCTACTACGCCCCCGCCGTCCAAACCGCGTACTACGCTCCGGCGGCGACAACCGCCTACTATGCTCCTGCAGCGACCACCGCCTACTACGCTCCGGCGGCGGTTGCTGTGCCGCTCTATCGCCGCGGCCTGTTTGGAGCCTATCGCCCGGTCCGCGGCGCCTACTTCCCCGCGTATTGACCGCGTTGTCGAGCCCCCTATAGTACGGCGGACGTGGCGGTTCAGCGGCGGCCCATGCGTGAGCTTCGCTGGGCGGCGGAGGCCACAGAAGGGTGCGGATGACGCGGACGGTCAACATCATCGGTGCCGGCCCGGGCGGGCTGGCCACCGCCATGCTTCTGGCGAACGCGGGCCTTCGGGTCCGAATCGTGGAGCGGATGTCCGTGCCCGGTGGTCGGACGAGCACGATCTCCACGCCCGAGGGCTTCCGGTTCGATCTCGGGCCGACCTTTTTCCTCTACCCCAGGGTTCTGGAGGAGATCTTCGCCTCTTGCGGCTTCGACCTGCGGCGGGAGGTCGAGATGGTCCGCCTCGATCCGCAGTACAGACTGATCTTCGGCGCCGGCGGCGAACTGCTCGCCACGCCCGACATCGCCCGGATGGAGGCGGAGGTTTCCCGACTCTCCCCGGCCGATCGGGGCTCGTTCACCCGGTTCATGGCCGCCAACCGGGAAAAGTTTCTCCGCTTCGCACCGTTTCTGGAGCAGCCGTTCGCGAGCTGGCGGGATCTCGCCAACCCGGACCTGCTCAAACTGATGCCGCTCTTGAAGCCCTGGAAGAGCCTCGACTCGGAACTGGGCAGCTTCTTCACCGACGAGCGGGTCCGCCTCGCATTCACGTTCCAGTCGAAGTATCTGGGCATGTCCCCCTTCCGCTGCCCGAGCCTGTTCTCGATTCTTTCATTTCTCGAGTACGAGCACGGCGTCTATCACCCGATCGGCGGCTGCGGTGCCGTGTCGGCGGCGATGGCCCGGATCGCCGCCGAGATGGGGGTCGAGATCCATTACGACGAGCACGTCGAGTCGCTCCAGTTCGAGGGCCGCAGAATCACCGGCCTGCGAACCGGCCGCGGCGAGTATCGGGCCGACGCGACGGTGTTCAACGCCGACTTCGCCCGCAGCATGACCCGGCTGGTGCCGGATGAACTGCGGCGGCGTTGGAGCGACCGCAGGATCGCGTCCAAGCGGTTTTCCTGCTCGACGTTCATGCTCTATCTGGGGATCGACGGCCGCTACGACGACGTGCCGCACCATTCGATCTACCTCTCGGAAAACTATCGGCAGAACCTCGCCGACATCGAAACCCGGCACGTGCTCGGCCGCGATCCCTCGATGTACCTGCAAAACGCCTGCGTGACCGACCCGACGCTCGCCCCGAACGGTTCGAGCACGCTCTACCTCCTGATCCCCGTCACGCACCGCCATCCGAACGTCGACTGGCGGCGGGAGGCCACCGGCTACCGCGAGGTCGCCCTCGACCAGCTGGAGCGGTTCGGGGTCGGCGATGTCCGCGGGCGGATCCGCTACGAAAAGATGATCACTCCCGACGACTGGCAGGACGGCTACGAGATCTACAGGGGCGCGACCTTCAACCTCTCGCACGATCTCGGCCAGATGCTCCACATGCGGCCGCACAACCGCTTCGAGGATCTCGACGGCGCCTACCTGGTGGGTGGCGGAACCCATCCGGGAAGCGGCCTGCCGGTGATCTATTCGTCGGCCCGGATCACGTCACAGTTGCTGCTCGAGGATCTCGCCGCCGGGATCGGCAGCCGGCCGGTCCGGGACCGCGGCGGGAATCGGAAGACGGAGCAGACGGCAGCGGTCTAGCGGGCCGCGAGCCGGACGAGGATCATCCGGGTCCGCCCAGAAACATCAGCCGAGGAAGGCAGTCATGATCAAGGTCCTTGAAACGAAGCAGCGGGATCGAAACCGGGTCGTCGTCGTCGGCGGCGGGCTGGGCGGGCTCGCGGCCGCCTGCACCCTCGCCGCCCGCGGCTACGCCGTCACCCTCTGCGAGCGAAATGCATGGGTCGGCGGCAAGGCGGCGGTGCTCGCGGAGCAGGGCTTCCGCTTCGACATGGGCCCGACGATCCTCACGATTCCGGGCGTCCTCAAGCGGATCTTTGCCGAGGCGGGAAGGGATCTCGAGTCGGCCCTCGATCTCGTGCCACTCGACCCCCAGTGGCGGAGTTTCTTCAACGACGGTTCCAGACTCGACCTCGTCGCCGACGTCCGCGAGATGAAGTCGATCCTCGACGCCTATGCGCCCGGAACCGGTTCCGGCAGCGGCTACGCCCGGTTCATGGAACTGGCAGAACGGCTCCACCGCCTCTCGAACGACTTCTTCTTCTGGCGCAGCGTCGGCGGCATGAAGGACATGTTCGACCCGAGGCGAACGATGACGCTCTCGGTCCTCAAGGAGGTCATGGGGATGCGTCCAGGCCACAGTGTGGCGGGGACGGTGCGGTCGTTCGTGCCCGACGAGCGGGCGGCACAGATGCTCGACCACTTCACCCAGTATGTCGGCAGCGCCCCCGACGCCTCCCCGGCGGTGCTCTGCGGCATCGCCCACATGCAGTCGCACGACGGCGTCTGGTATCCCCGCGGGGGCACCGGGGCGGTGCCGAAGGCCCTGGCCAGTCTGGCGATCGACCTGGGTGTCGAGATCCGCACCCGCTGCGGCGTTCGCCGGATCGTCGTCGAGGCGGGCCGGGTCAGGGGCGTGGAGACGGCCGAGGGAGAATTCATCCCGGCCGGTGCAGTCGTGAGCAATTCCGACAGCGTTCGCACCCATCGCGAGCTCGTCGAAGGAACTCCCCGCGAACGGTTTCTCGGCCGCCGCCGCTACGAACCCGCCTGCTCGGGCGTGGTGCTCTACCTCGGCCTCGACCGCCGCTACGAGCAGCTGATCCATCACAACTTCGTCTTCTCGGAAGACCCTCACGAGGAGTTCGAGTCGATCTACCGCCGGGGAGAGCCGGCGGCCGATCCGACCTGCTACGTCTGCGCCCCCGCCGTCACCGAGCCTGAAGTGGCGCCGCCTGGCGGGGAGGCGCTCTACGTGCTCGTCCACACGCCCTACCTCCGGCCGCACCATGACTGGTCGAAGATGCTCGCCCCCTACCGCAGGCGGATCATCGAGAAACTGGAGCGGACGGCCGGTCTCGAGGATCTCGAGCGGCACATCGTCTTCGAGCGGGCGCTCACGCCCCAGGACATCAACGACCGCTATCACGTGCTCGACGGCGCGATCTACGGCCTGGCCAGCCACGGCAGGTTTTTCGGCGCCTTCAAGCCCGCCAATCGATCGCCCGACGTGGAAGGCCTCTATCTGGCCGGAGGCTCCGCCCACCCTGGCCCGGGGATGCCGATGGTGCTGATGTCGGGCTGGATCGCCGCCGACTGCGTCGATCAGGACAAACTCGTCGAGCATGCCCCGGCCAGGCCCGCGGCCTGCGTTATCTGAAGCAGCCTTCACGGCCAGGCCACCGGAGGTTCTGCCGCATGGACGAGACCACGCAGCGGCAGGAAGATCGACTGCCGCCATTCTCGGATTGGCTCAACGGCTGGTTCATGTTCTACGTGCGGCGGTACCTGCGGCGGCACTTCCACGGGCTGCGGCTGCTTCGCTCTGAGCCCCACGATCATCCGGAGATCGGCAGCGAGCCTGTGTTTTTCTATGCCAACCATCCCTCCTGGTGGGATCCGCTGGTATTCCTCGCCACGGCCGCCGAACTCTATCCGGGGCGGCTGAGTTACGGCCCGATCGATGCCACGGCACTGGGCAAGTACAGGTTCATGGAACGGATCGGGTTCATCGGAATCGAGCGGGGCACCTGGAGGGGCTCGGCCCGGTTCCTGCGGATGGCCCGGGCCGCGAACCGTCGTGGCGACGTCATCTTCTGGATCACCTCGCAGGGCGAGTTCGCGGACCCGCGGGACCGGCCGGCCCAGATCCGCCCCGGTCTGGGGCACGCCGTTGCGGCCGCATCGGCCGGTCTGATCGTGCCGGTGGCGGTCGAATATCCGTTCTGGAGCGAGCGGTTTCCGGAGGCGCTGATCGGCTTCGGCCCGGTGGTGCGGATCGCCGACATGCCGAACCGGACCGCCGCCGCATGGACGGCCGAACTGGCGACCGCCCTCGAGGCCACCCAGGACCGGCTCGCCGGCGCCGCCCGACGCCGCGACCCGCGAGCCTTCCGCACACTCTTGCGGGGCAGGGTCGGGGTCGGAGGGTTTTACGACACGGTCCGCCGCTGTGCCGCATGGCTGCGGGGCAGATCGTTCGACCCATCGCATGGCGGCGGAGAGGACGAATGAACGGCACGGCGATCGGCGCGGCCGCGGTTCTGGCGCTGGCGTCGGCCGCACTGCCCGCCCTGCTCACCTGGGCGAACCTGCCGGCGTTTCGTCGGGCCGCGCGGCGCACGCCGAGGGACGGCCGCGTCTCGGTGCTGGTTCCCGCCCGCAACGAGTCGCAGGCGATCGGCCGACTCTTGGACGATGTGCTCGCCAGCCGCGATGTCGACCTCGAACTCGTGATCCTCGATGACGACTCCACCGACGGCACGGCCGATCTCGTCGAACGGCGGGCGGTTCTCGACCCGCGTGTCCGGCTCGTTCGCGGCGGACCGCTGCCAGAGGGATGGTGCGGCAAACAGCATGCCTGCTGGCAGCTCTCGCGGGCGGCGGCGGCCGACACCTGGGTCTTTCTCGACGTCGATGTCTCGCCGACTCCCGACGCGATCGCCCGGTCGCTGGCGTTTCTGGAAGACTCCGGGGCAGCGCTGGCGAGTGGCTTTCCCAGGCAGCTGACCGGTTCCTTCCTCGAATGGCTGCTGCTGCCGCTGATCCATTTCATTCTGCTCGGCTTCCTGCCGCTGGCCCGCAGCCGGGGCGATACGAACCCCGGCATGGCGGCCGGCTGCGGCCAGTGGTTCGTCACCCGCCGGGCCGACTACGACAGGGCAGGGGGGCACGCCGCGATCAGGGCCTCGCTGCACGACGGCGTGAAGCTGCCGCGGGCCTACCGGCGGGCCGGCCTCCCGACCGACATCTTCGACGCCAGCGACATCGCCTCCTGCCGGATGTACACCCGCAGCATCGACGTCTGGAGAGGACTCTCAAAGAATGCCACGGAGGGCATCGGGGCGCCGACCACGATCCTCCCCTTCACGCTCCTGCTCGGCTGCGGACAGATCCTGCCGCTGGTCCTCGTGGCGGTGGGCGGGGCCACGGCATACCGCGGCTGGCCCTGGTGGGCGGTCCTCGCGGCCTGGCTCGGGCTGATTCTCAGCTACCTGCCCCGCCTGCTCGAAGCCGCGCGGTTCGGACAGAGCCTCACGAGCGCCGTCGCACATCCGCTCGCGACGGGCGTCTTTCTCGCCATCCAGTGGTATGCCCTGGCCCGCCGGCTGCTCGGCCTGAAGACGGCCTGGCGCGGCCGCCCGCTCGCGCCGCAGTGAGCGGTCAGGGGGCCCGCCGACGGAGGCGATCGCGGGCCAGGGTGACGTTCGCCGCCGCCTGGCCGACAGTCTCGGCGACCGCGGTGAGGTGTCCCATCTTGCGGCCTGGCCTGGGCTCGGATTTGCCGTAGAGGTGCAGGCCGACGCCGGGGATCGCAAGGGCCGCGGCCCAGTCCGGCTCACCCTCGCTCCAGCAGTCTCCGAGCAGGTTGGCCATCGCCGCCGGCGCAAGCTGACGGGTCGATCCCAGCGGCAGCCCGCAGAGGGTCCGGACCTGCTGCTCGAACTGCGAGGTCTCGCAGGCATCGATCGTGAGGTGGCCCGAATTGTGCGGCCGCGGTGCGATCTCGTTGACGAGCAGGCGGCCGTCGGAAGTCAGAAAGAACTCGACGCAGGCGACACCGACGAGGTCGAGCGCCTCGATGACCCCGATCGCCATCCGGCGGGCCTCGGCGACGACCGCGGCCGGAAGCCCCGCCGGCGCCGTGGAGACGTCGAGAATGTGTCGGACGTGGAGGTTCCGCGAGGGTTCGTAGACCGCCGTCGAGCCATCGGCACCTCGGGCCGCCACGACCGAGATCTCGGAGTCGAACTCGATCCAGCCTTCGAGAAGGCAGGGCTGCGGTCCGAGCGACTCCCAGGCCGCATTGACATCCTCAGCCCGGTCGATCCGTCGCTGCCCCTTGCCGTCGTAGCCGAAGGATGCTGTCTTGAGCACGGCCGGGAGACCGATCTCCTCAACGGCCGCCCGGAGCATATCGCGGTCATGGACGAGCCGATGCGGTGCGCAGCCGAAGCCATGCTCGACGAGAAATGCCTTTTCGCGGCCCCGATCCTGTGTCGTGGCGAGCACCTCGGGTGCCGGCCGGACCGGCGTCACGGCCGCCATCGCCCGGGCAGCATGTACGGGAACGTTCTCGAACTCGAAGGTCACGGCCGCCAACCCGGCGGCGATCCGTTCGAGCGCCGGAGCGTCGTCATAGGCCACGACATGAAGCTTGTCGCAGTGCCGGGCTGCGGGGCAGTCGGCGACGTCGCTGAGAGCCTCGACCCTGTAGCCCATTCGCCTGGCGGCCATCGCAAACATCGCGCCGAGCTGGCCGCCTCCCATCACGCCGAGCCTGGCGCCGGGCAGGATCGCCGTCGGTCCGACGGGCCGGGTCACTTGTCCGAGGGGCGATCGGACCATTCGCCGCCATCCGTTTCCAGTCGCTCCTGCAGCACCCGCTCCGTCTGGGCGCGGCGGTAGGCCAGCAGTTTTTCGCGGAGCGTCGCATCGCCGAGGGCGAGCACGGCCACGGCGAGCAGGGCCGCATTGGCCGCACCGGCCGGTCCGATCGCCAGGGTGCCCACCGGGATCCCTGCCGGCATCTGCACGATCGAGAGCAAGGAGTCGACGCCCCGCAGGATCGCACTCTCCACCGGCACGCCAAACACCGGCAGATGGGTCTGGGCGGCCACCATCCCGGGTAGATGGGCGGCCCCGCCGGCACCGGCGATGATCACCCTGAGGCCCCGGGCCGACGCCGACGCGGCGTACGAGGCGAGTCTTTCGGGAGTTCTGTGGGCCGAGACCACCTCGCACTCGTGCGGCACGCCGAACTCGTCGAGCAGTTTCGCCGCCCGGCCGAGCGTGGGCCAGTCGGACCGGCTGCCCATGATGATGCCGACGAGCGGGTTGGCGGGAGCGGGCATCGGAGGGTCCGCAGGTCGTTCGCAGGCGGATGGAAAGAGGCCATCTTGCTCTGCATGGTCTGGCCTTGCAACCTGTGGAGATGCCTCGGCCGCTCCCCGACATCCTCCCCATCCGCTGGCCCGACGGCGATCCGCTGCCCGCTGCCGCCACGGAACAGGCCCTCGACCGCGCCGCCGCGATCCTCGCCGACGGGGGGCTGGTGGCCATTCCCACCGAAACGGTCTACGGCCTCGCCGCCCGGGCCGACGACCCGCTGGCGGTCGGCCGGATCTTCACCGCCAAGCGGCGACCGGAGGGCAATCCCCTGATCGTGCACGTGGCAGAGATCGCGATGGCCAGGCGGCTCTCCGGGCATTGGCCGGAGGCGGCCGAGAGGCTCGCCTCCCATTTCTGGCCGGGTCCGCTGACGGTCGTGGTTCCGCGCGGACCGGGTATCCCGGACGAGGTCACGGCCGGCGGACAGACCGTGGCCCTGCGTTGCCCCGATCAGCGGCTCACCCGCAGGCTGATCGAGAAGGCCGGCGGACCGCTCGCGGCTCCGAGCGCGAATCGCTCGCTGGGCGTATCGCCCACCACAGCCGCGCACGTGCTCGAGGGGCTCGGCAACAAGGTCGATCTGATCCTCGACGGCGGCCCGTGTGGACGGGGCATCGAATCGACCGTCGTCGACTGCAGCAGTTCCCCGGCCCGGATTCTCAGGCACGGCCCGATCGGCGCGGAGGAGATCGAGGAGATCCTCGGCGGGCCGGTGGAGGATGGCACGGGGGCCGCGGTCAGCCCGGCCGGCGCCGGCCCGGCCCGTTCGCCCGGCATGCTCGCCCGGCACTACGCCCCCCGCACGCCGCTCCTGCTTTCGGATTCGGCCGTTGCACTGGTCGAGTCCCTGCTCCGGGCCGGCGGAAGGGTGGGCTGGATGACGCTGACGGCCGACTCGGCCGACGTCCGCCGGTTGGCGGCCTCGCGGGACCTCGTCGTGGTGCCGATGCCCACCGAACCCTCGGCCTTCGCCGCTTCCCTCTATGCAACGCTCCACGCCCTCGATCGACGCGACCTGGGCACGATCGTGGCCGATGCCCCCCCCGGGACCCCGGCCTGGCGTGCCATTCGCGACCGGCTCGGCCGGGCCGCTATGCCGCAGGAGCGAGGATCTCCCGCAGGGCACCCGCCAAGTCCGGATACTGGAAACTGAAGCCGGTGTCGACCGCCACCTGCGGGATCACCCGCTGCGAGGCGAAGAGCACCTTGGCAAACTCGCCGAACACGAGCCGCAGACCGAGGTAGGGAGCCGGCATGAAGGCCGGCCTGTGGACCTGCCGTCCGAGGGCCTTGGTGAACTCGCTGTTCCGGACGGGGTTGGGAGCGACGGCATTCATCGCCCCGTCGATCGCCCTGGTGTCGGCCGCATGCACGTAGAGCCGGGCCAGATCCGCGACGTGGATCCAGGGCATCCACTGGCGACCGCTGCCGAGCGGCCCTCCAGCCCCAAGTTTGAAGGGGAGCAGCATCTTCTCGAGCGCCCCACCGCCGGCACCGAGCACGATACCGGTCCGCGCGAGCACGACACGCACCCCGTGCCGCTCTGCGGCGACAGCCTCCCGCTCCCAGTCGATGCAGACCTGCGCCAGAAAATCGTCTCCCGGTGGCGACGCCTCGGTGAGTTCCTCGTCGCCGCGATCGCCATAGAAGCCGACAGCCGAGGCCGAGACGAGCACCGAGGGCTTGATCGTGGACTGGGCGATGCCCTGCACGAGGTTTCGTGTGCCGACCACGCGACTGTCCCGGATCCGCGCCTTTTGGGCGGCGGTCCAGCGGCCCTCGGCCACCGATTCCCCCGCGAGGTGATAGACGGCATCGATGCCGTCGAACGAGTCCGGCGATGGCGGCCCCTGCATCGGATCCCAACGGATGATCCGGTCGACGAGGTGGCCGATCTTGGCCCTGGCGCGGTCGGGATCCCTGGAGAGTGCGACAGGGCGATCGAGCAGTCGCAGCAGTCGGGGTCCGACGAACCCGGTCGCGCCAGTCACCAGTGCCTTCATCGCTTCGCCTTTCGGAGGGTGTGGTTCGGATTGAGCCGCAGTTGGCGGCCGGGAAGTATAAACAGGTCGGTCGGTCCCGGCCTTGCGACGGGTTCGGTCCGCCCCTCCTCGCCGCCCCCCGACTCCCGCCCAGCCTTGCCATCCCGCATACCAGCCGCCGTCCGCTCCCTCCTGCCACGGGGAGCCCTGCGCCGCGACCTCTGGGTCACGACGGCGGACTCCGCGGCCTTCAGCGTGATGGTGGGCTGTGGGGAGAGCTACATCCCGGCCTTCGCCCTGGCCCTCGGCATGGGACCGGTCGCGGCCGGGATGACCGCCAGCGTGCCGGTGCTCGTGGGGGCGATCTTCCAGCTGATCACGCCCTTCGTGGTGGCCCGGCTGGGCACGAATCGCGGCTGGTGCATCGCCTGCACGACCGTGCAGGCGCTCAGCTTCGTGCCGCTGATGCTCTGGGCGATCCGGGGCCGGACCGAACTCTGGGAACTGCTCGCCGCGGCCAGCGTCTATTGGGCGGCCGGCATGGCCGGAGCGCCGGCCTGGAACAGTTGGATGGGCACGCTCGTCCCGAAGCGGATGCGGACCGGGTTTTTCGCGCAGCGGAACCGCCTCGGCCAGTTCGGCGTGTTCGTCGGTTTCATGGCGGGTGGCGGGATCCTGCAATATGGCGAGTGGCATGGCCAGACGCTCGTCGCCTTCGCCGTGCTGTTCCTGGTCGCGGGGATCTGCAGGCTCGTGTCGACGGCACTGCTCGCCAGCTGCCGGGAACCGATCGTGCCGACGGCTTCGCAAGCGACGGACCAGCCTGCAGGCGGAACCCTCCTCGACTCGATGCGAAAACTCTGGGCGTCGCCGTCGGCCGCGCTGGTCGTGTTTCTCTGTGGCTTTTCCTTCGCCTGCCAGTTTGCCGGCCCCTATTTCACTCCCTACATGCTCCGGGAGCGTGGCTTTTCTTATGGCAGCTACATGCTCGTGATCGGCACGATCTTTCTCTCCAAGGCCCTCGCGCTCCCGGCCCTCGGCCGGCTCGGCTCGCGGATCGGATCGACCGGCCTGCTCTGGCTGGGCAGCCTGTCGATCATGCCTCTGGCGATGTTCTGGCTGCCCTCCGACAACGTCTGGTATCTCGTCGGCGTGCAGCTCTTCGCCGGAATCTGCTGGGCGTCGTACGAACTGGCCGTGGTGCTCCTGTTCTTCGACGCGGTACCGCACCATGAACGGACCGGCGTGGTCACCGTCTACAACCTCGGGATCGCGCTAGCCACCCTCGCCGGAGCGGGCTGCGGAGGACTGCTGCTTCGCTGGCTCGGCGAGGACCAGACGGCCTACTTTGCCGTTTTTTTCGTCTCCAGCCTGCTCCGACTGGCCATGCTGCCGCTGCTCCGCCGAGTCCGCACGGTGCCGCACGCCTGAGGTGACAGGCCGCGGCCTCCTACCCGATGTGGGACAGGCTTCAGCCTGTCATGCGAGGAATCACCAGCCGGCGGAGCCGGCCCGGCTGCGGGGCGGCAAAAGTCTTGTCGCTGTGGCCCTCGAAGACTCGGTCCAAACGCTCCTCGAGCATTCGCCGACCCCTTCGCCTCCCGAGACGTGGCTTCCTGCCCGATGTGGGACAGGCTTCAGCCTGTCATGCGAA
>Ga0209598_10000097_pt1 | contig 63574 bp, 52 predicted proteins | sample M_140807_EF_Meta_FD_187317 | JGI IMG/M metagenome (GOLD analysis project Ga0209598, IMG submission 187317) | Freshwater microbial communities from Lake Montjoie, Canada to study carbon cycling - M_140807_EF_MetaG (SPAdes) (version 2) | ecosystem: Environmental > Aquatic > Freshwater > Lake... | reverse complement strand
TCTCCTGCCATGGCTGCCGATATCCTCGAAAAAACCAAGCAGCGCTTTCCCGCCGATCACCGGGCCTATAACAACCTAGCTGTTATGGATATTCAAGGCGGTCGTTTCGAAACAGCCTCCAAGAATTTGGACGCTGCAGCCGAAGCCGCCCCGAATTCTACGGAAGTCCTGAGCAACCAAGCCATGGTCGCCACCAATCTGGGTGATTGGGCCAAACTCGCCTTGGTGATCAAGAGAGCCCAGGCCAACGGACAAAGCTTGCCAGCATACGAGGCAGTGCTCCTGATCCGTAAAGGACAATACAAAGAAGCATTGCAAGTTCTGGGGAACCAACCCGCAGGTACCTTGCAAGCCCTGGCTCATATCCTCAACCGCGAGGATTCCAAAGCGTCTGAAGCCCTGAACGCCTTGGGTTCTTCAACCGAATCATCGGTTCTCTACCTGAAGGCCGTCCTTGCAGCCCGAACCCGCAACGCTTCCGAATTGGGAAAGGCCGTGCAAACTCTTTTGGCCGCGTACCCCGAATTCAAGGACAAAATCGCCGTCGATCCGGAATTTGCCGAATTGCGCAAAGAGATTCTTGCGACAACGAAATAGCCTATTCGGGCCGTGGATCCTGGGAGCCTTGGATGGCTGCCAAGATTTTGGACGCCATGGAGGGGCCTACGACCTGAGCAAGGGCCTCGGTACCGGCCAAGTAAACTTGTTCGGCCGAACCAAAAGCTTCCAATAATTTTCGAACGGTGACGGGTCCGACCCCTGGAAGGTTGACCAACTCGGAAGCCGTATTGCTTTTGCTGCGTCGGCGTCGATGATGGTTTAAACCAAATCGGTGAGCCTCGTCTCTCATTTGTTGCAACAAACGCAGGGTGGGACTCTTTTTGTCCAGCATAAGGGGATGGGGATCGCCGGGTCTGAACAAAGCCTCCAGGCGCTTGGCGATCCCGATCAGGGGAACATCGCCCAAGCCCAAGGCAGTCATGGCTTCGCGGGCGGCACTCAACTGGCCTTTGCCTCCGTCGATCACCACCAAACCGGGCAATTCTCCTCCCTCGGCCAAAATTCTTGAATAGCGTCGGGTAATGACTTCGTGCATACTCGCAAAATCGTCAATACCCGCACTGTCCCTTTGATTAAACAAGCGGTAATCCCGCTTGGAAGGCCTTCCGTTACGGAATACAACACAAGATGAAACCGTTTGACTGCCTTGAAAATGAGAGTTATCAAAACACTCCATAAGCGAGGGGACTTCCTTGAGCTGCAAGTCCTTTTGGACCTGCAACAGCAAACGATCCGAACGCGTGGCGTTTTGGCGTTGATCCGGGGTTTTAAGGGTTTCCTGCAAACAAAAGAAGGCGTTCTTGAGGCTGAGATCCACCAGTTTCTTGGGGTCTCCGCTGGCCGGAATACGGGCCCGAACACCCGGAAAAGGAGGGCTATCCGGCAATACATTGCAGACTATTTCGCGGGGCTCGTGGCGGTACCGTTCGGCAATTTCCAACATCGCCTGGGCCATTAGCCGCGATGAATCTTCCTCGTCCTCCAAAGCCAAGCGAAATTCGAGGTTGTAAGAACGGACCACAGCGCCGTTCAGGACATGCAGGTGGTTGACCACGGCGCGATCCCGGTGCCGGGCCAAGGCATAGGCATCCAAATCATGAATCTTGGTACTGACCACAGTGGAACGGGCTTGGTATTTTTCGAGCATTTCAACCTGCTCCTTGATGCGGTGGGCTTCTTCGAAGGCCAATTGTTTGACCGCTTCTTGAAGTTGAACGCGCAGACTTTTGATAAGCCCGCCTAGATTGCCTTTTAACAATTGATGCACCGCTTCGGTGAGTTCTCGGTATTCCTCTTCGTTCTGCAATCCTGCACAAGGAGCCTTGCAGTTTCCCAATTGGTACTCCAAGCAAGGTCGGTAACCGGCCTTTTTGATATTGGAAGGGGACAAAAGCAGGGCACAAGTTCGAAGCGGGTACAATCGCCGTACCAACTCCAAAAGTGTGTACATGGCGGGGGGCGATGTATAGGGTCCGAAGTACCTGGCTCCGTCCTTTTGAACTTTTCGGGTCACCTCCAAACGAGGAAAGTGTTCGTTGCGCAGCACCAAAAACGGATACGTCTTGTCGTCCTTGAGTCGAATGTTATAGCGTGGCTGTAGCTTTTTGATGAGAACATTTTCGAGCAACAATGCATCGTGCTCGGTATCAACCACGGTGAACTCAATTCGATGGATCAGGCGAACCATCAAGCGAATGCGGTTGGGTGAGCGTTGTTCCAAAAAGTATTGGGAGACTCTTTTGCGCAGGTTTTTGGCTTTGCCTACGTAGAGCAAGGCTTCGTTTTTGTCAAAATAGCGGTACACCCCCGGCGATTCGGGGATGGAATACTCCACCTGCTTGAAACCTTCGTTATCCATGAATCACGCCGCGATTATTCATCTCCGGGTTGGGGGATCACCCTGGACTGAAACAGGCCACTGTGGAGAATGGTCTGGATCACCTCCCCGGGACGGACCTGTTGAGCCTCCCGGACCAAACGCCCGTCTTTCATGGTGAGGCTAAATCCTCTGCGCAGGACCGATCGGAAATCCAGGGCCTCCGCCTGCCTGCTCAGGGTTTCACAGCGTTGTTCCATCAAAGCCAAACGCTGAAGCAAACCGCGACGCAGTCTTTGTTCGCCTTCATCCACCCCTTGTTCCAAATCGTCCAGCATGGATAACAAGGCTGAACCTGCGCGTTGTTCCATACGAATCAATTCTCTCGATAATTCGGCCGCATCCGGCGTGGCCAATTCAGCGGCCGCCGTGGGGGTAGGAGCTCGCAAATCGGCAGCAAAATCCACCAAGGTCACATCGGTTTCGTGGCCCACGGCCGTAATCACCGGCGTCTGCATTGCGGCCACGGTTCGAACCAGATGTTCGTTGTTAAAACACCACAAATCTTCCATGGACCCCCCTCCCCTGGCCAAGATGATCAACTCAATATCCGGTCGGGCATCCAAGGCTTGCAGGGCCTTGATCAGCGGCCCAACCGCCGCCTCCCCTTGAACCGGGCTGGGCGAAAGCACCACAGGCATGGCAGGAAAACGCCTCTCAACCGTCCGATAAATATCATGAATGACCGCCCCGTCCGGAGAAGAAACCACGCCCAAGGCCGAGGCATAGGCTGGGATGGTTTTTTTGTGTTCTCGGTCAAAAAGACCTTCCGCCTGCAATCGGTTTTTGAGTTGCACAAAGAGCGCAAAAAGATCCCCAACCCCCGTAGCGCGCAACGAATAGGCCTGCAATTGCAAGGAACCCCGGGGCACATAGTGTCGGATCTCACCACCTAGGATGACCCGGTCTCCCTCGGAGGGTTCCACCTCCAGCAGGCGGCGCTGGGCCTGAAACATAACGCAGGGAATTTGACTCCCGGCATCTTTGAGGGTAAAGTACAAATGGCCACTGCGGGCTCGGGTTAAACCCGCGATTTCTCCCTCGACCTGCAGGCGCCGAAAATAGGGGCTTCCTTCCAAGACGGATCGAAGCAATTCATTCAGACCGGTGACCGAAAGGGTGGCGTCGGTTGGTTGGCTCATGGTTCAAAGATCGCTGAACCGGATGAGCCCAACGCCACCTCCAAAATAGAGGGCCTTGACCTAATTTTGGTTCATGAATATGGAAGCAAATACCCCCCCCTCTTCCGGCAACAGCCCGGCTACGTCCATCCAAAAAGTTACCGTGGTCGGTTGTGGAACCATGGGCAACGGCATCGCCCAGGTTTTTGCAACCTGCGGCTACCATGTGGAGCTGGTTGACCTTTCGGCCCCCGCCTTGGAAAAGGCCATGTCCACCATTGCCCGGAATTTGGACCGGGTGGTTGCCAAAGGCAGCCTGGATCAAGAGAGCAGGGACGCCGCCCTGGCCCGCATTCATACCGGTACCAGCCTGGCCTCCGCAGCCCAAAATGCCGATTTGGTGGTCGAAGCGGCCACCGAAAATCGACAAATCAAGTTGGAGCTGTTCCGGCAATTGGACCAATTATGCCCCCCAACTTGTATCCTGGCCACCAATACCTCCTCGATTTCGATCACCGATATTGCCGGGGCCACTGGGCGCCCCACAAGGGTGATCGGCATGCACTTCATGAACCCGGTACCGGTCATGAAACTGGTCGAAATTATCAAAGGTTATAACACCGATCCAGCTGTTACCGCGACCATCGTAGAGGTGAGCCGTCGCCTAGGGAAAATCCCGGTGGAGGCCAACGATTATCCTGGATTTGTGGCCAACCGTATTCTGATGCCCATGATTAACGAAGCCGTGCATACCCTCTACGAAGGCGTGGCCGGTGTCGCCGAAATTGATACCGTCATGAAGCTGGGGATGGCCCATCCCATGGGCCCCTTGCAATTGGCGGACTTCATTGGGCTGGATGTCTGCCTTGCCATTCTACGCGTCCTCCACGATGGCTTTGGGCAACCCAAGTACGCGCCCTGCCCGCTCTTGGTCAAAATGGTCTCCTCCGGCAACCTTGGCGTCAAAACCGGCAAAGGTTTCTACGCCTACCAAGCCGGGTCCAAAGACCTGGTGGTGGCACCTGAATTCAACGGAAGCCTTTGATCAACCCTGAAACGGGTAAGGGTACGTGGTCGGGGGCAATAGGTTCTCCTTGATGGTGCGAGCCGAAACCCAGCGCAACAAATTGAGGGAAGAACCGGCTTTGTCGTTGGTGCCGCTGGCTCTGGCTCCGCCAAAGGGCTGCTGCCCAACCACTGCACCGGTAGGTTTGTCGTTCAAGTAAAAATTTCCTGCTGCATGGCGCAGTTTGGCGGTGGCCAAATCCAGTGCATAGCGATCCGTGGCCAATACAGCCCCTGTCAGCGCATAGGGCGAAGTGTTATTGCACAGATCCAAAACCTCCTCGTAGCGATCGGCCGGATAAACATAGACGGTCAGAACCGGGCCAAAGAGCTCCTCGCACATGGTCCTGTATTTGGGGTTGGTCGTCTGAATCAAGGTGGGTTCGACAAAATAACCTTTGGACTTGTCACAGCCCCCCCCAACGAGTACTTCGCAATCGGGATGCTGTTGGGCTTCGTCAATGGCCGCCTTCAATTTGTCAAAAGACTTTTCGTCAATCACGGCGTTGATGAAGTTGCTGAAATCTTCGACACCGCCCATTTTCATGTGTTGCAAATCAGCCCGGACCCTTTCCAATACCTCAGGCCATAACACATCCGGAACATAGGCTCTGGAGGCCGCGGAGCATTTTTGGCCTTGGTATTCAAAGGCTCCACGCGACAAGGCGGTGGCCACCACGTCCGCAGGTGCCGAAGCATGGGCCACGACAAAGTCTTTGCCACCGGTCTCGCCCACGATACGGGGATAGGACTTGTACAGTCCGATGTTACGACCAATTTGCTCCCAAATTTGATTAAAGACACCCGAAGAGCCCGTGAAATGGATGCCTGCAAAATCAGGGTGCTTGAAGATAACCTCTCCGGCCACCGGACCGGGAACAGGCACCATGTTGATCACCCCGTCCGGTAAACCGGCTTCACGAAACAAGCGCATAAGCCAATAAGCAGAATAAACCTGGGTATTGGCCGGTTTCCAAACCACCGTATTGCCCATTAAGGCCGCCGAGCAGGGAAGGTTGGCGGCAATAGACGTGAAATTGAAAGGGGTTAGGGCAAAAACGAACCCCTCCAAGGGCCGGTACTCGACTCGGTTCCAAGAGCCCGGCAAACTCTCGGGCTGTTGGCGATAAATCTCGGTCATGTACCGCACGTTGAAGCGGAAGAAATCAATCAATTCACAAGCCGCATCAATCTCGGCTTGGTAGGGATTCTTGCTCTGTGCCAACATCGTGGAGGCATTGATCAAATCCCGGTAAGGACCGGCCAACAAATCGGCCATGCGCAAAAAGACAGCGGCTCGCTGTTCCCATGGCAACGCCTCCCAGGCCGGCTTGGCTGCTAGGGCTGCATCAATGGCCTCTTCGACATGTTCGGCGGAACCCTCGTGAAAATGACCCAACGTATGGGCATGGTCGTGGGGTGGGGCTATGCGCCGGGTTTGTTTGCTGTGCACCTCCCGTCCCCCGATGATCATGGGGACCTCCACAGAACGAGAGCGTAGGTCCTGCAGTGTTTGTTGCAAAGACAAGGTCTCCGGAGAACCAGGGGCGTAAGATCGAACTTTTTCGTTAACGGCGGGGGGCACCGAGAAGATTCCAAAAGACATACACGATATTTAGACCCCAAAGGTACGAATCCACCTCATGAACCTTGAAAGCCTCCGCGATCTTTGCCTTGGTCTGCCCGACTGCACCGAGGACCTTCCTTTTGACGAAAATACCTTGGCCTTCAGGGCCCTGGGCAAAATTTTTGTGTTGACCGATTTGATCGAATCCGATCGATTCAACGCCAAATGCGACCCGGCCTGGGCCCTCGATTTAAGGGAACGCTATCCCAACGAAATTCTCCCCGGCTATCACATGAACAAAAAACACTGGAACACCGTCCGCATGGATGGCCGGATACCGAACCCCTTGTTAGAGGCCCTCGTGCGGCATGCCCATGCCCTGGTTCACCCGGTCTATCGCAAATCGGCCGGTAACTTTATACACCTCCCATGACCACGGCACCCCCATCGCAGGCCCAACCTCTGAACTCCCTGAGTCTGATCATCCCGGTGTACAACGAAGCCGGTCGGGTGCAGGCCTTGCTGGAAGCCTTGGCCAGGGTCCCATGGCCCAGCAGCCTCCAACATATTGAATACCTGTTGGTGGACGATGGCTCCACCGACGAAACCCCCGCCATTTTGGAGGGCTGGTGCCGCGAACACCCCGAATACCGCCTGCTGAGGCAAAAGGGCAACCGTGGCAAAGGCGCCGCCATTCACCTGGGATTGAGGGAAGCCGTGGGACAAGCCGTGGGCATCCAAGATGCGGACATGGAATTGCTTCCCTCGGATTGGCCGTCCATGCTGCAGGCCCTGGCTCTGCCCGGCATTGGCATGGTCAATGGATCCCGCTACCTACCAGGCCTTTATCGACCCCTGCACAGCTACCGCCGGTACATCGCCAACAAATTATTTAGCTGGTTGACCTCCCTGCTGATCGATATCCGCATCACCGATATGGCCTGCGGTCACAAATTGTTACGAAGGGATTTGATGCTCAGTCTGGATCTCTGCGAAGAACGCTTTGGAGTCGAATCCGAAATTCTTATCAAAAGCGCCCGCATTCGGCGCAACCATATCGTAGAAATTCCGGTGCATTATTTTGCACGACATCAAGGCGAAGGCAAAAAATTCCGCACCGTGGATGGTTTGGGTATCCTTTGGAAAATTATTCGGTATAGCCTAGCCCCCTTACCTCCTTCGGCCCTTCGCTACCGAACCCAAGGCAACTAGGCTCCCAAAGCTCTGCACGGCGACCCTGCCCCGCACGGGCAAGATCTCCGTTGGGTGGTACCGCCATGGCGTCTAGGCCTACCGGAAAGGAGCTTTGCCACCACACGGCCCGGTACCAATCCTTCCCGGTGGCATCCCAATGCAGAAGCGCAATGCGGTACTGCCAGCTCTGGTGGTACTGGAGGGCCACGGTATACCCCAAAAAAATCAGCAAGCCGAGTCCGAACACCCAGCGCCGCAAAGCGTCCAAGATCCGATGCTCGCCTAGGAGTGGACGGTGAATCCAGCCCATCAAGCGATGGACCACCCCAAGACCGGCTGGTACCAAGACCGGGTACCATTCCACCAGGACCCTACCGCCCAAAGACCCCCCAAACCACCAGGACCACCACGATGCATAAACATAGATCACCAAAGGAAGGACCCCCGTCAGGGCAAAAGCCAGGGGAAAAGGCTCCGAGGCCAGCCTCCTCTTCCACCATCCCTGAATCAAGCAGGCCAATGCCCAGCACCAACCCCCGATCACCAAGACCATGACGGGGTTGTATAACAACCAACCTTTGCGGTAACTCAACAAAAACTCTGCTATCCGGGGATCCCCCCAAAAAAATCGCTCACCTTGGTACGAATAAAAAAGGAAATTACCCGTAACATATTTCCAATAAAGGGATTGCAAAAAAAACGGTAATAAAAAAACAAAAAGCAAGAGGAAAAGATGACCTGCGCTGCGAGTCAGCCGCAGCCACCACCAACGCAGTCCCGAGCCACCGCTATAAAGCAAGGGCAAGAGCCCGGCGATCAAAAGAGTTGGACGTATCAAAACCAACATTCCCAAGGCCAAAGCCATACCCGCTTCATGCCGATTCGACGGCTTCGTTCCTTTCATGGCACGATGCGTACACCAGAGCAAAACCGACATCCAAAAAAACGAAAAGCTATGCGACATGGCCGGCTCGTAGACCAGGTAATTCCACAAATTGGTGGCCCCCACCAGCACCCAAAGGGCCAGCCCCACCATCCATGGACCCCAAAAAGACCTCAACCAGGAGCGAAGGACCCACAAACCCAAACAACCCCAAACGAATCCGGCCAAAGCAACGGCCGTTTGGTAAGGCCGACTAAAGCCATCGGGTTCATGACCCAAAACAGGAGCCAAAAAATGGGCCACCCCAAAAAACGGACTGATCATCAAGGCCACCCCCATGGTCGTCTTAATGACCTTGTCCCCTTCGGGCGTTGTTTCGGGCCAATAACGATGCCTATGCAAGTGGACATCCGCACGATTCGGATCCTCCACAAAGGTTAATTTGAGATCGTCCTCAATAAACAAAGCAGGCAAATAGGCGTAATACGAAAGAACATCCCAATAGATGGGGCGCAGGTTGGGTTTGCTTTCAGCGGAACGGTCCAAATGAACCCATTCAAAACACAAAAGAAACTGCAACCCCAACAACAGCCAGACGGAGGGGTCGCGCCGCATCAAAACAACTTTTGCTGCTCTCCCCCGCTACCAGAACCTCCTTTGGCGCCGGGACCTCCTTTGCCATTGGCAGCAGCCTTGCGGCCTTTGGCAGGGGGCGGACCCACCTTTTCTTCGTTCCAAATATCCTGACGGTTCTTCTCTAACATGGACTTCTCGTCCTCGGTCAGGTCTTCGACCCCCATCGGATTCATCAATTCGGCGCTGAGCAGAGGCAAAGGAGTCAATCGATTCCCCAAGGCCTTCCAACCTTTGACCTCAATGAACTGATCCAATTCCAAAACCTTGCGGTCTTTTTTGCGGGTGGTCCCCCATTCGAAGGCAACGCGCGGTGCCGGATGTTGCCAGGCAAAGGCCGCTTTGGCTCCTTTGTCCTCGCTAACAAACCCAAACCGCTTCCCCTGGGTGGAGGTCTCAATCAAGAATCGCTTGATATACCAAGCCTTGGAGGACGGAACGTAATGACAAACATTCAAGGGGGTTTCGGGCAACCATTTGTTCAACAAAAGGAGCTCGGCCGTTTCAAAACGCCGCTGCAAAGAAGGCTCCAAAATCTCGTAGGACCCCTCTTCGTAAACCGCTAACAACAAATCTCCGGTGTTAAAATGACCCATAAAAACACCGCGACCGTCCTGGTTCAGGCGACCTACCGGCGGATCAAACCAGAAGGGCCTTCCCCCTAGATTGGAGCTGCCTTTTTCTTTAAAAACCACCTTTTTGATTGGGTATTTAGTCACTAAATTCCCCACGGCTGAGCGGTTTTTGATGGTTAATTCCGCAAAGTCAAAATCAAAGGCTTTGATATGAGCCCTGCATCCCGGATGCAACTGAATTTGAACACGTTCGGATTCAGCATTGGGGTTGCAAGACAAATACTGAACACGGGTATGCGGTGTTCCTTTGGTCAGGTCGTATTCCTTGTCCCGAATAATACCCCCAATCTGAAACCTCTTGACCAAACTATGGCCCGATTCCCCATCGGTGTAAATCATGTTATAGGCCGTTCGGTCATCCTGACGCCGGTAAAGGTCCACCCATAAAATATCCTTGCCCACGTAGGCCTTTTCGGATACCTTGGTCACCACGCATTTGCCGTCCCGGCGGATCACGACGATTTCATCCAAGCTGGAGCATTCTCCGACCAATTCTTCTTTTTTGAGGCCGGTCCCCACAAATCCTGTAGCCCGGTTCACATAAAGCTTCTCACTGGCCAAGGCCACTTGAGAGGCCTGGATGGTATCAAAGGTCCGAATTTCGGTTTTGCGTTCCCGGCCTTTTCCAAAATCCTTGAGGAGACGCTGATAAAAATCAATGGTATAGCCCGTCAAATTGGAAAGATGAAGCTCGGTTTCCTTGATTTGGTCCTGAAGGGCCTTGAGTTGTTCGGTGGCTTTGAAGCTATCGTATCGGCTGATGCGTTTAATCTTGATCTCAGTCAAACGGACCAAATCATCGCGGGTGATTTCCCTGCGAAAACGTTTGCGATAGGGCTGCAAGCCCTTGTCAATGGCGTCCAGTACCGCCTCCCATGTTTCGCATTCTTCGATCTTGCGATAGATTCGTTCTTCGATAAATATCTGCTCCAGAGAGCCGGCATGCCATTGCTCGGCCAGATCGGCTTTGCGTAACAAAAGTTCCTGTTCCAGCAGGGACATCGTTTGGGCGGTATTGGCTCGAAGGATATCCGAAACGCCTCGAAACGCCGGGGTCTTGCCTTCGATAACACAGGCATTGGGGGATATCGAAACCTCGCAATCCGTAAACGCGTACAAGGCATCCACCGTCTGGTCCACCGAAACTCCTGCCGGCAACTGGATTTCAATTTCGACCCGCTCGGCTGTGTTATCCACGACTTTGCGGATTTTGATTTTGCCACTTTCGTTGGCCTTGAGGATGGAATCGATGATCCCCCCGGTGGTAGTCCCAAAAGGGATTTCCCGGATGATGAGGGCTTTTTTGTCATTCTCCTCGATACGAGCCCGGCAGCGGATTTTTCCACCACGGCTACCGTCTTGGTAATGAGAAGCATCCATCAAGCCCCCTGTCGGAAAATCCGGCAGTAAAACAAAAGACTGTTTACGCAAGATGCGAATCGATGCCTCGATGAGTTCGATGAAATTATGGGGCAAAACGCGGGTAGCCAAGCCCACCGCAATCCCCTCTACACCCTGCGCCAGCAACAAAGGAAACTTGGCTGGCAACGTAACGGGTTCCTTCTTGCGACCATCGTAGGTCATTTGCCAAAGTGTGGTCCGGGGATTGAACAAAACCACCTTCGCAAATTTGGACAAACGGGCCTCGATATAACGAGAAGCGGCGGCCGAATCCCCGGTACGAACATCCCCCCAATTCCCTTGTGTTTCGATCAAAAGATCCTTTTGGCCCAAGCCAACCAAGGCATCTCCAATCGCAGCGTCTCCGTGGGGGTGGTACTGCATGGTCTGACCGATTAAATTGGCCACCTTGTTGAAGCGACCGTCATCAATCACCTCCATCGCATGCAAAATTCTTCGCTGAACGGGCTTGAGTCCATCCTCCAAAGCGGGGACCGCTCGTTCTAATATAACATAGGATGCATAATCCAAGAACCAGTCCTCGTACAGGCCAGCGACCGGTTTGTGTACCACATTACTGGCATGACCCGGCACCGGGGGAGGTGGAGGTGGAGATGATTTACGAGCCAAGGGTTGGGGTTTTGGGCGACTGCGAAGATAAACCCACAAGCCAAGGTTGCACAATCCACCCCAGCAAAGGGACGGCCAACGCACCCACCGCGTTTAGCCACAGGTAGGGAATTTCCGCCCCAAAATAAAGGAGGAGTACCAAGGCTTCCGTTAACAAGGCCGCGAGAAGGACCGAAGGGGCCCGCAGTCCCTTGCTAAAAAAAGCGCTTAGAAAAATTCCCAGGATGGTCCCGTAGACCAAGGATCCCAACACATTGACCGCTTCGATCAGGGTCCCCATCCGATCCGCAATCAAGGCAAAGCCCACCGCATACAACCCCCAAGCGAGCGTAAAGAGTCGGCCCATGGCCAGGGCTCTGGGGCCTTCTGGTGAATGACCGGTCCATCGGGCATAAAAGTCCACCAGCGTCGTGGTGGACAAGGCACTCAATTCGGCCGCAGTGGAGGACATCGAGGCGCAAAACACCATCGAAATCAACAAGCCAACCAAACCAACGGGTAAAAAATCCAAGACATAGCGGATGAAAATAAAATTGGTATCCGGGCCGTCATCCCCCGAAGCCATGGACTTGTTCCGCTCACTCACCAACGATTGAATGGAATCCAATCGAGCTGCACTCCGTTTGAATTCCATGCCCAAGCTATCCTTGCGTTGGGGATAAGTTGCAGCCCGCCAAGCCTCGGCCGTCGCTCTGCGGCGAAGCGCCTCCTGCTCAAAGAGAACCCGGTCATGGGCCGCCACCCGTTCGGGGTGTTTGAAATTCAAAGGCGGCGTCTCAAACACATAAAAAACATACATCAAAACACCCAGGCCCAGAATCATCAATTGCATAGGAAGCTTGAAGAATGCATTAAGCATCAAACCTTTGCGGCTCTGACTTAGGGATTGCCCGCCCAGGTAACGTTGGACCTGGCTTTGATCGGTCCCAAAATAGGATAACATCAAAAATCCACCCCCGACCAAGCCAGTCCACAAGCTATATCGATCGTTCCAATCCAGGCGCAGGACCAAGGCCTGGGTTTTGCCGGCCAAGGCCGACAGTTGCAAGGCATCGGAACCACTCCAATCCGATGGTAGGCTGCGAAACATCCACCAACCGGCCAAAACCATGCCCAGAAGGATCACCGACATTTGGAGTAATTGCGTACGGGCAACGGCCCTCGAACCCCCACTTAGAGTATACGCCAAGACCACCGATCCGGTTAATAGATTCGTCCATAACAAATCCCAACCAAGGGCCGTACTCAAAATCAAAGCCGGGGCGTAGATGGTCAGACCGGCCGCCAAGCCCCGCTGGGTCAGAAACAAAAAGGCGGCCAATCGGCGCACACGACCGTCGAAGCGGGTCTCCAGGTATTCATACGCGGTATAGACATTGAGCCGATAATAAATCGGCAGGGCAACCACCGAAAGGACCACCATCGCCAAAGGCAAACCCAGGTAAAATTGAATAAAGCCCAGGCCTTCACGGTAGGCCAAACCAGGAGCCGACAAAAAGGTGATCGCGCTGGCCTGGGTGGCCATAATGCTAAGTCCTACCATCCAACCCGTCTGCGAACGCGAGCGTAGGTAGGATTCGGCCTGACCTTGGCGGCTCATGGACCACAAGCCATAGGCCAGAATAAGGCCTTGGCTACCCAAAAAAACCAACCAATCCAGCGTACTCATGAACCAATTCGAGTCAAAAAGGCCAACAAACCCACAAAAGCCAACCAAAACAAGGCCAGGGCCAGGTACCAACGAGGCCAGGGGTTCGGCCCGCCCGACTCCTTCGCTGATGAGCCCAAAACCTTTTCGGTCTCAGGGTGCATATTCCACCAGGTTTTGCAACAAACGAAACGCGCCCGGTACGCCCTGAGGGCATTGACGAAACAGCGACAAGGCGCAATAAACAACCGTGCCTTTTCCGTAACGACCGACCAAGAGCGATCCCTTTTGTTCCTCTTCCCCACGGTCGTTCATACCCAACAAGGGGGTCCAGGCAGGATCCCATTGCTGCGCAAAATACAAACCTCGTTCTTGGACCCAACCTTCAAAATCATTGGATAACAATTGATTGGGCTTGTTTAACAAGGAATGATTGGGAACCAAAAAGCGAACCTCGGCCTGTTCCTCGGTGACACGCGATCGACCCAACTGCAAGGGAATGGGCGTCCATTGTTTTAACAACAAATTGGAGGTCGTTTGGTATTGAATGAGCAGATGTCCTCCCTGGGCCGCATAGTCCGTGAGCATGGGTTGAATCCGGGAGAGGTATCGGCAGGTATTGTAAAAGCGAACTCCCAGCACAATGCTTTGACAGGTCTTGAGCAAAGCCGGGGTCGCGGTGGCGGGATCCAAGTCCACCACACGGTAACCCATTTGGGCCAAGGCGGTCATGGTCTCATCCCCGGCACCCCGCAGGTAACCAACCACCTTTCCCGAGGATTTTTGATGCAAGCGAACCACCGTAGCCTCCACCGGAACCACTCGGGTCTGGATTGGAATGTGCCCGTACTCAAGACGCACCACCGAGGCCAATTCCTGGGGAATCCATCGGCCCTGAACCGAACGGTACACGGCAGGCGTCACGATACCCCCCTGACCTACCTCCCGACCTACGGTCGTCAAAACAGCTTCCCAGGTATACAGGGAATCGGGGCGCGGGTTCAGGAGAAGAGGCGGCTCCGATACCAATCGCCAACCTTCGGGCCAACCCGCCAAGCCCCAGCGAAGGGTATCCGTCCTCTTGGGGGCTGTCGGACCTCCCTCGATCCGCAGCGACAATCGAAAACGTAATTCACGGACCCCATCGGGTACGACCAACTGACGGGGCTCCAGGCCAAGCTGCCAAGCAGGCACCACTTCCATCGGACGGTAGCGTTCGCCCAAAACAGGATCCGTCCATTTGTAGAGCAAAGGCGTACGCAATGTTACGGGAATCTCCATGGCCCCGATCGACCACGACCAATGCGATTCCACCATCAGGGATGGAGGCGACTCGGGGCGATGAGATCCAAAATCAGGCACCGAATAATGCGCGGAGCGTGGACCCTCTGCTTTCCAGAAAGGACCGGACATGGGCATACCCTCGGGCAATGCTGCTCTGAAAATGTAGCGATGCAGGGAATCCCCCAAATCGTTGGCCGTAGGCGCTGTCTTTCCATCCCAAAGCGTCCGTTCCTGACCGTTGGGCCACAAGCCCAACAACCTCAAACTTAGCGGTACCGCCTTCACGGTGGCCGATGGGTTGCGACGCAAAACCTGCCATTCCCAATTCAACGAATCACCGGGGACCACGGCAGGCTGAGTGGCCACGGCCTCCTCCCAAAGGCCGCTGATTTCAACCAATAAACGATTGACTTTTTCTTTGCGCTCCCTTGCCAAAAGTCGGTCTTCATCGGAACGTGTGGGGTCCTCAAGAATTCGGTTCAAGAAGGGCAGCATCGGTGCCAGGCCCTTGAGCCAAGCCTCGGTGTTTTCGGTTTCCAACAACGCATACAAACCGCGAACCTCTCGAGTCCATTCATCCCAATCCGTCGAAGCGGTTCCGTTCATGACCGATCGCTCCAACCCTTCCAAGGGATCATGAATGGCCGAATCCCCGGCCAACCACTGAAAATATTCCCGCTCCGTACCACGCTGACGGGCCGCCCCAAAGCCCTGACTTTGGTGCATGGAACGACTTTCGGCAGCCAATTCACCGTAGGACCGACCCAAGCGTGGATTGTAGGTCCCCACATCGAGGCTCAGCAAACCGGTTTTGTCGTAGTCCTGACGACCGTAAAACCACCAGCTGGTGTTCCACACCAAGCGGGATGGTTGCCAGACACGCACCTGACTCAATTGCTCTGGAAAGCGATTGCTATCACCCGCTGCAAAAAAAGCCTCCACCGCCAATTGGGCCGAAGCGGTATGATGCCCGTGGGTTGCAGCCGGTAAAGGACTAAATCGCGTGACCAGGAGGCGGGGCTTAAAAAGCCTGATGACCCATACCACATCCGCGAGGACCTTTTCACGGTCCCAATGTTGCCAGGTCTCGTCCGGATTCTTGGAAAAACCAAAATCATTGGCCCGCGTAAAAAACTGCTCCGCACCGTCCACCCTGCGGGCCGCTAACAATTCTTGGGTACGAATAATTCCCAAATCGTATTCGGTATGATCTCCTAGGAGATTTTGTCCGCCATCCCCCCTGGTCAACGAAAGGTACCCGGTTCTCCAACGCTTATGGCGAGCCATAAACGCCAAGAACCGGGTATTCTCGTCGTCGGGATGAGCAGCGATGTACAAGACCGAGCCGTCCACCCCCAATCCCCGAATTTCTTCGCGGATTTGATCACGGGTCCAACCGGGACGATAGCCAAAGCCACCCTGTGCCATTCCACCAAGTGGAGATGCCAACAGAAAAAGGAGGAACCATACGACCCAGAGCCTGGGCCGGCTCCAACGGTCGGTGCAAGATTCTTGCCTCAATTATTTGCGCTTCTTTCCGGCAGGCACCAAGGGTCCGGCTGCTTCGTTCCAGGTCTTCATGTTTTTGGCGATATCGCCCGCATAGCCCTGGTACCAATCCGAATTCTCGGCCTCGCCTTTGATACGAGCCTGATCAGCCTGATCAGCAGCCAGTCGGAATTCAGCACGCGCTGCATGCACCCTGGCCAAAATCCAGCGAGGGTAAAAATGTTCGCCGTTCAAACGCACCGCCTTTTGAGCTAACTCGAGGGCATAGGCCGGATCGTTCCCGTTCTCCAATACAAAGGCCGCTGCATTCGCACAGGGGTACCAATCTCCGGGGCGGTCGACAAAGAATTTGCGAACATTGGCCATGCCCAAGCTTTTGGCATCGGCCTGAATGGGGAGCGTCCAGGTCGTAGGTCCCCAATGCATCCGCAACTGGGCCGAAGACATCCCGATGTACTCCAGGCTGTATTGCAAGCGCTCGGCAAAGGAGGGTGCCGGGGCAATTTGGACTTCGGTCCGAACAATGTCCAGACTCTCTTTGAAATTGGTGGACCCCCATTGGCCCTCGTTGCTGTTCAAGGCCAAAATCCAAGGTTTGTCAGCGCGTGGAATCAAGTACAAGGCATACTTACCGGCCTTGAGGGTTTGTCCACCCACCTGAACTTCGGTGCTAAAGGAAATCCAAGTGGCCGAATTGGCTCCGCTTCTCCAAATTTCATCAAATGGAACCAGGCTACCCCACAAAGCGCGGCCGTTAACGCCCGGAGATCCATAATCCACCTCGATATCGGTCACACCCATGGTGAGACGGGCCCCGCAACGGGGCGAAGGTTGAGGCAAAGCCAATTGGGCAGCGGCGGGCAAAAACGTAGCCTGTGCCAGAATGAACAAAAGGAAAGCAAAAAAAGTGGTTGCGTATTTCTTCATGGTTGTTTTTTTTTCAAAACTAAGGCAAAGCGAGCCACCTTAGGGGTCGGTCCCCTCCCTTGCAATTATTTTAGGGGCATGAAAAATGAACTGGTCCTGGTGGACACCCAAATCCGACCCGGGGTCGCCTTGTTGCGTCTCAACCGTCCCAAAGAACTCAATGCCCTGAATCTCCAATTAATGGCCGAATTACGAGATGCCCTGGCCATCCTGGATAAGGACGAAAACGTACGCGCCATGGTCTTGACGGGCAACGAAAAAGCGTTTGCGGCTGGAGCAGACATCCATCAGATGTCCGGAAAAGGGGCCATTGATATGTTATTGATTGACCAATTTGCGACCTGGGATCAAATTCGTCGCCTCAAGAAGCCATTGATTGCGGCTGTTTCAGGCTTTGTACTCGGGGGTGGCAACGAGTTAGTGATGCATTGCGACCTGGTGGTCGCTTCCGAAACCGCCCGCTTTGGGCAACCCGAAATCCTCTTGGGTATCATGCCGGGTGCCGGCGGAACCCAACGTCTCACCCGGCAAATTGGCAAGGTGAATGCGATGGAAATGGTCTTGACTGGGCAACCTGTTTCGGCCAAGCAAGCCTTGGCCTGGGGCTTGGTGAACCGGGTGGTACCGGTTGAGGTGTACCTGGACGAGGCGTTAAGGTTGGCATCTGAAATAGCCCTGCGGGCCCCGTTGGCCGTTCGGCTAGCCAAAGAATCCGTCCTCAAGGCACAGGATAGCAACCTCAGTGAGGGCTTGGAATTCGAACGCAAGAATTTCTATATGCTCTTTGCCAGCGCCGACCAAAAAGAAGGGATGGACGCCTTTGTAAACAAAAGGCCCCCCCAATTCACCGGCTCTTAGGAACGAAATCCAAAAATCCCCAAAGCAAGAATTCCAAAATAAGCCATCATCCAGATGGCATAAAACCCGGCGGCGCGGTGCAAGGGTGCCCGGCTTCCCGTTACTCCCCCCCAAGCCATACCTCGTAACATCAAAAATGCAATCATCCACCAAGCCAGGTAATTTTGGAGAGGGGCTACCACCAAAGACCCAGCCCAACCTTGCATCGTTGTTTTCTGATCCCAGACCCAAAAGCCCAATCGCGTCGCGCCGGGTTCAATCAAAAGATCCATCCCCATCACCAAAGCGCCCCCCAATACATCTCTCAACCACGATGGGATGGGGCTGCTTGTTTTGGACGGTAACCATCCACGCACCGCCCAAACCAGAACAACCCAATTCAAGCCAATGAGCGGGGGAACCCCCCACCACCGAGGCCCTAGCCAAGGACCGTAATGATAGGCCCCAAATACCAAGCCTGTTTTCACACCCAACCATTCCATGCTCCAACCAAAAGCGTAACACCAAAAAACAACCATCCAATCCCGCGGCTGGAAGGCCTCGCGATCGGACCACCCCACCCACAACGCACCCAGGCTGAGGACCGGAAAGGTCATCTTGACAAAAAACCAATCAAAAGGCGTAAAGATGGTCCCCAAGGCCCCGCACCCAAAAATGAGAGGCCACCACCAACGATAACGCCACGGGCTGTTAAGCAACCTCACTGCCTGCGTGGGGCCTTATTCCGATGAATGAGAGCGATGCTTGCCTTTGGACTTATGCAAGCCGTCCATTAACCAACGCGTGGCAATCTGTGCCGAATGCAAGCAAATGGGAATACCACCGCCTGGATGCACCGATCCGCTGCAAAAATACAACCCGTGAATCCGAGGGTGCTTGTTGGGATAACGCCGAAAGGCCGAAAAAACAGAATTGGAATGAGGTCCGTAAAGAGCGCCTGCATAACTACGGGTTGTTTTTTCGAAGGTGATAGGCGTCATAACATTCTCATCTACAATCAAATCCTCCACATTCACCTCGAGTTCCGAAGATAACCGCGCAAGAATACTGCTGCGGGTAATTTGGGAAATTTTCTCCCAATCTTGTTTTTGATCGCAGGGCATGTTCACCATAACAAACCAGTTTTCGTGGCCATCGGGTGCATCGCTCTTGTTCAACTTAGAGCTGACATAGAGATAAATCGTGCTTTCCTGAGGAACTTGTTTGCTACCTATAGCCTCAAATTCCCTGCGGTATTTGCGGGAAAAAAACAAATTATGCAAATCGAGCTGCGGGAAAGAACCCTTGATACCCCATTGAAAAACCATGGCCGACATCCCCAAGTCCTTGGCTTTCATTTTGGGCTCCAGCAAATCCCTGGAAAATAGATATTCCTTGGCATAGGCAATATCCACCGCCGAAACCACCCGGTCAAACGGAATACGCTCCCCGTCCACTTTAACACCCAAGATACGGTTTTGGAAAACATGAAATCGTTCAACTTTGGTTCCCAAACGAACCTCCACGCCAAGCTCTTCGATGAGCTTCTTCAAGGCATCCCGAATGGCGATCATCCCACCCCGAGGATAATAGGCCCCCAGGCCGTATTCCACATGGTTGATAAGGGCAAGTGTTCCGGGAGCTTTGTAGGGATCGGAACCATTGTAGGTCGCCACCCGCGAAAACAACTGGGTCGTACGTTCTCTGTCAAATGCCGAACGATTGAACTCGTACAAACTCTGGAAAGCACCCACAAATGGTAGGGCGAAAAGTTTAAAGAAATTGGAAAAAGACCAAAGGTCTGAGCGACGGTGGATGGACTTTCGCAAGAAAACAGGAGCTGTCAGGTTGTATAACCATTGAACCTTCTTGAAATACTTCCGAACCTTTTCGGGGTCTTCGTTGAATTTATCGTAAAGTTCGATCCCTAGCTTTTCTTGATCGGCCCAAGCATCCACATAAGTCCCCTTACCGTAATGGTAACGTGTGATCAAATCGAGCTTGTCGTATTGGAGATAATCCCTCAAATCCTTGCCACAATCGCTAAACAATTCTTCGAGGGTTTCGGGCAGTGTAAACAAAGACGGACCGCAATCAAAGCGAAAACCGGCGCTGTGGCGATCGCTCAATTTGCCTCCCAGGGTATCGTTGGCCTCAAAGAGGACCACCTGGCAACCGGATGCCGCCAATCGGGCGGCCGATGCCATCCCGGCAATTCCGCCCCCTACAACGGCAACGCGGGCTTGAATTTTGCGGTGCCTATGGGGGCGCCTCGACTTTTCGGAGATAGGGGGCATGGTCTACGGAGGTTCGAATTCCCGAAATTAAAAGGTATTTCGAACTCTTTATTGGACTTTACCCAAAAAAAACACCCAATCCAAATCACCCTTGGGGCCCGCGTTCCGGATTTGCTCTGGACTAAGCGCCGCACGGGCCCGAACCAAAAACGCTTTATCCTCCCCTTTATGCTTGGATAGGCCCAACCAAGCAGGTATTTCGCGTTCTAACACCCAGCGCAACAGTCGCCAACGGGGGTTGGTAGGATCCTCTGATACCGCCCGATTCAAATCTTCGACCGCCGCCTTGGTCCCGCTGTATTTCTGAACGGTCCCCTCCATGGAAGGGACTGCCAGACCTCGGTAAGCCCCCCGGTAGGCGATCGGCACCCGACCCATCCCTCCTGCTTTGGCCATTAATGCATGGTATTCCTTCTCGGTAAATCCAGAGGAAGCCCACTCAAAATAACAAAACAAAGACCAAGCCTGTTGATTCAAGCAGGCTGTATTCCCTTTGGATTTGGAGGGAACCGGAGCCAAGGCCATGAACACGGCGCTGACCCCTACAACCATTAACTTAAGCGATGCTCGAGCACCGAATAGCATAGAAGTGCGGCTTTTTCGGCATTGGAGATCCGAATTCGTTCCTGCAAGATTTGTTCGGAACTGGAACGCTGTATTTTCCGAAAAAGATTGCGGTAAAATCGGTAAGCAGTGAGAACGCCAATCCGAGCCCCTTTGGGCAAACGGCGAATGGCATCGAACGCGCAACGAAAATCCTCTTCAATATCCTCTTCGATTTCGCGCTTGGAGCGCTCATCCAAATGCAGGCCCAGGTTCAAATTCGGGAAATACGTGCGGCCCCGGTTTTGGTAATCATCCTTGAGATCTCGCAGGAAATTTACTTTTTGGAAGGCCGCCCCCAAAGCCCGGGCACCCTCCTTGAGTTCATCGTAAAGTCCTGGTTTTTCGGCACAAAAAACACGCAAACACATTAAACCTACCACCTCTGCCGAACCGTAGATATAATTCTCGTAGGATTCCTTGGCATAGGTCACTTGGTCCAGGTCCATCGCCATGCTATCCAAAAAAGCATCGATAAGTTGTATTTCGATGCCGTAACGCTTCACGGTTTGCACAAAACAATCCAAAACGGGGTTGAGGCTGATTCCTCTTTCGAGGGCCAGATAGGTATCCCTGCGGAATTCTTCGAGAAGGGTGGTTTTGTCGTAATCGTGGAATGTATCGACAATTTCATCGGCATACCGAACAAATCCGTAGATGGAATAAATCGGAGCCCGAAAGGAGGGCTGAAAAGCCAAAATACCCAGCGAAAAAGAAGTGCTGTATTGCCGGGTAATCAGCCTGGAGATAGCGAAGTTGGTTTCGCGGTACAAATCCATCATATCGGTAATTTGATTGTAAGCTAGGGCATTTTAGAGCGCTTGCGTCGTTTTGTCCTGATTTAGTGAAACAATTGAAGGAGCCAATGGTTTGGATTAGGCCTTCAAAGGATGTTCTTTCATGAGTTCCCCGGCCACCACCTGGCCCGAAATCAAGGATGGAGGAACCCCGGGACCGGGCACGGTTAACTGCCCACAGAAATACAGGTTGGACAGGGTTTTGTGCTTGAGGGATGGTTTGAGCAGGGCGGTCTGAGTCAGCGTATTGGCCAGCCCGTAGGCGTTGCCCTTGAACGAATGATAATCCTTGACAAAGTCCCGATGAGCATAGGATTTGCGGTAAACAACATGGCTGCGGATGGCCTGCCCGGTCAAGCGTTCAAAGCGATCCATAATGAGGTGGTAGTACTTTTCACGCAATTCCTCGGTGTCTTCCAGGCCCGGAGCCAAAGGAATCAAAATCACCAGGTTTTCCATCCCAGCAGGGGCCACCCCCGGGTCGGTTTTGGAAGCAAGAGATGTGTAAAAAAGCGGCTTGCTGGGCCATTGAGGATGGGTGTAAATTTCCTCGGCATGCAATCCAAAATCTTCGTCAAAAAACAACGTATGATGGGTCAACCCCTCCAAGGGCTTGGAGAGTCCGATATAAAACAAAAGACTGGAGGGCGCCAACACGCGGCTTTCCCAATACGAAGCCGAATAATTCCGGTGGTCAGGTGGCAATATTTCCTGATCAAAGTGACGGTAATCCGCCCCAACAACCACCGCATCCGCTTCGTATTCGTTATCCATGGTTAACACCGAACGAACCCGACCACCTTGGGATTTCACAGATTTAACTTCTTGATTGTAAATGATTTCCACGCCTAGTTCTTGGGCCAGCGAAACCATCCCATCCACAATCTTGCCCATACCGCCCATGGGGTACCAGGTCCCCAGACCCAGGTCGGCGTAATTCATCAAGCTGTACAAAGCCGGTGTGTTACGGGGCGTAGCTCCCAAAAAAAGAACAGGGAATTCCATCATCTGAACGAGGTGCGGATGTTTGAAATGAGCCCGCACATGGGATGCCATCGACTTGAAAACATCCATTCGTAACACATCCCATATCAGTCGAGGACTCAGAAATTCGCCCAAGCTGCGACCCGGTTTGAAAACCAAATCCCGGATACCGACTTCGTACTTGTAGGCGGCCTGTTTCAAAAAGGATCGCAACTTCAAACCCGCGCCCTTTTCGTAGGACTCAAAGAGGGCTTCCAGGGCTTCGGCTTGAGCAGGAACCACCAAGCGCTGTTCCGGCCCGTAAACGATGGTATAGGCCGGGTCCAAACGAACCAGTTCATAATAATCGGAAACCTTTCGGCCAAAAAGCCCAAAGTACTGCTCAAAAACATCGGGCATCCAATACCAGGATGGACCCATATCAAAGCGAAAACCCGCTTCGCTGAGAACACGGGCTCGGCCTCCGGGTTCACTATTCTTTTCAAGCAAACGTACGCGGTAGCCCTTGGAAGCAAGGACCGAGGCCGCCGACAATCCGGCGAAACCCGACCCCACCACCACGACCTTAGGGGAGGTTGATGTTGAATGGCTCATGTTCTTAAAACAAAAACACGGCCAAATGGCTTGAAATGTTGAAAAAAAAGACGGATGGTCCCAGCGGGCCCCGTGAAACTAGGCTGCGTTCAACCCGTACTGGTCCCCGTAGACCGATAATTTGCGCTTGAGGACCTTGCGAGCCAAGTGAATACGGGTTTTGACGGTCCCTATGGGAATTCCAAAACGATCCGCGATGTCCTGGTATTTGTGACCCTTGAAATTGAGCATAAACGCTTCCCTGAGCTCAAAGGGCAACAAGGCGATGGCTTTGTTGAGATCATCCATGACCATTTTGGATTCGGCTTGGTTGGGAATCCGCTGGCTAGGCTGGTTGATATAGTAATCTTGGTCGGTTTGATCGCTGAAGGTATTGCGCTTGACTTTGCGGCGGTAATTGTTAATGAAGGTATTCTTCATGATGGTGTACAACCAACCTTTGAGGTTGGTATCCGGTGCAAACCGGTCCCGGTTCGAAAAAGCCTTCAGGTAGGTTTCCTGGAGTAAATCGTGGGCTTCCTCTTTGTTTTGGGTCAAAAACAAGGCATACCCTTTGAGGGCGAGGGCGTGGGTAGCGACCTGATCGGTGAAGTTGGTATCCATTTGTTTAACCTTTTGGGCGATTAGTTAAACAAACTTACAAGAAAATTTCAAAATCCAAGCGTTTGTTGAATTTTTCTTGAAAAAAGTTAAACAATCCTGAATTGTAGGCCCCTGCCCCCCCATCGAGGCTCTGCTACATTCCTGAGCCCATCATGGCCTCCATGCTGGTCCAGGGCAAACCAAATTTTTCACCCAGATAACGCTGGGTCAAAAGACCTTGGTGACAATAAACGCCCGCACGCAGTCCGGGCTCCAGCCACAAACAGGTCTCCATCCCCCCCCGTTGCCCGGCTTCCAAAAGGATGGGGGTCATAATATTGCTGAGCGACTCCGAAGCCGTCTGCGAAACCCGGGATGGAATATTAGGCACCCCGTAGTGAATCACTCCGAATTGCTCAAAAACAGGACGGGTATGGTTGGTGAGCCTGGAAGTCTCAAAACAACCACCGTGGTCAATGCTCACATCGACAATCACCGAACCTGTTTTCATGCCGCGGACCATGTCTTCGGTCACCACCATGGGGGTGCGACCATTGCGGGCACCCATCGCCCCCACGGCGACATCGGCCATGGCCAGTTGCTCGGCCAACAAGCGGGGGTGCAGTACCGAAGTGTACACCGGGCGGCCCACCAGAGCCTGCAAGCGACGGAGCCTCCGCAGAGAATTATCAAAAACCACCACCTCACTCCCCAATCCAAGGGCCGCACGGGTGGCTTGCTCCGCAACGGTGCCAGCTCCCAAAATCAGAACACGGGTGGGGGGAACCCCGCTGACCGAACCCAACAAACGGCCCCGACCTTGGTATTGATTGCTCATGTATTCCGATGCGATAAGAATCGCCATCGTTCCGGCAATTTCACTCATGGAACGGACCACCGGCAGGTAACCGCTGCGATCGGTCAAATGTTCGTAGGCAATCCCTGTGATACGACGAGAGACCGTTTCTTTGAGGTCAGCAGCACCCAAACCCGGTAAATGCAAAGCCGAAAAAACCGTTTGCCCAGAACGCAAATACGATAGCTCCTCGGTAGGCACCGGACCCACCTTGACCACCACGGGACAAGCATAGATTTCAGCCGGTCCATCGGCCAATTGAGCCCCTGCCTCGGCGTAATCCTGATCGCTAAAAAAACTAGGGACACCGGCATCCCGCTCCACAACCACCTGGTGACCGTTATGAACCAACAAAGCAACCCCCTGAGGTGTAATGGCCACCCTGTTCTCCTGAAATCCTCGCTCACAGGGTATCCCAACGCGTAGGCTCACCTGCCGAGTGGAGGTTGCAACGGGAGCAAGGAGGGTATCGGGGGAACTCATGGTTGCAACGAATTTAGGGTCAAAACGAGTCAAGCCCATCCATCCAGGTCAGGCGTCGCTGATGGGGGACTTCAGCAGAATCCATGCCAGCACCCCGAAGAGCCGTTGCCTGAACCAGCGTTTCCAGCTTATAAAAAAGAGTCGATGCAGGCAAATAAGGGCCTGCTCGTTCCGGCCATTCCAGCCAAACCCAGTCGGCCCGGTCCAATAAGTGCTCCGGGTCCAGGTCCAACCACTCCTCCGGACCCCGCAGACGATCGAGGTCGGCATGGATAACAACCTTGCCATCGGCGGTGCGATACTCCTGTATCAAAGCATAGGTTGGGGAGGTCGGCAATGGATCGCAATCGAGGCAGGTGCCCATGGCACGAAACAAAGTGGTTTTGCCCGCACCCATTCCACCAATCAAAGCCAAGACGATCGGCAAAGATCCGGTACGTTGACGGAGAGCGTGATCCAACAAAGCCTTTGCAGTCCCATCCAATTCGGAAAGACCAAAGACTTTATCGAACATAACAACATGGGATAACCTACCGTCCACCGCGCAGGCCACGGGTCCAGAGGATCAACCGGCCAGGGCCGCTGCCCCGCCAACAATCTCGGTAATTTCGGTGGTAATCGCCGCCTGCCGGGCTCGGTTGTATTGAAGCCTCAATTCCCGTAACAAATCCCCCGCATTCTCGGTCGCCTTGTCCATCGCGGTCATGCGGGCTCCGTGCTCCGATGCCTGGGTGTCCAACATGGCTTTGTGCAAATCAATAGCCAGCGAAAACGGCAACAAATCCTGAACGATCTCTTCACGCCCGGGTTCGTACAAATAATCAGCCGCGCCTTGACCGGCGCCGGCGCCAGGGCCTGTGGTGGATGCACTTGGGGACTCGGCCTGCAAGGGCAACCATGGCATCACCCGATAATACTGAACAACCGGGTTTTTGAATTCGCTGTAAATCACTACCACCTGATCGTATTCTCCATGAACAAAGGCTTTGCTAAGCTCGGCAGCCATCTCGGCGGTCGCCTGATAACGGATTTTGAGCATCAAATCCTTGAATCGCAAGTCCTGGGGCAAGCCGGAACGCTTGAAGAAATCGACCCCTTTGCGACCTACCGGAATCAGGGTTGCCTGTTGGTCGTCTGGCAAATCCTGAATGAATCGGCGAGCCGTTTTGATAAGATTGCTGTTAAAACCACCACACAAACCTTTATCCGATGTTAGCAAAACAACGCCCACCCGTTTGATCTCCCGGACCGAGGTCAATGGCATCTCTGCCGCAGATCCCTCGAGCCCCGAAACCAAACGCCCGACCATGTTTTGCAACCCCTCGGCATAGGGACGAATTTGCTGAATTGCGCCTTGGGCCCTCCTCAATTTGGAGGCCGAAACCATTTTCATGGCTTTGGTGATCTGTTGTGTTGAAACAACCGAGGCGATTCGGACCCTGACTTCTTTGAGATTGGCCATTGGTAGTTTTTGATTACCGTTCTTAGGCTTTGTATCGGGCGACTAACTGCTTGGCCGTGGCCGACAGAACATCGGTCAGACTGTCATCGAATTTACCAGCTTTGAGGGCCTCCAAAACCTGGGGATGATTGGCTCGCATGGTGGCCAGAAAATCAGCCTCAAATTCCCGAACCTTGGCCATGGGCACATCCATCAATAGACCCTTGGTACCCAGGTAAATAATAGCAATCTGATCCTCCACCCGGAAAGGTGAGTATTGCGGTTGCTTGAGGATTTCAACGTTTCGGGCTCCTTTGTCCAAAACAGCCTTGGTCGAAGCGTCCAGATCGGATCCAAATTTGGAGAAGGCCTCCAATTCCCGGTACTGCGCCTGGTCCAGCTTGAGGGTACCAGCCACTTTCTTCATAGACTTGATTTGAGCGTTACCCCCTACCCTGGACACCGAAATACCCACGTTAATGGCGGGACGGACACCGGAATTGAAGAGATTGGACTCCAAGAAAATCTGGCCATCGGTGATCGAAATCACGTTGGTAGGAATATAGGCCGATACGTCACCGGCTTGAGTTTCAATGATTGGCAAAGCCGTTAATGAGCCACCGCCTTTGACCTTGCCTTTGAGTGACTCGGGCAGATCATTCATCTTTGCGATAATCTCATCGTTGTAATTCAACTTGCAAGCTCTTTCGAGAAGGCGTGAGTGCAGGTAAAAAACGTCCCCGGGATATGCTTCGCGTCCGGGAGGGCGACGTAACAACAGCGATACTTCCCGATAGGCCACCGCTTGCTTGGACAAATCGTCGTAAACAATCAGGGCAGGATTTCCAAGATCCCTGAAATACTCCCCAATAGCTGCTCCAGCCATGGGCGCATAGAACTGAAGGGGTGCAGGGTCCGATGCAAAGGCCCCCACCACAATGGTATAAGGCATGGCCCCGTTCACTTCAAGGGTCTTGACGATGTTGGCCACGGTCGAAGCCTTTTGACCCACCGCTACATAAATACAATAAACCGGCTTGCCGGCTTCGTAAAATTCCTTTTGGTTGATAATGGTATCAATCGCAATCGCGGTTTTACCCGTTTGACGGTCGCCAATAATCAATTCGCGCTGACCACGACCCACCGGAATCATGGAATCAATGGCCTTGATACCGGTCTGCAACGGCTCGTGAACCGGCTGACGGAAAATCACACCAGGAGCTTTACGCTCAATCGGCATCTCAAAAGTCTCCCCTTGCAGAGGTCCCTTCCCATCGATGGGTTGACCCAGGGTATTCACCACACGCCCCAACATTCCGTGACCAACTTTGATCGACGCAATCAGGCCGGTACGTTTGGCTGTATCCCCTTCTTTGATTCCCTCGGAACCACCCAAAAGAACCGCGCCCACATTGTCTTCTTCTAGGTTGAGAACGACCGCCCGGGTTCCATTTCCGAATTCAATCAATTCCCCGGCCTGAACGCGGGTCAAACCGTAGAGACGGGCAATTCCGTCACCCACTTGCAGAACCGTTCCGGTTTCTTCGAGTTGGGACTGGGACTGATGACCTGCGAGTTGTTCCCGTAGGATGGCGGAAATTTCGTCCGGCTGTAAATGTGCCATAATTTAAAATTTTTGGAGATAGGGGTTGTCGGAAAACTGCCGACGTAGTTCTTTCAAATCCCGCCGCAACGATGCATCCACGCGGAGGTCACCGCTCTGCATCACGTAACCACCCAAAAGGTCGGGGTCCTGGGCGTAGGCAAATTCAACGCCGTTGCCCAAGGCGTTGCGCAATTGTTGTTCCAAATCCTTTCGGTTGCCATCATCCATGGCTTGGGCCGAAGTGACCTGAACTCGGACGGTTCCTTTTTGTTGTTCAAACAATTCAACAAAGGCTTGAGCCATCCCTCCGGTTTCGGCTTCGCGATGCTTGCGCACCACCAATTCCAAAAAGGACATGGTGAGGGAATCAAAAGATCCCGCAAACAAAGCGCCTAGGATACGATTTTTGGCGTCTGCCTTGATAAGTGGCGAACGAAACATACGGTCCAAATCCCGGTTGCTGCGCACAGCACCTGCCAAATCCTTCATGTTTTGGTAAACTTGATCGGCGCAGCCCCGCTCGGTGGCCAAGCGAAGCAACGAAACAGCGTATCGTTTTGCAATGCGTGGGTTGTTCATTCAGCGGGATGGTTTAGGGGGGTTCAGCGAGGGATGGCTTGAGTTGCGATTAGCGGGCGGGGATGTGGAGTTCTCGGAGTTGCTGTTGCAAGTAGGCCTCTTGGGCCTCGTCCTTCTGAAGTTCCTTGCGCAGTAACTTTTCGGCAACATCCACCGACAATGCAGCGACCAGGTTTCGAACCTCCGTCAAGGTAGCCTTGCGTTCGTTTTCGATATCCTGACGAGCGAGGTCCAAAAGGCGCTTGCCTTCTTCTTCGGCTTTGGTCCTGGCCTCGGAGAGGAGATGATCCCGGGTCTTCTTGGCTTCGGTCAATAACTGATCGCGGTCGGCACGGGCCTGGACCATCAATTGTTCGTTATCAGCCTGCAAGCGCACCATGGCGTTGCGGGCCTCTTTGGCTGCATCGAGGGCCTGTCTGATTTGGGCATCCCTTTCGTTGACTGAATCCAAAATCGGTTTCCACGCAAACTTGCGGAGAACCAGCAAAAGGAGTAAAAACGAAAGGGCAGGCCAGACCAGCAGACCCAGTTGAGGGGTTACCAAGTCCATGGAGACCTCCTTAGGCTACCAAAAGGGCAACAACCACCGCGAACAAGGCAACCCCTTCGATAAGGGCCGCGGCAATGATCATGGCAGTCTGAATTTTGGGGGCTGCTTCGGGCTGACGAGCAATGGCTTCGGTGGCTGAACCGCCGATGCGGCCAATACCCATGCCAGCGCCCATGGCGGCGAGTCCTGCTCCAATAGCGGCGAGTCCTGTAATCGTTGTCATAACTTTGAATTTAGGTTGTTGAGGTTTTGGTTGGTAGGTGAAATTCTGTTTAATCAATGATGATCGTTGGATTCAGGTTCGGCGGTTGCCAAACCGATAAACAAAGCGCTGAGAAGGGTAAAAACGTAGGCTTGCAAAACCGCTACCAGCATTTCAAGGCATTCCATAAAAAGCACAAAAGCCAGAGAAACAGGAGCCATGGCCATGCTTTTGAAAATAAAAATCAAGGAGATCAAGCTGAGAATGATAATGTGACCTGCCGTGATGTTAGCGAACAGACGAATGGTCAACGCAATAGGTTTGGAGATGATGCCCACCAATTCAACCGGCACCATGATGGGGTACAACCATAGGGGCACATGGGGTTTGAAAATATGACCCCAATAATGTTTGTTACCGCTCCAATTGGTGATGACCATCGTAAAGACTGCAAGCACCAGAGATACGGCAATATTGCCGGTCAAATTGGCCCCTGTCGGAAGCAAGCCCAACAAATTGTTAATCCAAATAAAGAAAAAAGCGGTTAACAAATACGGCATGTAGCGTTGATAACGATGCTCGCCAATATTGGGCCGAGCGATATCATCCCTCACAAAGAGGATAATCGGCTCCAGAAAGCGAGCCAATCCACCGGGAAGACGTTGATCAGAGCGGGCATACGAACGGGCGACGGATCCAAAAATCCATACCAACAAAACAACGCTCAAAAGCATAGAGGCCACGTTCTTGGTTATCGAAAAATCAAGAACACGAAGCCCGGAAGCCTCCGAGATATGCCCGTGCTCGTCCATTTGGAAGGTGAGACCCTTGGAAACAGGGCGAGCATGGCCATGTTCAAAGGCCGATGACATCATGGCATGGAAGGAGCCATCGCACCACAGAAGGACCGGCAGAGGAATCGAAACCGGATGAACAACACCCTCAGCATCGGTGTGATCGTACAAATGCCAATCGTGGGCGTCGGCAATATGATGCAAAATGACCTTGGAGGGATCAAAAGCCTCTTCCGCTGCGGTATCTGCCGAGGCATGTTCGGTGTCGTTGTGGGGTGCCGAAGGGGTGACTGCCCAAGCAAGACGAGGAGCCGCCGACAACAACCACAGGCCCAGAATGGTCAGGCACAGGGAAAAGCCGCGGACTACAAAACAATGACGCATGGAGGATGGTGCAATAAAGGGCCTTTGGGCATGATTCAAGGCCGATTTGACCCGATTTCAATGCGGGCGCAAGATAGAGACCAAGGCCCGATTTACAAAAGCCAAATCAAGGAGAATCAGGGCAACAAAAACAAGGGCATCGGCTTTGGTTTCCAGAACCCCCAGCCATCGTGCCACCAAGATGGCCATTAGGTTCAAAAGCAAATGCAACAAGGGCAATGGAATCGCCCAGGCCTGGTTCGGCGTGCGGCGGCGCGATACCCCGTGGATGCAGAAGAAATAAAGGACCGTGACACCGCCTGTCAAAAACCAAGACGTCCACCAAGTACGCAATCCAACACCGCCAAGCAAGATGACCAGCAGATAGGCCACGGCTAGTAAGCCGTGCAGGGCCACAAATCCCAGGAACCAAGAACCCAAAGGCGATAAACGAGCCAATCAACGGTCTTTGAGCCGGGACCAAACCCCTGCAAACGCCAAAAAAAGACCTACCAACAAGCCCAAAAGGGTCCAATAAGGCTTGGAAGTCCCCTGACGACGGTCCATGACGGACCCCAACCAGGCCCCGACAGCGATGGGTAAGGCCATTTGGACAGCCAACCCTCCGTATCGAGCTAAACCCTCAAGCCGTTTTGGCATGGGCATCCCCGGCATACACCGGACGCAAGGCCTGCATGGTGCAGCGCCCGGACAATTGGGCCCCTTCCTCAACCACCAACTTGGGAGCAGTGATGTCCCCGTTTACTTGGGCCGTAGCGGACAATAGAATGGACTCGGTAGCCTCAATGGGGCCGTTGACCTTTCCCAAGACATGCACATTTTGGCAACGAACCGGTCCGTGGATGGAGCCTTGGGCTCCAATGACCAAACGGCCTTCGATGCGAACCTCCCCCTGGACGGTACCGTCGAGACGAAGGTCTCCTTTGCAGGTCAAATTGCCTTCCAGGACAGCCCCTTCGGCCATCGCATTCATGACAACGCCGGTTGCACGGCCTAGTTTCAGCGGTAATTGCATGTTCATTCAGCAAATTTAAGATTAACGGCCGGCCTTTCGGTTGGCAAATTCCCTTTCAACCTCCAAACGGAGCAGCGAATCGGCCCAGCCGTTGGGGGCCAAGAGGCTGTCGGGATGGTAATTCTGTCCTACCGTCGGTAAAGGCAGGTCTTGATAAAGCAATGAATCTTCCCCCAGCCACTCTCTTCTCAGAACGGACCATTGGCTGCGACTGGTTTGGAGAACCTCTTCAAGGGAATCCAGCCGACGAGTCTGTTCCACCACCTGTCGCTGCCAGTCTCGGTTGGCAGCACCCGGCATATACCCCCCCAAAGGAGTATAGAGCAACAATGCTCCAAAAAAGAGCCAACCCAGGACCAAAACAGTGCTTAGGAGGACAAACCAATTGAGCGGTCGCAGTCGAACGTTCACAATTGCATCCAATTCGCCTTCGGTCCGCACGATTATTCGGTAATCCAGGCGCATTTTTCGCCAAAAACGGAGGAAGCGGGGGCCGAAACGGAGGAATTTCATGAGCTTGGCCGCAATTTATAACTTTACCTCCGTTATTGGAGGTTATCCGATTTCATGCGCCACCCGGACCCCTGCACGTTGAACGCCCCCCTGCCCGTTTGGGCCGCTAACGGCCTTGATCGTCGTCTTGCCAAAAGACATCGCTGGGCCCTGTGCTTCGTCGTGCTGTTTGTCACCTTGTACAGCGGGCCAACGGCCCAGGCTCAGAGCTGGGCCAAGCGGCAGTACCAAAACATAACGGCACGCTTCAACGGATTGTATTACGCCCAATTGCGTTACGACGAAGCGATGCAAGAAATCCACCGCAACCACAAAGACGATTATGCCCAATGGCTCCCCGTTTTTGTGGAATCACTGGATGCATCGGTTGCTTCGGGAAGTTCGGCCTTTGAAGAGTCCATCAAAAAATGTTCCAACCTGATTCAGCGCAAAGAACACAGCCGCTGGGTGGACGATGGCTTCTTGCTCATCGGGCAATGTTATTATTTGCGACGAGACTATTTTGACGCCATTGAAACCTTTCAATATGTCATCAAAAAGTACAAGGGTCAATCCAACGCAGACCATGCCGCTGCCTGGCTGGTTCGGTCCTACACCGCGTCCGGTCAATACGGACCCGCGCAGGGTGCCTTGGAAAAAGCCCTCGAAAACCCCCGGGCGGTCTCCCGCAGCAGGTCCATGCTCTACCTGGCGGCCGCCGAATGCCAATTGGCCCAAAAGCGGCCTGTCAAAGCGGCCGAATACCTCGAAGGAGCTCTGCCATATCCCATGTCGGCAGCCCAACGCCGAAGAACGCATTTTTTGTTAGGACAACTTTACCTTCAGATTGAAAGCCGCAAAGCACCGGTCCATTTTCAGAAAGCACAACGCGGTCGGCCCGATCCCGAACTCCGATTCCAATGCAAAATCAAATCCGTTACCGCCTACACCGATGCCCGTAGCGGAGCCCGCAACGCCCGCCGTATTCTCAACAACCTCATCAAATCCAAAAAATACGTTGCCTACCGCGATGTCCTTTATTTTGAATTGGCCTTGCTGGACCAAGCTGACCAAAAAACCACCGACGCAGAAAAAAACCTTCGACTTGCCTTGGCCCATTCGTTGGAAATCAATGCCCAGCGCAAAAAAACCTGGCTGGCTTTGGCCGATGCCTGTTTTGAAGAAAAACGGTACGAAGAGGCCCGCCTCTTTTACGATAGCCTCAGCACCAACATCGACAAAGAATACCCCCGCTTCAAAGAAATCAAAAACAAGCAAGCCTATTTGGGTGAAATGGTTCGTCACCTCAAAACCATCGAGGTTCAGGATTCTTTGCTGGAATTGGGAGCCCTCCCCGAAAACAAATTAACCGCGCGCCTCAACAAAATCCTGGAGGAGGAACGCAAAGAGTCCGCCCGTATCAAAGCCAAAGCCGAAGATTCGGCCAAGACCGCCCGTTCCGCAACGAATAACAATCAATGGGTCGATCCCCTTTTACTCCAGCGCACCATGGGTAATCCCTCCGTAGCATCGGTGGGAGGAGACTGGCATTTTTACAACAACCAACTAACGGGGAGTGATTACAATCAGTTCATGCAAATCTGGGGAAAACGCGATAACACCGATCATTGGAGACGATCCGCCGGGAGCCAGGGTATGTCGGAGGAAGGTCCTGCGGGGGCTAATAGATCGACTGCTGAAGCCGAAGAAGACCCGCTGCTTGACTCCTTGAACAAACTCCCGAGAACCGTAGAAAATTTGATGTTGCGAATTCCTCGCGACGAAACATCCCGTAACAAATCATTGTCCGCCGTCCGCAAAGCTCATCTGGCCCTGGCCCGACTTTACAAGGATCGCTTTGGCGACTTTCGAGCGGCCCTGCCCTGGGTGGAGAATCACCTGGAAAGGTTTCCAGGCACTTCGACCGAACCCGAAGTATTGTATCAAGCATTTCGATGTTACGAAGGCCTAAAACGCCTGGATCGTCGGGATCAAAGCGCCCGCCTACTGGACAGCCTGTACCCTGAATCCCCCTTCACGGCCATGATTCATGGCAAAGCCTCGGCCTCCTCCGATTCGTTACGCCTTGCCGCCGAAGCCCATTACCGTCGTTGTTACCGACTCTATGTATCCGGACGGTACGATTCGGTGGTCTATGAATGCAAATGGGCCAAATCCCGCTTTGGCTCTGACACGCTCATGCCCTATTTTGGGTTTTTGGAGACGGTATCGGCCTCCCGCAAAGACAGTACCCGCCTCCTCCAGAGTTTGGAGTCTTATGCCGGTCAAACGGCGCAGCCCTCCCTTGCGGTGGCGGCTCAATCCATGCTGGATGCCCTTTTTCCCGAAAAATCCAAAGGACGAACCAACAGCGGTCCGACCAATGAAACAGGCCGCGTCCAAGACCGTTATGAATTCAAAGGGGATTCCCTTCAGCCTCATTACCTGGTGTTACGAATGAACGCCTCCGTCTATGAAAAGCACATTGAGATTGGGGTCAAGATGAGTCGGTTTGCCGAAAAAAACTACCGCCGACTTGGGGTCAAAATTTCCTACCCAATTTACCGTGAGGTCGAACAATTGGTTCTCGTCAAAGAAACCCCCGACCGCCTCTCGGCCCTGCAATTCTGGCAATACGCAAAAGCCGATTCCGAACTGTTTAGAGACCTTCCGGCTGGATCCTTTGATTGGTTCTATGTCGCCCGCGATGACTTTAACAAATTATACAAAAACCTATCGCTCAACGATTACTTGATCTTGTTCCAGCGGGAACACCAACCCTGAGTCTATGCCTTCGCCAACACCCCTCGAAAAAAAACCGAACCCAACCCCTAACTGGACCCGCTGGGTATGGGGCATTTACCTAACCTTGCTCGTCTTTGGTTTGGGTGTTTTGTTCCTGACGGCCGCCGGCGGACTGGGCGAAATGCCTTCTTTTGAAGACCTCGAAAACCCAAAGAGCAACCTGGCAACCGAAATTATTGCATCCGATGGTCAAGTCATCGGCAAATTCTACCTCCAAAATCGATCCTATACCAAGTTTCATGAAATCTCCCCGCATGTTATTCATGCCTTGTTGGCTACGGAGGACGTCCGCTTCTACAAACATTCAGGGATCGACCTGCGGGCTCTGGTGCGTGCGGTGATTTTCATGGGTCGGGAAGGTGGAGCTTCCACTATCACGCAACAGTTAGCCCTCAATCTCTTTAACGGACAGCGTGCTCGTTCCAAGCCGGCCCGCATTCTCCAAAAGGTCAAGGAATGGATCATTGCCGTGCAACTCGAAAAACGGTACACCAAACAAGAAATTCTGGCCATGTACCTGAATACGGTCGAATTTGGGTACAACGCGTTTGGAATTAGCGCGGCGTCCCGCACCTATTTTGACAAAGATGTTCATGCCTTGGACGTCCATGAAGCCTCCTTGTTGGTAGGACTTCTCAAAGGCATCACCTTTTATTCGCCGGTTCGACACCCGGACCGCTGCATCAACCGTCGAAATACCGTCATCGGGCAAATGGTCAAATACCGGTTTTTGGACCAAGAAGTTGGAGACCGTTACAGCGCCATGCCTTTGTCCTTGCGCCTCCGGCCCCAGTCCCATGCAGCGGGAACCGCCACCTATTTTAGGGAATACCTGCGCCAAGAGCTCAGCGAATGGATCAAAACCCAGGTAAACCCCGAGGGCGAACCCTACAACCTGTACCGGGACGGGCTCAAAATCTACACCACCCTGGACTCCAGAATGCAAACCTACGCCGAGGAAGCGGTGCGTACCCAGATGAAATCCTTGCAGTCGCTGTTTGATGAACATTGGAAAGGCCAAGACCCTTGGGGGGAATTCACCCAAATTCTGGACCAAGGCATGCGAAGATCCAAGCGTTACCGACGGCTCAAGGATCAAGATTGGTCCGAGTCGGCCATTCTCAGGCACTTTAACGAACCCACCGACATCAGGCTCTTTACATGGAAAGGTTTTGTGGATACATTGATGACGCCAATGGATTCCATTCGTTATGCCAAAAAGTTCCTGCATACCGGATTTATGGCCATGGATCCTCACAACGGACATATCAAGGCCTGGGTTGGCGGCATTGATATGGATTTTAGCCAATACGATCATGTCAATACCCAGGCCAAACGCCAGGTGGGCTCTGCCTTCAAGCCGCTGGTGTATACCGTAGCAGTGGACAATGGTTTTGATCCCTGCCTCCCCATTCCCAATCTGCCCGTCACCTTCGAAGCCTTTGAAAATTGGACTCCCAAAAATTACGATGGAAAAATCGGTGGTTCCATGAGCATGTTCAGGGGATTGGCCCTTTCGATTAACAACATCGTGGCCTATCTGATGAAACAAGTGGGGCCTGAACCGGTTCTTGAACTAAGTCGCAAAATGGGCATCACATCGCCCATGGAACCCTACCCCAGCCTCTGCCTTGGGAGTTTTGATATGAGTGTTTACGAGATGGTCGGGGCCTACGCCACCTACCCCAACCAAGGCGTTTGGACCAAACCCATGATGATCACCCGGATTACCGATCGTCAAGGCAATGTTCTGATGGAAAATTTTCCTGAAACCAAGGATGTTCTTAGCGAAGAGACCGCCTTTGTGATGACCAAACTTCTGCAAAAAGTCGTGGATGGAGGAACCGCCTCCCGCCTACGTTACCGTTACAACCTGACCGGCGATTTGGCCGGAAAAACAGGGACCACCCAAAACAATTCCGACGGTTGGTTCATCGGCTTTCATCCAAATTTGGTGGCCGGGGCCTGGGTGGGGGCGGATGATCGATCCGTGCATTTTCGGAGCACCAGCCTGGGTGGGGGCGCTAATACGGCTCTGCCCATCTTTGGGCTGTTCATGCAAAAAGTTTATGGAGACAGCCGCTTGGGCATCAAACCAGCGAGCTTCAAAGCCCCCGAAGGCGGAATCTCCATCAACATGGACTGTTCAGGGTATGCCTACGAAAAAGCCCAGGACGAAGACACCTGGGGCGATGCGGCGGACTAGCCTTGTTCCTCCCCGATTCCCGGGCTGAGGACCACGATTTTGTTATGCAAAACCTCCACGACACCGCCTAGCAGGCGTAACCGTGTTTGTTGACCTGTGGCGTCCTTAATCTCCAAAATGCCTGGGTTTTGCAACGAAGCCATGATGGGAGCGTGATCACGCAGTACCTCAAAAGGACCGTCGTTGCCGGGGACCTTCACAGAGACCACCGAGCCTTCGAAAATCTTTTTTTCGGGGGTTAGAACCTGCAATTCCAAGGCCATGGCTTAGGCTTGTTCGGCAAGCATTTTGCGACCGGCTTCGATCACATCGTCAATGCTACCCTTGAGGTTAAAGGCCGCTTCGGGGTATTGATCCACTTCGCCGTCCAGAATCATATTAAAACCGCGAATGGTTTCTTCGATGGGCACCAAGACGCCTTTGAGGCCGGTAAACTGCTCGGCAACGTGGAAAGGCTGGGATAGAAAGCGCTGAACACGGCGAGCACGTCCGACGACCAATTTATCTTCTTCGCTGAGTTCATCCATCCCCAAAATGGCGATGATGTCCTGAAGTTCTTTGTAGCGCTGAAGTATCATTTTAACACGCATGGCGCAGTCGTAGTGAGCATCCCCCAAGATATCGCGGGACAAAATGCGGGATGTGGAATCCAACGGATCCACAGCGGGATAAATACCCAATTCCGCGATTTTACGGCTCAAAACCGTGGTGGCATCCAAGTGAGCAAAGGTGGTGGCAGGGGCCGGATCGGTCAAGTCATCCGCCGGTACATACACCGCCTGAACGGAGGTAATGGAACCACGTTTGGTGGAGGTAATGCGCTCCTGCATCAAACCCATTTCGGTGGCCAGCGTAGGCTGGTAACCCACCGCCGAGGGCATACGACCCAAGAGGGCCGATACTTCGGAGCCGGCCTGGGTAAAGCGGAAAATATTGTCGATAAAGAAGAGAATATCGCGACCGGTGGCGTCCTTTTCGTCCCCATCGCGGAGGTGTTCGGCCAAGGTTAGACCCGAAAGGGCAACGCGGGCACGCGCTCCGGGTGGTTCATTCATTTGACCGAAGACCAAGGAAATCCTGGATTCTTCCAAATCCTTGTAGTCCACCTTGTCCAGAGCCCACTTGCCCTCTTCCATTTCGTGACGGAAGGCATCCCCGTATTTCAAAACGCCGGATTCGATCATTTCACGCATCAAATCGTTCCCTTCACGGGTACGCTCTCCAACCCCAGCAAAAACCGACATTCCGTCGTAGCCCTTGGCGATGTTGTTGATTAATTCCATGATGAGTACAGTCTTGCCAACCCCGGCACCCCCAAAGAGACCAATCTTGCCACCCTTCACATAGGGTTCAATCAGGTCAATGACCTTGATACCGGTAAAAAGAACATCGGTTGACGTGCTAAGGTCCTCAAAAGCCGGGGCTTTGCGGTGAATAGGCAGACCTACGGTGTTTTCGGCCATGGGACGGAGGCCGTCAATGGCCTCACCGACGACATTGAACAAACGACCTTTGATTTGGGTACCGGTCGGCATTTGAATGGGCTTGCCGGTATCCACAACGGGCATACCCCGAAGAAGGCCCTCGGTGCCGTCCATCGCAATCGTGCGGACCGAGTCCTCGCCCAGATGCTGCTGGCATTCCAAGACCACGCGCTGACCACCGGGGCGGTCAACGTACAGGGCGTTAAACAATTCTGGGAGCGGGTTGCCGCTTTCGAAGGCCACATCGATGACCGGGCCGATAATTTGGGCGATTTTGCCGGTAGAACTCATGGATAAATTTGGTAAATGTGGCCGCAAAGGTAGGGGCAAACAGAGCCAAATAAAAACGCAAATGGACCCAAAGACGGGGCGTATTTTTGAGGACTCATGACCCTTCCCAGCTCCATCCCGTCCCAATATAAATCGTCGTTTTGGTCGATTATTCTGCCTTTTCTGGCACTTTTAGTGGCTATAGGCGCCCCAACGACCGTCGTTAAGGCCCAAAGTCCCGGTGTCCAAGGCCGCATTTTGCTCAAAAACCAAAACAAAGGCCTGGAATTTGCGTCGGTTGCCGTCCTCAAAACCGCAGATTCCACCTTGGTATCAGGGTCTCTGACCCGTAGCGGGGGTTATTTTGGAATCGAAAAGGTGCCGGTGGGCCGCTACCTCCTGGAGGTGCGGTTCTTGGGCTGTATTCCTTTGTACCGAAGTTTTCAGGTAATCCCCTCCGTTCCAATCACCGAATTGGGCAATCTTTATATGGAAGAGGATATCACCAAACTTCAGACGGTCGAAATCACTGAATCGCGGCAAACCACTGTTCTGGCCATCGATCGCAAGGTCTACACCGTTGACAAGGATTTGACCGCGCGGGGTGCCTCGGCCCTGGAAGTCATGCGCAATTTGCCAGGGGTGACCACCGATGCCGATGGGACGGTGCGACTACGCAATTCGGTGCCTCAAATTTTTGTGGACGGGAGGCCCAGTCTCCTCACGTTGGAACAAATCCCGGCTGAGCAAATTGAACGCATCGAGATCATGACGAACCCGTCCGTTCGCTTTGATGCCAACACCACCGGTGGTCTCCTGAATGTGGTGATGAAAAGAGCCACCAACCCAGGTTATCAAGGGTCGGCTAATGCCGGGGTTGGTAGTGGAAACCGCTGGAATACCGGCTTCAACCTGAATCTCAAGGAAGGCGCATCGGCCTGGTCCGCGTCCTATAATTTTAGCGATTTTTACAACCCTTTAACCAACAGCACGCTGCGCCAAAACCTAGCAGCCGGCAAAACCTCCGAAACTTTTTTTCAGTCTTCCGAAAGCATGTTGGGGCGTCGTTTTCAAATGGGTCGACTGGCTTGGGACTATACCCTCAACCAGAGAACCACCCTGACCACTTCTTTTAACCTGGGCGACGGACGGTTTCGTAACACCGATGACCAACCTTATTCTTGGACCAAACCCGGCCCAAACGGTGTGGTGGATACGACGGTACTCGGTCGCCAAACCAACCGTCAACAGAATTTCTGGCGTTACGGCTCCCTTCAACTTTTGTTACGAAAAACCACGGCCCTACCCGGCGAGGAATGGAGCGTGGACCTTAACCTCAACGCCTCGGCCAATGGAACCGAGGCCGACCTGGACAATCTGTCCAATAACCTGTTGACCGACAGCTCATCACGCCGACTTCAGGAAAACCGGGGTTCGGGTCAAAACCGAGTTTTCACCGCTCAATACGACCATACCCGGCCAGCGGCATCGGGCAAGTGGGAATGGGGTCTGCGCAGCAATCTACGCAGCAATGTTTCCAACCTAACGGTGAACCTGGGCCTGAACGGAAATGTCCCATCCTTTGATAAGGCCTTGAGCAATGAATTTGAGATCACGGACATCGTGAACGCTGCCTACATCAATCGCCAGCTTGTCTGGGGTTCGTGGGGCCTGCAGGCCGGCCTTCGGGTGGAGCAAACCCGCTTTGACGTGAACCTCCCCCTGCTGGGTGATTCTTCGTTTCGGTATCGTTACCCAAACGGAGGACGTCAATGGGGCAATGCCCTCTTTCCAGCTGTTTATCTAAGCCGCAAAAGCGGTCGACACGAATGGCAGGTGAACCTTTCCCGAAAAATTGGGCGACCCGGTTTTTTTCAAGTCCTGCCTTTCATTTTGTTTGCCGATGCCCAGGGTTACCGAATCGGGAATCCCGGACTGGCCCCGGAATTCTTTCATTTGTCCGAAATCAACCATCAATACAACAACGGGATCATCAGCCTAACATCCTCCGTCTATGGCCGATACACCACCCAAGTCATAACAGAATATGTTAGCAGGCTTCCCCAAGACAGCAACTTGTTGGTCAATTCGTACCTGAACGGGGATCGTCAATGGGCGACCGGATGGGAGGAGAGTTTTCGATGGAATCCATCCAAAGCGTGGACCCTGACCACCAACCTGAACGCCTTTTTTACGGAAGTGAATGCCGGGGCTTTGATGAACAATATCAGCCGTGGAGGATGGAGTTGGACCGCCAAAGGTCAGGTATCCTACCGTCCTGATCAGCGTTGGTCCCTCCAATGGAACGGAGAATACGAAGCGCCTCGGATCTTGCCTCAGGGCCGAACCTATCCCGCCTACGGCATGGACCTATCGGCCTCCTGGAATCCCAACAAATCATGGACCCTCGTAGCACTTATTTCGGATGTCGCTAACACAAGACGATTTGGTAACACCGTCCAGACCGAAACCCTGTTCCAGGAATTTATTCGACGTCGGGAAGTACGTTTTGTTCGATTCACGCTGACCTATCGCTTTGGTAATTCGGATGCCTCGCTTTTTCAAAAAATGCGGCGCAGCGGCGGTGGTGGTGGCGGTGGTGGCGATATGGGGTTTTGAGTCAGAGGATTTACCTTTGAACGGCTTATGCACCTTCAAAAGTTTCTAAACCCATGAACCCAAACGAAGCTACCCTCGTGGATCGGGGCGATGAATTGGCTCCCTTTCGTTCCGAATTTGCTTTCCCTGTCCGAACGGATGGTTCCCCATGGGTTTATCTCTGCGGAAATTCCCTGGGGTTGATGCCTCTGGCCGTACCCGCCGCGATGCAGGTGGAATTGGATTCTTGGGCCCGTTACGGCGTAGAGGGGCATTTTGAAGGACCCCATCCTTGGATGCCTTACCACCGCAGGCTCACGGCCCCTTTGGCTCGCTTGATGGGCGCTTTGGAATCCGAAGTTGTTTCGGCCCATACCTTAACGGTGAATCTGCATTTGCTCATGGCTGGCTTCTACCGTCCCCAGGGGCAGCGCACCAAGATTTTGGTGGAGGCGGGGGCCTTTCCTTCGGACCAATACGCCGTGGATAGCCAACTCAAACACCACGGCATCGATCCCGCGGAGGGCCTGATCGAAGTGGACACCTCCGTTGAGCGCTCGGCAGACCCCACCATACCCCTGGTGGAAGCCATCCGTCAAGCGGGGGACCAAGTAGCGATGGTCCTGTTGGGAGCCGTTCAATACTACAGCGGGGCCTTCTACGATATCCCGACGGTGGTCCGCGAAGCCCACAAGGTCGGTGCTTTGGTAGGCCTGGACCTGGCCCATGCGGCCGGAAATGTCCCGCTATTTCTTCACGATTGGGGGGTGGACTTTGCCTGCTGGTGCTCTTATAAATACCTCAATTCAGGGCCGGGTGGTCCGGGCGGACTTTTTGTGCACGAGCGGCATCACCAACGCCGGGACCTGGGCCGATTCGAAGGTTGGTGGGGGCACGAGGAAAAAAGTCGATTTGAAATGCCAAGACGTTTTGTGCCCGCTTCGGGCGCCGAAGCTTGGCAACTTAGCAATGCTCAGGTGATGGCCATGGCCCCCCATGCGGTGGCTTTGGAGATCCACGACCGGGCCGGCATGGAACGACTGCGAGACAAGTCGCTGCGTTTAACCTCCTTTTTGGAACAAATTCTGCAAGATTTTCTTGACCAACATCCCGAACTTGAGGGCCGACTGCTGACGCCATCGAATCCCGAACGCCGTGGCTGTCAACTCTCTCTCAACCTACGTCATCGGGGACGGGATGTTTTTGATCACCTTCATCAACAAGGTATTCTGGCAGATTGGCGTAACCCGGATACGATTCGGATGGCCCCTGTACCCCTTTACAATTCTTTTGCTGATTTGGAACGTGTTCGAACTGTGTTACTATCTTTTGTATGAGAATCAATCCATTCCATTGGACCTGCCTACGGAGTCTTTTTTGGATTTTCCTGCTATCGACCGCCGCCACAGCCCAGGTCCGTCGGCATACCATCAGCGGTTATGTCAAAGATGCCCATACCGGTGAAATGCTGGTGGGTGCCAGTCTCTGGTTGCCAGAAATCCAAAGCGGTACCTCCACCAATGCCTATGGATTTTATTCCATCACCCTCACCCAGGGTTCCTACAACCTCCAGGTTAGTTATGTAGGTTTCCAGACCAAAACGTTGCGAGTGGACCTTGATAGCAGCCGAGGATTCAACTTTGAATTGCTACCGCTCAACGATTTGCAGGAAATCCAAGTGATGGATGATCGAATAAGCCGCCAGGCGAGGGAGGTTCAGATGAGCAAAATTGAACTGACCCCTCAGCAAATTCAGCAAATCCCCATGTTGTTTGGGGAAAAGGATTTGCTCAAAACCTTTCAATTGATGCCGGGCGTCCAAAAAGGCAACGAAGGCAGTTCAGGTATTTATGTGAGGGGTGGCGGTCCGGATCAAAACCTCATTCTATTGGACGAAGCGACGGTGTACAATGCCTCGCATTTGTTCGGTTTTTTTTCGGTCTTTAACGGAAATGCCATCAAAAATGCGAGCCTGACCAAGGGCGGATTCCCCGCCCGCTACGGTGGTAGGCTTTCCAGTGTTCTCGACATTACCATGAAGGACGGCAACAGCCGGGACTGGTGTACCGAAGGCAGTGTGGGGAATATTTCTGCAAATTTCACGGTCGAAGGTCCGCTTGTCAAAGACAAGGCCTCCATGATTATCTCGGGTCGTCGCACTTATTTTGATTTGTTGACGGCACCCCTGCTTCTAAGCGGAGGGGAGGGTCTGGGGGGCTATTATTTTCAGGACCTCAACGCCAAATTCAATTACCAATTGGATGACCGTAATCGCCTTTACTTGAGCGGCTACCTTGGCCAGGATAAATTTTACGCGACGACCTTTGGCTCCAGCCCCCTCGAAAGAACCACCGCCTCCTTGGGCTGGGGCAACAAAACCGGAACCCTGCGCTGGAATCATCAGGCGAACAGCCGAACCTTTGTAAACAGCAGTCTTATCCTAAGCGATTATACGTTTCTGGTGCAACTAAAATCCAACGAAGGCAACGAGGTTTTTGATCTCCGCTACAATTCAACCATCCGGGATATCGGCGTCAAGGTGGACTTGGATTGGCTTCCTGTTCCGGAACACAAAATAAAAGCAGGCTTCCAATCCATTCGCCACACCTTTATTCCAACCGCCTTTGTACTCAAGAATTCATTGGCGCCGGATTTCAATTTTGATAAAGTGGCCCGAGAGTATTCCCTTGAAAGCGGACTTTATGTTGAAGATGAATGGAGGTTGAGCGATCGGTGGCTGCTGCACCCCGGTCTGCGCGTTTCCACCTTTGTAGCCGGAACCAAAACCTATGCCCGTCCCGAGCCACGGATGGCCGCCCGTTATCTTTTGGGAGAGAATCAATCGATCAAGGCAGCCTATACCGAAATGAACCAGTACCTGCACTTGCTTTCCAATTCGGGTACCGGCCTTCCGACGGACCTGTGGGTACCGGCCAACGAAAAAGTAGGCCCTCAATTTTCAAGACAAATTGCCTTGGGCTATTCCCTGGACCTGCCCCAAAAATTCTGGAGTCTATCCACCGAAGCTTATTTCAAAAAAACCAAGGGGAACATCGCCTACCGACCCGGGGCTAGTTTTTTGTTGGTTGATTTCGAAGAAATTTTTGACGAAAATGGAATTCCCAAAATTCAATGGGAACAGCAAGTCATCAGTGGATTCATGGAATCGGTTGGATTGGAAATTCTTCTCCAAAAACACCAAGGGGTTTGGAACGGCTGGCTGGGTTATACGCTCAGCAAAACCGATCTGCGTTTTGATGAACTCAACGGGGGCCTTCCGTTTCCGGCACGATACGACCGACGGCACGATTTGAGTTGGGTTAATTTTTTTGATCTACGCGCTCCCAAGCCCGGTCGCAAAGGAATCAAGGGTTCGGCCGTCTTTGTATACGGTACCGGGAATGCTGTAACATTGCCACAGGGGACCTTTAACGCTCCCTTGGTCGGCATCCCAGGTTACGAGGCAAACAACGACTTATTCTTTGGTCCAGGCTGGAATTCAACTGATTACGGGACCCAAAACAATTACCGAATGCGCAGTTACCAACGGGTGGACATCAGCCTTCAATTCACACGCAAGACCCGCTGCGGCGAACGGATTACCGAGTATTCGGCCTACAACCTTTTTAGCAGGGCCAACCCCTGGTTCATACAGGTCGAATCCGATAACTTGAGCGGTCGCAATCGTCTGGTTCAGTATTCACTTTTTGCCTTTGTCATCCCTTCCATATCCTGGCGTTTCAAATTTTGCCAATGTTAACCCGTATTCTTGCGTTGATTTTTTTGTTAGGCCTGAGCGCTTGTCGTCCTCAATTCTTGGACACCGTCGACCTGGACCTACCCTCCAAATTGGTGGTGGGATGCAATTTGGTATTGGAAAGTAACTCGACCCTCCAAAAGGACAGTCTTTTCCTCAAACTCCACCAATCGGCTCCTCTATTTGGGCCTCCCCTTGCTATCGACTCCGGTCTGCCCGGAGCAAGCCTTCGTTTGATTCGTTCCCGTAACGGCGGGAATCCTGGACCCGGGGATACCCTGGAAAATTTTGGATACCATGAATTCCAAAACCTATACGGTGCAAGAATTCGTTCTGCGAACGGGGCGTCTTTTGTTCAAGAAGGCTATGAATACCGATTGAGTGTTCGCAGCGCCGATGGACGCACGGTAGAATCCCAATCCACGGTTCCCTCTTGGAGAGTTGCTGATACATCGGTGCAAATCCAAGTGCAGGCCTCTCCGAGTACATGGACCCGCTCCGTACAGGTACGGGTTCAATGGAGGGATTTAACCGGTTCCACTGGACCTGACGATCCGGGCTATTTCCGTGTCAATTACCGAATCCTGGGCAATCCCTGGTACAACGAGGAAACCTATTTGAACGACCATGTTGGTTGGTATCCCAACCAATTGGTCACCAATGCCAGCGCTGTCAATGGACTTTATACTTGGCAGGATCGAAGGGACCTGAGTCTGATGCCCGGTGATACCCTGCCTTCTCAAAACCAAATGGAAATCGTCGTTCAACGCATCAGCCCGGCCTTGTATCGCTATCTTCAAGCGGTCGGTCAACAAGATTCCCAAAATGGAAATCCCTTTGCAGAACCGGCCGTGATCCCTTCCAATATTCAGAACGGTTTGGGCTGTTTTGGTTCTTGTGTCAATGTTCGCATGGTTCGACCCCTACTTTGGTAAGTTTTGTTACGATAACACCTTCATTCACTATGCCTTCCACCATACATCTCCTCGGCGCGGGCCCCGTCGGTTGCTTGGCCGCTATTTTGTTGCGGCAACGCGGTTTTGAAACCGTCATTTTTGAACGCCGTTCGGATAGCCGCAAAGCCGGTGCCTATGGCGGACGGTCCATCAACCTAGCCCTAAGTGACCGAGGTTTTACGGCGCTTGAGGCCGCAGGTTTGGCCGATGAAATTCGGCAGGTCGGCCTGCCTATGCCGGGGCGGCTGGTTCACGACCTCCAAGGCTCGGTTCAATTTCAGCCTTACGGCCAAGGGGGTCAAGCAATCTATTCCGTTTCGCGCTCCGGGCTCAATTACAAACTTATGGATTTGGCAGAGCAAAACGGGGTGCAAATCCATTTTGATGCTCGATGTGTTGATGTGGACCATCAGGCGCGCACGCTGATTTTGGAAAAAGGACAGGGGCGCGAAACCCTGGCATTTGATGTATTGTTAGGAACGGACGGGGCCTTCTCGGCGCTACGGTACGCACTCCAAAAAACAGACCGTTTCGAATACAGCCAATCCTATTTGCCCCACGGGTACAAAGAACTCCACATACCTCCCACCGCTTCCGGGGATTTCGCCATGGATCCAAACGGATTGCATATTTGGCCCAGAGGCCAATTCATGATGATTGCCTTGCCCAATCCCGATCGCAGTTTTACCTGCACGCTTTTTTATCCTTTCGAAGCCGACCCGGCCCGCGGAGTGGCCTTGGGGCTCAACGAGATCCAGAATGATGATCTGGTGCTCCAAGTATGGAATCAATATTTTGGGGACACCCTGCCGTTGATGTCAACCCTTCTGGATGATTTTCATAACAACCCCAACGCATCCCTCATCACCGTTCGTTGTTCCCCTTGGAATCTGGGTAACACTTGTTTGCTGGGGGATGCGGCCCATGCCATCGTCCCCTTTTATGGGCAGGGATTAAACGCTGGCTTTGAGGATGTTAGGATGCTAATCGCCCAGGTCGATGAGAACGCCATCACCCCCCAAAGCAGCGCAGAGGCGTGGGCTGAAACCCTTCAACACTTTGGAAGCAAGCGCAAACCCGACGGGGATGCCGTGGCTCAATTGGCTTTGGATAATTTTGTAGAAATGAGGGACAAGGTTGCCGATCCCCGCTTTGTTTTCCAAAAGAAACTCGAAGCCCGTCTTCACCAAGCCTATCCCGATCGCTGGGTTCCTTTGTACAGCCAGGTTACCTTTCAACCCCAAACCCCTTACCATATCGCCTATCAGAACGGTCAGGAACAACAGAAATTCATGAATCGCATATTGGACCTTATTCCAGTCGACAAAATCAACGATGAAGCCTGGATTGATGACTTGCTTCGCCAAGAAATCCAGCATTTCGTATGAGACCGGCCATCCAAAGCGTGCACAACCTCCGACCCTTGTTTTGGTTCAGAGCCCTGGCCTTTGTCATCATGGCGGCAGGGGCCGCGCCCATGTTTTTTATGCGCTCCGATTCCCCGTTTCTCTTTGCCGCCCTCATCGCTTCCTTCCTTTTGGTTATCGTGTCTTGGAACCTTGTCAAACCCGGCTATACTGCGGTAGAGGTCGCCGTCACCCAGATCCTCATCTCCACCGACAAAGACGAGGACCGATCTTTTTACCTCAACCTACCAACCGAGGAATTGGCTTATTTTGAAATCCGCTCCAAATCGGGGGGCTTGCGCCATGATCTGTGGCTGTTCCGCGAGACCCCTCGAGGCGTTATGCGTAGCAAAACCATCCGGCTTAGTTTATACTCACCGGCCAAAGTGGATGCGGTTCGGCGTATGTTGAACCAAGTGCTCCAGGACCACGGTCGTTCACCGGTATCGTCCTAAAAAAAATCCCCCGCTCATTCTCTTCCTGCTAGCTTCGGCTGGCCTATGTTACTGGATCTCTTCCATCCGCTTACCGAGGACTTTAAACGGAGTGCAAGGCATAGATCACCGGTCTCGATGGGGCAGCGTCCAAGGACCAGCGGGGAACCATCAAGTTCAAGGCATAAAAGCCGTCCGGTAGGGAGGACTCGGCGTCGATCATTTCGGTGATGGTCGCTTGACGACGGCATCGCCCCTCCGGAAACCAAAAAGCACGATGCGCCAACAAACGACCTCCGTCGTGTTCCGGGTCCACGGATGGCAAATCCGTCAAAAGATGCATCACACCGGATCGAGCCAACCATTCCAAGGCAGCCGGCTCAAAGGCCGGTGGCATCTGCCCCGAATAATGGCGGCTGCTGCGTTGCGAATCAATGGGAAGGGTCCGAATCAAAACCGCCGAAGGGATCCCACCGCCATGGATGGCCAAAGCCTCCTCCAAATCCTTTTTGGCAATCCAACGTTGACCGGGCATAGCCGCATCGGTTAATAGGGGTTCAACACTTAGCAACAAAGCCTTGAACCAAAAAGTGGTTAGGGCCTGGTCCAAGGTAAGGCACGTTCCGGGTCCGCAATTCATGGACCAATCATCGGTAGGCGAAGCCCCGATATGCCCGGCACATTCAGTATGCGTCCCATTCCCATGGGGGTTCATCTTCACCCCAACCACATTGCAGGCTCCACCTTGCGATACATCCCCTACAAAGCCCCCGGCCCTAAAAACCTCAAACAAAGGGTCCTCCATACCAAAAGCATTGGGATTTCCCGCACCACCGTGCAGGGTAATCCCCAGATCCCAAAACTGACTAAAATCAATCCGAGCGAATTCAGAAAAATCTGGTGCGGTTTGTACTTCCATTTTTAGGTGCCTTGGGTTTGGTCCGGAATATCGTCGAACAACGAAGATGCAATATAATCGGCCAAACCCCGCCCTGAACGGCTTAGCCGCAGGGGCTGCGCCTCCCCCAAAAATCCTTCCTCCCTGAACCAAGATGGAGACAACGTCAAGAGGCGCTCTCGAACCCGGTCTTTGGCATCCGTTCCAAAACGCGAAGTCAATTCATCCCAGGGCATCCCCGCATCCAACCGAAGCCGAATCATCAAAAATTCATTCAAACGATCCACCATCGTAAGCACCTCGAGTGTCTCTTCGGGCGCACCTGCTTCGATGCCCCGGCAATAATGCAGGTTATGGCTAATATTCCATGAACGAGTCTCTTCCCCATCAAAAGAATGAGCCGATGGTCCCAGTCCAAGGTAGGCCTGACCCGACCAATAGCGGCTGTTGTGAACCGCCTCGCAGCCGTTCCGTGCAAAATTGGAGATTTCATAGGCACGGTAACCCTGAGACTCGGCCCATTGATACAACAAGTGCATAAGCTCCAAAGCCTTATCGTCCTCCGGCATCTGAACATCTCCGCGCTGGACCCTGGTATGGAGGACGGTTCGAGGTTCTTGGGTTAATTGATAGGCCGAAAAATGACCGGGTTGGTAGGACAGAATCGTATCCAAATCCTTTTTGAGGCTTTCGGGGTCTTGGTCCGGATAGGCATAAATAAGATCGGCGGTCCAAGGCCCTGACCAATCGCTGGCCAAGAGACGCATCGCCTCCAAGGATTGCCTCGAATCATGAGCTCGGTTCATACCCTCCAAAAAACGATCATCCACCGATTGAACACCCAAGCTAATTCGGTTCACACCCAATCCTTTCCATAGTTCCAAATTCTTGGGATGAACATCCTCGGGATTAGCTTCTAATGTGAATTCCTGAAGGCTTGAAACATCGAATTTTTCGAATAAGCCGTTCACCAAATAAGTCAATGCTTCGGGCTCCAAGAGCGATGGTGTTCCCCCTCCCAAATACAAGGTCTCCATAGGCCATCGGTTGACAGAACCTAGGTCCTGTAGTCGCAAATCCAATTCGCTGACCATGGCCTTGAGAACCCGAGCTTGGGAAGAACGCGTTGTGCTAAAATGAAAGGCACAATAATGACAGGCCTTTCGGCAAAAAGGCACGTGGACATAAACAGAACGCGGCCAAATCATCAATCAGCCTTGGTGTTCAACAACAATGCAGCTGATGGCTCTAACAAAAAACCCCACACATCCAAGATGGCGGGGTTTTGTATGTCGCTCAAAAAGAGACGATTCAAAATTTTTAATAATCCCAAAGACTTTGCTCGAAGTTGAAAATCTTTTGCTTGATACGCTCGGATTCCATAAAGAAATCCTCCGGATTGTTGGCATAGTCTTCGATACGAAGATCCTTCACGTTGGGTTCTTTGTAGATGTAGGATGAAAAGAAACGGCGGAGGAAGAGGTCGTCGTAGGAAATCTTGGCCGATTCGTTCTTCATGTTAAAGACTTCGGCTTTGGCCAGAATAGGTCGAATCGCGGGGAAATAGACCCAAAACATAGGGATTTCACCAACCACCAATCCATCCGATTTGAGGTTCTGAACCGGAGCAATCGCAACAATCCGAACCACCATGGACGCAGACTTGCGATCAAACACCCATTCTTCTTTCAAACGAAATTTGACGACATCGTTGGGATTAAATTCGACTTTTTCGACGCGGCGTTCCAAGGCAAACGTAACCGGATTGCTAACCGTAATGGTATCGTATTTTTCCAGCGCTCCTAAGATTTCGGCTCCCTGCATCTTATTCTCCGCGTTGATCTCATCCGAACGATACAAGTAACCGTTCAAATCACCCCGCTTGAGCGCATTCATCAACACATCAATCAACATGCTCTTGGGATGGGTCATGGGCATATTCAGCTTCTGACTCAGGTCAATAACCCGAAATATGGTCCAACTAAACATCACATCCTGTTCCTGAATGGCAGGAAGTGGTATCGGCTCCTTGGCAATGGCTGGATTCAAGGTGCGCTTGAAGGCGCCGTCAACCACCTCTACGCGATCCTGGGCTCCCACAGAAAGCGCCAGAAAGGAGAGGGCAAAAAACGAAAGTGCAAATTTCTTCATAACATTAATTGATGGAATAAACAGCTGGTGGAAGCTTGCGCGTAATGCGGTCGGGTCCAACCACCTTGACTTCGTCAAAAATGAAGCGGTCCCCTGCTTTGGAATTTCGAATTACTTGTTGGAGTTTGCCGTTGTAAATCGCTCCGGTATTGGCGAAGGGCTCTACGTCTTTGCGTGCAGCGAAATAGAGCATTCGAAAGCTGATCACATCAAAGCGCATGTCAAAGTCAAAGTCCTTGAGGGTGGCAATCATACCGCCCTGAGCTTTGAATTGGGATACCGAAACCGAACCGGGAGGTAAACCGCCAATGGTGGCCTGAGGATCTGGAACCGCCTTGACACGGAACAGGGTGGAGCCCAACATTTGGGAACCTTTACCGTCCACCGACTTGCCACGCACATCCACGTTGACATTCATACCCGGTGAATTCACCCGGACAATGTATTTGCCTTTGCTACCCGTAATGGTTCCCCCACCCGATATCGATGGCATGAGGTTTTCGGGGGTTACACCGGGAGCAGAAATCGAAACAGGGTTGTCAACGCCCACATAGAGGACATTCATTTTGTCAGGCGAAACAACCGCCGCCGGACGGGCCACCATGTACGAACTGCTAAAGGGATACCGAGTTAATTCACCGGTCGAAGGGCTCACAACGTTAATGAAACCGCCCCACTTCTTCTCGCCTTCGGATGTCGCACGGATTTTGAGCTTGCCCATACCGTTTTCGACCGGTACCACCGTTCCGCCTTCCAAACGAATGTCCAAATCCTGACGGCTATCGTAAGCCACCAACATGATATCGGCTTCGTAATCCTGTCCTGTCAAAACGTAACTGGAACGAGCCACAATTTTGGCTTCCACTTTATCGAATTTGTACGAAGCAGCGTCGATTTGACTCAAAAGGAACGATATAACCTCGGTTTCTGTGTTTCGGATATCGCTCTCATACTTTGAAAGCAAGGTGATAACACCGGATAAGGGCATTTCTCCAAAATTGGATTGAAGCCAGTTCTTGGTGACGCCGCCTTCTTTGGGGTCCTTGGCTTCGTCCAAATACAGTTTAATTCTCTTGCGGTCGGAAGCAGGGATCATCTTAAGGACTGATGCCCGATAATCGTTAATCAGCTTCTTGAACTGCAAACCCTTGGGACTTTTGCCCTCCGGGCTCACCAAAACCTGGCTGCTAATATCAATGTTACCATCATCCACAACACGCCTGGCTCCGCCTTCTTCTTTGAAGTCCTCATCGTCGACTTTGTTGTTCTTGTTCCCACCCATGTCAATCATCAGGTCCTTGGTGTCCTGAACAAACTTGAGCAATTCCTTGGTCTTCTGGCGGACAATTTGGGCTTTATCAAAATTGGCTTTGGCTTTGCCAGGCTCCTTGGCCATGCGGTCATCAAAAGCCTTGTACAAGGCATCGTTCTTTTGGCCAACCGACTGGGATGTTTCCTCCAAGCTCTTGTTGATCATCGCGAAGGCCTTCAAAATTTCGGCGGACACGTTCAGGGCAAGCATCGCGGTCAACACGAGGTACATCATGTTGATCATTCGTTGCCTTGGGGACAATTTACTACCGGCCATTGCTCAAAATTTCAGGATTATCGGAGGTGGGTTGAACAGATTTTGTGAAGGTGGGCCGAATTAATAACGGTTGGACATGGCGTTCAACATGTTGCCGTACACCGAATTAAGAGCCGCAATGTTGCGGTTCAAACGGGTCATTTCATGCTGGTAACGTTCGGCATCTTCTTGAATCGTCTTGAGGCTGTCCATCATTTTGCCAACACCACCAAAGTGTTCGTTCGCCGATTTGAGGGCCATCGCTGTGTTCTTCATTTCGGTATCGTACATGGTATTGAACGCACCAATATTGTCGACTAGTTTGCGCATTTCGGCGCGATAGGCCCTGCTTTCCTCGCTGATATGAGCCAATTCGGCCAAAGATTCGGCGGTAACCCTTACCTCTGTTTGGTAAGACTGGTTGGCACTCACCAAATAATCGTTCAGCTTACGCATTTCTTCTTGGTAAACACGGGTCTGCTCGCCCATTTCGGTCATCCCGTTGAGAGCTCCCGATGCGGTATGGGCCTGGGCGGCCATTTGACCGACGGACTGTGTAGCTTCCCGGACTTTGTTGGCGAATTCACCGGTGCTCAGGCTGGCAGTGTTCATCTGCCCCATTTGCTGAACATTGTGATTCAGGCTCTGGAAGCTTTTACCCAAATTCTCCAGAACATCTTTACTCAAATTGGCCTCACGCATCATCGCGTTCAGGGTGGCGGGCGGTGCTTTGGCCTCTCCACCTGCTAATTCGGGGTAAACCAACGACCAATCGATGTCCTCGGAAGGTGGCTCAAAGCCCGAAACGAAGAAAATCAAGGCCTCGGTACCCAAACCCAAGGTGAGGAAAAAATCCGCCCCGGGAAGGTGCCGGATTTTGAAAAGCGCACCGATGATCACAATGGAGGCACCCCAACCGTAGAGATAGTTCAGGGTAATCTTGCCCTTTTTGGACTGCAAATACCCCGCAATTTCTTCTTGTTTAAAAGAAAATTTCATGATTTATAAAAATTTAAAAGATTAACGAATGTCCCTGATATCCCGGCCAGTAAAGTCCATAACACAACGGAAACCAATGGTGGAACGAGCCGAATCCTGAAACTCGTAAGCTCGGGTTCCGTTCATCAGGTAATAACCAACATCTTTCCAGCTGCCACCACGCACTACTTTGCGCTTGAGAATTTGGGCGTCGCTGTCTTTGGCATCGTAGCGGTAATCAGGGTTCAAATCGCCAACAAAACTCGAGGCAGATTCATGAAAAGTAGAGGCGGTCCATTCAGCGACATTGCCGGCCATATTGAATAGACCAAAATCGTTCGGATTAAAGGTGTAGGTTTTGGCCGTGTAGGTCACCCCATCGTCCACATAATTGCCACGGCCCGGCTTGAAATTGGCCAATAAGCAACCGCGGTTGTTACGCAACGAGGGTCCACCCCATGGATAAGGAGCGGCCATGCGGCCACCCCGGGCGGCGTATTCCCATTCCACCTCGGATGGCAAGCGGAAGGGGAACTGAAGGTTCAACTTGCGAGACTGACGGAAAGCCGACAGAAGGCGTGTTCTCCAATCACAAAAGGCATTGGCCTGGTTCCAAGTAACACCCACAACAGGGTAATCGTAATAGGCCGGGTGACTGAAATACAACTGCGTTTGGGGTTCGTTGTACGCATAGGCCATGTCTTTGGTCCAAACCAGGGTATCGGGGTAGATATTAATGGACTTGGACTCCACGAACTCGTTCCGGTTGCGGTTGGATTGACTGGCGACAGCGCCCGTGTAGTCGTACTTCTTGTAATTGTAGACAAATCGAGCGGTGTTCCATTCCTGCCGACCAAAAACCCGCTGGTTTTCGGGTAAAAACAAATCCTCCAACTCCTCAACAACTGCTGGATCTTTCCAATTAATTCGAGCCTTCCAGTTGATGTATTCGTTCCCATCCTCGTCTTCGATGGTATTTCCCAAAACCGTATGGGCGATGGAATCCCGGACCCAGTTCACAAATTGACGGTATTCGGCATTGGAAATTTCAGCATCGTCCATGTAGAAGGGACGCATCGTGACATTCTTGAGCGGGTTGTTGAGGTTAAAGAGCAAATCCTGATCTCCTTGACCGTATAGGAAGGTTCCCTGCTTGATATACACCATGCCGTAGGGTGTGGTTTCGAGCCATGGGCCCCGGTCTTTGGCTCCAATGAGGTCCCCGGTATTCCCAGTGCCGCAGGATGATAGCAAAGTGGTTAACCCCAAAAGCAGGACCCATACGGCAGGGCGAATGAAGCAAACGGACACCAACGAAAGGGGAAGTCTAGGCATGTTCATGATTTGAAAACGCTAAAATTAGCAAGATTTAACAGTAAAAAGGCAAAATTTAGAAGTAACGAGGCGTTAAAATTCGCCTCTGGGGTTTGGGAGGGAGCTTGAGGGTGAAATCATAGCCGAGGAAAGCCTCGTGGGATCCATTGGTCAGGGTCCCCAAGTCTCCCAAGTGCTGGGAAAATGAGTAGCCAAATCGTACCCCATTGCGCATGCGGTAACCGAACATCCCGACCACGCCGTCGTTTTGGGAATACCCTCCCCCCAGCCAAAGCCGGGTGCCAATTGATAGCATTAGGTTGTAGTCCAATTGCTGAACCGAATTGTTGGTCTTGAAGAGAACGGATGGGGTTAGACGGAAATACTTGCCCAAGGGTATTTGATAACCAGCCGAAGCAAAGAGATTGCGGGCATAGGTCAACGTCGAACCGGTTGTATTGAACTGAAGTGCCGGCTCGTTCAAATGGTTGGCCGCCAAATTGAGGAACCATTTCTTGGAGTAAAGCTGTAGGCCGGCCCCCAAATCAAAGGTGGTGGCTTGAACGTTGGAAGCAACCAAGAGGGGGTCGTTGGGATTCTCCGGACGGAATTTGGTGCCGTCCAAAGAAGTCTGCAACATGCCACCGTAAACACCAATGCCGATGCTAAAGGTGCGAAGCGGAATGCGAAGGGCATAATTCAGCCGGACGTTGGTGGATTTGTTGAAATACTCTTCGTCCTGAACAACCAAGAGCCCAAGCCCGCCTCTCAAAAACTCAACAGGGGCATGAATGCTGAAACAAGTGGTCCTGGGCGATGCATTTTCAGGGATGTTGACCCATTGGTACCGGCTGGCCACCATGGTGCTGATCGCATTTCTGGACCCGGTGACGCCTGGATTGAAAAAGAAATCGTTGAACATGTACTGGTTCCACTTGGGTTCTTGCTGAGCAGAAACCTCTGTGGCCCAAAACAGGAACAGAAACAAGGCGGCAAATCCTTTGCCAAGTCGATTTCGTACCATGGAGTAATCCCCGAAGAAACAACAGAAAAGGGAAATTCCCAACTATTTGTGGCCTTTTTTGATACTAGCCTCCAACGCCATCACCAGGGATGGGAATTCAGGGGAAGGAGCTGCAATATCCAAACGCAGGCCGCAATCCTGCACGGCAGCATGGGTTTGCAGGCCCAATGCGGCGATTTTGGTGGTCCCTTGAACAAAGTCCGGGAAATTCTCAAAGAGCGACTTGATCCCCATCGGGCTAAAGAAGCAAAGGACATCGTATTTGATATCCGCCAGGTCGCTCAAATCACTGGCAACGGTCCGAAACATCACGGCCTTGGTGACATTCAAACCTAATTTTTGGGCCTCGGCGGTGAAGGTATCCTGTAAAATATCTGCGCAAGGCATCAAATAGGCCGCTTCCTTGTGTTTGAGCATCTGAGGAAGAAGGTCCTCCAATTTGCCTTTGCCAAAAGAAATCTTGCGTTTCCGCAACTGGGTGTATTTCTGAAGGTAGAGGCCGACCGCCTCGGAAATACAATAGTACCGGGTTTCGGGGTCAATCTCGCAGCGCATCTCCTCGCAAAGCCTAAAATAATGATCGATGGCGTTGCGGCTGTTAAAAACAATGCTGGGGAAATCCGTCAATACAAGGCGGTTCTTGCGGAAATCCTTGGCAGGCACTCCAACCACTTCAATGAAGGGCCGAAAATCAACCTTGATATTGAATTTGGTCGCTAATTCGGCCAAGGGAGAGCGTTCCCCCGGTTCCGGCTTGGGCTGGGAAACAAGGATGCTCCGGATTTTGCCTTTGGGGTTAGGGGTTTCGGCCATGCAGGATAAAGTGGGCAAGAAGGGTCAGTGGTAAAATTTCGAAGGTGCAAATATAAAAAATCAATAAAAGAAGGCGGTCTGTACCAAACTCGTAAGCCATGCGGCCCTGACGAAACCACCTCATGAACAGGCTCACCAGGAGCAAAACCCCGAATCCGTTGCTGATGTAGCTTTTCCAAAGGGGATTCCCAAAAGCCAAAACCAAGGCCCAAAGCAAAAACAGCGGGACCCAGAGATGGGATAGAACCCTGGATCCATGACGCATGGCGTGTACCATTTCTTCCCATTCCACCGCCCAACCTAGCAACCTAAGCCAGGCATCAAAGGCCCAGGACATCAAAATTAGGGCCAAAAACCAAAGCAAAGGTGCAAGGAACGGATAGGATGCCAGGGCATCCCCCAAACCGGGAACAGGAGGTCCCCCCAGAATTTGGGTCAGCGTCAACCCAAGGCCCAAGGCCAATAAAACACCCCAGCCCCAGCGCTGCAATTCACTATCCACATGCCGGGAGCGGACACTTTGCATAAAAATCCGGTAATTGACTAGCTGATGCAGTCGGGTTGGATAATACGAGGGATCCCTTCCAACTAAAATCGACATCAGTAGCCACAAAATCCACCAAACACTAAAAAACCAAGTTCCCGGTGCGGTTGAAGGGACTGCCTGATGGGGTTGGACCGAGGCTGCCCAAGCATTCGAACCCCCGACAACCAAAACCAACCAACAAACCACCAAGGGTAACCGCACCAACATGACGCAAAATTACCTTTGAAACACGATGGGAACGAAACGGCTTTTGGTTTATCGAGCTTCGGCCGGTTCTGGCAAAACCCACCAGCTGGTCACCACCTACCTGCGCTTGGTGCTGGCATCGGCCGATCCCCTCGCCGTTCGCCAAACCTTGGCCATCACCTTCACCCAAAAGGCAGCCCAGGAGATGAGGCATCGCATCCTCAAGCAACTACGCCAAATGGGAAGCTTGGACGACGCCGTAGCCTACCAAGCGTCCGACTCCATCCGGTCTGAGTTGCTGGAAATGTTGAAACTGGAACCCGAAGTGCTGCGAGATCGTTCACGGCGCCTGCACCGTACCATGCTCCACCGATACAGCGACGCCGCTATCGGGACCATTGATTCCTTCATCAGCCAAATGGCACGTCCTTTTTACAGGGAATTGCGAAGCGGTCAGGATTTTGAAATCGAATTGGACCGGGATGCTCTGATCGAAGAAGCCATCGAGCCCTTTTTGGCCCAAGTGGGTCAAAAGGAGAACGATGTTTCGACCTTGTTGCTGAAATTCTCCCAACACCTCAACAAAGACGAAAAAAGCTGGAATATCCGCCATCTGCTGGTCCGCTACGCTTCATTCTTGTTCCAAGACCGCGCCTACCCCTACCTGGAGACCCTCCAAAAAATTAAGCCGGCGGATTACGCGTCATTTTACGATCAACTCGCGGAAATTTTGGAGGAAAAGTACCGAGAACAAAGGGAGGGCGCCAGCTACTTGCTGGAGGAACTCGCCTTGGCGGGTTACAGCGCGGAACAACTCTATTACGGATCCAAGGGTTTGATCTATCACCTGGAAAAACACCAGCAAAACATCGCCCACAAGCTTCATTCCAGCGTTGAAAAAGCCCTAACCGACCAAAACAGAATCCTCAAATCGGGGACCCATCCCCCCGATTTTCAAAACTGGGTCGACCGCCTTCGGATTTTTTTGAGCCAACAAAAAGCCGTTGCTCCTGATATGGTTCTCATGCAAGCCGTCTTGGACTTGCGCTATGCAACCACCCTGCTAGGCACCTTGTACCAACACTTTACGGACTTTAGCAGAGCGAACGTCAAGATGCCCTTGAACTTTCTTTACTTTCAATTGGCCGACCTGGTACAGCAAACCCATCCGGAATACCTCTGCGACCGCGTTGGGCATCGGTACTTGAACATGTTGGTCGATGAGTTTCAGGACACCAGCCTCTTGCAATGGCAATGCCTGGAACCCCTAATGGACAATGGTTTAGCCTCAGGAGGCACCGCCATGGTGGTCGGCGATGTCAAACAGTCCATTTACCGATGGAGGAACGGCGATGCACGATTGTTAGCTGCCTTGCCCGCAACTCGCTGGGACTCCACCGCCTCCAGACTTTGGGCCGAAATGTACGAGGGGATTCCCTTGCAGACGAATTACCGTTCTCGTAACAATATATTGCATTTTAACAATTCTTTCTTTGGCTGGTGTCGCCAAAATTGGGAGGGCCTGATGGCCTCCACCTACCTCGAAGTCGAACAAGAACTCCCACAAGCCCCCGTAACCTGCCCACCTTGGCAAGGCAGGACCCGGGTTTTGGCCTTTGATCCATCGACCACCGAACGCAGCCTGGAAACGAACCGGGTTGAGGTGTGTTACGAATTAATTCAGCACTACAGGCAGCAGGGTATCAAGGCATCGGATATCGCCATCCTGGTACGCACCAACCGGACCGGATCTGCGCTGGCCCAAGGCCTCATTCGGCGGGGACAGGCCGTCGTTTCCCCCGATAACCTGCTCTTGGGTCTCAACCCCCGGGTCCGCCTCATGATGCATGCCTGGTTCTACCTCCATCAACCCGGAGATCCTGTGCATGCCGAAACTTTGCTTCGCGACTTGGACCCTGATGCATACCTGCAGGACCCCACACGAAACGCGGGAACGGCCCTTTTGGAAAAATTTCCATCCCTGGTCATTCCGTCCCTGCTCGCCCTACCCCTGGCCGCCCAAATGCAGGAATTGGCCGTGGTTATGAATTTGGCCCATCAACCAAGCCCCTTTGTCCAGCGGCTCCTGGACGAATGGGTCAACCAATGCGCCAAAGGACCCCGCATTCAAGACCTGGAAGACTGGTGGCTCAACGTCGGTCACCAAATAAAAATTCAATGGTCCGGCACCGACGAAGCGGTCCAATTAATGACCGTGCACAGTGCCAAGGGTCTGCAATTTGAGGTGGTATTGGTGGCAGAAATGGATCGTCGGAACAAAAAAGCTGTGCTGGCCCAACAATGGATATCGCAAATACCCGCTGAGTCCTGGGGGATGGACGAAAAAGTCCCACCCGGTGTCGTTCCGGTGCATTTAGTGGAAACTTCCGCCCTCAAAAACGCACCAAAAGACTTCGCGGCTTTGGCCGAAACTGAAGGCCACCTCAACGATTTGGATTATATCAACATCCTGTATGTTGCCTTGACCCGTGCCAAAACTCATATGGAAATCTTCACCGAAAAATGGAACGGCAAAAAAGACGGTCTGTTTAGCCTTGGCAATATCTGGGGAGCCTATATCCAAGGCCAGGATCTCGTTTCGGACCCCTGGACCCGGACCGAACGTGATTCTGAATGGCCCGGTGAACCTGAAACCTGGAGCCTTCAACCAGCCTCAACCCCGGACCTCCCGTTGGCGTTGGAAACCACCCAACCGAAACCCACACCCCCTTTGGAATCGGAGCTTGCGCCAAGGCATTTTTCATCTGCGCGGTTAGCTCTCAATCAAAACCTACACTGGCCCGATCTTCCAACCGAAGCCATCGAAGCAGGGGTTTATTTGCACCGACTCATGGCCAAAATTCATGATCGACAAAAATCAGAAAGCGTGCTCCAAACCTGGGACAACGATGAATCCATCGCGCCAGGCCTCCGTCAAAAAGTAAGCCAATGGGCTCGCAGTTTACTTCATAGACCAGATTTGGAGGTCTTTTTTGACGGCCGCTCCACGGTACTGCGCGAGCATCCGGTCCTCTTGCAAGACGGTAGCAGCCTTCAACCGGATTTAATCCTCTTGGGTCAAGACGGAAGCGCCCGTGTTTTGGATTTCAAAACAGGAAGACCCCGCAAAGAACACCGCGACCAGCTAGAACAATACCTGAACATCCTCCAAAAAGCCGGATACCCCAGCAGTGGAGCCCTGGTCTACACCGAGGACGAATCCGTCGATGCTATCGACTAAACGGTGGTTCAAATTCGATGTTATAGAACATAAAGGACCACTTATCAGCAGCCTCGTCCAAAATCATGGACGTTGGTTTGCCTGCACCGTGGCCCGCCTTGACATCAATGCGGATCAATACGGGAGATGGCCCGCTTTGCTTGCTTTGGAGTTCTGCGATGAACTTGTAAGAATGCGCCGGTACCACCCGGTCGTCGTGATCGGCGGTGGTCACCATGGTCGCCGGATAGGACGTTTTGGCCTTGACATTGTGGACCGGAGAATAGCCCCGTAGGTATTGAAACATCGCCTCCGAATCGTCCGAACGACCGTAATCATAGGCCCAACCCGCACCAGCCGTAAAGGTGTGATAGCGCAACATATCCAAAACCCCCACCGCGGGAAAACATACCTTGAACAAATCCGGACGTTGGGTCATGCAAGCCCCCACCAAAAGCCCCCCGTTGGAGCCCCCGGCAATGGCCAAACGACCCGACTGGGTGTATCCGTTGGAAATTAACCATTCGGCCGCGGATATAAAGTCATCAAATACATTTTGTTTTTGCATCTTGGTGCCCGCATCGTGCCAACGATCCCCATACTCTCCCCCACCGCGCAGATTGGCTACCGCATAAATGCCACCCTGTTCCATAAAAAACAAGTTTGAAACCGAGAAGGATGGTGACAAACTAATGTTAAAACCCCCGTATCCATAGAGCAAAACCGGATTCTCTCCGTTGGGCACTACATCCTTGCGGTGCGTTAAAATCATCGGAACCTTGGTGCCGTCTTTGGACTCGTAGAAAACCTGGGTACTGACGTATTGATCCGTTTCAAAATCGACCTTGCTTTGTTTGTAAATTGTTGAGGTGCCTTCGGACAATTCCAGGCGGTAAATAACCGGAGGGCTGGTATAGGACGCAAATGAATAGTAACAAATTTTTTCTTTGCGTTTTCCACCAAACCCGGAGGCAGTTCCCAACCCCGGAAGTTTTATGTCGCGGACCATCGTTCCCTTTTGGTTGTATTGAACAATCTTGCTAACCGCATCCTGCAGATAACTCGCAAAAAAGTAGCCTCCAACGGCTGATACAGACAAAGGAAATTCGGTTTCGGAAATAACATCCTGCCATTGGCGTGAATCCGGCGACTTGAGGCTGGTCCAAACCAAACGGCGATTGGGCGCCTTGAGGTTGGTCAACAAATAAACAGAATCGCCCTCCACATGAACCACGTCGGTTTCGTTTTCCAAGCCTTGAATGATGGGCAAAATGGGCGCATTTTTGGAGCGTAAATCTTTGAAATAAAGCTCGTTGCCGTAAGTGGCTTGGGCAGCTGACACAAAGAGGTAGCGGCCGTCTTCGCTGACCACTGCACCGACGTAACGGTAAGGATTGGCCTCTCCGCCAAAGATCAGTTCATCCGATTTTTGGGCTTGATCCAAGCGATGGTAATACAATTTGTGAAACTGTGTTTTGCCGGACAAAGCCGAGCCCTGCAGGGGTTTGTCGTAACTGGAATAGAAAAACCCTTCGCGACCTTTCCAGGCCAGGGAACTAAACTTGACATCCACCAAGGTATCGCCCACTTGCTTGCGAGTTTTGGTATGGAGAACCACCACCTTGCGCCAATCCGATCCCCCTTCGCTGATTTGAAAAGCACAATGCGATCCGTCTTCCGAAAACTGAATTCCGGCCAAGGACGAGGTCCCGTCCTTGGAGAATTGATTGGGGTCCAGAAAAACTTCGGCAAGCCCTGGCTGGGCATTGGATTCCCTGTACAAAACAGACTGGTTCTGCAATCCATTGTTTTTGTAGAAATACGTGTATTCCCCCTCTTGAAAAGGCGCCGAATATTTCTCGTAATTCCACAAGGACTCCAAACGCTTTCGGATTTTATCGCGATACGTAATTTGCTTGAGGTAGCCAAAGGTGACCTCGTTCTGGCGGCGAACCCAATCGGCCGTTTCTTCGGATCGGTCGTCTTCGAGCCAGCGATACGGATCTTCCACCACCTGGTTAAAGTAGGTATCCACCTGATCCACTTTGCGGGTGTCGGGGTACCGGAGAGGCTGGGCCAGGGTTGGGGTCATTCCGGCCCAAAGAACCAAACCAAGGCTTGTCAAACAGCTCTTGGATTGAAATGGGAACGTGCAGAAAACAAGGATGGCCTTGGAGACTCCGACCAAGGATGTTCTAAAAAAATCAGGCATGGGTAAGAAATTTACCCAAAGATAGGTTCAAGGCTTCTTCGTCCTTCCGGCCCAGAACTTGCGCGGAAACAGCCACAGGCCGTAGGATTCAGAGGGCTTGGCCTGCAAGGATGCATGATGAGCACGATGGGCACGGATCATGGCCTGGAGATAAGCCCCGTCCAAGGGCCTGGGCAGCACCCAGCGACGGTGAACCCATGCATCGTGGAGCACAAAATAAAACAAACCGTACATGCAGACCCCGATACCTGCACCCAATTGAAAGGAAAGAAGGGGTTCAAGGGAACCAAGCACCAAGTACATCCCCAAACTCCCAAAGGCCAACGAAAAAACATCGTTCCATTCCAAACCCCGCCCGGAGGGACGGTGATGGGTCCGGTGTATGAACCATAACGGACCATGCATAAGGTATTTGTGCACCGCCCATCCCAAAATTTCCATTCCCCCAAAGCCGAGCAGCCCCCCCCCAACGACCTTCCATAGAACCAATTCCATCATCGAAGGAGCGAAGTTATCGTTAGATGGCCACCGACATCCCTGCGGCATAGGCCTCCACCCGTCCAATCAGGTCCTTGAAATCCTTGACAAGAACGAGGGGGCCTTCCCAAGGGACCAAACCTTCGGCAAGCACGGCCAAGGGCCCGGTGACGAGATGGGTGCAACGGGGAAAATCCTGCTTGATCCTCGCCACATAATCAGCCACCGAATCCTGTGCCAA